>Ga0163217_1057649_pt1 | contig 12326 bp, 7 predicted proteins | sample SynspAceP_FD_185933 | JGI IMG/M metagenome (GOLD analysis project Ga0163217, IMG submission 185933) | Saline lake microbial communities from Ace Lake in Antarctica - Synechococcus sp. Ace-P (PacBio error correction) | ecosystem: Environmental > Aquatic > Non-marine Saline and Alkaline > Saline ... | reverse complement strand
CTCACGACATTCATTCCACTGATTTTTCAGTCGATAGGCCTTTTCTGAACTATTAGGTCACTCCTGAAGTACTTGGAACGAGCAGGTACAATGCGCCATCGACTTTTCAAACAGACTGATGCCCTGATTAGGCACTTGCTTCATGCAAATGGTACAATTGCAATAGATTGTCTTTCTGAATACAATACTGAGGCCCAGGCAGATTCTTTACTTTTTTCCCTCGAAATCATCACACGAATCTGCAGAACCATTTGCTCGCAGTCGAAAGAATCCTTGTGACAAAGGAGTTTGAGGACGATCAATTATTGTAATTCAGGTAGGGTACTGCCTTCAGGTCAGGTTCCAAGCATTCATGATTAATGGGTCGCGAACTGGCACTCTACTCATTTCCCGATTAGGCGCGAGGGGTGGACGATTGGTATTCATTCTTGAGGCTGGCGATCTCTAGGGTGTTTTCAAGCCCATCCTTTCTGTACGGTAGAGTCAAGCCATTGCCAAAATCGGTCCCAGAAAATGCAAGTGTGGGGTGATCCTCTTCGGAACCAAATGCACGACATGAAACTGATTAATTTATACTGGCTGATCAAATATCGATTGCTCGCTTCTCGCCAGTCGGTAATTCTGTGACCTAATTCCGTTTGCGGGCCCTTCAAGCTGCTCGGAGTTGCCTAGGAACTCAATTTCAAGTCAGCAAATCTGACCTGAATTGAGGCCACCGCGTTGTTCAAACGCGATAGTTTCTCAAATATTTCCTGCTGGTTCTCGCTCTTGAATCAAAAACCTTGATTGATGAGATCGACGGAGAGCTGCCAGAAGCCCGAGCTTAAAGAGGATTTTTTTTCTGTATCCTCAAATTTTCGGAAACTGAATAGCCCTCCCATCTTTCTTACATGCTTTTCAATCTCCCGTTTTACTTAACTTGACTTGCCAACTCCCCGGATAGCCAGTGACGAGAAGGCAGGCCCGGCACACCCGTTCTACTACTTAAAAATAGCCTTCGTGCGAATTCTCGTCAGAGTTTCATAGCTGGGGCGGGGTGGGGCCGAAACTCCGACGCCTGGGGTGGTCGGTGCATTATCTCGGCAAGTCATCTTGGCCGACCAAAATGCTTTGCAGGAGATTGAAACTTGATCAGAATGATCTTTTTTTTTCCTTAATTGAACATTTCCTCGCGGAGGCTTATTCTTTTCAAACTGGGTTGATGCGTCAGAGTTTCGACAATCCTAAATCAAACCTGTCGCACTTTCCGTAGCGATCTTCAGCATTTCTTTTGCAAAAGCTTCAAAATACTCTCTTCCCAAAAACCGTGTGAATTCCGTCTCACGGTATTAGCTGGATTTAGTCTGTTGATCGCCAGCATGGGCATGGATGACTCTACCGAAGGATCTGCTACAATGAATGAGTGGCGTCGGCCGGTAAAGATTCATTTAAAAAACTGAACCCCAGCAGTAGTAGGTCAGACCGATGATCAATGCGGTCGGATTCATCCGTCCAGTTTGCTTCAGGAGAGATTATAGGTCAAACCCACCTCAATCGCCTTCCAGGACATCTCGAGTAGTTGCAGATCTCGTCCCACCGCATCTATCGCAACGTCACAACCCCAAATAGTACCTTTTTTGTATCAGGGTTGATAAATGTGGCAGGGGTTGGACGTTTCTTATGATAATATGCTTGGAGTGCAGGTATGAATCGCTTGGTGATCTCGATGCCACGTAAGTCAAAAATTACTGGATCGGAAGTAGTCCGTTGAATAAGTTATTCTCTTCAACGTCATTCCCGTTACTTTTTCATTGACCAACACGGGTAGATTCTCATATTCTCCAAAACCTTATCGCGATGCAATAAATGCTCGGCCATTGAGAAAGTTTACTCTTAAATCAGAATGACTCCTGTTGAGTGGTTCACATCTTCGAAGTCGGATTACTTTGAGAGCGACACGCCCCTGAATCGTTGTGACAGGCTTTGTCATCCTCAATTCGCCGCATTGCATTAGTATCTTACTACTATACCTAGATCTCGCCTTAATTTATCGAAGAATTGCATTACTTTATCCTGACATTCAAAAACCACTCTTTGTTAGACAAAACTATAAGACTTAATCTTTTATTCCTTAATCTCGGAAACTGAAAGTTTATCCTTCTAAAGTACCAAAACCATTAGGAAAGGATTGAGCTCTCTCTTTTTCTCGCTGACAGAAAAATTTTAAAAAGATATTTTAAGCGATCTTTTTTATGCCTTTGAGCGCTGCAAATTTTCACCTTGTCAACTTGAAAAATAAACTTTTCTCCCTTTGCCCTGTTCTAATTTTTAAGATTGCCCGCTATGACTTGCAGTACCCCTATCCTCAAAATCGGGGGGACATCGATTCCCTCGACCTCCCAGAAAATACATCATCATTAAAATGCACCGAGGTAAATAACCTCAAAGCCTGAGGCTAGCCATTCCCAGAAATAAATTGTTAGTCGCCCGTGGGACCCTGACTTTTCCAGTTCGAGGTAAGTCTTCCCTTAGCATCAATTGATCACTTTTTGCCGAAGGCCAAGGATGTTACGGGGTAGAAAGTCTCAAGCTCCTACGCCCCGATCAATTTCTTGGAAGGAATGGAGAAACGGATGTAGCGTATTAAAAAGGGGTAGCTCCTGCCATCGCAATCAACAGAAAGTAAATAACAAGATCCAAGAGTCCACAGTCGGTACCGACCACCGAGACTGATGCATTATTGACAACTTCCTTTTTTCTCGAGGTGGAAAGACATTTCGCCCTATTTCCAGGCAAAAGAAGTAACAAGCATCACCACGGTTACGACTATCGTTGGGAATTACATTCCAGAACTTTGACTTGAAGGCACTAAGCTGATGATCTCTCGCCCGCTTCCAGATCGAGCTGTGGACGTAAAATTGAGCAGGAGTTGGAGTTTGCTTTTGCAAAAGGCACTTATACAGAATCCTGATTGATGGGAAAGTCTACTTTCGTCGAGACCTGATCGGAGAGAAGAAGCGTAGCCAAAGGAAAAATATGAGGTTCGGGGAATCGACCGAGTGAGCTGTCAAAAAGACGTGCGACAAATCACATTCAGCAGAAGTGCCAGACCTCGTGACAAACTGCACTTTTCGAAGGTGTGGGAGACTGTTGAACATTACCATTCACTGATCAGAACCAAAACTTCTCAGATCGATGTTGAAGCTGGCTGGGACATGATTTCGAACTTCCCCCTCTGTGGATTTCTTCTCCTTCAATACTCCATTTGGCGCCTGCACAACCTGTGAGGCATTTGGTATGTACTCGGAATCGATCCCGATTTGACGTGTGATTCCCGGACAAGACACTTTCGGTCTATTGAGGTGCGGCTCAGCTCCTTGGCGAGTGCGAACTTGCTTCCAGGTCATGGCTAGAGTCGCTGCTAAAAAGGAATTGAGTTGACTTTGCCGATCCATCGCTTTTCAATGAGTCGCAGGCGAAAGATAAAAGAAAGGGCCTTTAACTTGGACTGGAATATAAATATTTTAAAGGGCTGAATGCATTTTTTTGAAGATCTGGAAACCAAACATTACAAAGATTCTAAGTTATCGGGTGGATCGCTCGCGCCGACTTTCCAGAGGATCGAAACACTTGTCCATTGTGGGGGAACTCGGCTATTGCCGCAAAGGACGCGTTTCTTTACTGTGAAAGTTGCGGAGCGGAATCCCAGTTGTTCATATTGTGCTGCTGCCCACTTGATGAGGCTTTGCCATTCGGTTGAAAAATTGAACTCGTCCCCACCAAGCAAAAAATCGCCAACCGGACTTACTCCAAGAGAATCCAGCTTGGAATTTTTACTGTGATCAGGTGGGCTTGGGACTATTGACTTTAAACCGTCTTGACTTCATCCCTCTCAGGCCGGTGAATTTCAAACGGATCCCAATCGCAATTCCTTGGTTCTGCAGTTCGGGTGGGTTCCATGATATTTTGGACGAACCAAGCTTGCACTCCCATCCAGAGATACTGAACCGGACTAGTTGGGTCCTTGAAAAGTCCCTCCGAGTATGGGGGAATACCGGATTGTAGGCGAGCATGAGGAAAAGTTCAATTGAAGGCTGCCGATCAGATTATTGAATCGGAACCAGACGCGGAGTCAATGGCGGCGAATTGCTTCTTCCAAGGTTACTATCGAAGAATGATTCACATCGGTCAAACTTACACTGCAACATTACTTCGCGGGGAAGAGCAAATTTCTAAAAGACGGCAACCGCAAAATGGAAAGATTCCCTGAACCGTCAAAGTGTGCCGCGGGAAAATAACCGAAAAACTGACGGTTAAAAGTTTCCCGCTGAGATTTCTCTCACTACCGTGACAGGCGTATCAGGTTCGGAAATCCACGCTTATCAAAAAAGTGCTTTACCCGGCCTTTAGGAAAATGCTAGGAACACGTCATTGACGAAAGCACCGGGTAATAACGATCGTATTGAAGTGGGTTAACAAAGCAGATCACCCAGCTAAATTATGATAGATCAGAACTCCAATCGGAGAATCCTCCCGCTCCAACCCCCGACTCCACCTATGTGAAGGCCTATTGATGCGATTCGGGGCCTTCTATCGCAGACTCAATCCGGGTATCTAAGCAGACCCGGGGGTTGCAACAGCTTTCTTCTCCTTCACGGTAGAGGCAGCCTCGCTGTCGAACCACTTGTTCCGGAGAAGATCACCACCAAGTGCTGCGAACGCCGAAGGCGCAGTAAAGTGGGAAATGCCGTTTATGGCCGCATCCCACCAACCTGCGATACCTGTAAAGGCAAACGTTAGATGAGTTCTAGATGTGAAGCCTACACGGCAAGGAGTTCCGAAGTCCTCCACTATGACCATCGATGAAGCTTTAGCGTATTTCAGGCAAACCAATCATCAAAAATTGCACCCACTTCAGAAGTCGGTCTAGGGATACTATAGGCATGGCGTTTTCAAAGTTCAAATACCTTATCCGGTGGGGGAGCGCAGACGCGTGTGAGGCTTGGTTCCTTTCTTGGAAAAGGCGAGGGTACTTATAATATGAGAGGATCACTAATCCTGTCTTCATCTTCGGAGAAAAACCTACGACGGGCCTCCACTTTCCACTATCAAAAATAAGCTGCTCCAATCTTAATCCAATGCCATGTGATTCGACTCAGGACATTCGGTGATTTATCATCGAGCACAGATTAGAGGTGAGCAAAATCCTTCAGATTGCGTGATTGATTGGACCCGAGGCAGGAAAATAGCGGTGGACATCTGACCTTGCCGGGAACTGCCGAGGATTGGCCAAAGGAGCCGGAAGACTTTACAGGGACGCTATTGTGAGGGAGAGGTTTTCGTGTTGCATTCGAACAACCCTCCAAGGGTTTTCAGATCCTTGAGAGGGAGGGTTATTATTATCCCAATGGCGCAGTCTTCGGAAAGCTTATAGCTATCCATTTAGCTAATCTCTGGGTTTGAGATAGTACAGTCAGAAAGGACCTTGAATTTGTTTTCTCCCCAAACAAAAACAATTTTTCTATTTGAACTCACTTTATCTTCACGAAAGCATAAAGGGCGGATCTTCTCAGCTTGATTTCCCAAATATTTTTCATATCCTCGAATCATACGAATGGGATCTTAGCTCAAGCTGGTTTAGAGCGGCCATGCTTTGGACAGACGCAGAACGGTCATGGGTTCGAATCCCTAGGTCCACAAATATGGTTCCCTGCAGGTTAGCCCCCGATGGCAATCAGAACTAAATTAGCTCCCAAGTCTGAGACTTTGAGTCCTACATAAAATTGGCTTTAAGAAGACGGCAAAGACGTAGAATAGTTTTGCGCCTTTTCTTTTTTATATCGTACTGATGCACCCTTGCGGAGGTCTTTTCTCACATCACGTTATCAATCCTTTTTGGTCTTGAAATTAATTCAAGTCTTAAAGACTCTTTATCTTCTCCACTGAAAAATAAACACGGAATAATGGTGTAACCAGACTAGGAGACTAAGTACGGTGATGGCAGACGTTGGTGTACTGAGGTCAACAGTAATGAATATTCCAATACATTGTATTTCGTGGTCTACCCAGGATACCCTTCTTGACAGGCAAACAGAACCCAAAAACTAGGCAAGCCTTCCACGTAGGTAAAGCTCCTTCGCGTTAACCTTTTGTTTCCGTTTCATACCCTGCACAATAATCAGACGCCTTTAAAATCCTTCGTTTAGCGTCAGTGCGAAAATTCAACACCAAAAAAGTCACTTGGACTCATTCTTTTGGACCTCCAGGCGATTCCGCGATTATCTTTCTAATAATGTTAGCTCGCTTTCTTCCAATGATCATTCTAAAACATCGCGAATACTCCCTTTTTTTAGGTATTTGACTGAATTTTTGATGAACAAGATTAATCCTCCTCTTGACGTTCCAGGGGTGGACAGTTTATCCATCCGACAGGGTGTAATCCGTGAAAACTATGCCGGCCGACTGCGATCGCATTCAAATCAAATTAGCGTACGCTCGGCGGTAAATTGTCAACTCTCTTCCAAGTTCTTGCGGACGCAGATCCCTAGCATTGTCAATCGCTGATCCCCTCCCCCAGTTGGTCGCAAGCAAGCTTTTCTCGCTACTTTCTACCTTCGGCGAGGACTCCCTCTCAGAAAGCAAAAAAACATCCAGCCCTAACTAGCCTAGCAAAATACCGCCGGTTTGTCTCCCTTCACCCTTCGCCGCTCTTTAGGAATAAACAGTCCGTCCAGAGGAGATCCAGAAAGATGTTAGCTTTTAGATATTCATTAGCGCTCCGTTTAACCCATAAGACAAATTCCGCCTTGACTGCTATATCGCTTGATCCCCCCAAAAACTTCAATGTCGAAAGTCCGAAATACTAAAAAGTGGAGAGTTTCAATTGACTCTTCCCACTGATGGACAATCTTATTAAACACAATTGGTTGAACACTTATGTCCATGTGCCCCCGTGATGACATTTTGAAAACCTTCTTGTTCTAAAATGTTTATCGCCTGTCCCAACTGCGATTTGCCATCTCCTGCAAAAACACCACAATGTTCTTCTTGCCTTTGAATTTTGCAACTGGCTTCCAATTACTATCCAGGGAATATTCAAGCTGCCCCTGTTAGCAGCTCCCTGAAAGCAAATTCACCGGCACGATCTCTAACCGGTCCCACCAGATGGATCAAATGCCCACATACCTCTGTGTCAATTCCCTTGCAGCAGTGCGAGCACTCGAATCTGCCACTTATTCTGTTCCACCGAACATTGGCTAAGTATAAAAAAGGTTCCAATATCTATTCCTTCTACTCTTCTTGTCGGGATAACAAATAATATATATTGCACACGTCTCTTTCCATTCTTTTCAATCCTCTCTGAATAATTGCGGGGGTTCGATTTGGAGTTAAATCATTTATCTCCTCCAAATAAAGAATACGCCAGTGATATAAGCAGCTCCCGACTCCCCACCTTTGACACTGGGGTCTGCAGTGGCGAGATTGCCGCCAATTCCTGGCGCATGATCTGATCAGCCTCGCTTTTGCTGGTTCGACTGATTTATTCGAATTATTTTCAATCGTTGTCCTTAACGCAAAAATGCAATGATCGCTCTGTAAACTCACCCCATCGGTCAGATCTCGACTATAAGACGTATCCCGAATGTTCCCGTGTCTTCTGTAGCTCACATCGTACTAATCGGTCTTCTCTCCATACTCCCTGGTTTTTCCTCCGCCACGCAGACTGAATGCACCTATATGGAGATTCCTACTCCATCCGCGATATCATCGCTCCATTCGTGAGCGTTCTTTGCGCAAGCACGGTCTTCAGGCCATGCGCGCGGACCGTCTCCCAAGAGGATCATATCCTCACACATCTGTAGGAATCATTGTTCCAAGGCCGATTTCTTCTGAGCGTCAATGCTGGTTTGTGCGCGCGCACGCCATGTAGATACGCTACTCTGTTGCTGCGAGTAAGCCTGATCTCTGCACCCCTAAGTCTGGCGCATAAAACATGGCGTCCTCAGTTTTGACTGTGGGTCTATAAATTCCGAAGCCCTGTGGCACCACATTAGTGCAAGACAGGACTCGCCCAAGTCCGCTAGTATGATCGGGTTGCGATTCTGTTGCCATGTGTTTCTAGGTAAAGCCCTCCATCCCAGACTTGAGCAATCCCCTCTCTTGTAGCGGTCTCGACAATCTCCTCCTTGAGCTGTCAGAGCTCTCTTTCATACAGCAGCTTAGGCGCTCCCTACCTTATCTCGTCAAGTTTAGCCAGCCCGATATCTAGCAGGAATGCTCATGGGAACTGGATCTCCTCATGATAACGATTCTCTATCGTTGCCTCTGTCTTCTGCATAGCGTCTCTGTCGGATGCTCTCGAGCGCGCGAACGCTTGGGTGGGCTGGTTCTGTGCTTGGCCGTCCAAACGATTAATCCACAAAAGGCCTTTTTCATCAGTTGACCAACTTAACTGCCCCAGTTTCGAACTTTTTCATACTCCCAATGGTCGAGCTTGGTACAGGAGCCCAAAGCTTTTCCACAGGCTTATGACAACCTGCACCTGGGATCGCCCAGGCGCAAGACTCTGGCCTAGGATAAGCTAAGGACTCTCAGCAGGGCAGGCTTAGAGGATCGGAGACCTGCCGCGCCGGGCCGAGTCCATGCGGACCGAAGATCAACAACAGGCTCTGGAATAGGTGTGTGCAACTGTGTGTGCCTCTCGCCCGTCGGTTGAAGTTCCTCGGCTCGTCGTGTCCACTCTATTCACACCGCTCATAGCTATTTTCCGATAAAATCCTCGGGCATTTCTAACTGACCAAATCGGTGCGCTGCCCATCCGCGTCAACAGTTCTTCGCAAGCTCCCAAAATACCGTTCCACAGTGGATGGCAAGGAGACATAGCGAGAGCGCGATTGAGTGGATCTCGTCACGACAGATAACTAGTAGTCCTCGCCTGTGACCCGCAGATGTTTGTTCTGACGCGGAATTCCTTCAGGACTACCAGGCGGCGCGCTGGACAGTATTCTCCTCACCCCCCGACTTTGTCCAGCGTGGTACATGCTAATACTTTCTGCAGTCAAGTCCTACTATTTGATCCTCCATGCCTTCGTGAGCCATCCTTTGAGTCTGCAAAGCTTCTCAGTGACTCTCCTTCATTTCGTGCAGCCCTTCTACTTTGCCGGATATTTATACATCTCTCTCGGTGTGGCACAAGCAGCTAACTTATTCTCTAAGAACGCACACACTAATCTCGCCGCGCCACAATCTGTGATCGTCCCGTGATTCCGTTTCGCTTGTCTGCACCATAAGAAAAAAACCGCCCCCCCCAAACAAAAAAAGCATCGAGAGCAGGAAACCGCGATCCGCCTGTCTTCGTTGCGGCCTGTCGTTCTGGTAGATTATTCATATTGTGTACCAGGCCTCTCCGATCTCCAAGGACTAAAACAGCAATCCTATAGTGCGCGCGTGGCTATCGATTACAGACGCTCTGTCCCATTCCTTCTCTTTAGCCGTCCGTACCTCAGATCTTAATTGCGTTGCGCGCTTTCTATCGGCATTCGTCATGTGAACGGCGCTCTGAGGATACCTATTCTTGGTCTCTCTAGCGTGTTTCTCCAATCTCTGAACTCAGAATTCGACTGTGCTAGATATGCCGCCTTACCGCACTGGCCGGAGGGCCCTATACTCTGGATCAGGCTAGCTTGTTCTTTCTGCTCCCCGCCGGCGGAGCTACTCAGCAACTGTTTCGCCGTTGGATAATCAAGCAAAAGCTTTGGCTAGACCTTCTGTCACCTGTTCTCGAAAATCTTGTGCTTCTCGCCCCCACGTCTATTGTCCATACACTCGCTGTGTTAATCCTTAAATGTCGGCCCATTACTGGAGTGATTGAAACTCCGAATCTTCGGCACATCTCAGAGTCTGATCAATAGAACATGAGTGTGGCTTATCTGTGATAGCCTCTCTCTCGTTGCCTGGATTGTTTCAGTATCGCCTCGGCCCAGCTCTCCGTCGGACAGAAACACTTCTCCTTATTGAAAGAGCGCGCGGAACGTGATGATCTCTCGATTTTTCGTTTCTCAGCACGACTGCTAGATAACGCGTCGCCAGTCGTTGCTAGATGTATGGATACTGCGTACAAGCCTGTCTCGTTCGTGTGCGGAACACTACCTGCGCTATTTGTCAAACTCGAGTAACCCTTGGGACATGGCTGCTGGTCACCGCGCAGTGCGAAGCAACAAGCGAAGCATCGCTCCAGCCTATTGGGACCTTGGCCACGCGGCCCCGAGCGGATTTTCACGACCGTCGCCGATTTCCGCTGCAACTGCAGGATCCGTAGTCTGAGACGCTTGGCGTTTGGAGCTTCGCTAGACCCGGGTGACCCAACAAGGCCGCAATTCAGACACGCGGACCAGGCACCAATTTGGATGCGCCTGCATCGTGGTTGTTCTGCTTCGCCGATCACGTCGGTCTGGTGTGCACGTGGTCGTGATTTCTTCGTGTGTCGAGAGGGCTGCGGCGCTTTCCAGGCGCGGACGGAATACACCGCAATGGCGCGTCTTGGGAAGAAATTCGGTTACCAGACGCAAGCGCTTCAAGCAGATACGCCTTCGAATGCCTGCTGGGCCAAGGGCACGGCCCGGAGACAACTGAGCGCGCGCGCGGCTCAGAACTCTCCAGATCTCTTGCACGCGTCCTGGCGCCGGGGTTAAACCTGAGAAGCGTGATCGTCTCCTCGGAACGGACCTTCGCAGCCACTCGACCCTCGGCCGCCTTTACGACCGTACCGGCTCGGCCTCGTAAGGCCTCAGCGGGTCGCTCTGCAGCGCCTTCAATTATCACTAGGCCGAAGCCGAAGCCTTTGGCCAAGTGTCGCCGATGGTCGACGCTGGCGATGAGGATCCCAGGATTTCGTAGACCGCCCCTGAGGCTCTTTCTTTGACCCCATGGGCGCTTTTGCTTGTGCACGCGACACCAAACTGTGTCGCGCCTACTGGAAGAAACCTGGAGCCATCATCAGTTCAGGATCTTCGAGCCAATTCGAGCACTCCAACAAATACTCAAGACCATATTACCCTCCATTCAGTTCACGAGCTCTGCCAGGACTCTCAGTCGCTTACGCATCATGAGTCTGCGATCCTAAAAAAACCAACGAACAGCCGCGGGCCTTTCAACAGACCAGTTGCTGCGGCGAAACTAACAGGCCAGTCATCTTACAGTTGTGCCAATTCCACTGGCAATCGCCAGCCCGAACATCCATTGCGCCCCGTTCCCGGATGTGCAACGACGCCTGAAACTTGCACGCCGAAATTCAAGCATCACTCCCCATGGAGCAGGTTGAGGTTTTGGCGACCGTAACCGCCGGTGGCGAGAAATAACCATGGCCAAGGAAAACGATTACAGGTGAACCGCTGGCGAGCAACTAGTGTATCACTCGCCAGAAACTTTGGAAAGGCCGCTTCGCGCGCTGCTGCCAGTGCAGGTTGTCTAGCGAAGTATGTCAATTGAGGACGGCTCCGATGTGTGACCACCACCCATAAGAACCTCACGCGCCGAAGGTCTCCAGCCCAGACAATCTAATCCAACAAATCTGTGCACACAAGTCGCATCCGCGTCCCAATCTGCGCCGAGCGGGCAACGGCCGTACGCACACACCCTCCGGCGGATTGCTGCCCTTTTCATAGGGCCCCCTTGGCCGTCCGCGCTCGTGTCTGGTTGTGTTTTGCGTGTGGCTTCGCGCGAGTCCATCGTGGTGATTTCTGGTGTTTGGCCGGGCTACTCCATGCCGTTGCGAATCCCCCTCTGAAGGCGCCGCCCCCGGAGATTGGGGCCGTGCCTTCAAGACGAACGAGTTATCCACGCGCGAGCTGACAGGCATAAGCCTTTGGCCCAGTCGAAGTCGTGCCGCATTCAACGCACTAGATTAAGACCATGCATTCACTGCGCTGCAGGACCGGTGTGACCCAGCGTTGTCACTTGCTTGGCATTTCGATTCGCGTGAGTTCACGAATCTCGATCGCGTCTGTTTATCTCAATGGCCGTGGCGGCGTACGTACTTCAGAACGTTCGGCCTAAGGGCCCGGCTCCGTTTGTAATTTGGTCACTTGACACTGTGTTCTTGACAACGCTGCTTCACTCTCCAAGCCCGCCTGGCTTCCACCCCCCGTTGGCTGCCTCCGGTGAGTGCAGCGTGAGGTGCGCTGAGCTGGGACGAGCCGTGGTGAAGCCGGATTGCCCCAAGCGCCCCGGAATCGGTGAGCACCGGCCATCCGCGCAACGGTGGGACAACTCGCGCGCAACCTGCTCTTTCGCACCGCAGTATGGCCGGCCCCCAGCGACTCCACTGCATGCCCGATATGACCCAACTC
>Ga0163217_1039515_pt1 | contig 12326 bp, 5 predicted proteins | sample SynspAceP_FD_185933 | JGI IMG/M metagenome (GOLD analysis project Ga0163217, IMG submission 185933) | Saline lake microbial communities from Ace Lake in Antarctica - Synechococcus sp. Ace-P (PacBio error correction) | ecosystem: Environmental > Aquatic > Non-marine Saline and Alkaline > Saline ... | reverse complement strand
TTAAGCGAGCTGGGAAGTTGGATTGGTAAAAACTATTTCAAAGCTTTTTGCATGTTCAGTTTTGCCATGTTCCTAGTAGTCTATATTGCCTTTGGGTTCAGATTATTTAACTGGATTCCACTTTTTGAATGGATTTAATAGATTAAGATTAGAAGATTTGATCTCCGTCGAATTTACGGAAGGATTTTTTATTAAAGACTAAAATATATTTTAAAGGTAGTACTAATATTTCTCTTACTTTCAATGGCTTATAGTTGCATCTAGAGCTTCTAATTGTGATTTTAACTAAAAAAGACTAATTACCTTTACCTGACAATATTTCTATTGAAATCTTTTATTTATTTAAATACATTCTTACCAGTCTTTCTGATTAATTCCCATACCATTGTCCTATATCACGAGCACTTTTTTTATCGCTTTTCAAAAAAAGTTTCAAAAATGGATATAGGGAGATTACCCCATCCCGCGGATATTCTATGGGTTGGATTATAAGGGTTATGAAGTATGCTCTGTAAATAAATCTGAGAAGTAGTACTGCTGCCAAGCTATAATTGAGCGATATTCTCAAATATGTGATCTTAATGTGTTTTGGAGGAATTCTCTTTACCTCATTTATCAAATTAAATATTTCAACTTCCTCGACCTTAACCGTTTAATCTATAATTGCGATACATACTCACCTATATCTTTGGTGAGTTCTGTAATACTTTCGGCAATTTGACTTAATTTTTGGAAGAAGTTCATTTGTTATTTTTTTTGGGGATCCTGTTCCTTGTTGGATCATTGATACAATCAATGACATGTGTTACCGGAGCTTTAAGGTTTTATGCGAAACAAATAATAAATTCAACCTTAATTGTTGTTTTCTGATCGTTAATCGCACTACTTTATTGGAATTGGCTTGTTGTTTTTGTCTAATTGATTTCTTTTTTGTAGAGCAGCGCTTCTTTGTTTCCAATTCATTTACATACTTTCTCTTTGTCGTTCTGCATCATTTAAAAAAAGTAAGCTCAGTGGTCAATAGCATTGGTAATAGTTATAAATTGAAAATTACCGATACCAAAATAAAGTTAACTTTAAATTGGCGTGTAAAAAATTTTGAGGTAATTCTGAACAACTTTCCAATTGTAAGGAGCAAACTATTTCTAAGATAGTGTCAGACCAATCCAAAACACTCATTTAAACTTAACGTCCTGAACAGCCATATATGATCATTCTCAAAAAGGTGTATCCTTTTTAAAATAACTGGGGCTGGAAAGTCCATATTTTTGGTCCAGCGTAAACTACTGAATCAATATTTCAAATGGATGTGTTTTTATAGGTGTTGGAGGTAATTTATTCAAGTAACATCATCCAGTTAGATAGAAATTATTATCAAACTATATTGTACGGTAGTTGGTAAGAATTCGATCCATTTTATTGACAACCCACAACACTATCTTTTTTTATTACCATCAAAGATGGGATTGAATTACCGTATAACAGGTTTGTATGGTTTTTTCAAATTTTACCATTTTCCTATTCAAATTTTAATTGTTGAGACAGGTAAATTTGCCAGGTATTTTAAGGCCAATCCACTCTTTAAATAAGTGTTGGCTACTTTTTGTCCTGCAACTTCTCCCAAATTCTAAAGAATCGATTCCTTTCCGCTGCAACCGAAAAAATTCTTAATTTAGTCAAAGGAAATCCGAAACTGATCGTATCGGGTAATTCCCTTAATAATTTTAAGGATATGGTTTCATGAGGTCCATGGGTATTCAATGGGTTAAAGCTTTAGGGAACTCAGTCTTGACCAGGTAGTGGCATTATGTATGGGTGCATGAAAAAGATCAATAAAAAATTCTCTCTTCATATTTGTTTCACGCTCTTGTTAACAGGGATAATTTTTTATTTGTACGTTCTTTTTGAATAGAGAATAGGACAAGGATAATATTAAAAGTGGAAAATAAAGTATTGCGAAAATTTAAATACCTTTTTCCACATAAAAATAACCTATTAATTTTTCGCTTATTGTCAGATAACACGATTCGGATTGTAGGTTGGTAAGTACACTAATATAACGAAATATTCAGATGTCGGATAGTTGGTTTCGCTAATAACTTAATCCAAATTGATTTACGGATTGGACCAAAAGTTTTGAATCCAATAGACTGTATAGTTTGAAATCTTGCCTTTAGATCATTCTGCTGGTTTCATCTTTTGTAAGTAAAAATTGCGTCCAGTTAGAATTTACTGCAGTGGTTAATTATTGCAATTGTATTTGGCTGGTCCACAGTTAACTTTTACAAATATTCAGTTTTTCACTCGCAAAAGGCTATCAAACAGTAGTTCGGCGATTTTTAAACACCATTCTGCAATATTTTACAATATTAACACTAGTTGCCAATATGGTTTCATGCGATTTGAAATTTGGTTAATAGCAGATTCAGATCTACACTATAATTCAATTACTAAGAAGATGGTTAGATCAATCTACCCAATATTTGGTCATTCACTGCTTAATATGGTTAGAAGGTACCAAATTTGGATTTTGCCCCCACCATTTTTGGTAAATGTCACAATTATCAATCTGGAATCAGTTTTGGATGGTGTTGAAACTAGGTTGGCTAGCAGATTAAATACTTTGCAATTTTTAGTTTTTTTGGATAATCCATATTTTTCTGCACCAGACCAACAGGGTTTTTTCCATTGTATTTGGTATTACGGGTTTGCCGCGTGGAAATACCTTGGTCCTTTTTGTTGAACCCTCACCCAAGGATTTATCATAGTATACATGATGGACTGCCAAGTTACTTCTTGCAAATCCCCGCAAATAGATGAGTAGCTTACCACATATAGTATGGTTTATGTGACACTTCCTTGTAAAATGTATTAGTTGCTCCCATATTAAGGTAGGTTACTTTACTTCCAAATGGATGTCTGATATGGGAGGGACGAATAATGGCTAATTGCAATATTGATAGGGGAATATTTAATTATCAACCAAACACTTCCATCAAATCTCCCTACTAGGGGATTTACTTAACCAAGTCTTATCAAATTCATTTCCTTTGGTGAATGGGGTATTAGAGTAGTTGGAAAGCTGCTCTAAATGTTGGAAGGAACAAGTCGGCCAAGTCCCACACCTTCTTCGCCATTAGGATTCCAATACCGGCTGCAACTTATTATTAAACCTTTTTGGATTAGTTAAGTTGGTTTTGTCTGCATGGCCATATTCCTTTGGTGATCAGGGATAAAACTCAAGATATGGCGGTTTAGAACGTGTAGAATGTTTTCTATATGTCAGCTTTTGAACCAGTAGGCATCAGCTAAAAAATCGAAATTAATTTTAAATACAAGGAGTTGATTATAAGAATTCTAGTTTCCTTAATTCCAATATTCTAAATTCGGCGCGAAATTGTTCTTTTGATGGCTCATCCAAAACTAGGTTTTGCGCATAAATCCTACAAATACAACATATGGTGTAATACCAATCTATCAGAAAAATGAGAGCCAAGCAATTAGTGATAGGTCTTTTTTGGAAGTGAAAGCCAATATTCTGTGAAGTAACTTTTAAAAATGTTGTACCTATGTTGTACCTAACAAAAAAACCCAGGAGCTAACTTCCTGGAATTGCTGATTTTACTGGTAGCGAGAGGGGGCACGACCCCGACCTCCGGGTTAATGAATCCGACCGCTCTAAACCAATGAGCTACCTCGCCGTGCCGTTTTAACGGGTGCAAATTAAAGTTAATTTTTGTCCTTTCCAAATTAGATCGCTAAAAATATTTATCTCGGTTTTACTTTTTTTTAAAATTTTCAAATTTTTAATAAAAAAAAAAAATATAATATATTGGCCCGCCATAAACACTATTCAGATGAGACGATAAATAAAAATATGAAGTTGAATTTGTAACTTCAGTTTCTTCACCGCAATTACTATATCAATTATATATCAACCCCCTCTGACTTTCGGAATGTGTTTTCGCGATAACCGTAAACCCAGAGGTGAAATGTTCAAATTTTATTTGGATCGGCTCGAAGAGCAAGCAAATTACTAAACGTAAAAGGATGAATTTGTAAAATTTAACTGGGTAAGCGGAGAAGATGATTAGTTTTTTTGAATTGGCATTTCTTGTAGACGAGATAACCAAGGATGTATCCCTGTTTATTACAGATTTGCAGATGAGGATGAAGTGGACGAATCTAAAATGCTATGGAGAACCAAGTTTCAGCTTAAACAAGTTTTGGTTCCGACCTAAGGCATTAAGGGGATAAAACGTATCTTTGGCCTTGATTTTTCAAGGCTTTTTTTATGGTATAATTTTAACGGAAAACTTACTTTCTTAAACCATTACTTTTTTACCTTTAATCACGGAATAGGGCACTGGCATATAGGCGATGCCCTTTTTGAGTCGGATCAGGGTACGTGAATGAGTAAGATTTTCTTTTGGAAGACTCATTACTCCGGCTTATGGGCTTCCATGCGGGATTTTAAGAATGGAACATCCCCATGAATTTTTACCATGGATTTCTTGAAGAACAAATATTGGCAGCCGTAAAATTTGCCAATGAGAACACTTCTTGGATCACCGGCCCGAGTGCGATAATTTATACTTATTAGAAATAATGGCGGTTGTTTATATCTCCCAAAACCAATACGTATCCTACATCATAGAGACCAGTGTATTGGACGCTGCAATTCTATTTACCCTAAGTAATAGGCGTACGAAGGTAGGAGCTGTTTAAGGGGATTTTTTATGTTAACGGATTATGCTCTCTACATTAAAGACCAACATAGCATCATGGGTAGGTAGATATATGCAGCCGAAAAATGCGTTACCAGGACTGTCTGTCTCAACAATGATAAAAAGGTGTAGAAGCGGCTAAATGGCAAATTCTCTTTTTTGGTAAGAGACCAGTTGATAAAAACCCTCCTTAAAAGACGGTTGTTTAAAACGGTAGTTTGTCAGAAAGAACTGATGCGGATCTTAGGGCATTGGGACAATTATAATTTTGAGGAAGCATTTATTTCCCCTTTGGTTGCAAAGGCGGACGAATTGTTTATTACCAACGCCATTTAAGGCATACAACCCGTTCTAAATATAGGGAAAAGAGTACGAGTTTTACTAAAGTGGCTACCGATCTTTTGGCAAGCTTAATGCGCTGCAAGGCTCAACTAATTGTACTAATGTTTAAATTGGGAACTTTTTCCGGGCATTGGACCAAATAAGATAATTGCCCAATTCATCATCTTGTTTCCTTCCAAAAAGCTTGGAGACTTTTGTATGATAGCATTTCATAGACATTATTGACAACTACCCAAGATTTGGAGGTTAATTTCCTTTCAATTGAAGTGAGGCCGCCGCGAATTATCCCAAAGAGAAGCGGATGTCATTTCAGAGATACCTTATTATTGATCAAAATCTACAATAGATCAAATCGTCCACCCATATATACATCAGAAATTCAATCTATGACTATTAATCGGAACCTTATGGATAAATTAAAGATGTCCTGTTCTACTGACCACCATTGTAACAAACTTTTGAAAAGGGATATCTATTCAGTGACCAGGTCATTATATTGTAGTCAAAGGTTATGGTGAGGATAAAACAAACAGATCCTCCTCGTTATTTCGCAACAGGACTATAGACCTGTTAAAGGAAAACACACCAGGGAAAGGGTAGGCTCGGGCAATAAGCAGTTTGCCTTTTTTTGTGCTTTTCAGCAACCATATAATTTATTCTTGTTTCTCTTAAAATGAACAATCGTAATCTGAAAAGTGTTTTGTACAGAAAAAAGCATTCCTGTTAGAGAAGTGCTTTCAATGTATAATAAATTATGATTGAGCTTTACTGCACGCTCAAATCAGCTCCTGCTTTAAACTCACTACATTTTAGCTTGCAATTTGGATAGTCCTTCCCAAGTAGATGAGAGTTTTTGGATTACCTATCTCTTGGCATTTTCTGTTTAGATACAGACAAGATCGAAACCTAACTAAGAGATACTCTACCACTTTTTTAGAGGAACCTTCAACGTTACCTAGAAAGATTCCAATGCCTTTTCAGCTTGCCTGCCTTTAGTAATTGCAGCATCAAGCTGCCATTTGCATCGATTTTATTCTGTTGTTTTGTTCATAATTTCGTAATTAAGTGGTTATTAATTATATTAAATACTTCAACAAAATTTATAACGGATTTGCCATTTAACGCAAGTAAATAAGGGAAATCGCATTTTTGTGATAACTTGAAACGTTTTGTTGTAAATAGGAGTTTTTTACGTTTTCTCCCATAGCCCATGAACATGGGGGTTTAACCAAACATAGGCGTTTTTTCGGTATTTTAATCCAGTTAGACTCTTGGGGCATTTTCTTTTTACCAGGAATTGACATTTCCATAGCACGTGACCTTGAAAGTGAAGCCATGGCGCACTAAGGTGGCCTCTTTTAGTTTCTTTAGTTAAAGGTACGGGAAAGCCATGTGTGACCAGGCGGCCAAAGACAAGTTCACAAGTTTTTAAAATGATATCCGTGGCCTTTACCAAATACCAACTTTAAGGCTAAATAAATTTCAGGAACTTTTTCTTCCCCATAGTACAAGGTTGTCAAGCAGTAGGATGGGGCTAATCCTCTAATAAATTGTAACTGTAGCGATATACTTGTTTCCAGTCTTATTTCACAGGTCTCTTTATGAAGTTTATGTGCTTCCTTTAAGGCTTTGCTTCTTGCCTTCTTTTGGAAGGCACTATTTCCTTACTTTCAAATTTTTATTCATTTGGTTTCCAAATACAGGTCGGCCCAAGGCTACACTTAAACTGTATCAGTAGCTTCCTGCCGTTTCGGTTATCAGAAATGGTGGGTTTCTTTGGAAAGTAAAAATTTCGCCAAGGTTTCAATTTTCATCAATAAAGAAGGTGGTTACCCTGTTTCATTGTCTTCCATTTATAACTTATGGGCCCCAATTGATTGGTGCCGCTCCACGATATTGGGAAGGAGGGAGCGATGAAGGTAAAGGTCCAAGAGTTGGGCACTATCCCATACGCCTATAGGAAAAATTCTAAAAGCACACAATCTGCAAGATGGGCATTAAGCCTTCCCAATTCCTTAATAAAATCTGCCCCGGGTCGGGTTTACGGATCGTGATGGGGGGGGGGGGGGGGGGGTGGACGGGAGGGAGTTCGGGCGGTGGCGGGTCCTGTAAGTTTGGTGCTGATTGTAAGATATTTAAGTGGTGTTCCATACAAAAGCGCTTCAAACGCGGATTCGTTCAGTTTCTTCCCCGGCCAGCAGGTTTGTCAGGGGCAAGTAAGGACACAACAATATTACAGTCACTTTTTATAGAGGCGTTACATCCCAAAATGGCCACGGCGAAATCCGGGGTTCCCCATAAACACTATTCAGAGGTGTTGGTCATCTTTCGATTACTGTCATAACTGGATTATATGTATTCACTTTTATTCTTTTTATCTACAAACAGGCCGCTGTATATGCCAAAATAACAGAACTTTCCTTATAGGTCAATATTTTATCAAAGCCTCTGGCAATTTCCTTTTTCCACCAATTAGAAATTTGCAATAGGTCCTGTATTCAATTGATTTCTTAACTACATTTCATTGCCAACAGGATTTTTTTGAAATACCACGCATCACATTTTCCACAGGTCATCCTGGGTTCTTTTTCGCCAAAATAATTCAACACATTGCCTATTTTCTACACAGAGGTTTCTTGTTTCTTAATATAACCCATTATACTATCTACAATTGTCTTTTTTAACTTTTGCTTGAATTTGCTTGTTTTTTTAGCGAAGATATTGATGGTTCGTTCATTCTTCCCTTGGCACCAGAAAGGTAAAATTTCAGATCGTTGTGTTGTTGCGTTCGAATACTCCAATAATCTTTCATCTTTTTCCAATTTTTCAACACGTGGATAACTTCCTTTTCGGTAGTTATGGCTTTGCGCGCCAATGAGAACGGGGATTCATTTTGGTGTCAAAATCGAAAATTTTCGCTAGGTTCTCAGTAAGTTTGAATGATCGGTGACGATTTGTGATTTTGATCAAAGTAATCACAATACTATGGTGCCTTGGACGTAGCAACGAATAGTTGTACTTCGTGGGAGAATGTTCTGTCAGGATTATAAACCGAGTTTTGGTCTAAACAACCTTAAACCGTTATAGGTTAATGTGTAATTAGGCTTATAGATGTCGCAAAAGAATTAAGCGCAATTGATAGGTTCACCACTACCTTCCCAAAGCGGTTATCTGAAAATAGGTTGGCTAGTTTATCGGTATAAAAGTTTTAGAAATCAAGCATCGGTAACACCCCTAAAAATTGCTTGCCGTACCTACGTTGTTTCATCGGTTGGTTTGGTAATAAGAACAGCAGATTTGCAGCAATTACCGTCCTGCCGAGCCTGCCCGCCTCTTTGAAATATATTTCTATACTATCGAGGTTTGGTACTGTACCACTAGGCCAAACATCTGGTTATCTATCCCATTTCCAAAGGCCTTAGGTAGCCACATTGATCTAGCTTTGTTTTCCAAGGCCCACTGATTTATTGCTCATCCTTATCCTTTTTGGGAAATTACCACATGAAAAAAGAGTGGAATGTATGTCCCTGTTGAGAGAGAATAGGGGGCCAATTCCATTGTCATTTTTCTACTCTCGAACATACCACTATAGCGCTACCATTATTACTGAGCGAATAATTCTTTGAAGGCGGTACTTTTTTTGTCTTCTTCCCAAAGGACGCTAAAAGAATATTTGTTCCGAGAGAAAGGAATTTTGACGACCAAAGGGTTGTTCCAAGATTTAAATTTTGGCAAATCGTCCTTTGAACAACTGTTCTTCAGTATGCCGGTGGCGTCTAAGGCAATCATAGTAATAGGTGCGTTGGCGTGGCCAATTCCTTATAGAACTTGGCACTTCTAAATAGGCCAGGTCTTAAAATCGTTGGCCCCATTTGTGAAATGCATGGCCTCATCTATTGCAAATCTAAGATTTTTACGTTCATCACTGCCTAATCGCGCTCTTGGATCAATTCTTGTTGTAGCTTTCTGGAGAATAGTAAAGGAATTTGTACATTTCCCATAGAGCACATTGTCCACAGGTTGTTCACTTCGTACACAAGGAAATACCTCCAGTAAGGGCAATCGCCTTTATTCACCAATTTCTTTAGGGATCCTCTTACTTGGATTCATACAAAGCTATTAAGGGGCGATACCAACCAATACAAAGACCATCACGGGCCAATTTGCCGGTTATTTGATAGCATCAAGATTTACCACCTTCCTGTGGGAAGCAAGGCCATAACGTCCTGCCCAGGCCAAAACGGCTCGTTTTATATCTTTTTCCTGTGAATTAATTCGGAAAGCCCCAAAAATTGCATGTAATATATCACTTAGGGTGCTGATTGCAACTATAGGATTGTTTTATTTTAATTAAAGTATAAAGGTAAAACCCTTTCTTCTAGGATTTCTTTGGAACATTATATAATTTTATGATAGCATCTATGTGGTGTATGCTTTTTCAAATTAAAGTATTGGATACGAACGGCTTTTCATCCGATAATTTTCATACACGTCATTATTCGGACTGGAATGTTTTCCTTCCAGGGGAAAGTAAAAATACATGCGTCGTACCTATAGTTTTTTACAGCTATTTACAAAATCGTGTTGCCGTAAGCTGTCCACAACAAAATCCATATAGTTCTACAACGGTCAGGAACTGCCACACGATCAAAGACTACCATTGGATGCATTAAAATCTCGGCGGACTTTGAACTGATTTATTCTTACCGGCAATTATTTCGTTCACTAAACAAACAAATGCGGTCGAAAAATAAATAACTGAGGGCATTTCCTTCTTTTCCTTGCTTGCAGCATTGTAATTTCCGCGATATACTCATTGAAACAAAAAAAAAGCCTTCCTTTTCAATCATTTCTATGATGGGAAGTCTTTCCCAGTACTGGGCCACCCGTGTGATAACTAATTTTTTCGATTCCAAATAATGTCCTTATTAGGTTGTGCAAAAAACTTGCAATAAAATGGTTTTTTGCAAACAGTTAAGAAATTACCCCCTGAAGATTAAAAATTGCCCAATGATACTTTAATATTTGCAAAAAACATTTGGCATGAATTCAGATAGAATCAGCATGATTTTTTATAACAGATTGAAGGAACACCATTGGCGGAAACCACGTAAATGGCCGTATTCCTAATTATTCTGTACAAGTTTATTGTGCCTACCGATACTGGAAAATAAAACAGATATCAAGATATTTATATTGATAATACCGGAGCGGTTATCGAATCGAAACAATCTTAAACGCGCTTAAATACACACTTATCCATTACGTGAACCTTAAAAATCAGGCCAGTAATTGCAAATACAAGGAAGTAGGGGAGATAAAAAACGAGAGCTTATATCACTTCATAAAATAGTATTTCTTGGCATAATTTTGTTAATTTGCCAGGACCAGTTATAAGAATACTTTCCTTATCATAAATCAATAGCAATAAATATTCCAAATATGATTTAGTTAAGAAAACTTAGAATTACAATAACTGAGCAGCATCAAAGCTAATTATACCCGCGTATGGCCGTCTTTCAGACAATGGTGGATCATGCCATTTCCATAGAGGCACGATGGCGAACGAAACCGCTGATGGGCACAAGCCATAATAAGTGTTATGGGTAATATTCAGCCACATTAAGGGGACCGTTCGACTTTCAACATAATATAATGGGACCAATTTGTTATCTGTTCCGAATCTTTTATTTTAAACTTGAAACGGTGCGGAATTCCTCCATTTTCCAAATTACCTCTCAGGAACTTTGCAAAGCTCCTGAACCTTTGCGGAATATCGCCAAAATTTCCAAAAATATTAGGGTTTTACCGGTCAACAACAATTTAACGATAATGGATCGATTGTGGCCGTAAAAATTGGGAAAGCGGCGTATGGCAGCGATGGTTGGAATATTGCCATTGCCAATCATATGAAAAAACGTGTTACCTAAAACTTGGAACAAGGATACGGTGGTTGACCAAGGGCTATATTTAACACCTTTTCAGTGAGCGATCGGTCAAATAAGACTAGCCAAGGAGGGCTGGTATTTCAATTCTTTAAGAACCGTGTTCGCTAAAACACCAACGGACCAATACTGAGTAAAAAACGCAAAGAAAACTCAAAAACCGCAGGTAAAAAAACAGGTACTAATCGTCTCACCACTTTACATGGGGGAAACATTTAAAAATAGAAAGGTGGTCATCAAGTTACATGGGTGAAATTACACCGCAAGGGGCAAAGGAATGAAGCATTACAATACTCCTGTTTGCCGTTACTTACTTACTTCAGAAAAAAGGTCTATTTAGCAATATCCCTGATATTGTAGACGTAACCAACTAATATCTTGTTGGAGTTTGGAGTGTAAAAAAATTCAAAAAGAAAGTCAGTGGTCATTATTCTTTTATGGCCGATGATATAATTTGGATTACCTACAATCGCCATTTAAGTGGATGGTAGAGGCTTTTGCGACGGGTTCTATGTATGCTATGTGGGGCCTTTATGGCACGTTTTTGGCAAGACGGGTATTATTACCCAGCCGAGGTGGGCGATAAAATTGGGCGTAGACGTTTTGGATACCCACTTGTGAGGTTTTATAAAAATTGGGGCCAAGTTTTAGATACAATAAAGAAGGGAACACTTTTTATTGGTGTGGCAAGGGCCAAAAAAAGCTCAAGGGGCACCTATATGCTTTTGCTGAGCTTCTGTTACCGAGGAAACGGCCAACATTGTTTATGCGGCGGTCTTGGCGGAAAAGTAGACTTTTTACCATTTACCAATGGCTGCTTGTGAACCCTATTATTTACAGGCAATATTGTAAGATTGGCTGAAAATAGAATTTGGCGGGCCAAAAATCCACAGGTATAGGTTTCCAATTTTATTGGAGATTAAGTGTGGGTTGATAGGTCGTTGGGTGGCACGGGATCACAGAAAATTGTATACCGGGAACCTTGATAGAAGAATTGGCAAGCTGGGATCGGATTGGCCGCTATTGACCAGAAAGTCATTAACAATTAAAGATTGTTTAGTTGGGGACGATTTGGGTCAGGAATTACCTTTTTACAGTGTTCCGAAAAGCTGGGAAATCTTTCAATTGGGAAGGCGCAAGGGAAAAAAGGGGGACGGGGATATTCCGTATTATTTTTTTCAGGAACACAATGGTTTAAGGTATGGGATAATGAGGGATCCCAAAAAAATTTTATATAGGGATTGGGTTTCCATTTTTAACCGGTGGGCAGGATGCACCGTGGCTGGTTCGCAGATTTATCCTCTTTCTTTTT
>Ga0163217_1111541_pt1 | contig 12327 bp, 14 predicted proteins | sample SynspAceP_FD_185933 | JGI IMG/M metagenome (GOLD analysis project Ga0163217, IMG submission 185933) | Saline lake microbial communities from Ace Lake in Antarctica - Synechococcus sp. Ace-P (PacBio error correction) | ecosystem: Environmental > Aquatic > Non-marine Saline and Alkaline > Saline ... | reverse complement strand
CGATCGCCGGTGTGATCGCCGGACCACCTGTGATGTGGGCCGGTAGCGGGCTGTGGTGTTTGCTTATGGCTGTGCCGAGCAGGGACTGGATGAGGCGCCAGGGTCCATTCCCTGCCTCCAGCAGTGCGTGGCGAGGCGTCCGCAGCGACGGGTGAACTGCAGCTCTGTCTCCAAATCCCCATTCCAGGCGAAGCTGCTTTCAGTGCCGCCTGCACGCCGCTGGCATCCATCGGTTGCACGGGTCGATCCGCACGATGGAATTGGCTGCCGGCCGGACTGGGAAACAGCAACCGGGATGGCGGTGAGTCGTCCAGAAGCGACGCATGGCTTTCCAGCGCGTAACGCCGGCATCGGAAACGTAGACGATCTTTGCCGCCCTTGCCATCGCGGGAATAATGACCGCGTCGCTGTGAACCGTCGATGTCGGACACTTCCAAGGGCCAGACCTTCACTGATGCGCAGGCCCAGGCTGTAGATCACCAGAGAAACAATCCGGTAGCGCAACTGCGCACCGTTATGATCCAGCCTGTGCACTTCCTCGCGAGTTGGATATCGGCAGGCTATTGAACTCGAGGTGGACGGATGTATCTTGAATCCACTCCATCTCGCGACTCGAGCAATAGCGATGGAAAAAAACTGCACAGACTGCAGAGATCGACCTGAATCGTGCTCCACGCAATACTGCTCAAGCAAAGCGGCCAAAGTAGTCTTTGAGTTCACGGAGGGGCTGAATTCATCAGGCAACGGTCGAAATGGACCGTCACTCGCGTAGCGTTCGGCTGTAGCTGTCGATGTCTTGCTGCGTAGGCCATGCATGCAGCCTCATCGCTGTGCAGGTGTTTCGCATCAAAACAGGCCATCCAAAGGCTCTGTCAGCAGATCCATTGCGTTAGTTCCCGTTGGAAAGACGAAGAATGGGCGCATCAATAGATGCGCTTCCCTCAGGTTCTCGAAGACTCCGCATCAGAACACAACCGGAATTTGTTCACCTTGTCCGCAGCATCAACACGTTGGATGGCCCAAAGACAAGACGAAGCTCCGACTCGAAAGTCGTTATATTATGCTGGATTTTAAATTCTGCCGCGTAGCGGCTTTGTTCAACGCTGATGAGGCGGGTCCGGTAAACCGCCTTTGTCTGATCTAAACCAGCCTAAGCACTCGTCCTGATCCTCGCATCGGCAGAAAGCCCCTGCCTCACAGATTCTCAATGGAGTCTGCAAGCCCCTAGCAGTTTATGCGGGACCCGAACCAGTCTGTTTGTTTGTTACAGGAGATCGACCGGGCTCTCACCCCAGCTGGTTCCCCCTGCTTCAGCACGTGGGTGTAGATCATGGTGGGTTTTGACATCACTTGTGCCCAGAAGTTCCAGTGATTGTGCGGAATTGTCCGCCCCCCGCTCCAGCAGATGTGTCTGCGAACGTAAGGTGCGGAAAGGTGTGCAGGTGCTGCTGGTTAGTCCAGCTGCCAGCCACGGCGCGGCCGCACCGCCTTCTGGATTCAGGCTGGGTCGAGATGGTGTCGGCCCTCTTGTCCGGAGGAGGCGTCGCGCCACCGCTGATGCTGGCGGAAACAAACATTGCCAAGCCCTGGCCAGGTCTTCACGGTTGATCTGTCTCACCGCCTCAAGATTGCCCTCTGAGCCGGGACTTCCCAGGCTCTTCCGGCAGCAGGGTGCGGCATCCATTGGCCCCTTTGCCATCACGCACCATCAGCTCGTGTCGGCTGAAAGTCAAGATCGTGGCACCCGCAGCGCCAGGTCTTCGATCAGCGCAACCGACTGCCATACAGCAGGCCAGCCACCAGCCGCCCCACTCCATACCAGTCTTTGCAGCACGGAAACGGAACCTCCTCCGGCGCAGGCACCACGGGAGCCGTGGGCGCTTGCGGTGCCCGCCACCAACCCCCTCCAAGCTCCAGATCGCGAATCCTAACATTCCCGGTAAAGAAACAGGAGTGCGCCAGGGCCTGTTCTGGGTGAGCACCACCTGACGCTAACAAAGCCAGATGACTGAAAAGGCATTCACTTCGGGCCACTACCCATCTCCCGGGGATGCCGCAGCTGGTGAAACCGCAGAAAGCGCCTGAGCGACTGCTCATAGGTCTTCAACAGTTGCGGCGGGCCGTAGTACGCACCTGTAGTTCTTTCGGTAGCGCTTGGATCAGTCCTGCGCGGGCTTCTGTGGCCACAAGCCTTTCACTGTGGATGGGGATTTTCCCAGAGTTCCCCAATCAGTGCTCCCTCAGCCAACGCAACGATCGGGGAAAAATCAAGCACAAACCGTGGCGCGCGCCAGGAAAGCTTCAGCTGCAGCGCTTAAGCCAGCTCGGCCGCTCTGGATCCATTCTTGTCGAGCAAGTCTCACGATCATCGAGAGCGGTGGGGGTTGGCACGAAGGAAGGTTGCGGTGGTGTCAATGAAAAGCGCCATTAGAGGCCATCCCAGATCTCGCACCAGGGCCGGTTTGAAGTCGTCCATTTTAAGGATGTAGTTGGAGCCGCCGATGGTAGTGCTTGTGCAAGAGGCGCCATCGCTCATTGGCCCATGCCGTTGACTACTTCGGGCCCATTCACCCATTGCGTAGGAATCGATGGTACGCGCTCCATGAACCAGCGCTGCCAACTCCTTGGGGGGATCTCACACCACGCAGAAATAAAAGGTGCTGATCACCATCAGCCGCTCGATGTGGTGTGTAGCCGAGGCGATTGACTCGCTCGATCGCCGCATACAGGCGGCGGCAGGCCGGCTGCCCGCGTTCCAGCAGGGCGCCAGCTGGCGTGTGGTTCCGAGAAGTTGCGATCTCCTGGCGTCTCGCCATGCACCCGATCGATCCCGCGCACGAACTCGCGCCAGCCGATCTTGAGCAGAAACCCCCTCCAGCGAGGCGATCGGCAACGCCTGTTTCCGCTGTCCTGTCGATCGCTCACATGCTTCCAAGGTGGCGCGTCACAGCAGCGGCGTGAAGCAGCCGATTTTCAGAGCGCCGAGAAGCAGCGCGTGGTGGAGCGTGTCGTCTTGCGTTCGGCTGAGGGCGCTTCGAGGGCCCGAACCCGTTCAGCCGTCGATGGAGAAAGCGTTGGCAGCCAGCATCGGCGCCGGCTGATCAAAAGCGGTCAGAGATCGCCCCAGCTCGCCGGGTTGTTCGCGAATTGGGCCCTCGATTCAGCTTGCGCAGTCCGGGCTCTGGCACTGGGGCCCCAACGGGCAGCAGGATGGCTCTCATAGGCCCTTCGCAAGCGGCCGCCGGTTTCGGTCGAAGCTCCAGCGCGCCCGCTGGGTGTTGGCCGTCGGCTTCCAGCACAGCCCAGGCGTTGCGCTGCCGTTGTAGAAGGTCTTTCATCCCAGGGGCGGGCGGCGGCCCTTCGAACCAGCCCTGCTCTCGGCAATCCGATTCGAGGAAAAGGGCGAAGGCAGCTACGCTCAGTCTGCACGCCGTGGTTCCTGGCAGAACTTTGCAGGGTTCTTCACAAGCGGCGATCCAGCGATCTCGGCCACTGCAGGGTGTCGCCATCGCCCGTTCCGATCGGGAGCCGCTGCCAGAACGCACAGCAAGAATCGGCCAGCTCGAAATAACGCACCGCAACCCTGCTCAACAAGGGCATCACGGAAGCTGCGCATTCGCCACGAGTGTGGAGCAAGCGCCAACTTGTGGTAGCGATAGGCCGAAGCCACGCCTGGGGTCTTCCGATCATCAGCACCCGGCTTGCCGGCGGCGAGCTGCAGCGCCAGGCTGAACCACTCAGTGCAGCTGATCGCAGAATCAGGTTAAAGACCATCGCGTCTGGTGCGTTCAGATCGGGTCATAAGCGGGCGCACTGGACGCTCCAGATCGAAGCGCACACAGCTGGTGCTTTGCTCCACGAAAGCTGCGGGGATCGGAGCCCACACCAGCCCAGATAGGGCCCAGGTGCCCCGTGTTTGAGGGCGGGAGGGCAGCCCTCGTCAAACACCACTCGAAGCAGCGGCGCCCCAGTCCAGGGCAGACGCAGGCTCGTTTTGATGAAGTGCGAGCCACCCACTGGCGACCCGGTTGGTGAGAGTTAGCAGTGGGCGCGCAATTCGACGCAGCTGGGCATCAATCAAGGCGGTGGCCGCTCTGTGCCAGCTTCCAACGCGGAAAAGCGCTCGCGGTTGGCGTCCCAACTGGTGGTGCGTCGCTGCTGATGCGCCGGGGGCATGGAAGGCCGCCCCGTGGCGCTGCTCCGACCCAGATATAAAAACTCAACGCCAGAGCAAATTCCGCTTCATCCATTCAGAGCCCTCATCCAGCCGCCGATGGCGCCTGTAGTTGAAGCAGCTCCTTGCCAGACCCGCCGCACCGAGAGCGACCCGATCGCCAGGAAGGGGAAGAACTTCGAGGAGAACTCCGTGCCCACCAGTTCCGTGCGGCTGGCCTTGTAAGTCGCGAAGCCGGTGGAGTTCGAACACGTAGTGCGAGCCGGCGAGGCCGTGCTTCATCGCCGCAGAAGGGAAGCGGATGAGTGGATCGCATTTGCGCTGGGCTCGGCGCGCTGGATTGGCTGCTGCGCTGCAGCCAGGCCTTGGGCCAAGCCTCCAGCCAGCGCCGAGCCTGTGAGATCGGCTGGCGGCCAAGCGGTGGCTGCGGAGCCTGCTGCAAGCCGCGACGGAACTCCGCAAACAGCCCGCGGAAAACGTTTTTCGGCGGATCGGCCAATCGGCAAGAAAGCCGGCTTCCTTGCCCTGGCAGGCACCAAGCGGGAGACCAGGCCACGGATCGTTTTTCGAGCGCTTCGGCTGGGTGGTGCTCTGCGGGAAACTGTGAGCAGGGGAATGGCCACCGCCGCAGGTTTGGCCTTGCAGCTGAGGCCATGGGCCTCTCGCGTCCAAGGCCGTTGTGAAGTTGTTCTGGTGGGACCCCGCCAGCCGCTGGCCTCGCGCCGGCATCCAGGCACGATCAGGCGCTCACATGCTGCGGGCGCAGGCTAGGCCGCCAGCCTCGTGGAAGGCGGGTACTGTCCTGTCATCGAGTGCTGCACTCTGCCCTTCGAGAGCCACCGCGATGTAGTCTCAACTCACCGGGGTTACCAAGGTTTTGGACCCGAGGTGATCCAGCCGCCAAGCACAGCCGGCTGCCGGCTTGGGGGCAGGCCGTTGGCGCCATTAGCCACGCTCGATCACCAGCCTCCGGCCCGGCTCTGGGCTGCCAGCAATAGCTTGAACCGCCAAGGGATCGTCCGAAGCGCCGCCCAGGCCGCAGTGGTGAGAGGTGAGGTCGGCCGGTGAGCTGCCAGGAGCAAACTGCGAAAAGGCTTTCGTCACCTCCACCAAACACAGCTCGCAGGGCTGCGCCGGGCGGGATCGGCAACTCCGGGACGGGCCTTCCACCCCACGACAACACCGCTCTCAAGTCGTTCTCTCCGTCGCCATGACCGCACCACCAACCCGCGCGCGCTCGGCCATCCACCAGGAGAGCTCCATTCACGGCTGGCAGGGGGCCGATTTGTCGGGCCGAGCTCCAGTGGCCCTCGGGCTGATTGTCCATCAAAGTCGGTGAGTCAACGAAACGCATTCGTCGCCCACCTTGCCGGGTTCAAGGTAAGTGAGGAGCCGCTTCGATCTGGCCGTCTAATTCTGAACCACGTGCAGGCGGTGTACCGAAGCGCTCGCTCTCGAGGCCCTGGCCAATCCAGGCGGATGAAGCGCTCTTCCCAGTGGCCGGCCTGTGGTCCACAAGTTGGCTCGGTCACCTTGGAGAGGGCACGTCTTCGTTGCCCCGTAAGGCAGAGGGGCCCTCCGATGCTGGCAACCGGATGACTCCAACGTGGCGTCGCATAGGGGCATCAGCTGAGGAGAAGATTTCCCAGGAAGGCTGAGCGGCTGGCCATCTGGCCGAAAACCGAGGAATGCCCCGGTCCCGATGGCTGTAGAGCAGGGTGTCGTCGACGCCAACAGGAAGGCCGCCCCAGCTGGGTGAGGATAGTCATCCCGTGGGAACCGTAGGTCGCCAATGGCCCAAGCACCTCAAGCCATGATTTGCGCAGCCGATCGTGGCCAGCTCAAAACGGTCGCTGGAAACCCCGCTCCCGCCCCTTTGGCAAGAAGGAACCTTGATCGGCGGCAGCGGGCCCGCCCTGGATGGTGTCGTCGTCGGCTATGCGCTGGAGCGCGTTGCATCGTCCGTGTAACACGCAAGCACCTCGGCCCAAGGTGCCGGTGAGTCAATGCCGCGCACATCAAACCAACAGGTTTCGGCCAGGCACCGCCCGGCTGCTGCAAGCCTTCGTAGAGCCCCAGGGCTCGATGCAGCTGTGGGTTCGGCGGTTTTCACCAGCAGTTCTGGCAGGGAACCCGTATAAAGGGCAGAACCGCTTCCGGCCGCGCTCCGCGCCGATTGCCCGATCGCCAGCACGGCAATTGCCGCAGACTTCCAGCCCGGCAAGGGGGGGGGGGGCGGGCACCAGGGCCTGGGCGTATTTCGAGGCTGTCAAAATCGCCAGCTGAGGCGAGCAGCAGCACAAGCCGGCGGCGGGCCCATCCATCCCTCCACTGCCCAGCAGCTCCAGCAAGCAGGACCTCAACAGCCAAGCCTCGCCAAAGCGGACGACCGCTGACACGGGGCCTCGGCGCACGCATGAAGCGTCCATCGTGCGCGCCAAAGAAAGGCTGCCGCGGATTAGCCGCGTTGTTCCGGCCAGCTGGTGCCGTACCACGAGCGACCTTTGATTGGCCCTCGGACCCTGGATTGCCCCCCGATCCCGCCAGCCTCCGGCCCCCGCCCACCACACCCGCCGTGAGCGGGGGCTCGAACCCTCTCGTTTCTGCGTGATCCCGGTTTGCCGCTCCGCGCCTTTGAGCGCTACGGCGATGTTCTTATGGAACCAGCCCTGCTTGGCAGCGCACCGATGTTCATCCGGGAGAAGGCGGATCAGCGAACTGTTCGCGGCGGCGATTGCCCTCGAAGGTAGGTGGCCAGAAAAGTGTCGCAAGCTTGCTGGCCCCCTGTCGCTGGCCAACCGCAACGGCGGCCATCACAAGGCAACGCCGCCGGGTGGTGAAGCCTGTTTCGCCGCGATCTCTCTTCAAGCGCTAAAGCCCGCAATCGTGGCGTGGTCGATGAACCTCAACAACGAGCTTCTCAGCGAGAAGAAAAGCCCGCTGGCGCTGGTGCAAGCTGAGGCGCTTTTCCTTCAGCGGAGTCGCCAGCAACGGTGCTGGGCTTGATCCCCGTTGAATCGCGATTGCCCTGTTCGGCATTTTCCGAGGACCGGTGTGCCAGGCCTGGTTCTCCCTGCCGTTCGCCCTTGCCAGGCAGAAAGACCCTACGCAAACAAAAGCCCTCAGGCCCGGTCAAGCGGCCCTGCTGCGCCGCCTTCGGCGCGGTGCTCAAAGAAGGCGCAAAGTTGCCGCTGGCAGCTGTCGTGAGCCTCTTGCCGCTGGCGGGCTGATCTGCTCGCCGTGGCTCGATGAAGCCGGCCTACCCCTGGCCGATGACGACGTGGCCGAAGCTGTTGGCTGTTTGCTTTTTTCCAGCTTAATGAGAACCACCGCCTCGTTCCCTGAGCGCCGCGCTGAGCCTTCAGCAGCATCCAGCCGAAGCTGGGCCTGGCTGCAGCAAGAGCTGACGGCCTTGCCCTGCCTCCTGCGCAGGCTGAGGCCGTAAACGCCTACGACGCCAGCCGTCGCCAACGGCGCGATGCCGTTGTGAAAGAGGTGAATGCGCCCTTGACCCCCGCCGGTGGGGGGATTCTTCCGGCCGCACCCGCAAGCCGCTTGCTCCTGGACAGGATGTGCTGGTTCCAGCCGATCAGGTGGTGCAGGTTGAGCATCACCGCCAGCACCGCGCCACAGGAAGCGGCAACGAATATTGAGGTCTTCCGGGCCGCAGCCCCGCATCTCTCGGGAACCGCACGCCACCACTGCGGCCGTTCGTGCGGGAGACGTGGTCTGCCTGGTAAGGCGCTGGCCGAAACTGGAATTCAGGCTGCTTGCGGTGGGCGCTGCTCAACAAGCTGAGCTTGGCGCTGACCGATCCAGGGACTTCACCCTAAGGTCATTTTCCCAGCCCCTCCCCAAAGGACGGCCTTTGTCGGCCACACAGGCGGGCCGCCATTCTGAAAAGCGAGCCTGAACTTGGAGTCGGCTGCGCTGATGCTGACTGAGTATCATGGCTTGCTCTGCTTTGTGGTCAGCGGCGGATGATTGGATTGGCTGATTGCTCGGATCGGGCGAATGCTACGGCTGCGACAGGCCTGCTTGAATGTTGGCTTGGCATTCGTTGCTTGTAACAGAAATCAATCGCTAATGAACTCTTAAAAGCAGACATAGGATTTTGCTATTGCCTAATCCGACCGCAGGCAAACCTCGTTGTTTCGATAATTTAAAAGCCAAAGTAGGCATGTCAGTGGATTTGAGCTACAATTGGTGATGAGTATATTTTGACCCCTTGCGAATTCTTCTCCTGGGCTGGGCGCGCTCCTCCTCTTCCTCCCTGCCCACAAGGTGGCAGAGCAAAAACAACCAGGACTTTCTCCGAGGAGCCCCTCGCCTGGATGTCGAAGGAAGAACGCCAAGAAGCAGGATTTGACTATCCCGACGAGAGATGAAGTTCTTCAACACCAATGCACGCACGCTGGGCCCAAGAAATGATTGGAGCCACGTCCGTTACAACCAAAGCTCTGATCAGGTTGGCTTCAAGGCCTATCAAGCATCGTTCTTTGCTCAGTTCAATCTCACAGCGATGCTTGGGTTCCAAAGAATGCCATAGCCACTGCCCTGAAAAGGCTCAATGATTTGCATAGGCGCAGACCTTGCGCCGTTTCGCGGCGATAAGGGCCTCTGCCTGCCTGATCGGTGATCAGGGCTTGGTGCGGAAGACCCGTTTCCTGATGTTGGTTCGCCCAGAGGCCCTGGAAATTCATCTTCAGGCACGGCTTGCGCCTTGTTTGGCAACGCCGCCCAAAAAGGCCTCTCCAGCTCCTGTCCAGCTTCCTGAAGAACCTTGACCAGACAGCGCTTGTTTCGACCGTGGTTGGCATGGCACGCTGGCAGGCGCCTGTTCTGCATGGCTGCTCCCTGCAGCGGCGGCACGGGCCACAAGCGTTTCCGAGCAGCAGCACAAGGCGGCTTTCAAATGGTAGAGAGAAAGTTTCATCAAGCCATTCAATCGGGTCTGTCAGCGGGCTGGTTTTAATTCTGGGGCATCGCAGCTGCAGCGACCGGTTAGAACCACCGGTCTGGTGAGCGCGGCGCCGAAGACTGCAACAGACACGGCCAACCCTATATATATCCACCCAGCTTGCAAGGGGTCAACGCCGGTAGGACCAGTCCGGCCAAGCATGGCCAGCAACCCCATACCCAAGCTGCCCGGCCAAACCTCCCACCACTCCCGGAGCGCTCCTAGGCGGGTCCCAGCCCATCGCCTTGTCCTCAGCATCCGATTCTCTCGGGCCAGCCCATGATCGCTTGGGACCGCGCCACTCCACACCCCAAGGGGCAAGGAAAACAGCGTCCACCGGCGCCCCACCCGGCACAAATTTGGGTGGCGAGCAAAATCGGCGGCAAATCAGGGCCATAGCGGCCGGGAGGGCCCAAGCCAACGAACAAGCGACCGCAGCACTCGGCCCAGAATGATAGGCGCTGAGAAACCATGCACGATAGTCGAAGCAATTGCCGCTCCCCAACTCGCGCTACCCAGAGGGCGATCATCGCGGAAACAGGCCCCCCGAACCAACATCCCCTGACCCAGGGAGGCGCATGGCAATGATCCTGATGGGGACGCGAGGCTGGCCAGGCTCCTGAGGGAACCGGCTTCTTCTGGCATCCCCGCCTCGGCCAGGTCTCAGCACGCGAGTACACCAGCAACAGGGCAGGCAGGCAAGAAGCAAGGCGTTTGACGTACTGGGCCTAAGCACGGCACAAAACGGGAAAAGCACGCCCGTCAGCACCGTGTCCATCATTGCCCAGGTCACCAATCGAACGCAACTGATGTCCACGCTAGGTCCGAGCCCCTGAGCAAGGCTGCTGCATGGCAGAACGCTGATGCGTTACACCTAGGCGAGCAGAACGGCAGTCCAGCAAGAACCCACAACGGTTGAACGCCATGAAATCCCGAGGCTGGCAAGCAACAACAGCAGTACGGCTACCAAGCTGAGCAGATAAGCCCGACCGCCGCCGTGGCAACGCAAAAACAGGGCCGCACACTGCTGAGAGCGGCAACATCGCGTTCATCAAACGGCGATGGGGTCCAGGCCACTCAGCAGCCCAAGCGGTGGAGCATAGCTCAGGACTTTCTCCTGCGACAAGCAACTGGCCCAGAGCAGGGGACGAATGCAGTTTGACACGCAAGTTAAAGTTGATGAAACGCGCTGAAGCCTTGGAAACGTGACTTCTTCGCCATAGCGAAAATTAAACAGTCAGATCATCCTGCTACCTGCCAATCTGATTTCTCTTCAATTTTTATGGTTTTATTATAAAAGATCGATACCTTCCACAGAAGCCACTTCTCCTCTGAATGCCTTGTCTGCATTGCTCAAACAAGTTGCTTGATGAAGCTTCTTTCCAACTTTATTTGATCAGAGCCGCTTGGATTAGCTTCGCAAAGAAGGACCAATCCTTGATGCCACCACAGAAATGGATTGCTGATTTTAATCAAAAGATCATTGGATCTAATGCAAACGGTTAGCGTAGGATTCTTAAACTCATTACTGAGCTATCAATTGCCGGAGAGCGTTAGCTGTAGCGATACCGCACAGATCGCCGGCTCAGCAGCATTCTTGCAGCGATAACACAATAAAGACTGCCTTCTTTGAGTTGTATATAAAAAATACATTTACGGATATTTGTCACGTTGCAGCAAATTATTCTTGTATGAGCAAAGACACTCAGGCTGCATTAGCGGGCAATGCCATTTATTCAAGTTGGCAGTTTGCAAATAGCAAGAAGTAACAAGAGCAAGGCTCTGATTTCCATTCTCGACAACAAATTCCTGTCACATAAGAAGATGATGCTGTCAGATCAACTTTTCAGCCAACTCCATGAGAGTCTGATCGGCTTTCTCCACAGCATCTGCATGTTTCGTTCTATCTACGAGGATCGTTGGATCGCGCTGCGTCTGTACTGATGAATCTGTATCCTCCTATCTCTTCGTGAGTGCAACAACTCCTCCGGCGGGCCTCAGGGATCAAGCGTCAGGCGGAAGTGGCCACGTCCACCTACTGCTCAATGAAATCCAAATCAGGAAAAATATCCTGGTTGATCACCTGTACGTCCCCTCCACACGTTGCAATGGTGAATGCCCGTCCTGGCATTGTCCACAGATAAAAAGTGCTGCAGAGCAAACAACGAAAGCAAGGTTAGAGCCGGAACCCTGGTGTGCTGAGGGCTTGGGTGTTGTGCTGCCAGTCTCCGGATGTCAGCGTAGGAATTCCACCAAAAGTTCAATCGGCTGGCAGGTCTGGGCAGCCACCCGTGGCTCTGCAACAGCCGGGAAACTCAAACTGCGTGTGCCATGCATGCGACCCAGGATAGGGAGCAGAACGGAAGCTGATTCGGGCGCGGCACGTTGGGGCCGCTGGCGGTGCGGCCGAACAAGCCTCCCATGCCACTAGGCAGGCCGAGCCGATCAGCAGGGCGCGAACGCGCCGCAGCTTGCGCGTCATTGAGCCGGCGGGGGCCAGCCAACTGGCCCACCCGGCGCCATCGCCCCGCAGCAGCAGGCAGCACCAAGCGGCAGGGCTGCCGCCGGCCCAGGGCCCAGAGAACTTTCGAGGGGCCACCAGGGCTGTTGGTTGATGAATCAGCCAGGCAGGCTGGCTGCCACTGGCCAGCGGCATAAAACGGCAAAACCGGGCCAGCAGCACCCCGCAGGGCCGCCACTAGCGCGAAGCCCTCCACCAACGCGCAATTGCCGGATAAGAACCCACCAACACCCCCTGGACGGCCAGGGGGCGGCTGCCGGCCGCAGCGCCCGCTGGCTGAAGTGGTGCGACATTCTTCATCTGCGGCCGGCACGCGGGTGAGCAGAGCCAGGAAGGCCGACCGGCGCCACCCAGCGAATGATCCCAGCTGCACCGGTTCGGAGATCAAGCCGGCCTTGAACGAGGGGCTGCCGGCCGATCCAGCTTCCGCCAATTTTTTGCCGCCACCGCCCAACACCAGGGCGGGCCGGAGGGCCCCCCCAGCCCTGGCGGCGGCGCAGGTAAGCCGATTTTTTGTTTGGCCAGCGCCAAAACACCAATTCACAACCAACCAGGGAAAGGGGGGAATTGGGCCTCTTTTGGCCCGGCAAGCCCGGCCCCCAACCCGGCTTAATCAAGGGCAGGGGTAAAACAAAAAAACAAAGAAAAAATCTTTCCTCCTTTTTTTCCTGC
>Ga0163217_1058638_pt1 | contig 12327 bp, 11 predicted proteins | sample SynspAceP_FD_185933 | JGI IMG/M metagenome (GOLD analysis project Ga0163217, IMG submission 185933) | Saline lake microbial communities from Ace Lake in Antarctica - Synechococcus sp. Ace-P (PacBio error correction) | ecosystem: Environmental > Aquatic > Non-marine Saline and Alkaline > Saline ... | reverse complement strand
AACATGCTTGCAACTCGCAGGCGCAGAAGCCCAGCAACGCCGCATCATCAAAGCGCTGCCCGCCTGCGCAATCCGTCCGCAAATCTCAGCTGGGTGCTCAGTGCAGCTTCCTCGAATCGGCCAACCGGCCGGGCGGTTGATCCACGCATCAAGGCGTGATGGCGTGAGTCCGGTGACCGTCGCTGTGTTCGGACGTGGGGGCAGCCGGCCAGATGAAGCCCGCGTGCGTGCTGGTACGGCCCATGACTGGCTTCGTTCCCTCCGGGCCAAAGCCATCGTGCGATGGCAGAAGGAGGCCCGCAACGTGGCGGCGGCCACCAGTTCGTGCTGGCAAAGGCGCCACTCACTTCAACCTGGCGCGCCACATTGGCGCAAGGGGGTGGCCCCTGGAGCTGTTGCTGGCCGGACGAACGCCGCCTTCGCGGCAGGGCCCTGCCAGCGGCGGCGGCCCCACGCAGCGTGCTGTGCCGCCCGATGCTGGGGGACAACACCTATCCTGATGAACGTCACACCTCAGCTAAAAACGCTACCGTGCTGCCAATCCCTAAAGACACACTGAAGCGTTGAAACGACGCAACGCAGGACGTTCGATCATCACCACAACCTGGATCAGGGCCTTGCCAAGGCTCAAGGAGCGGGGCGAATCAGCCTGCTTCGGATCAGAATCCGCAGAAGTCTCCAGCATACCAGCTCCATACACCGTTTTTATGAAGCGGGGTTTGCGGGAATTCGGTTCCAGCTTGCGGCGCAGATGGCGAATGTGGCCAGCATCAGTCTCAACGTCGTCATCAGGCTCTAGCCCAGAACTCCTGAAGGATTCTGCGGGCGCTGGCCACGGCATGCCGTGTTTTGAGCAGGCAATGCAACAGATTGAATTCCAGACGGGTGAGACGCACCGCGTTGTCGAACCAGACGCCTCAAAAGCGCTCACGCACCAACGTGAGAGGACCAAGCTGGGATCTCGTGTTGGGCTTGGTGGAAAGCGTGCGCGCTGGCTTGCGGGCGCAGCAGGGCCTTCACCCTGGCAAGAACTCTCAAGATCAAAGGTTTGGTGAGTAGTCATCGGCGCCTGAGTTAAACCACTGACTTTGTCGTGGGTTTCGCCCATGGCCTGACATCGATTCGGGACCCGGCGCTGCCATTCGCGTAACCGTTGGCAAACGGTTAGGCCGTTCCACCTTGGAGCATCCAGATTCCGCGGATCAGGTCGGGTTCTCCGGCATGGCCAGGGGCCTGCCCTTTTATGCCGTCTCCGCACATTCAGCCGAAAACCAGCTTGTTCGAGAAAGGCAACCACCAGCTCCTGCATGTCTGGGTTGTCTTCAATCAGCAGGATGCAGGGCTTCGCCAGGAAATTGCCTGGTCATTCAGCGAGCAGCAGGAATGTGATGACAAAAACCAGCGTTCGCAGATTTATCACGACTGCTCCATTGCAGAACGTCGTTACCTGGCGAGTGGCTTCTAGGCAAAGCCACCCACAATGGGTAACGGGCTGATACGCAGTAAGCAAAAAGGCTTCAATGGCCAACTCGATAGTAGCAACTCCGCACACCTCAGGAGTTCGTCCGGCGTTGCTTGACAGCTGCAGTGGCATGAACCACACGCTCGGTCACTTGCCGCCAGATTGAACCGCGATTGAAGCGGTAGCTGAAGCGCCCAAGTAGCGATTCAGCGTTACTTTCGAGCGAAGGCATGGGAAGCTGCCGCTGAAGCTGGTGTTTCAAGTTTGCTGAGCCACCGTGCTATCCAACCGGAATTTCTGGTATTCATGGGATGCGACCTTTAACGAACCACAGATGATGGAAAGCAACCGACTGCTGCAACGGCGCGAAAAGCAAGCAGCCCTCGGAGATCACTTTCACAGCTATCGCCAGTGAATCTTGGGCCAATCAGCAATAGCGGCAAAAGAGAACGTGGGCACGTGGCAAGTTTTATATACGGGGGTGGCCCGCTCATCGACAAGAGACGGCTGCCACGACCGGCACCTTGTTCTCCATCCACGACCAGGCTTGCCACCACAGCGTTCTCCCAAGGTAGGCATCATTCCACCTGCACCCCTTCTCTGAGGACATAGGCGCCATCACGTTCTTTCATTGCCTGCATGATCCTTGTTATTGAGAAACCTGCCGTTCGGGTTTAGTTCAACACCAGAGATGACGCCTTCACCAGCTAGTGAGAGATTCCTGTCTTCGGCTTGGCCGACGAGGTAGAGGAAGGAACCAGTGCGTCAGAGGTAACTTTGTTGCCTCCAAGATTGACCGGCCCCGCCTGAGGCGTGGCTTGATGAACGACAGCTCCGGCAACTGATAGCGCTTTTGTGGCGCCTGCCAATGATGAGCCCGTACCCTTTGCCCTCACAAACGTGGGCAACGGAAAACCATCAGCCAGCGCGCCTGTTCCAGGGCAACTTCACCATTTTTGCTCGGTTCCGCTAGAGCTCAATAAACTGGGGCAGCGAACAGGCTGGCCTGAACTGGATCCGTTTAAGCCATGGCACTGACGACTGGTATATGCGTACCAGCCTAGATTCCAAAAGGGCTGCCGGCGGAGCTTGCTGCCTAATCAAGATGGCAATAAGCGCCTGGAATCATGTGCCATTTGGCCATTCCACAGTTCTGAGATAAAGCAAGGACAGAAGAACTGGGCCTGCCGGGCAGACATCAACGAAGCTAGCAGAGAGCAACGAGCCATGAAAGCAAGCCAAGATGAACAGCGCGCAGAAACTCCAGAAAATTCTCTATGCAAACCAGAGGAAAAGACAAGGCACCCCTGTCAAACTACATAAGCCTAAGCCAATTTCCCGATAGGGAGTCGAATGAAAATGTCTGAGCTGACATGGCGTGTGATGCAATAAGTTCCACTGTATAATGACCCGATGGAAAGTTTGTGCGAACAAGTTGCTGATAATGCTAAAGATCTGGCCGACGTAGAATCACGGCACTCTGGCTTCCTCCCGCCTACAAGGGCAATGCAGGCGGTTACGACGTTGGCTACAAGCGCTTTGATGACCTCTACGGACCTGGGCGAGTTGATCCAAAAGGAGCATTCGTACAAAAGTACGGCAGCAAAGACTGACTACGTGGTTTTGCGGCAAAACCGCCAAAGAAGCAGGCATCGTGTCTATGCGACGTGGTCTTAAACCACAAGATGGCGCTGAAAACTCTTCGAAGGAAGTGGACAGCCACACCATGAGCGAGGCCAACGCCACTGAACGATTGACGAACCACGCACGGTCAGTGTGACCCATTTAATTTTCCCGCGTCGACAGGGTCATATTCCGAAATGGAATGGCACTGGTGGCACTTTACGGCCATAGATTATGACGAACAACAATCCAGATTACGAAGCTGTTTACCTTTGAAGGCAAACAGTTTGACGAGAATGTAGATAGGAGAAAGGCGTTTTTTGACTAACCTCATGGTTGCAACCTCGACATGAAGTCTGGGGAGGTGCGGCGAGGCTCTCAATGGAACTGGGGGCCTGCGTACACCAAAACGACGAGGGGATGCTTTCGCTTTGATGCGGTCAAAAGCACGTACGGGCCGGGTTCTTTCCACAATGGCTAGAGCATTGCGCAAAACCTCCGGGCGCAGGCTGATTTGCGTGGGGTGAGTATTGTCCTATTGACAATTGCAGGCCCTGTCATGTCATTTTATCAAGGAAACGGCGGAAGTGCACCTTTGTGATGCGCCACTGCATTACAACCTTTTTTGCGGAAGCAGCAAGCGGCAACGGACTAGACCTCAAGCACCATCTTCGACAATACCTGGTGAAAGATATCAGCCAGCCCTGGCGTACGCTGTTGGACAACCGATGATTCTCAGCCGCCTCAACACTCCGAAGCCGTCTGTGGAGCCATAGGTTAAGCCCCTGGCTACGCCCTGATCCTTGCTGGCGTCGGATGGCTACCCTTCATTTTCTCGCGACTATTACGGCGCACACTACAAAGACAGGGCAGCGCACGGCGGCGAATACAAATCGGTCGATAGCCACCGCTGGCTCATCGACAAGTTCTTGCTTGTACGCAGCAACTACGCCTACGGTGGACCAGGTCGACGGACTTGACCACCCAGCACATCGCTGGACGCGCGTCAGCGGAACAAGGACACCCGGCGGCATGGGCGGTGCTTGCTGAGCAGCGGTGATGATGGGCGCAAATGGATGGAGGTGGCAAGCCCAAACAGCGTTTTTCAGTGAACATCACCGAAACATATTTAGATAGCGTCACCACTACGACGAAGGCTGGGGGGAATTCAGCTGCAAGGGAGCTTCGGTGTCAGTCGGGGGGTTTTTGCCGAAAACTAGGTATAAAAGAACAAAATTAAATCTGCATACACCGAAAGTGTATTGCAGACTCGATTTGAAAGCCAAACAAACAGAACAACTAATCGTTGGATCGTGATGTGCGTGTCTTTCATGCCTTCAACAGCTGTTGAACATGGCGCGGTTTGCTGGCTCTTGCCAGCAAGCTCATTTCTTCTCTACGGTTACACTTACCGAAGGTTCTGTGCCTTGCCTTCAAGTCTTGGCGTAGCTTCAACCTTTCACCTAAATCCATGATTGTTCTCCTTTGTAATGGTCAACAATCCAAGCAAGATGGATTATTGCAGTAACCATAGGCATGCAAAGGCTACACTCACCAAATTACCTTTGAACTTCCTGGTTTCAGTTTGATTAAATCCTGTAGCCTCGTCCTGTCTGCCGTTGATACTGGCATGAAGGCTCCTGCTTACGTGAGGCGGCAAGGGGAAAGCAGGGCTTCGGTCAGCTATCAGGATCAGCATTGGAATCAGAACTGACCTGCCATGGCCAAGAGCTCGGACCGGTCAGCCAACGATCGATCAGGGCAGAGAAAAAAGTTGTCTCGATCATTGGAGCATCAAGGCGCCCATGTGCCATCCTTCCACGATGCACCAATCACGGACCCTCATGCCGTGATCACCACCCCGGGGCGGCTGGGGAGAGAGTTTTGGAATCTTCAAGGATCGCGACATGAAAGAAGCCGTCGGGCCTCTTCGGTGTACAAGCGGGGAATTAAAGTGGCTGCTTGAGCCAATGGGCGGAAACGCCTGAGGATTTCCTGTGTCGGCAGTGGAGCCTGGCTCAAGCCCCAGGACTGAGGCTTGCAGCCACGTCCAGGGCAATGCACACCTTTGGATCGCACGCTCCAGCACCATCCGTTCACGTTGTTTCTCTGTCGCACAATCAGGCATTACTGGTGATTGAAGCCAGGAGGTCTTGAGCATACCGGCATCGTCATTTCCACCAGGCCAGCTGCCGTTGGCAGTCGCCAGAGTCTTGCCTGTTCGAAGAGGGGGGGAAAGCAAAGTCAGCATAAGCCTGGATAGCAGCCTCATCACTTGAGCGAATTGGCTCCTTGGCAGCGAGGAGCGCTGTGGTTGCTTCACAGTGTTATCAGTCATCAGAGTACAAATAGGGAGTGGCAATGAAAGTGTGCAGCGTACTCAGCTTGACACGATGCGGGACGACGACAAAAAGACAGGCCAATTGAAGGCCATCAGCAAATCCTATCTCACTTATCGGCAAATGAGAGCTGAGGTTGATGGTCACTGAAGCGCGGAAACGCGAAACTGCCATGGATTGATTCTCGGCCAATGTTCGGCATCACAGCCTGGGTGAAAAGCACGACAAAGAACAGCACAGCCGAAACTTTCGGCTAGCAAAGGATGGCGTATCGCAAGCCACCTAGAATCAGTATTGTGCCCGCCAGCTTCAGCTTTTGCTTCTTGCCTGCTAATTCACTCTGTTTTCATTTCAATAACCTTGCGAGCTGTTCCTGGATCTTGCCTTCCAATATCCTTGGCAGTGGCCGCCCTCTCTGAGTCAAAAACCCATTCATAACCTCGATTGTTTTGCGCAGTCCGCCAAAGTTGGATGCATGCGCTCAAGATAAAACAGCACAAGGAGGTCGCCACCGTTAATCCATCATCATCATTGAGTTATTAGTACACTCTCTGGTTGTAAGTTCTGCGCCACTTTTGTGGACGACTGCTTGTGTACTTCTTCAGCGAGACTACAGCTTGAGATGAAAGACTTGCGGTAACCTCCACGAGTGCGGTCACCATCCGCCCTGGCTGGGTTACTCTGGTACTCCGCAGAAGGATGTAGGTTAACAATAAAACGGGACCTGTCAATCAAGCGCAGATGAATCAACAGGGTCGCACCGGGCCGTGATGGTGCCACAAGGTCGGTGAGCACGCCACTCTCTTGAATCTGCTCTACGCAGCAACGTTGACCGAAATGTTCGATGGCGCTCAAACCTTCACGGGCCCGTGAAATCAGCATCACCAAGGCATTGAGGCCATTTACAGCGGCACGTTTCGCACGCCTGAACATTTGCTGGGTTTGCCATGCGGCAGCACTGGCCAAACATGCTGGCAGACTTGCAGAGCCACGCTGCGGCAGAACCACGCACGCTGGGCAACGCTAGCCGAAGTTGGAGCAAACGATCCTTTCATTCGGCCAAAGTCTATTGAAGGCCATACCGATGCGCTTGGCACTTGCCAGAACGTCCACGGTCCGAAGGTCAAGGAAATCTGGGCGGTCTGGGCCCGCCGAAAAACTCACAAAATCACGCGTTCAAATTCCCTTGCGGCAAACCACGGCAGCCGCATGCTACCGGAACAGGCTTTGGTCGTCAGGGGCCGCCATGGATCGCGATCAGCAGTGATGACGGCCTGGACGCAGGATGAGCAACCATCTCGTGCCCTGCAGCTGCCGCCACCTGGGTCTCCGCATTGAAACTCAGCCCAGTGGAGCGGTCGGATGTTTCAGCCACTGAAAGTGCCACAGTCATCCTCAAGGTGTTCTGCAGTCGCGTCGGTGGTCAAGGAGAGTATGGCGGCCTTCCCGGTTTCTGGCAGGGCGTTGCCGGCTCGCAGCTGGTTTGTACGGCACATTGGCCATCGCTACAAGCCACTTCCACATCTTCGAAAGTTGCCTACGATCCGCATGCCGCCGCCCATCTGGGCGGCCGATGGACAGCACTTGCGCGCCGCCCGTGCGTCTGTCATCGAAACCGCAACATGGATCGACACATCCAATGGGCAGGGGAACACCAAGTCAAAGCGCCCTGCGCGTGCGAAGCCACTTGTTGGAAATTCAACGGCAACGACGGTCTTGCAGCGCACGGGGCGGGCACTGGCCGGGACTGCTCTGTAGCGATGCCATGAATGCAGCGCTGCGCAGACACTCCCGTCGTCTGCGTCAGAGTCATGCGGAGCTATTATCTTGCTGCCCTCGCACCAATCTGTTAAGGGCCATTCCGCAAGGTGGTCAATTATGACAGCAATCCAGTATGCGGAGCGGATCAATTCAAGGATGCAGCTGAATCCACGCGTCGTGGATAGGGCTCGTAGCACACATCCAAACCTACGTTCTTGTGTGGTTGTCCCGGCTTCGCACGAGGAAGCGGTTTTGCCAGCACTCATTGCATGCCCTAGCCGCTCAGCCATCTTGCCGGTGCCAAGCTCGAATTTCCAAAGCAGTTCGAGGCTCATCGTTCTAGTGAACCAACGTTGCAGCGATTCCCACAGCTTCAGTTGGCTTCCGATCTGTGCAGGACAGTTCCGACAGCTCCATCCTCCACATCGCTGACGTATCTTTTGAGACCGATACGGCCCATGTGGGGGGCGTGCACGCCCAAGCACTTTTTGACGTGGCCTTGGCCCGTTTTGAAAGCTTGGGCGCCCCAACGGATTGATTCTCACCACTGACGCCTGATTCACGGCCAGCAACCGGATTGGAAGCCCAGACCGAGGCAGGAGATTGCCCAAGGGTCGTGGTCGCGTTGGCGGCCGCCATTACTCTCCATCGAGAAATTAAACAGCCGAAACTGAAGCAGTGTACGCAAGTTCCTATTTCTCGATATTGCCTACCGACGGGAATGGAAGAATTGCGCTGCTCTACGCCCAGAAGCGCATGATCCATTTCCAGCATCACCAGCACTTCGGCGCAAGTTTCGCTGTCACTGCGGCGGCCTACGTACAGGCCGGCGCATCCACTCCAGCGGAGATAGCGAAGACGTGGCCCCCCTCTATCGAGCCATCATTGATTCAGGTTCTCGCTTTCCGTCATAGCGCGCAAGTCAGGGTCCAGACATCAGCCGCATGGTCGGCCAGGGCACAAGCGGCTTAGCCGGACTCTCGCACGCTCGGAATCAACAAACCCCAGCGAACTGTACTGTCTGAATCTGCTGCAGACGCCGGGCACGTCTGGCAGATTAGGCTTTTATGCGCTCGGGATCCTGCTGCATTCCACCGTCTTCGTTAATCATGACGCCAGAAAGCCTCTGCCCAGGACAGGGGCAGATGATTGGAGCCACCCTGCATTCCTTACGCGAAATCTGGCCTCACTGAGGCCAATCACAACTCGACGGAGCGCCTCACAGCGCGCAGTTACCGAGTCTCCGGTCAGATCGATGCAGATGTCCAAACCCCACAGAAAACCAGATCATGCCCAACCTCCACTGCATACCCAAATTTCATATCGAAGAGCCAGGAGCGTCTTCCATTTGCGTCCGCAAAGGCAGCACTGGCTTTGGGTCAACGGGTCATGGTTTGCTCCCCACCCACGACGTGAAACCCTGGGCTGCGGCGTCTGCTGGCCTTACCCTGCCCAGAGCGGATATCCCACAAAGGTTCTGTTGAGACGATAAACGCGCTCGTCGCTCCCATCCAAATCACTATCGCATCGTACTGAAAAGCTCGCAGAGTGGCGGCGAAGGTGAAACAATTCAACGCCCTCGACTGCACTTGGCAGTCTCACGAAACGCCAGCAACGTTCCTACGCTATGGCGATGGCGAGATTACCACAAAACCTTGCACCCCGAGCCTATTGGCCAGAAGCGTGATTTTGGACGCCTAGAGATCTATGTCACTTGAACTTGAAGCGAACACCGTTTGTGCATGGCGACGAGGATCCCCATGACGATCACAAAAGCCACTTGGCATCTGCTGAGATCAACCTTCGTCTGGCTTGCTGTAGCGCCCGCCGTGGTTGGAATACAATTTGGGCTTGGGACAGGATGCAACAATGAGGTGGGCAGCCACCCATAGCCAAGCCATGAAGCCTGTGCCCTGGAGGCTCGATATTTCATCCATACTGCTGCAAAAGCAACACGCTTGCACAGCACCGTTCTCAGTTGGGTACATTTAATCCATGACGATCCAGAAGGATTCGTGCTGAGGCCGGAAATGATTCAAGCTACTTCGACAGCCTTTGGAACTTTCATTGAGCCAAACGATGACTGAAGTAACACCACACATCAAAGCTCCACATGCGCGGCTCCGCGCTTTGGGCGTTGACTACTTCATCTCTTGTACACAACAGAACAGCGATTCATATGGGCGTTTGAATCAAGCCATACGATAAGCATGCAAAATACCGTCCGCACCCACATTGCAGTTCTACACAGCTACATTATTGCAATGCCCTAGACAACTTAGTTGCTCCATCGGCTTAACTGAAACAGCAACTGGCCTTAAGGTGCACAATCAGGATTATTTCCTTTGCCATCTGACATCTCCGGGAAGTAGCCTCGCAAAGCGGAAGTTCGCGCATGCAAATACCCTCAATAACGTCAGCATTCAAAGACGTGATCTCAGCACAGATTTCACAATAATGGAACAATTGATCGTGATCCTGGTATACAGAATTGCAACTAGTCTTTCGCAGCAAGACGTTAGAAGTTTTACGCTCACATCGCTAATGCAGCCCTTAATCCCTGGCGGCGGCCTGTTATTGTACACTACCAGGCAACGCCACTATCACTCACTGCAAGACAAGTTCACACCAAAACCTTTCCTTGAATGGGAAAGGATCGGTGCATGAAATCTGAAAGAACGTCATGCAGGGTGGACTACGTCTCATCTACTGACAAAAATTCAAACTCGTAGAATGCCAGCAGAGATTTAGCGCTGTGGGCCATTCTGAATGCCCGCACAAACGGTTGCTGTGAGCAACGCCTGGGAAAGCATTCACAATATTACTGTCGTGCAGCGCAGCAAACAGAGAACGCCAAGTTTTCAAGCGTGTCCAAGCAAGTCTGTTCAAGTCTGGTTCAATTCTGTCGAAACAGACCGAACACAAGCGAAACTCAGCTGTCCAGCACCAAGCCTCTAGATTAACTCAAGACGCTGAATCAAGAATTACGGAAGATTTCCAGGTGCTCAAGGCCTCTGTTCTTTGACCCATCATACTTTGAGTTGGAGGACGCTCGCTAGCTGATTCACGATTCAAGGGAGAACGCCATCGCTTATCTACAAGAGGCACAAGCATGCAACAACTTGCAAGCATGCACTAGACCCAGGTTTTTTTTTTTTTTTTCCCTTTATAGACATCAGCAACTTATTCCAATTTCTAAGCAAAAGCTCATGACCGTAAAGTATTAATCGCAAACACTCTATATTGGAGCTTTAGTACACTAACGAAATACGAGGCCCTGGACCTGTGACAAGGCACAGGAGAGTTCGGTCAATGTGAGGCATACGAGTTTTGAGTGTGCGCACAAGATTTCATTGCAGATTTTGGCTCAGACAACTAGAGAGCACAGCAAGAATAAGCGAGCTGATCACCTTAGAGATGGGAACGAATTGCAGAGAGTCTCGATGACAATCGAGCTCAGCGCCGGATTGTAGATTATATGTTCCATAACGCTCGAAGAAAATTCCTCTCAATCAAAATGGAAACTTGAGGGGTTCAGAAGCCTACACCAACAACGCACCGATCGGATGCTTATTGGGGTTGCATGCCATCGCAACTTCCCTCGTTTTATCAGTGTTCGATTTCTCGCCCCCAACATTATGCTGGCAATACCCTATTTGGTCCGCCCATGCCAGTAATCGTGCCTTTCCGTGCGCAGAGCGGATGCAACTGCTGCAGAAGAGCGGTCTGCCAGAGAGTTTTTTACAAATTCTGCTAGATCCCCCACTGAATCATGGCAACGTTATCGCACCACAAAAGGCCGTACGTTGTGCATTACAGGCAGCGGGAAAAGTGGCCGGCAGTTCGGTGCTTTCGCTGGCTGGAAAGAATCTAAAGCCTTCCGTTCTGGAATTGGAGGCAAATGATGCGTTTAATTGTGCTGGAAGATGCAGACTTGGATTAGCAGTAGAACTGGCCATCAAAGGACGATGGCCCAAATAAGGACAATTCATGTGTTCGCCTCCAAGCGAATGATTGTTTGTCAAAACCAGTAGCAGAGCAATTCATTCAATGGGCTGAAATGGGGCTGAATCCATGAAAAGCTCGGGGCATCCAATGGATCCCTAAAACGATGTTTAGGGCCCATTGTCGTCCGAAAGTGGCGCACAAACAAACTCGATGATTCAAGTTACAGAAGACCATAAGCAGGGGGCACAGTCATTCTCGGTGAGGGCGACCAGATCGTAGGAGGCATATTCTTTAATCCAACATCTGACTGCCTCTCCACACGCGCTTCGCCTATGACCAAAGAACTCTTCGGACCCGTGCTACGTGTATGTGGTTGAGAAACGAAACTGAAGCATCAAGTTAGCCAATTGATTTCGTGCCTACGTTGGGGGTTCAGTCTTCACCCAGTAATCAGAAACGTGCCTGTGGCCATCGCAGAATCCGTAGGACACCGGAATGATGTTTCAGTCAACCCAGCGAACAAACTTTCAGGCTGAACTTCCGTTCGGTGGAATTCAAGGAATTCGGATATGGGCGGGAACTTTCGAAACTCGAATTCTTGAGTTTGGTCAACAAAGAAACTCATCAAATCAGCAAGAGCTAATTCCGCCAACTTGTGGCCATGCTTTTTCAATGCAGACAAAGGCATACGTCGTATAGCGCATCCCCCGCCCCCCCCCCTTTGGGATGCTACAAAGGAGAAAGGGCAGAGGCAAAAAGTCTTTGGGGTGGGCTGGATTCTTTGAGGTGGGGACGGTTCGGGTGTGTCTGTGACTTACCCAAATGAAATTCCATGGATATTCTCCCCAACACATCAGACCACCCATCAATTTCAAAGGCGTAGTGAACAGGGGAGTTCAGGTTTATCCCTCCTAGGGCGTGGTGATTCGCAGTCCAAAACAACATAAAAAAAAGCAGCCGTTCATTTTTTCAGCCACACAAATTTTCTAAAGCAGAAAAAAAAAATCGGCAACAGATCCAGCAGGGATGCTCAACCGGATTTTGGATGGTCTATGGCGAAAAGGCAAAGAGCCCTTCCCCCAACGGCTTTCGTTTCAATGCAGACAAAGAAATGGCAAAGTTTTCTGTGAAGGGGTTTCTACGGAAAAAAATTCTTCTCTTGTTTTTTTTTTCCCCCCCCCCTTTTTTTGGGTT
>Ga0163217_1055539_pt1 | contig 12327 bp, 9 predicted proteins | sample SynspAceP_FD_185933 | JGI IMG/M metagenome (GOLD analysis project Ga0163217, IMG submission 185933) | Saline lake microbial communities from Ace Lake in Antarctica - Synechococcus sp. Ace-P (PacBio error correction) | ecosystem: Environmental > Aquatic > Non-marine Saline and Alkaline > Saline ... | reverse complement strand
CCGCACCCGTTGACATCTTTAAAATTCCTCTTGATGTTGTTTTGGCGAAATGGAATGTCATCATTGCTGCGCTCCGATTGGAAAACCGGAATGGATATGGCTATCATTAATCCGGAATAAACGTTTTCTTATAAGTGTTTGGTTGTGGTCAATGGGTGTGGTATTAGGGTCTGTATTTAAATCAATTTATGGATAAAAAAGATGCCCTATAATTGGTAATTTACCGAATGACTGATGGTTCACAATAGGTATGATTATGGGCTTATAGGAAATTATTGACGGGAGGTTCTGTACCTTTGTTCATTTGACTAGTTGGTTGTTATTGTTTTTTTAAATTTGTTTGTGAATTCTTCGATTTAGTTCTTGATTTCTGTGTTATTTACAAGGCGTATTATGAACTTTCGGTTTCTTTGATGGCAACCCTTGATCGTAGGGTAGTTTACTGGCATTCCAGTACCGGAAGAAGGGACAAGGAGTTAAGGTATATTTAGGGTATTCAAATGGTCAATGATTTATTGGACTTAAGTAGGTTGAAGGACCAAAAGGAACGGCTATTTTTTATTTTAGTAGTAAATCAGGTGTTTTCAAGGGGGCGGGAAGGCGTCAGAGCTTTCAAAGTTGAAGCCCGGCCTTGGACGCTGCCAGGCGTGGAAAGTGTATTCAGAAAGAAAAATCAGCTGTTTTTTTTGGATACTTTTTTATCTGGGATTATCTATCACTTTTTTATAGGTTATTCATGAATACTAGTATTTATCGATGGAAAAGTTTATTGATCGAATTGCGGTATATCCTAATGTCCAGTTTTGGACTATATTTATTTTACCATTTGTTGTATGTGAATACTTACCCGGAAGTAGTTGTTCCCTTTGCTGTTTTATGCTTGAACATCAAAACATAGCGGTCAGATGTTTTCCTAACGGCATAAAGATACGTTTTTGGTTTGGGTTGGCCCATTCATTGGAAATGGAAATATTTGAATAAAAGCGTCGTAGAGAATTGCTTTTTGAATAGGTTAAAAAGAATTTTTGTTTTACTTTTACCCTAACTTTTTTACTTGATTTTACGCATTTTTATTACTTTTTCCCGGTTACTTCATTTCGCAGTGTCCGAATCACTTGTTTATAGGATCAGGATTTGCGCCTGTGGTTTCACAGAGATACTGGTCGTTTTCTGCTAAGATTCGAGGTATTCCGTTTATCCCAAAGGCTTGAGGGACTTTTGTGGCCTTGTCCGTGATTTTGCGTCATAGATGGTCCTTAAATTCTCCTTTGATAGTTTTTCCGAAATTTGTGCAAAAGCATGGTAGGAAAATAAAAAGAAAAGCCTGTCTGTAATCCGAAATAATGAGTTTTTCTATGTTGTGTGTGTATTAATTTTTTAATAGTCGCCTTTATTTACAATTAAAGCACTTATTTGGGAATATTGTAAAGGAAATATTCGCGATTATGTTGTTTCTAAAAATTTTAAAAATAAAATCATTTTAGTTTGTCCCATTGTATAGTTTTTGCCGGTTATTTTATTAAAAGTTTAACCTTTTTTGAAATGATTATGATATTTAGGTTTAGATTGTTTGGGGTATTGGTTGTATTCTGATCTCCAATTCTATATTTATCCCTTGAAAAATTTATAGTCGACGGTGATACCGTTTGTTGGAATACGATATTGTATGAGGTCCTGGTAATCCAATGGATTTGTATGGGGTTGCTATAATTGCATTCATTTACGAAGATTATCCTGGTATTTTAAATTAAAACGGTAGTTGGTGGATGAACGGCTATTAAGATGCCCTAAAAAAAGCTTTTGAACTTTTTGAATTTGCCAATTATCCACGGAATGTGCCAAGAATTCGATGACTTCACTTGCGTCATGAACATTTATTGCGTTAAATTTTTCTTTTGGTGCATGGGAGTAAACTTGACGACGACCATACAAACCTATTTGGATGGTGAAAGAACAAGAAAAATGAGGAAGAATTGATTTACCAAAAATTTTAAAGCCTGTTTTTTTTTAGGTCCGCATAGAAGTTAAAAGCAAATAGTTGCAGTACAATACAAACCTACACTGGTTTTATCGTTCATTAAAAACTTATTTTTATCACCGATATTGAATTTAGCTAGTGTAATTATTTAAAAACCAAAAACTGTCGTTAGAATGGGTTTCATGTTCTTGCAATTTATGAAACTTCCATGGAAACTAATTTGTAGGTTACATGTAAATAGTTCAGGCTATTTGGTGGGAGAGAAAGCAAATTGTTGGTGAGATATGAAAAAACGCCATTATTCCCCATACTTAGTTGCACCAGTACAATATTTATGTTGATTATGATTTGAATATCCCGGTAATTAATTTTGGATTAATAAGTCTTATTATGAATGTTATTTGATATATCTATTGGCTACTTTTATTCAAAGTTGGGAGTTAGTTTCCCGGTCAGATCAATTTTAAGGGGATAATTTCTTGAGTGAATACTGTTCGCCAATTTGTTTTTTGGTTTTCTTTTGATTCAGGTTTGGTGTTTATAAATGGAGGAATTTACGTTATAGGTTTGGTAATTGTTTTTGTCTTAACCGTTGTCAGTCCAATGTGACCGGAAGTAGCGGTTTCGTTCCCCATATTTTTCCTTTACCCCCTTCAGTGATCATCGCAACTGATAATTTCGGTATTATTGGAGTTTCCATGGGAAAAGTTGAGCGCATAAAGTCGGCAACGATTCATTACCAGGTTTTCTGATCTTTTCTTGTAGGAAAAGTTGTTCCATTCAAACTCTCTTACAGATAAAACCCATTGGTTCTTGTAGTATCATTTTTTATTATTTTATTACATTTAACGGGTTGTTGAAATAAATGGGGGCTTCGTAGCCAAATCAAGATTGTTAATATTCCAATTTATAGGTATGGAGAGGCCATAAAAGTAGTCCCGTTTTTCGTCAAGTGCAATACTACATTGTGAAGTAGGGTTTGTGACAATACACATGGATTCGAGGATTGGGCATTCTTTGCAATTGTAGCACTGGTTATTGGGTATCATGCCATGTTTTTATCATCGTCATTGGCTCCCATTTTGCCAAACACGTGGCTGACCGGCCCAGTTACCCGGGAAATATAAATAGCAATAATAATCGCTTCCTTTTTTTTGAGCCTAGTAATATCTTTTGGCGATTCCCGCTAACTACGTACGCACTTCCGAATACACTGATCGCCCCGAAACGTTGCGAATGGCCTCTGCTGGCCCCCAAAACATGATTTTTTGGGGAATCAATGAACTTTCGATCTTTTCCTGTAATTGAAATCCTTGACTTGTTAGGATAACACATGCTTTTTCTTTTTCCCATTTGGTATATTCATTGTGAATATTTCTCCCCTGTTTACCAATCATTTATTCGTTCTCACTTTCTGATTTTGGGCTGAAATTGATATTGGGCTCGATAGTTTTCAGATAATCGATCTATCAACTATGTTGGTATATATGAGCATTTACTGTTTCCAAGTGCTTGCTATAAAAGAATTAGAAAGGGACCTTTATTTAGTCTTTACTGTTACCCATATTCTCATAATTATTTCAAAATTTTTAATTACAAACATTTGGATTTATAGTATTAACTATACATTACAAATTCAAGTCAACTGCCTGTTTACTTAAAACTTTTATTTGTTTTAATTTCTATTAAACCATAATATTATTAGCTGTTGAAAGACGGGGTACTAGCCAAGTTTATTTTGTCTATAATCTTAAGATTAGAAATATAGGTAATGCATTCGCTATCGATTAAATTTTCAATATTTTTGTATAAACCCGTTTTCTTGTTCTATACTCATGAGTAGGAGGTTCTTGATACACCTTTGTTCATGTTTTACTCAAGTGGTTGTTATTGTTTTTTATTGGTTTTCATGAACCTTCGGTTTTTTTGTTTCCATGAACCGAGTGGAGGTTCAATGAATACCTTATTCAATAATAACAGTGAATGATAAAAACGAAACCCCAAAACGCCTTGCCGTCGGGCAAGAGAAAAGACCCTTCCTTCATAGAGTGGTCATAAAATCTTGGGATTTTATGGACACGATGCCATGGCCTAAAATTACTCCAAGGCTTTCAATAATTTTCTTAACCGGCCATGGCATTCCACTACGCAAGAATGATCCGAAATACACAGACTTTAAGTTACTCACAGGTTGTATCTTTAGCTACAATGGAGTGTTGATGGTTGAGAAACTAGAACGGGCCTATTTTTTTTTTAGTGTAATCAAGGCGTTTTCCACGGGGGACAGGAAGGCGTAGGGAAGGTGGGACATGTTAACTGCTGGTCCCTCTAACGAAGGTAACAGTACCTTGTTTTTCGGCCCCCTTGGTTCGTTTTTTATTTTCATCGGCGGTTATTCATTTTTAATGGTATTATGATGCTAGCAGTTTGGGCCCGTGCAAAAAATGACAGAACAAGAACTGTGGATAATTATATTTATTTTTGAGGTTCATTAACTATTAAAATCCATCCCGGGTGAGCCCAAGCTCCGAGGGTTTCCGGGCGAGACCTATTTAAATTATAAGTGTCCAATACCTCTGATGCGCAAAACGAAAAAACAGTCACTCGACATGAGCTTTTTTTCGGGATCCTGATAGCTGGGAGAGAAGTCGCAATACCGATTTAAAGCAGATGTAATGCCATATTGAATTCTCATGCGAATTGTTCAATAACATGACATGTTATTCTTTACGGTTTCACTTCCATTACAGTTTCGATACAAAATGCCAATGGATATGCACTCGAATGACGATAGAACGGAACAAACAGTTTCACTTCGAATGAGTTTTTCGGGCTCCCGATAGCTATGCGGGGAGGAGAGTCGCATACCGAGTCAAAGCAGATGTCAGAAGTTCAATATTCAGGAATTGTCCCACCTGTATGTTCACTGGACCATGTACAACGTTGCTCCATTGCAATGTTGATGCTAAATGTTCACTGCCCTTGGCACTGCAATGTTTCATGATACGTTATTTCTTGTTTCTATATTATTTAGCTATATGATTTTGGGATTTTTCCACAATGGTATCTAGAGCACTTTTTATTTTATGTCCAATTGGCACAGGTACGCAAGACTATAGGTTTTGCCTGTTTGACGGCATGGTTGTCTGCTTCAAGTTGGCTTTTCCAATAGAAAGAGATATCATTTAACCATTCTTTTTTCCCATTTTATTCTTTTCAAGTTGTTACTCTTTCTGGAATTATGGGATTCGAACTTTCTAAGGCTTTCGTATTTGAGAAGGTAAAAAAATCGGCACTTATTTGTTCTCCATTAAGCGTTTTTCGGTTATTTATTTTGATAATTTCATGTTTTTACAGTTTTTTAATGCTTGTTTAGCATAGTTTCTAAAAAGGCCATTTAGAGAATTCTAAAATCGCCTTATAGTTTCTTTTTATGTATTTCCTATTTCTTATGGATAGGGAAATTTTTTTTCTTTTTTGGTTCATTTCTCTGGGTTCGGAGACTTAAATACATCATCCCTTTTTTCCTTATGATCCACCACTTGTTCTTAATAAATTCCCGAATCCTGTTGCTCTGACGGCCTGTTTTGGGAGAATTCAGCTACTGTTGGTTTATTCTCTTAACTTTTGTATTCAAAATTTTTTACTCATATGTAACTGGTAATTTACATGCAGTATACAGGTTTTATAGTGGAACTTTATTAATATGGTCTTAAAATCCAAAGATTATCTTAACATGCCCATTCTATTAGGGTTCTTACTAAGGGATAAACTTCTTTCAAACCATTAGAGGGTAGTTTTCTTCATTTCAAAAAACAATTTCGCGATATCCTTTTCTTACAATATAATAGCAGCCAATAGTAGGTTTGATCCCAAAGAAAGGGGATTACTTTTCGGGCATATCCAGTGAATATTTCCTAGGTGGCTGTTAACCAAAATTTCAACATTAGGGAATAATTTGAAAATAAGAGTAACTTTAATTTCCCCGCTAATTATCTATAACATGAAAAAAACCCAAAAATACGGATGCTGAAACCAAGGTTTCAGAAGGGCCCTTTGATTTCCAAGAGCCGCTGGTACGTGGCTTGCCACTTTTGCAGTTTACCATGACGGCCGTTTTAACATTTGCTTCAACATTAAACCTTCCTTGAATTGCAAAGAAATCCAAAAGCCTTATAGGCCAATACGGCCCCTTGGTTGCTTCGCAAATGCAAGGATCCGCAAGTTGTCTTCCGGAACGCCATGGTCCCCAAATTGAGATTGGAAACGAGCGCATGCAAGGCGAAGAACAGATGCAGAGCCTAGGATAAAAGGTGGCCATTGTTTGTTACATTAGGATAAACTCGACCGGACTTGGAATTGAGGAAACTTACATGGCAATTTGCCTTTGGAGAATGTGGACTAATTTTTTAAACGAAACAGTTTACAGGGAAGTTGCCGCCATTTTGGCCCTGCACGACCATGGCGGTAATAAATACTTTAGGCAAGAAAGATTTACCCAAGACTTTCAGAATGCTCAGCAACCCGCTCATTAGAAGCGCACCAAAACAGTTATTATGAGGTAGGGCATGGCGAACGAGATGGCCAAAAGGGGATATGCCGTTTTAATACATGATGGCTTTTCCTTTGCTAGCGACGGGTGTTATATGAAGATATGGCCGTATTGAATGGGGGGGGCGTTTGAAGCGGAGGGCGTTCAGATGAAAACCCTTGAAGAGTTAGGAATTGAAGCCTATACGAATGGGCAGGCCCAACATGAACATGTTAATGGCGAAATCCTTTTGAGATGCTGGCAGTCCTACCCGGTATGGGGTGTTGACGAAGACGACTGCTTTGGATATTCGAGCGCCTAGAAAAAGAAGTGGGATTCCGGATCGTATGGGTTTGCGCCGTGATCTTCAGGGTGGTGGGGGGCTGCGCGTACTGCTTTTTTAGGGGGCATGGATGTCGGATAAAAATTGTCGCCGTATGTGTAGGTTTTTTATTAGACATTGGAAAGATTTTTTACTGAACAAGTTCCTACACCATACTTGGATGACCTATGCACCGGGACTGGCGAATTTTGATTTATCCCTGATTTTTGGCCTGCGGGGTACACTTCTCCATGGTGTGAGCAATAACCAGAGACCAAACTGTAACTTGACAGAATGAAAAGCCGATGAGCATATCGCTGCGGTCTTTACAAAAAGGGGGGCCTCCTGAAAAGAATATAGCGGAAAATTCTAATGATGGCGGACATAGTCGGATATTTTACAGATTGCAAACGATGGCGTTTAATTGGTTCGTACTTGGTTAGGGAAATAAGCAGCGCTATTAATTTAGTTTCCCTGGATTAAAATGGAAATTTGATCGACTTTCTTTAGATGCAAAGAACTTTTTCGTTCTCGTCATTTTTTAAAAATTATCAAAGTCTTCTTGGTATTAAATTCCACCAATGAATTATAAGGGGTCTCTATATTTTTTTCGATTCGGAATTTCTGTTGGTTATCCTTAAGGTAAGTCTACATTAATTCATTTTAAAATGGTGGGAATAGCAATATCCTCGAACTGATTTGAAAAATTTTTTCCTGTCGGCGATATAACGTAAATAAGTGTGTTATTGGTTTTTTAAAAAATTTTTTTTTCTTTTTTTTTCATAGTATGAGTTTAATTATGCAGGTTGGTTTTGCGAGTTAGGGAGAATGGCAACCGCCAGTCGCTGTGCCGATTTAGATCGGGTAGCCTGCCCAAAAAGATTGGGCGCAGGGACGACTCTGCAGGCTGGTTAATTATGCTATTGGTTAACGGTTCGTTATTGTTTGGAATAATTTGGGTACATAATATAGAAAAGTGGGTAAAGATCAATAAAAAGTAACTTATACACCTATTTCGCCCATTCCTACAAAAACAACCCTCTTGAAAGTGCACCATATTAAAAATAGTAAATCAACTGCAAGTTTCAACGTATTTGTTGTTACATAGTACTCAAAAATTTATTATAAGTTGAAACTTTTAATAATCTGAGCTCATGCATTTTTTAGTATTGTCTGTGGTTTGATATATATGCGGTAATTATAAAGGTATCTACCCAATAGTAATCTTTTCATTTTCTTTTTAGGTATAGTAATTAATTCATTAAGGCTTCATGGATCCGTATTAAGTAACCACCTCAGAACACTATGAAACATAAAAGTTTGGCAATAGTCCCTTTTGTTTCTCTTGCCACTTATTACATATTCAAATCAGTTCTTTGCGTATGACTGTTAACTTTTACCAAATTGGGCATAAAAATTAATGTCGATATTTTCATAGTGTCTGGTAATGGGTTCCGTCACTTATGGCTGCAGAAAATAGTCTTTTACAATCTACGTTTAGGTTGCGCCATTTCCTGTACTTTAAAGTTTGAGGCAAGTATAGCCGGTAATTCTATGGGTTTTTCCATCAAACTTTAAGTAGGGTGTTTGGCTGTACTATATTCCATACGTATCTGTTTCCAAAGTATAATTGTTTTTAGCGTCATATTCTGGCTGTAACACCAATAAAATAACCTACCATTCACATGGAAATTGGAAATAGCGGAATCAAGCGTTACAAGTTCCATGTCGTTTTCACATTCTGTTTCATTCCGAAGTACGCATTAATGTAATGATTTCTTATTACGGGACAAGTAAAAAAGTGGCTTATCACATTAAAAGAGCCAGGTAAAGGTATTGGCGTATATCCAGAATGACGGGAAATCTTGAACACATCAAACGTTAGGGAATACAGCGGCTTTTTTTATTATCGGGCCACTTGAAGTCTGTATTTATTAGTTTGGGAATAGGAAAATTTGAGGCCGTTACCGTTATGACTAGGCAGATATGTTGAATATTTTTTTATAAATTATATTTTTATTCTAAATGATTTATTAATGGTTAAGCAATGAGTGGTGTGGAGCTTTAGGAATCTTTTTTTTTCGCGGTCAAGGCATTAAATTTCAGTCATGTTTCTGCTTTATTTGCTATAAGTCCGTGTCAAACTTTATATTAATTCAACTACATTCAATTGAAATTCCAATTACTTTTTGCATTCGTTTTAAATGTTATACTCCATTTTTTTTATGGGTTACTTATCCACCATTAATCAGTCCTTTTTTGGGCAATAACCAATCAAAGTAACCAGGAGGTACTGGGTTGGACCTTGACCCATTAAGAATGCCAGAGCCGAAATTCTGTATTATTTGGGTACCGCCTGCTTCCCTTATGGCCTTGATCATTGTTTTTTTGTTAAATGGGAACGGTGGTACCCGATTTATTCCGTCTTACCATGAAATGCACAGATGGAAATGGGTCATCTGCTGCCAAGCTTGGATCTCCTCCTCCGATATAGTATGCCGCAGCAAATTTTTTCTTGGTATGTATCCAATAAAATACCAGGCCCATTAGCCTCGGTGGACATTCCTATAACGGTAAGCGTCGTTTTCATCATATGGTATTTTTTTCCAGTTGATCCATGGCCTGAATACCAGGCCAGAAAAATTCCCGGATCATTCTAATTCTCCGAAACGCTGTTTGTAGGAATTGGGGTAAAAATATAAAAGCGATATTTTTCCGATTCTCGGCAGTAGACAATAGGTTGGGGCGGATGTTGGTTGGCATAATTGGATCAAGTGTCCGTTCCTAACCACCTCCATTATGTAAGTATGGACTACTAAGGGATACTCCGTCTTGCTATCGTAAATCTTTGGTAATTAGCAAAGCGGACCGGAGCGTATCATTTTTGGCGTTTACATAATTTTGGCTTCCAAAATCCCCAACATTTTAGTTGGATCTGGCTTTTTCCTTCTCCCCAAGCTATTCAGAGGGAGCACTATTCAAAACAAATGAAACTGCAAAATATGGACACAATTGCTACGTTCCAAACAAGACAATATTAACCGGTTCAATAAATTGGAGTTCCTGCCTTAGTCGTTTTTTCAGTTATGTCCGATCATTCCTCTTTAAAGTTCAATAAATTAGAAGATTCATGTTGAGATTAATCAGCACAATATCCACAGCGAACTTTGCCTTATAATAAGCGGAATAGCCGCATTTTCAGTATTTCATTAGCCCAACTGGAGTTCCTAATTAAAATTGAGCTCTAAAGGGGAACGATAGCTGCCTACCAGAACAACCACCGTTATGTTTGTCTTTGATGTCAAAAGGCTACCGAATAAATAATTCCAGTGCATAGGAGTATTACAAATGCCCATGGAACAGAACTTTGTAACCGCTATCCGATAGGGCACAGGTACGACCAAATAGGGTAAAGGCCATGAGGTTACGGAAGTGACTAAAAAAGCTATAAGGCAATCTTGTAGTTTTTAATTCAGCAAATACACAAAGTTTAGCAGCAGCATAACCCCAGTGGAGAAATATTATTGAGGTAAAATAATCCAACGGGTTAATAATAAGGGCTAAATAAATAAAACCGATATCCGGCCCAGACGGCCTCTAAACAATATCTGACACTAAGGAAAGTAACGATTAAAGAGCCAAAGCGAAGTTGGCGACTTTCATAACTATTTTATTTGGAATCAAATTTAACTTTCATTGAACTTAGGTAAAGATTGATTTAAAAGGTTTGGTTACTACACACAGGTTCCTATTACGTTTCCGGACATTTTTACAGGAAAGGTGAACGCAAGTTCTAAGCGATAGTTTAATTCTCCGAATCTCCTTTTGGAAAACCGGTCAATTAAATTAACGTCACAATGTATAAAAAGCTATTAAATTTATTTTTCAGATTTCAGGCTTAAAGATCAGTCGTTATTTTTTCAATGGGGACATAAGGCTCCTCGCCATAAAGGATAAGATTCCGAAACTCCAATTTGTATTGTCCTGCACCAAATATAATTCGAATTGGTCTGTATTGATAAAACCATCATTATAGGTTGGAATAGATCAGTTAAAAAAGCGTTTCTCTTTTATCTACATCGTCGAGTGGTGGTAACAATCCATGGTGCATGGCAGCCGTCTCTATGTGACAGATCCGTATTGGGATATCAAAATTCTTAAGGTAAAACTCAACTTTTTTTAAGGTTTAGCTCCTATCTATTGGAATTCATCTCCGGAATTTGAATCAGTACCTTCAGGGGAATCAAGCCCTATTTTAAAATCAAATATCTGAGGCCTTTACCATCATCTGATGTCTATGGTCATGCCTGATATTTTTTTCCAAAATAGTCATTCTTTTTGGGACGTTAACGTTTTTTAATGCAACAACTATTTCCCTCATTAATTGGGAAGGGGGTTTTCGAATCTGATTTGACAGCAACGTGACAGTATTAATGCGAAAACAAAGAAGTAAACTTTTATGTGGAATTTATTTTTTACTCATAATGCCCTATGGTTTCATTTGTGTGTAGTCGGGCATTATTTACCGTTGTCATAAAATAAGTTGTGTTTATGTAGATATTTTTTTTTATTCACCATAAAATTTCCGTAATTTACTGTAGTAAATTAGGTTTTTGATCGTCTTTGCTTGAATGCCGAGTAATTTCCTTTCAAACAGGGATTTGCCAACTTCAGCACATTTTTTATGAACGAATTGTATTTTGATTAATTCTCTTACACAATTTATTCATTCTTCATTGGTTAGTTTCATATGACCGATGTAGCAATGTCGTAATTGTCTTTGATGCCCACTTTTCAAATTACATAATTTAATTTGCAGTTCCGTTCGATCAAGATAGAGTAATTACGAACTTTGCTTAAGAAGTCGGCAAATCCAGCTCAAATCTACTTTAAAAGCTTTTTTACAATTTGGACATATATTTGTCGTTTTCGATGTTCGCTGTTTGTTTTTAATGAACAACGATTTTGACTAAACTGAATTTTAATTAGCCAGTTTTAGGGTTTGCTGCATTTGCATTTTCTCTAATTTTCCAAAAAGTTTTCGAACTGTATTAAATTTAGATTTAAATAACTCGAAGGGTATTTTTTTTTTGTAGTAGATAAGTTGGGAAGTTCTCTTCATGTGTTGATACGGAATTAAATTGTCTGTCCAGAAATTAACTGTAAGACTTCTAAATAAAATCAATGAAATGATAATTAATATTATACTATCATGGCTGAAAATGGCGATCATCAATGAAAATTGGCTATCTATAGGTTCTTTTGTTTTTTGAATCGGAGCTTTTTAACGACTTTGCTTAGGTAATTTCATACTTAAGCTTCAAATGGTTAATTTTGGGCAGAACTAAAAGTTTAATGAAGGAAAACTGAATTTTCTTATTTTCGAAATTCTAGACGTGTAATCTGAAGCCTTTGGATTTTTGTTCTTTGAAATCACAATCGAAATTTTCAATTTTTATAATTCATCAGTTAACTATTAGCCCCAATAGAGTTCGG
>Ga0163217_1019906_pt1 | contig 12327 bp, 5 predicted proteins | sample SynspAceP_FD_185933 | JGI IMG/M metagenome (GOLD analysis project Ga0163217, IMG submission 185933) | Saline lake microbial communities from Ace Lake in Antarctica - Synechococcus sp. Ace-P (PacBio error correction) | ecosystem: Environmental > Aquatic > Non-marine Saline and Alkaline > Saline ... | reverse complement strand
CGAGCAGGTTCTGCCGCCCTTGGCGAGCCACTGCGTAATAAATTTTCACTGAACAGCATCGATAACAATTGCGAGCCTCCACGTTGGCGCGTTTTCGGCCAGTTTGGCCCAGGGATATCACACGCATACGCGAAACTTTTGCTTCACTGCGTTCAGTGGCAAAAAAAATTCTCGCCCCGGACGGGCGAAACCAGTAGCCTTAACGTAACGAGGCACCACTCCAAGGCGGAACGAAGCAGTCCTGTTCGGTGTCCACCGCCCTCGGCAATGATCCGCAGACTTTCTCCGCCATCAAAGCCAGTGCCTTGACCGAAATCGCGCTAGTTTACCGTTTGCCGCTTTGGCGCGGCCTGGCGGCTCGAATACTGTTTATTCCAGCTGAGGAGAGGGGGGAGGATATCCCGGCTCCAGAGCGCGGGCATAAACCCACCCAGCCCGATAACCCCTGCACCCAAAAGTACATCGCCCAATGCGGATTTCCCAATCTTTATTTGCTGTGTCTTCTGACCGCTTTTTTTAGTAGGAAGGATGTAAAGATTCTATTCCAAGGATAAGCTGTGCGCAATGAACCGGCGAATTTTACCATTCGATACAGGCCCTATAAATAGCTTCTCTGAAATCCGCCCTGTCGAAACTAGATGCCGATACCCAAGTGTGCAAAAAAACTTCTCGAATTTTTGAACGAAAAAATTGACTATTATTACTTTGATTATTCTGGGTACGAAAAAAACCCAATTGTGTTTCTCACTACCAAAATGATTTTCGCTTGAAGATCGCTTCTCTGTGCTTCGGAAGGAGCAGAGAGACCGCTAGAAACACCTGTTTCAGGCCTAGGGTGGCAGAACCGATTTCTCCGGCAGACTTGCGGGTCGGGCAGGTTGTGTAGGGTTCCTCCGCTTGAATTGCTAATTTTCCAGGCTCTACCCTAGGAATAGGGAGTTAGGCTTGATAATAGGCGGGGCACTTCACAGTTGAGGAATAATCTTCAAAACTTCGGCCTCGGGCGTGGGACGCCCTGAATTGCCGTTTCCCAACCCATCGAGTCGTCAGCCCTGCCCGGAGAGTGTCACAAGCTTATTGATGGACTTTCATTGAAGGATTTCTATTCTGGGGCTATACGTAAGAGCAATAAGTTAAAGCGTATCCTAGGAAAATTCAATCGAGCAGGGAAATTGATGGGCCGGCAATTGAGAAAGCAATTTCAGATTGTTACGGATGACATTTTTTGGGAATAACTTTACACTAGTTTTCAATAAATCAGACATGGCGAGGTAATAACCAATCTATACCAGGAAACTTGTTTCACAATCCGGGAGAAAAAAATCAATTCTTGATCATGAAGCACCGCCTACATTGAGTTTACTTGGCCCTTCTGAAGAAAGCCATGAAGCCGGTTTTATGGGTCCTTTGCCTTCTCCCATAGTGGTTTTCAAAAAAGCCTGAACTTCAGGGGGCCAAATTTATTTTAAGGAAGAAAAATTCTTTTCCACCATTCCAGGTTTTTTTGTAGTCAGGAGCGGAGTTGCTACAATATTTTATTTGTACACCAAGACTCATGTCAAACTCCCGCAATAAATGTTGACTTTGGAATAATACATATGTGACCCTGCACAGAACACCCACTACTTCAGGCCCTTCCGCCGACAAGCAGTCCAGAAGCCGAGTTTTTTTTTCAAAGGACAAACCATTAAAACAAAGTTAACGAAAAAGATCTCTAATTTCTTCCCTTTCCTAGACCAGAGATGGCGGCTTCTTTGATGCGTTCGGTAGTATCTCAATGAGTCTGCCGCTGACACAAGACAGGCAGACACTGCTGCCTTTGGATCTTCCTAAACCACAAACCTCTGGGTGAACCGCCTCCCAAGCTATACAACAACCAATCGTGGAGGTAATGTTTTTGGAAAATTAGAATCTCAGACGGAAGGGAAAGTTAATTCAAACATTTGAGGAACCTTGGACTCAAAACTTCTGATCCAATTGTCTATAAAATTAATTCCAGGAAAGTTTTTCAAGTGGAGTGTATGTGACGAAAAACTTTTCATAGTGGATCAAGGAAGGGTCCGATACCCTGAGATCGCCTGTGAACATTCCCATGATTATCTTTTTTTTCAAAAAAAAATAAGCAGAAAATCTAATGGCACGGGAAAAAGGAAAAGCATGTCATATAAAGGTTTTGACTAAAAGTGAAAAATGTACCAAAAGAGCACAACTGTCATTTCTGTCTGAAAATTGGCTTTCGATGCAGAGGAGGAGAGGGATTCGAACCCTCGTAGCAAGTACAAACGGCCGTCGACGAGGTTATGAATCACGCGCTTAAAGGCCAAGCTCGGGTTTGCTCCTTCAGCCACCTCGGACACGGCAATCCTCACCCTCCGGTGATTATGTGGTGGTTTTTCGGTGAAACCAATTTACGAACCGGCTTGAGTTGCAAAAGAAATTATTATTTACTCCCCTTTCCAAAAGCTTTCCTCCAGAAAAAATAGAATGGAAATCTAATTAAGCTGTCATTCCCCAGCGGGAGCCTAGGAAATCGCTCGGTGGTGTAATGATTATCATCAGTGCCCTTCTGCTGCCTGACATCCGCTTAGCTTTTCTTCTTGACCTAATAAAAAATCAGCTTTGTAAAATCGCTGCTTCTGCCCTACTGGTCATATCCGCCTGTACCACTGGATTAACTCCCACATTAACAGCTTCCTTACTCGCTTCTTCCATATCTTCTTGGATTTTTTACTCTACCCACCATTACATTGGGAACACGTTCAGTATTTATAATTCCCTTTTTTGATGTTGCGCGCTCCAGGATCCCATAAACCATTTTTCACTTGGGGGCTTTCCCCGATCCATAAGTTTCGAGCACGACCCCTTTTCAATTCAGGAATAGCAAAGCAGGCAATTCCCAGGATTTTTACCGTAATCCCTGGAAAAAGCTTTTATTAACCATTCACATTGCATTATGGATCAGCCAATCTGCTCGCTATCTCTTCTCGGATTTGATTATGCCTTTCATTCATTAGCGAATTCAAGCATACGGCCGCCGTCGGATCACTGCTGCTGTATGAGTAGTCAATTCACGATTCCTTGATTCTGCATTTAGTGGGCAAAACACCCGAGGATAGTTTTCAGTTATTACTCAAAAGCATAATACATTGAAAAAAAAATATTAAAATTCACCAGTCGAATAAGCTTTGAGAACTCAACCAGCTTTCAACTTTTTTTAGCCACGATTTTTCTGCTCTCAGCCAATGCTTCCTCGGGTGAGCGAGCGCAATAAAAACATAGGTACTCTCGGTACGATAGGACCTGTGCCAGATTGAGTTCTTATTATGTGCCTTTTCTACAAAGAAGTGGCTTGTTCAGTGGCAAGCACTGACCTACATGTCCGCCAATGCAGTCATCAAATTCTCCGAGGTTGCATCAGATGCGCATCGCTTGAAATGGGAAGTTGTAGGCAGCCATTGCGATCGATCATCGTGGGACATGCATCAAAACACCATGTTCATATTGGATGGGGAGCGATCATTGGTTCTGCCTGGCACGCTGGCTTTCGCGCGCTGTTTTCTTGATATTTTCAATCCTTGGAGAACGTATCTATGGATAGACCTAGCCGGAAAATACTCGAAGGTCATGCTAGGCCGCTAAAGATGCATCCTCTCGCATAGTGCTGTGTACTCTATCAGGTGCTGGAATCTAACCTCTGACATTATCGCTCGATTGCAATCATTGTAATTCTTTAGTTTGTGAGTGATGGTGATATAACTCTCAGAGTGTGTCCACGAGACAAAGCTCAATGTCTCGCCTAGGTAGTGACATGGTGACGGATCTGTGGCACCGCTGGAAGATGCGATCTCGGTGCTCGCTCAGTGGACCATTATCGCGCAATTGCCCGTAGACATGGCATTACCGAGCTATTTCGTGATAATCTCGTGCCTAGTGAGTTCGGGATGGTGGTTCATTCGAGAATCCGCTGACACGACAGTCTCCGCACAAGACTGTGCGACTAAGCTGACTAGGCGCTGAGACCTCATGCTATATGCCATATGCTCCGAGAGAGTGCGTCCTCTCCGCGTTTATGTAATAAGGACAGGATGTGAAGCTCTGGTCAATGTCTGCGACCTGATACCGTAGGTGAACTTCGTGACGTAAATCCTTGATAGTAAATCGTTCATCCGGCTTTAACATATTGATCTCTTGACCCTCACGTTCAAGGAATTGTGTCATGCTTAATCGGTGTTCGCGCGTGCGCTCTTAGCTTCTCTTAGACAACACCCTGTAAATAATCTCCGATTTTTCTAGCAATGAAAGGGATATATGCGGGGAGAATTTCGGTTTCCCCCGAAAAGGGAACCAGGTCGCAAATTAGGAGAAATCTTGTTTCTAAGAAGACTAGATGCTGAATAACCTTATCCATCCTCCGTTTAGTAGACGTGATGCACGTCGCCGATCCCAAAAGACGTCGTTTGGAATTATCGCTTTTGCTCGCTGGAGAAAAGGATTGTCATCCGTCACACCAATACAAATGCGCGAAAAATACCTCTCACGTCCATCTCTGATTAGGACCGAACGATTCTCAAATGGTCTCATCCATAGATTTCACGGCAATTGCAGTTACAATATGGAAGTTTTTTTTATTTTTTTGCCCAATCGCATTCTGAAATCTGAAGTGCTAGTTTTTTTTGTTGCTCAAAAGAAGCGTCTGTATCTCCGAATACAAATCCGTTCAATTTTCTTCCCACACTGCAAAAAAAGGTCTCGTTCTTTTTCCAAACCAATCGGCATCACTTTAGCTGGCTTTCCAAAAGTCGGCTTTTGACATCGCAGGGATGAAGTCCCATCATCGGGATCAGACACCGGATACTTCTCCTCGCATGCAATCATCGCATCGATACTTTCCGAGAGTCTGACAAATTGGGGCATATAAACTTTGGAAACACCTTCGTGAGGATGTTCATTTATTGACCTGATCCGATCGTCATTCGAACTTTGGCGGAGTTTAAATATGGCATGGTGTATCCGTATAAAAATATTCATTGGGTAGCTTTCTGGATTTCCAGCTAATTTTAGCAGTATAAAAGTAGTAAAGAATCGTAAGGGCATTTGATCAGAGAAAGTATAAAAATCGAAAAACAAGAAAAATATTCCAGTTGGCTTTTGTGCCTGCTCGGGATAAAGTTACCTGAATGACTGATTCCATGAAGGCTGTAATTTTTAGTGTGAAAAGCAACTATTTCCTAGTAATTGGAAAGTGAAGAACAATAAAATAATAATAGGCGGTAGATAGAGAAAATTGCAGATTCAAAAGAATTCAACCAGGAAAAAGCGGAAGTGTCAAACGCCCACGTGAAACAGCTTAGCGCTGATTGCAGGAAGGTCGTGTAAAAATCTTTTTCCGCATTTGTGAAAGCTAGTAGCTGAGGCGGCTGATTTGATTGAGCAGCTGAAACCCAGTTTTGGTGAATCCAAATCTTTGATATTTCTAAAATCTTCCGTAAGGCGCTTTTGGTGGTCCTGCTCAAATCCCCACCTGAAAGATCATAAGTGGTCTTTCGACATTGATCATTATTGTTTCCCAGCCCAGTAGTCTGCAAGCCTAGATCAGCAGGCAATTGTTGACTTGTCCTAGTGTATTCACCAATTCCAATTTCCTTGAAATTTCCCCAAAAGTGAGTTGGACTTCCACTTTAGTAATCCCTTAACGTATCCCTTGTTTTTTTGGCATTAAAGAAGAAGAACTCCTGCTTTAAGCAGCTGCTAAATTCACTACGCAACCGGCGTCGGTGAAAATAAAAAATTCACCAGTTAGCTTTCTTACATCAAGCCAGCGCGAGCTTGCTGCTTTTCCGTTTTTTCCTTGAAAAGCAACTCCTTGCTTGAGGGAATTAAATCCTTTTCTATGTGATATGCCCTCACACCAGGCTGATAGTAATTTCTCCAGTTTGATCCTACACTTTGCAATCATCGATAATCAAGGAATTCTATTTCTCATGGTCGGACTATTCTTAATTGCTCAATGATGCTAAAAGCCTTGGTTAGAAAACTTGACTTGTTTTCAGCTGCTATTCCAAAACAGATTTACGGTTGGCCATGAAATGGGAGTGTTTTGATGAAATTTTTTCCAAAAAAAAACCGGATGCGAAACCATTCAATCACCAATAGAAGTAAGGACTAGTATAACAATGCTGAGGTAGCTAGGATCATCAGTAAAATTTACCGTTTGAAGAACCCTGATTCAGCCAGGAAGTCTAATAAGTTCAGGCAACACTTTACGGATTAGTTTCTCTAGTTTTTTTCTTTGATCATGACAGTACTATATAGCTCAGAATTGATATGGCCTTAGCGTTTACTTTTTTTAAAATTCTGTTCAGGGGAAAGACTCTATCGTTAAATCACCTGTTGAAGTTACCCAATTCCACATTAATGATCATGGGGTTTCTTATTAAGACTTTTGGCTGACGGCCAGTCATCGTGCATAAGCGTGGCGAAAAAGCTTTGGTTTTACCTTCAAAAGTGGGTTTTTCATAGAAATTGTGATCACATGCTTCGAGTCTATCACGTATTCTTTAACCTAGATTTTCCCATCCATCAAATGATGAAAAGCGGGTATGATTCCGCTACTTCATTTCCTTTCAAAAGAGCACTTCTCTTGCCAAATGATGGGCTTTTTTCAACATTTTGCCCCCACCATGAATAAATGTCGCTTTCATTTCCCTTTTTTAGAAGTTCATTCAACACATTAATCTGTAAACTCCTGCCAACCAGGGCACATCATCAAAAGTCAAATGATTTTTGGACCCAAACATCGGCTCCTTCGTTCCAGATTTCGATTTGGAAAAAGAAGATTGGATCCAAGTCGGAACCGAACTGAAAAACCATTACTAGCTTGAGATCGTTAAACTAAGTAGCGTTAGATCATCTTTGAGTGGTACGCCTTTGCCGAAAAAACAGGATTGATTTTGGTGAGAAATCTCGATGAAATCAGCCGGATCAACGCATAATTTTGAATTAACAAACCCTCAAACCGCTCCTCTCCAAATTCCTCTTCAGCCTTTATTCATTCGCCTCTTGTCACAATCGATGCGAGTTATTAGAGGTGAGTTAAAACTTTTTAGATTGTTCCCGCCTTCCCAATTTCTATAAGAACGGTAATTTCTTCAATGGCCCCCAGAATTGTAGTTCCCCGCTACTAGCGTTTTCCACTTTTCTTCCTTTATTCGAGGCAGAGAAACTGGCGGATTTATGCCCTGCATTCACATAATGGAGCGTTTAGTGTGGTGCCGATCAAATAGCCAGAAAAAAAAAGTTAATAAAAGCGTTCGCCTTTTGTGTTATTCAAAAGCGAAGGTAAAATTGAGCTGCATTTGACTATTGTCTTCGCAAATCGAGTAGTCGAGGCTCGAAGCAAAGCCTTCGAAGCGTAGCTTGAAAATGTAGACATCAAGAGTGCTGGCGAAAAAATACCCGTGTCCCAGAGACATCAGCAATACAAAAATAATTTGATCTTCAGGGATTTCTGGAATTTCAAATCGTAATAGTCGCCTTCCCACCAAACTGTTGGTTGGAAAATAGGTCACCTCTGCCTTCAAAACATTCCGATATTGGGAAGCTTTGCCGGAAAAGCATTCTTTGAAACTGAGAGGCGATTTCAATCTCACGACTTGAAAGCAATTGCTGAGAAAGCTGCTCGCGGCGCAAAACGGCTTATTCTCCAATGCCACTTACCAAATATTGTAATCGCTTCGGTTGAAACGTAAGTCCAATTCCAAATCAGGGATCTTTCCTTCGAAGGAAAAAGATCGGCAAGCGATCTGGATTCTTATGAGTTAAAACTGGCAGAATAGGTTTCCAATTCATTAAATGAATATTCGGGCGACGTAATCATCATTTTAAGTTCGCCAGTGGATTTTTTTATCCAAGACCTTGCCCTATTTGGAATCAAGTTTGGGATAGTTCCTTTTGACCCCATGGGAAATTTTATTTTCAAGATACACCTTCTTTAGCCACATTACAAAATCAAACGATTTGATATTCAAATTTAACAAGACAAGGTGAATTTGATATATTCAAGAAGCACTCGCCTCCGGCGATTTTCGTTTGATGCCTTGAGTGATTTCGAGGAGGGCTTAGACTCCAGCTCTTTTCGCTTGGTATTGCGTATTTTTCTCTGTTTAGCAAAATCAAATTGTGTTATGAACTCATTAACCCTTTTTTTGTTGCCGCATGGTACAAAAGGTGTATCGCCGTTCTCAATGAAATTGGTACATTGCCCGAAATTTCTTCATCCGGTGATCGTTAGGATTTGATCAGCCCTTGATCCATAAAGGGAATTTAGGGGCATCGAGAATTTCTTTTGCGTCCCTCCCATTTCAATGGTTTCTTTTAATTGTAAGAATAGTGCTGGCGACAAAAAATTAATTAATTCGTCCAATAATTTCAAATTCGGGTCTCGCTTCATTTTTTCAGATTTATTGGCTAAATAAACACTTCTACCCATTGCCCTGCCCTTCCAGCTAAACTTTCTCTTCAAGGCGGGCAAACCTCGACCGTCAAAACCAAGTATGGCGCGCTGCAGGAAAAGAAGTGCATATAATATTAAGCAGTTATTCTGGCGAAATGAGGGTAGGTTTTTAAGAGAGCTAGCCATAGCGCATCCTTTTCTGCTAGAAATCTCCTCAATATCCAAGGATCCAAAGGACAATCATTCCGGTGGCTTCCTTGAAAAGAAGCAGAAATTGATGCTAACCATACAAGTTGAACCGAAATTTGAGAATATCGCCGAAAAAGCGAATGGGTGACAGGTTGTGCGCGCCATTTTGAAGCCCAGCGGAATTCGCTGCTGGACTAATGCTGGCCGCGGTTCTGGTGAGATTCCGTATAAATAATTGCTCACCGGACTCTCGATATACGTGACACACCAGGCTCTTCCGCTCAAGCGCGGAATATTTAATTTCCGTCGTTAGGCAAAATTTTTTTTTCTGGGTGAGTGGAAAAACTCTCATCCCCCAGAAGGGTTGATTAAAGATTCCTTTGGTATCCACTTGACCGCTTCGGAATTTTGCTTGATTACAGATAGGCCATATTGCGGCGTGACCACATCCAACGGATTTGATTTTGTTGAAAAAGTATTCGTTACTAAAGAATGTGCTTCCCCATTCGATTTGTTGGAAAACTTGAAAAAAAAAAGGAAGTTGGAATTATGAAGATAATAACTGGTCGCTACAGTTGGAACGGGACTCAGACTGAAACAGCTTGAGTATGTTCAACCAATTTCGTTTGAAGTCGTAGAGTCTTGCATTGAGCAACAAATAACTGTGTCTCCAAGAGGCCAATTGAAACCCCTAAGGGAAATAGCCTCTTTTTCCCTAAACCCTTACTTTGTAGAACTTGTTGATTTATTTGCCAAAATCCTGAAATGCATTCTCCAAAAACTTTTGACTCAATCAATTTTCACTATGATCGTCATCTAATATCACTTTCGTAAATAGATGGTTTGGAAAGCTTCTTGAACCTCATTTACTTCAAGGGATGGTAAGTTTCCCTATTCATTTTCGAAATGGAATTTTTAAAAGGGAAACTTTTAAAATCCGTCTTTTGCGGGAAGTCTCGCTCTTGTCTACTATCTCAGTTCTCCAAGGTACGACTAAGAAGCCAGAGCAAAATTGAGATAGCAGGTGGACCCAGATCAGGTAAAAACTTACATCTCTTTGGGCTAACTTGCACGGGTGAGCAGAAGAACAGGAAAAAGAATCAAAGGAAAAAATTCGATCCTTGGGATAGATCCAGGACAAATGCATGGGTTATGGATTTTTCTACCGAAGGAAAAGGAATACAAACTCTTGCAATACGGGCGTAATTCACCTAAAGAGTTACGAACTCACGAATGAAATCCAAAAGATGGTTTTGAGGCGGAATCACAGGAATCATTGGAAGAGTTTCTTTCCGGATTCAGTGTTGCCTTGGAGGCACCTTTTTATGGGGTAAGATGTTGCAGTCCATGCTTCAAGGCTTGGCGAGCTCAAGTAAGCCAGTGGTCCCGCGGCTTTTGGCAAGAGACATCCCGATTCACTGAGAGTATTCACCCGAAAAAGGTCAAGCAATCTCGTAGGATGGGAATGGAAATGCCTTCAAAAGGAGCAGGTAGCCGCAATGCTCCAAACACTCTTTAATCTGGACTGACTTGTCCTAAAAATGCTAGGATGCCATCAGATCGCTGGCTGTAGCGCTTTGTCAATCATTTCCATGATGGAGAAGGTTTCAAATAGAGGTCGAAATGCAGTTGGGAAATTTTCATTCAGGACCAATCCTGGATCGACTTAAAAAATAAAAACCTGATCATCGATTCAGCGTTAGATGTAGTTGCCGAGTGAGTTAAATATTTCTATTCCAACTGAGATGTTTATAATACACGGTTTTTCACATGCGCGCATCATAATAATTCAAACTTTTTCAATTTCTTTAAATCATACCTCTGAGTTAAATTAATCCGGACACCAAGGCTAACACCCAAGCCTACAACCCCCGCCTACCCGATGCGTAACCACTAATCACCTCGGTACTGGTATCCGTATTTGCCATCCAAGGTTGTCATAATTCCTCGATAATAAAAGGGAGCCTGCGGACCGGGCAAATACATTTAGAAATGGATAAATATTCAATCCGATAGCACAGGAATATTCAACGTAATCTTAATTTTTCGGAAAATCACTGCGCCAGTCGTTTTGACATGCCTTGCATAACCTTTAATGGAATATTGATCCTGGCTCTACGGGAGATTAAACCCTGTACGGCCAATCGGTAGTAGCCCCCAGCAGAAACCCTAGTTCCATTTACATTTTAAAATTTGGCTGTTCTGAAAAGTTACCAGGAACTCGCAATCCGCCACGAATTCCAAATTGCGCATTTGCGGCGAAGAATAAGCAAAGGCAAACACTAAATAGAAAAAGCTTTTTTCAATGTATGTTTAAGGGGATCTTAAGTTGTGAATTTAGTAAAATAAATTTTTCAGTTCAAAAAAGGTCATATTTTTTGTTTAGATCCAATAATCATTGAGATATTTTTAAATTAAATAAATAAAGCAAAAAGAAGTTTTTTTTGATTTAAGTACTTATCAGAAATCTTTTAAGCAAACAAAATGGACAATTTCGTTAAACGATTTTAGAAAGATTTCAGGAGTCTCGCTAGAGGCCAGAACGTTTACAAGATAGGAATGGAGATCTTTGAGGTTGAGAAAGGTGCATTCAGTTCAAGAAGGTGAAATAAGCGACTACCTATGATTATATTAATGAGGGGCGCTGCCACGCTAGTTTTACGTTCAGAAGAATCGAGAATCCACGTTTTCGTCACGGCTAAATGGTGAATTTGTTTTACGGCGCGAATGCACTCTTTTATCACCAGAAAACCCATCCTTTATGAATGAGTATCGAAAAACAACTTTGAAAAAGGTAAGATGTTGAAAAATGTCCTATACTAACCTAAATCAATGAACCTGGTTCAGGGATATTTCCCTGAGCTGGAAGATTCATACAGAATGTCCTGAGAGATATTGTTGACATTTGTCCTCGCAGGGAAGCATTTCAATTTTTCTCAAATTGTAAATTTCTGCTAAAGAGCGCTATTTAGAATTATGGAAAAAATCGACCAAGGATTATTCCAAAAAGAGCATCTGTCGGTCAAATCCGCTTCCTATTTGGGATATTTGGACGATCGAAACATCAGCGAACTAGAGCCAAGGATTTAAAGATATTGACCTTTTTGTTCAAGGCCTTGATTTTTTGTAGATTCTGTATTGTTTTAAGGACTTATAATTAAATTGCCACAATGGAAAATGCTTCAACTCAATCCTATCGGCGTAGTCTTCTGAATCCCTAAGGCGAATTAGTTTGTACGGAGGTGTCTTCCAATGAACAAACTTTCCGGACTCTTCTATAATTTACAAAGAGGCTTCGGAAAGCAGAGGTAGAGAAAGTTGGTGGGAAGAACTTTATTACTAGTGGAAGACGGAGGGACCCTCGAAGATTCCCGCAGGATTTTTCGAACTGAAACACACAGCTTATAATTGAAACAATAAGACCAATATCACTATTCAAAGGTGCCAGGGGAAATTTGGACAAGACTTTTTGTTCTTTCCAAAGGGTTTGCAAACAGGTGGCGAAAGGCGTCAAATTCGTTGAAAAAAATATTAATCATTCAGGATTTTGATTAAAAATGCCCTGGCGACGGGGTAAAGCTAACACGCCCCACGGATGGAATAAACTTTAGACGGATCAATGTCACGTGACGAATGGCGATAAGTCATAAATGGAACTGTGTTACGCCATTTATCAGTACATGCAA
>Ga0163217_1004448_pt1 | contig 12327 bp, 9 predicted proteins | sample SynspAceP_FD_185933 | JGI IMG/M metagenome (GOLD analysis project Ga0163217, IMG submission 185933) | Saline lake microbial communities from Ace Lake in Antarctica - Synechococcus sp. Ace-P (PacBio error correction) | ecosystem: Environmental > Aquatic > Non-marine Saline and Alkaline > Saline ... | reverse complement strand
CAGCCAACCACTGCTGAGGGGCGCTGCTGAGGCCTGGGACCGAGGCGCAAGCACGCTGGCGGGCCGCCAGTTCTAACGGCGCCCGCCTCCAGCAACAGTCGTAGCCGCGAAGCAAACCAACCGATGCCCCGCAAGCCCGAAGAGGCCCGTTCAGCCCAGCAGGGGCCACCACTGCGCTTGCTGCCAGTGGCGACAGGCGGGCCAAGGAACGCCGGCCAATAGGCCGCGGTTCCGCGCCACCGGTCCGGCCACGATTTAGTCCAGGTTGATCGATCCAGGCCGGACAGCGCGAACCAGGCCCGTTAGCGCGCATCCGGCCTGCACGGACTTCTGCCGAGAAGGCAGCTGGCAGCCAGAGGCGGCCAGGCGGGCTGCCAGGTGCGGCGTCGGCGGGCAGGGGTTCTTCAACGGAAGTTGAGATGACCGGTCCGGCTGGATAGCCCAGGGCGGAAATCGCCAGGCCACGCTCGGCCATCCGCTTCGAGGCTGCCGCTCCCATGGGGCCGCCCAGGCCGGTTGGGCCTCGGCTTCGCCGACCCAGCGACAGCTGGCCGCAGGGAAGTCCCTTCTGGTTGACGTTCTGGTTGCGCCCGCATGCCCTGCGAGCAGGTCGTCGCGCTCAGAAGGCAAACAGAGGGAATCGCGCGTGGTCAGCTTCCACCACCGCTGCAAGGTCAGGTTGGCGACGGCGTGCCCGACTGGTGATCACGGGCCGCTGGGACTCCATCCGCCGGGCTCAAGCCCGAGGCGAAGAAGGCGGCGGAGCGTTCCATCCGATGCCGTGCCTGGCAGGGCTCAGCGCGGACCCGCCCAGCATTCCCGGCCGGCCGACAAGGCCAGGCTGCAGACCGCTGCCGCGGACAGAAGCACCAGGGCGCCGCAGGTCCAAGGGGCCGCTGCGGCTTGCAGTCAGGATCAGAGAAGCCTCAAGGTTCCCTGCTTGCGCTCACCTGGCCCGCAACCTGTTTCAGGTTGGGGTGATCATGCCCACTTGCGGGCTTTCCTCCGCGTTCGGACCCTAAATGAGCGCCCCAGCAACCCGGACCGCCCCAGCGCCCTGCTTCCTGCCCACTGCCAGGGGGGGCAAACCGAACACCCGGCCCTGCCTTGCCTTTTGCTCTGGTCTGCTGCGGTGACCTTCGCTGGGGTGATCGAAACCCGCTGGATCCCTCCGGCTCGAGTTGCTGCCGACCCTTGCCAGCTGAAACGAACGATTCCTGGTGGAGGAAGGTTCGGCCCCATCTGCCAGCCCCCCTGGCCGGTAGGAACCATTCGTGGTATTCAGGCGCCGACCCCTTGCTCGAAGCCGGCTACGACCCCGACACCGCCCTCATTCAAAAAAGCGGGTGGTCGCGGCAGGTGATCGGATCGAAGTGCTGGCGGCGCGTTGATCCGCAATGGACCCCCGTAGGTTCGAGACCTGCGCCAGGTGCGATCGCTTACGACCTACCGCCGTGGTGGCCCCCGAACATCTTGATGTTTGGGACAAACCGGCAGCCAGCCTCGATTCCCACCTCTGGGTCCGCTTCCGTGCTGATCACGTGATCGCACGGCCTGTTTGCGCTACTTGCCCCCGGGGAGAGCGCGAGCGGTGGGCGGACCGAGTACGGTTTTCAGCCCGCGTGCCGGGAGAAGGGGGCCGACGGCCTGCCCGGGTGAGTCGAGGTGAGAAAAGCCGTGAGGGGCATGAGCCACACCGGAGATGTTCCGAATCCCGGAGGGGTGTGTTCTCGTGACCACTGGTGGGACAGGTGGAATGCGGATCGAAGGTAAGGTGGTGTTTTGATTTCAGTATTTGCAGGAACAATCGCCCGGACGTGCGTGCAGCGGTAGCCCGTTCGGCCAGTGGCGCGATATCCAAGACATTATCCGCCACAACGTTTGCAAGGCCTGCTTGGGATTGATCCCAGCGAGCAGTTCCGAGGTGAAAGATTCAAGCAGGCCGGATATTTTCTGGGCTGATGCTCGCTTTCGGCGATGATGGACGGTTTACTTTCCTGCGCCAAAATGGAGCAGCGGATGAGCTCGAACCCAACCCTGTCGGCGAAGGGGCAGTGATGGCCGATCCCGGGGCGGAATGAAAGCCTCTGAGGGGGCTGTCCTAGTTTTCTGAAAACAGACCTGGGATGAGTCTTCCAGCGCAGCAAGTTGTTGTCCAGGCCAGCTTCAAGAAACCGCCAGACCCTTCGAGCGGCCACATCATTGTGTTTCGAGATTCGCTAGCAAAGTTTACAGAAATTCTTGGCTTGGTTGCAGTTGGACCGGGCCCGTGTGAGTTTGGCGGGAATGATGCCCAGGGGCCAGGGAGTTCGAGCCCCGGCCCCAGCTTCCGGTTGCCGAGCCCAACAGAAAGCTCTGGATCGGGGAAAAGGGACCAGCCTGTCTCCAGCACTGGGCATCGCAGATGGGTGCCCCGCGAAGCAAGCCTCGAAGTCGCTGCCCAAGCCAGCCAGCAGCGAAACGGAAAGCCCGAAATAAGTTCGCGCCGGCCGGACCCGACGCGGGCAGGACAGAAGCCAACGCCGCTCCAAAGGCAAAAAACCGTGAGAACGCGGCCGGACAGAGACCGCGGAAAACAGGACCATGCGCCACCAGCCCCCGTCGCCGCCGTGCGCTGTGGCCTGTGGAGGTGGCATCACCCCTCTCCCGGCGGTGAAAAACAAGCAGGGGCCTGGAGCAGCGGTCAAAAACAGCGCGTGAGCAGGGCAAGAGCCACGAGCGCAGTGCGGGTGACGAGGCAGGGCGCCACTGCTGCGGTGGGAAACACGGCAACCTGCCAGAAGGGCCGAGGCCCAAATCACCAGGGACCCCAGGGGCCAGGACAGTGCACGCCCATGGGGCACGGCGCGGGCCCGCAATAAACCACCCGGGGTGCAGCCCCGGAACCCAGCCAGGCCCAGGGCAAAGGAGAGTTGGTGGAAGCGCCACGTGCTGGGGACTGACCCAGACCTGGCACGGGGAAAAAGCCCTGGCCAGGGGGCCGGTGACCTGCAGCTGGGCCCAAGGCCCGGAAGGCGGGCGCAGCACGAATGCGGGACCCACCGGGGACCGTGGCGAGCCGCAAAGGCTGCGAAAGTGCCGGAATCACTGCAGCGGGGCCAGGCAAACGGGGCGTGAAGAGCAGGCCGTGCGCGCACCGCCACCACCGGTTCAAGCCGGAGCGGGCACGGGCCACATTAGAACAGCCCGGGCAGGCGCTGTGTCGGAAAACCCCACACCAGGCCTGAACCAGCGCCCGCACCAAGGGCCCCGACGGCCGGAGGAGTTAAAAGCGGAAGAGAGGCCCACCCAGGCCAGCGCGGTCCGGCGGACCGCCCATGCACTCACTTGGCCGAGGTCACGTCACGCTGGCTCACTGCGCCCTGGGACTGGAAACCACTGGGACTCGTAGCTCCTGCGAGGAGTAAGGCCGCGGGCCAGTCAGCTAGTGGCGCTGTGCATGCCGTCGCGTCCCCATCAGAACCGTCGCTCGTGCGAATGCGAAGTAGGTAGGGGCGGAACCTATGCCAAAAAAGGGCCCCACTCTCCAGGAGGTGGCGGAACATGGGCAGAGAACCACCTGAGGAAAGCCGGCAAAATAGGCCTGGACACGAAGAAGCAGGCCGAGCAGAGCCACGGGCCTGATGTGCGCGTCAGCGCCAGATCAAGCGGGAAGGGGTGGGGGGCTGCGTGCGTGCATCACCTGCGAAACCGAGGGCGCGGTGGAGGCACGGGTCCGGCCCAGTGTGCAAAACACCGGCCCGGGGAAGCAGCACCGACGTGGGAAAGTGGAAAGCCGGAGGGGAAGGCCATCGTGGCATGACGCCCAGGGAACCCGGGAACCAGATCCCACCCACCGGGCCCAGGCGCGAGCAGGGAAGGAGCGCGGCTGGGGGAAGGGAGGCGGACGGGAAGAGCCAGGCGGCGAAATAAACCGTGGGCCGCCACGAGGGGTAGGTCTCCGCGGCCGGGCCGAACGTGGTAGCGTTAATCAGGGGCGTCGTGCCGCTGTCGGTGGGTGTGCCGTACCAGGCGGAAAAACGTGGGACAAAAGCGAACCGGGGCGATGGCCGAGAACAGCGAAACCGCCAAAACCAACACCGATGCACACCGAGCATGGAAAGGTGCATCAGGAGGGGGCTGCCGACCGTGAAGACCAAGCATGAAGGGTGAAGGGTTGCCGGGAGATGCCAATGGGCAGTGGCGGTGCAGAAAACGAAAACCCGCCGAAGGAGAGAGCAGAAGCGCGAAAGCGCCGAAGCGGCCCGGCGGGTAGCGACAAAAGAGCCAGGGATCGCAGTTGTGCCAGCCGGGAGGTGAGCGCCCCACTGACGGCCCATGGGAGCCGGAAATACCGATCAGGAAGGGAAAAAAAGGACAAGGGGGAAGACCGCCGGGTAAAGCCACGCAGCGAGGCCGGGCGGCGCCCAGAGTCGGGAGAAGAAGGGCAGGCCGAGGGCGGTTACGGAGGGAACGGACAGCACCGAGAGAGGGGGTCGCCGACAGCAAAGAGCCCGCCCACAGGCGCACGATGCCGCGAGCGACAGGCGGCGCGGCAAGGAAAGCAAGGAGAAAGCAGCCTGCGTGGCGTTGCCATGAAGGCAGGGCGAATCAGCAGCACAAACCGAACCAGGCCCCACGTAGAGCGGGTGGCGTGGAGGTGGACCCGACTGACAGAACCGCCCCAAAAGGCGGAACGGCCGCTGCGAACAGCCGGGTCATGTGGAGGAATGAGGACCGAAGCAGAAGTGACAAGGCGAGTGCAGCAAGACGGTGGGCCTCGGATCACGCCAGGATGGCTGTCGCCTGGAAAAGAAGGGGTCATGAAACAGGGTCAGTCAATGGTCAGGAAGATGGAGAAGCAGCGTGTAGGCGGCCGCGACCAGGCCGGGACTGGGCCCCGGGGACCAGGACCGGAGAAAGCACCCAGTCCGTGGACCGGCGCAGGAACCCGCCAAGCGAGGTGGGGTCTGCGGCTGGCAGCGGTGGCCAGCGAAAGCAGGGAGGCCGTGCAGGCGCAGCGTGGCGGAAGATGCGGCCGGGGGCACGCCGCGTGCGTGAGGGCCCAGCACAGCGGCCAGCGCGGGCCACCACCGGGTGAGGAGCGGCACGGAGCGCCTGGAGCGCGGCCGACTCACCAACCAGGGGAAGCCTCCAGGCGCATTTCAAGCCAGTCAAACCCTGGCGGCGCCCACTCGCGACGCCCAGGGCCAGGGCGGCCTGGCCAGCGTGTCCATGGCGGCGGTCGCGCAGGTGTGATCGGCATGCCCAGGGGCAGGGCCAGAGCGGGCCAGCGCCCGCAGCAGCAGCCGGGCAGCGGCCCAGCACCAACAGATCCAAGGCGGCGCGGCGATGAAGCACGGCGCCGGCCACGGCCCACGTGGGGGCGCGGAGCAAGGCGCCGCAAGTCCGCCGCAGACCGTCAAAGGGGGCGGTGTCCAGGGCGCGGTCAGTCCAGCGAGGCAAGGCAAGCGCGGAGCGGGGCGAGAGTGTCAGCGCGGCCGCCCACCGCCATGGCAGCACGGGGGGAGGGCCGCGGGTGCTGGGGGCCCCAGTCCCTTCGCCGCGGCCCCGTATGCCAGAAACAGCAGCCGCGCGGCCCAAAGGCGCGGCAGTGTGGGAAGCGGAGGCGGAAGCTCCAGGCGTGGAGGATTGGCGGCCGCCACCGGGCGGGCGGCCACCAGCAAACCAGACCGCTGCGTGCTGGCGCAGCGGGCCCCAAGCCAGCGCAGGTCGCGAGCCCCGCAGGGCGGCAGGCCGGAAGAAGCAATGGCACGGCGCACTGCGCAAAGGCGGCGGCCACTGCCAGTCGGGGGCGGGGGAGGAAGGGCGATGGGCCCCAGTGCAGGGGGCAGGCAGGCGCCGCCGGGCTGCAGCAGGCGGGGCATCGAAGCGCGGCGGGGAAACCCCACCACGCCCAGCTGCGAGATGGTCCGGTGTGTGGGCTGGCCGCGGGCCGCAAGCAAGCGCCAAGCGCGGGATGGCGCGGCGTCCCTGGGCCAGGGCGCGTGGCCGCGCCGTCAGCCCCCGGCAACGGGCAGCTTGCGAAACGGAAGCAGGCAGGGCGGCCACAGCGCTGGACCAGCCCTTCCAGGAGGCGGCAAAGGGGCCTGACAGACCCGGCCGGGCGGCGCAACACCACCAGCCCCCGGTCACGCCGCAGCGCAGGGCGGGGGCAGGGCCAAAGGAGGGCGCGCGAGAAACCCAGCCGCCAAACCGCCAACAAGCGCCCCGGCGGGAAGAGCCAGGCGGCGGCAGCAGGTGCCGGCGAGCCGGCAGCCCAGGGGATACCCCGGGACAGTACCAGGGAGGGGGCAAAGGGAGGGGCAAAACAGGCGGGGCAGCGCGGGCCGGTGGCGCGCCGGCGGAAGGAGCAGGCTGTCGAGCTGAGCGCAACCAAGCAGCCCAGAGCCGCCAGAAAAGTGGTAGAGGAAGCCTTCCGCGGAAAACGTTCAGCCCGTCCCAAGCCGCTGCGGCCGCCCGCGGCCAGGGACAACCGGGGCCCGGGTCAAGAGCGGGCGGCGGATCGCCGGCGGGTGAAACAGCGCCAGAGGAGGCGAAACGGCCGGGCCGGCCTGGCGTGAGCGGCTGCCCCGGCCCGTGTGGCCCGATGTGCAGGCACAGCCGCCACCGATGGGCCGGCCAGCCCGGGGTCGGAAGCGCCAACCGGGGCGGCCGAGCCCCAGCCAGACCCCGTTTGACCAATGCCTTTACGGACCAACCATAAAGATGGGAAGGCGGCGGGGGCCGGTGGCGAGCGCGCGCATGCAGCCGTGGGCCGCCGGCGAAAGTCGTCCAAAACCGCAGCCCAAACGCCTAGCAAGTGGCAGGGGCCGCGGCGCAGCACCCCCGGGGGAGCGGGCCGTGGGGCTGCGGGCGCCTGCGCAAGCGGCGCGGGGCGTGCTGACGGAACGGACGGAGGGCAGCGGGCGACAGAAGCCGGCGGCTGCGGGCCATGCCATGGCACACACCACCAGCGACATGCGTGGACCACCGCGATGGGGGGGGGCGGCGCAGGGGCGCGCGCGGGCGGGGGAACTGGCTGGAGCGGCGTGGGCGGGCCCAGGGCCCCGGCGTGCTGGCGGGCTGCGGGCAGGGGTGGGCAAGCCAACGTGCCCGGCGGGGGAACAAGCGCCAGCGCGCCAAGAAGCGGATGTCCACTCGGGCGAGGCGAGGTGCCAGAGGGCTTCAACGCCAGGGACATGCCGGCCAGAGGCCAGGCGGATGTCAGCAGGGGGCAGCGACATGGCAACCTAGCGGGGGGCGGCCAAACAGCTACCCACCCGCCCCCATCGGGCAACGGAAACGTGGGCGAAGAGCACCGGGAGGCGTCGCTGGCGGCCCGGGTGCGCGGCGACCCAGCTGTCACCTCGGCCCAGGGAATAGCCAGTGCCCGAGAGCACCGTGCCGTGGGCACCCAGGAGTGGAGCGTGAAACGCGAGCTGGCCGTCGCGGGACGCTCGGCAGGGCTGACCGCGGGAAGGTCGCAGGGCAGCAAGCAACAGCAAGCAACAGCATGGCGTGGCCAGCTGGCGGTAAGTGGGGGCGAATCGCTGGGGGGCGGCGTCGCAGGGGGTGCCCACGCGGAGAACCCTGGGACCACCGTGTGCGGCCCCCAGACAGCACGCGGCAACGCCGGAAGGGGGCGCGCCGGACCCGCGCAGCAAGGGGGAGGTCGGACTGGCGGAAGCACGTGGGGGCAGGAAAGTTTGCCAACAGGCCGGCCAAACAAGCCCGGCACGATAGTTGGGCAGGCCAGGACGGACGGCCGCACGGTGTGGAACGTGGCGGACTAACCTGGGCCGGCCCCAAACCTAGCGAGGCGTGGAAGGGGCGGCGGCGAAGCGGCCCAGCCCCTGCGGGTGCGCGCCGCCGGGCGGCGAGGGAGGCACCACCCAGCTGCAACGGAGGCCGCGAGAGGAACGCCTGGAGGCAAACGTGCCCTGGAGGGAAGGGGCGTCCGCAAAGGCCGAGTCCAAAAACAGCAAACGGATGCAGGGCAACACCGGAGCCAGAGCAACAGCACGCAGAACGAGCACACCAGGTCACAGCGTTGCGCGAGAAGCAGTTCCGGGAACGCCCGAGACCGAGTCAGGGCGAGCCGCGGGAAACGCCAGAACCGCAGGGCAGCGAGGCGGCTGCCGGGGGAGCACGGCGCGGAAGGAGCCGCGCGAAAGGGCGCCGGGAAGCGGGGCCGCGGGCAGGGGGGCGGCCAGGGACGGCAAGTCAGGAGGGGCGGGCCGCCCGAGGGCAACAGGAGACCGGGGGCGACCGGAGCCCGGGCCTGGTGGACAAACGAAACAACGGGCGGCCCAAGCGATCCAAGAGAAGCAGGCTGCGCACCCCGTGGCGGCCCGTGGGCTGCCGACGGCCCCCACCGGTGCCAAGGCTGTGGAGCGGGGCACAGCGCGAGAGCGCGCGCCCAGCCATCCGGGCCAAGCTAGCGCGCGCGTGACCGTCCGCCGCCGGCCGGGTGGGGTTGAAGAGAGAGCAGCGGGGCCCGTGCTGGCGAGCAAGCGCAGCGAGCTGCCCAGCGCAGCCAGTGGCACGGCGAGCAGAGAAACCAAGGGCCGCCACAGGGGCGCAGCGGGAACGGCGCTGGAGCAGCGGGCAAGCCGTGGTGCGGTGCACGCGGCGAGCGGTTAAGCCACCGTCTGCCCTGGTGGCCATCGCGGCAACCCGTCGCGAGGGCCGCCCCTGCCCGCCACCCGGACACCGCGACCCGCTGCACGGGCCCCGGTCGCCGAAGGCTCCGGTACGAGCCGGCTGCCCGTGAAGCCAGAGCCTCAGCTCCGCCTGGAGTTCTGGGCGGTGCCCAGAGGCTCAGCAAGGTGAACCGCGGTGCGGCGGGCGCCCGGGACGTATGCGCCGCGAAAGCCGAAGAATAGGGCGTGGGGTGTCGAACTGCGGGCGCTGATGCCGGCCCGTGAGTCCGTGCGGGGGGAGCGGCCAGGGCCGGACCCTCAACCAGGCCAAGTGGCACCCATGCAGCATGCCTTCGCCCCGGCCATGCAGTGGCAGCGGGTGGGCTCCCCGGCGGCCGCGCGCGGGCGAGCACCAGCAGGGCCAAGTGCCGAGCGCCCGACGCGCAAACAGCCCCGCGATGAGGGGGGCCAGGAAGCCAGTAGCAGCCAGCGTTGCCCAACTCCCGGACGCCGGCGGGCCGGGGCCGCCAATGAACGCGGCCAGGCTGGGTGGGCAGGCCGGGTGGGCCAAAGTGCCGCCAAAACACAGTGATGCCGCCAGACAGACGGTCCACCCCTGGCGGCCGCAGGGGGCCGGAAGCCACCAAACGCCCGAAAGCTGCCCGCCGGGCTGGGCTGGGCAGGAAACCCGGGGCAGGGGTGGCGAGGGGGCCACAAACAGGCGAGCCGCCAACCAACAGCGAGCAGCACCAATGACGGCAGCTGCCAGGCCAAGCTGGGAGCGCGGTGGCGTGGCGCCACGTGAGAGCCAGCAGGCAAGCCGGCCGGAGCGGCAGAGGAAACAGCCCCAGCTCCCGCGGTCAGCGTCAACCATGGGTGCCACGGAAGGAGCCGGGCAACTGGCAGAGCCCGGCTCATGGAAGGGGGCAGCGCACCGGCCGAAGCTAGCCGCCATGCGTGCGTTCGACCAGTGGCCGTGACCCGAGGCGGGGAGATCGGGGCCGCCACCACCAGTGCATGGGCAGTAACCCCCTGCGGACCAAGGCACGCCCTGCGGGCGAGCAGGGCAGTTGGAGGCAACTTCCGGCACCGCCAGTAGCCCAACCGAGGTGGAGCGCTGGTCGTGGCCCGGAGGCGAGGCGAAGCCACCAGCCAGGCAAGGGGCGTGCGGCAAACCACCGGCAGGCAGGCCCGCCACAAGCGAAGCCAGGCCAAGGGAACGCCACCGCCGCATGCCAAGCCAGGGCAGACCCAGCCAGAGCGCGCCCACGAGGCCGACCCAACACCAGCGCGGGGTCAGAGTGCGCGGGTGGGGGTGCATGGCACGACCAAGCAGCAAGACGGCGCGGGAGCCGCTGACCCTCCCCTCGGTCTAGAACGCCAGCGCCAAGAATGGCCCCCGCAGAGCGCCACGCAGAAACCAGGCCCAGCCTGTCAACGGGGAGGGCGCAGCGGACCAAGGCAGGATCAGGCGGTGTGGGCGTTGCGGGGGGGAGGATGCGAAGGCGGCAAAACAGGATGGAATTGCCCGCGAGGTCGCCAAGGCACCGGACGCCGGCAGAGTAGTGGGTCCGTAAGGAGGGGCACCGTCGGGCCTGGGAGGTGGACAGAACCGGGCGACGCAGGACCAAACAGGCACGGAGAGGCCCAATCGGGGGCGCGGGGGCAGCGGCAGTCGGCCAGCAGGGCCAGGGAGCCCGCGCAAGCAGCCGACCGCCAGTGCAGCGGACGCAGGGCGAGGGTCACCGCCAGGCGATCAGCAGAACCCTGCGGAACGGGCCCCCGGTGGTCACGGCCGAGGGCCGGCCCGAAGGCGGCTGGGAACGGAGTTTGACGGTGCCAGCGGAGGCCCCAAATGCGAAGTGAGGGCGCGGGCAGGAGTGGAGCAAGCTAGCGAGAGGATGATGCACCTGGCAGCCGGAGCCGCCCAACGCGGCCCGCCGCTGCCCGGACGGTGCCAGCCCTGTGGCCCAAGCCACCATGGTGCCCGTGGAGCCCCAGGGGCGAGTCCCCGGCGGCGAGGCGCGGCCCACGGGCGACGCCGCCGCTGTCGCCAAAGCCCGGGGCGCGGTGGCGGGAGGCGGGGGCCGCGAACGCCCGGCAGGTGGCCCCTCCCACCGCCCGTCGCCGCAGCGCGAGACAGGGGGCTGGGGGGTGGAGCCGCCCCACGCAGGCCGGCAGCCCCCAGAATGGCCGACAGCCCTGGGAGGGCGGGTACACCGCGGGACCGCCCGCGTGCGTGCAGTCGAACAAGCGCCGGGCAGGCGGCGTGACCGGCCGAGGCCAGAGCCCGGCCCAGGAAAGAAGCGCAGCCAGCAGCTGGGGAGCTGGCGTGCGGCAGCGCAGCAACGGACCAAGCGCAAGCTGGGCCGGGGGGGTGAACCCCGCCGCCCGCTCGATGCAAAACCGCGCCCGTGCTGGGCAAGCCCGTGCGCGGCGCCCGGCCCCGGGACCCTGGCATGGGGCCAGGCCCGTCCCTTCCCACCAGCCCCGACTGGCAGGGGCCCCAAGCCCCTGAAGCAGGGCGACCGCGGCTCGTACGGCCTTGACGCCCACCCCGGCGGGGCGCCGACCTGCGCGGGCGTGGCAGCCGGCCGCACAAGGCAAAGCGGGTCGGGGTGGCGGGGGACCCCCCCAGCGTCGGCGGCGCAAGCCCGCCGAAAGACCGGAGGCAGAAAACGCCGCGTCCAACGGCCGGCCGGTGGCGACGCGGCGGGGTCTGCAGGGCAGGCCCGAGGGGACTGCCAAGGCAACCGCGCCACTCCAAAAACCCGGCGTGCAGGCGTGGGCGGCAAAGCGCCGGATCGACCCACACGACCGGGCGCTGGCCGGGCCGCGCGGCAGACGCCGGCAAACCAACGGGAGGCGCTGGCGGCGGCAAGCCGGCGCCGCGGCTATGCAAAGCACCAGGGAACCGGGCAGGCGCCGGGCGCATCCGCCCCGCTGGCCCAGGCCGGGGAAGCGGGGGGGCTGGCCCGCTGCCAACGCCTGGAGTGCTGGCGGGAGAATGGGCCCGCCGCGGAACTGTGGCCCCGGGAGGGCGATCAACGGCGCGACGCCGCCATGGGAGCGGCAAGGGCGCCCGGCGCCCGGGCGCGCCGAAGGAGCAGCCAGGGGGAGGGCCCGTGGTGGAGTCACTGGAGCTGGCCACCGGGTGGAGGCGCGCCGCCGAGGCGCGCAGTTGTGCCGCCGACCGTCCACCCGGGGGGGGCCCACGCGAGGGGCCGAGTGCTTGGCCCGCAGGCAGCGGCGGGCCCCCAGGCCGAGCGCAGCAGCGTGCGCCTGGCAGGCCCCCCTGCGCGGGGCCAAAGCTGCAAGCAAGCCAGAACAACTCGATGGCCGGCGTGCGTGCGCCAGGCAAGGACTGGGGCGCTCCGGTGCCCGTGGCGCCAGGGGGAAAACAGGCCAGGCTGGAGCAGCGCCAGCTTACCGGCTGGATGCAGCCATCGCATGAAACACGGTGGAGGGAACAGGTGCAAAACATGATGTGCCAGGCGACACGAAGCGGAAGGTAGTTCCCAGAGGCCAAAGGCGTGTGAGTGGACTAAGGCCGTCAGGCAAGCGTTGCGGGCCGTGTCAGGCCGTCAAAGTGGACAACGCTGGTTCGCAGCGGACGGCCGCCCTCTGGGGAAAGGGGCGGGCAGGTGGGGCAACCGTCCCACCGGAACAAACCGCCGTCACGTGGCGGGGGCGGGGCGCGTGG
>Ga0163217_1103088_pt1 | contig 12328 bp, 15 predicted proteins | sample SynspAceP_FD_185933 | JGI IMG/M metagenome (GOLD analysis project Ga0163217, IMG submission 185933) | Saline lake microbial communities from Ace Lake in Antarctica - Synechococcus sp. Ace-P (PacBio error correction) | ecosystem: Environmental > Aquatic > Non-marine Saline and Alkaline > Saline ... | reverse complement strand
CCGGTGAGGTGATGACACGCCCACACGATTTAGTGTCTCACGCGGGCCCGTTCCGGCTCGAGTGTAAGGCGTTTCACGACTCATCTCTCAGAAGACATAATCAGCGAACTCTGCCTGTGTCGCGGTTGATGACGGGCGCATCCGCTCTCGGCATTTGACTCGAATCACGGATTCTGATCCGCCATGATGATCACTTCGCGGCGTTTCGGACGACTCGGTGTCCCAATGGTATTTTTCCGCTCGGAAGGAATCCCACGCTCGTGACCTCATGTTTCGCGATCGAAAACGATTTTCGTAGCGCGCCAGGTGGCGCCGATGATCACGTGCATTTTGACGACTGTCGGGACGGGTGTTGACCTACGGATCGCATATCACCTACAACCGGTGTGCTCGGTCATGAGTCCATGCAGACGAAATCGTTTCACGCTCGCGATGGGGCTGGGATCATTGTGGGATGCGGAGCGGATTCCAGTTTCGGCATCATCACGGCTCGAAACAGCCCGATCGTGGCGGAGCGAGCAAGGAAACTCCGGATATCGAACATGTCCGCCCAAGCGACGCGAAAATGGTACGGCAGCCAGGCGATGATGAACATCATGCGGAGTGCCAAACGCAACAGGTTTGCTCTACATCGGGCGACGATTACTCGCAGACAATCGCCGTGATTCGCGGAACGTCGGATTTCTAGCGGCGCCCCGACGGACGCGGCGACCGACGCTCGGCGAATCGCGCAATGGACGATGCGGTGCTGGCAAAGGCCCGCGGTGAGGGCGCGTGAGAGAATTGTGATTTCGACCGGTTGCTGTGTGGGCGACCGAATGGACACAACCACCTAACGAAAAGAGCGTTTGATGGCCGTCCGAATCGCGATTTATTTCTCTCGATTAGTCGTTTCTGATCCTCGTCTTCCTCGGCGGCGGCTACAGATCACAGGCTGGCAAAGTGGCTCATGCCGCGCACGGTCGAGCACGCACGATTCGCCTCCCGACCGCTCAAACCTGATCACGAATGAATCACTCGCCGATCTGTACACCCCGAGACGCGTGGCAACGCGGGCACGTCATCCGGTTGAAAACCCAAGACGGGATTGCTTGCTGTTTCAAAACTGGAACAGAACAAAGACAACGATGACTGCCGGTAGGAAATGGCGGCTGTGGGCCGGATCCGATTGGTCATCTCGGTGCGGCTTTGGGCGGCGAACGGCTCGGGACGACCGGATTTGTGATCGAAGCGAAGACGAGCCTTCGTTGATCGATTCAGTTCCTCTCTCATCCTCTCATTGAGGCGGCGTTCGCCCCACGATCCCACGCGGACAAGCTGCTCGGAAAATTCCATATCGAAAACGTCGCGTAAACGAACCATTTCGAACGAAGTCGCCGAACCGCCCATGACGCAGCAGACGGCGCTCATCAGCGTATCAGTCGACGGGAGTCGAACAACGAAATCTTTCGTGCCGAATCAAAACGCTCGACATCCGCACCGCGAACGGTCGGCATCGACCGACGAAAATCTGGAAACCGAAGCGATTCGAAATGCGAAGTCGAGTCGCGCCGTTCATGATCGTCGCGACCTGACGCTCCACCTCGCCGCATCGGAACGGTCGGCGCGAATTCGCCAATCGAGCCTCGCTCGCTCTCTCGCCGAATGGAGTTGATCTATTTGCGTGGTTGACGCTGCCGTTGGGGAACAAGCGACCGCATCACGGAAACACAACGCGAGGTTTCCAATACCCCGTCCAACGGCTCGGATTTCGGAAAACCAAGGCGTCGTGCAAATTCACTGCGACGGACGGATCGAATAGATTTTCGTCACTCGATCAATTGGTGTATGGATCGCAACGTTCGATTGGTCAGTCGAAACGGGACCGACCTAGCGAAGCATCTCACGCACGACGGGCAATCCCGGAGCGTCCGCCACGCTTTTCTCGAGACGTTTTCGGACCGATTCAATCGGAGTGCGAGTCGTACGGCTTAACACTTCGCGATTCCACTCAATTCCGATCGGCGTGCGTTCGACCCGCGATCGATGGATGACCGCATCGAGGGCCGGCGGTTCCACGTTCGATTGTCGATGCCGTCTCAGGGGTTTCGAACTACCGCGAGCAAAGTCTTGTTCGATCCCTTAGGAAGAGATGGTGGTCGCGGCCCCATCCCAACAGGTGACCGAAAACAGTCGCGACCAGTTACGTCCAACTGCGGGACGTGGCGACATTGCGAGCGTTACTCTCACGAATCGTTTTATCGATTCGATCCCAAAAACCACCGAAACACTCGGAGCATCGATGTCGACCGGCAAGGGACGCCTCGATTACGAACCGCGATCGGATCAGTGTTCCGATCGTTCTTCATGGCGTGACAGGTTTGGAAGTCGCCCCGTTGGACGTGCTACGCCGGATGACTAAACGTGCGATTCGTTGTCTGGGTGCGGACGGCGAACATTCCGCCGTCTGGCAGGAAACGGATCGTTGTCCACCGACCGCATCGAAGGCGTGCTCCAAACCGGTCGTCCCGCAGGCCACGGGCAACCCGACGCTCCGGGGACTCGCTCGATCAGTGAATGTTCCCCGACGATTTTCAGCATCGGCAACGTCGAATCCGCTCGCCCAATTATCATCGCAGCAGCGGCAAATGAACCTGTTCTTCGACAGGTCCCCGTCGGCCCTCGACGAAAGGTCGCCGGTGCGCTCCCGAAACGGGTCAGCGCGATGCGGCAATGGGTAGCCAACCGACCCAAACACCGCCCCCGGTTACACAAGACGGTGCCCAAAAACAAACGAACCGCCGCCACCATCCGAGGGCGATCAAGTCACCGCGAACTGACCCTCGCGTCGGCGAGGTTGTTCAGCTACCACCTGAGCGTCGTCGGCAATGTCGAAGTCACTTCACGCGATGACATGCGGAAAACAAAACAAACCGTCCGCGATTTTCCGCGGATTCGAACGCGGGCAACGGGATGCAACCGAAAACATGTGGCAGGTGTATGACGGGACAATCTGCGATAGTTCATGGCGAAGGCGCAGCGGCGACGTGTTGCAAATCGGCAGCAATCGGCAACGCCCGCACGACTCGATCGGCGAACGGCTACTTCATCGGCCCGAATTCCAAGTCCGCCCGGGACGAGAACTACATTTGGATCCCCTAGCCGGCGGAATTCGTCGTACCAGCGCGTTCCTGCCACCGCTCAGTGCAGCGATTCCAATCGCAGGCGCGATGGAGCAAAGTAGCGCGGTGATTCGGCGGCTCGATGACGTTTTCGGGACGGACGTGTCGCCAAACTCTCCGGCGGTGTTGTCTGCTCGATGCCGCAAATCGCCAGGCCGACAACGAACCGAGCTGAAAAAAGTGCGCGGGCGATTGAATCGCCCTATGCTCGAAACCCCCGTCAATCTGCATTTCCCCGCACGTTCCCAGACAACCCGTTTGGCTTTCAATCTCACTCAAACGCAAACAACCGGATCACCGTCGAAGCTACGTCAGACCGATTTCGCGCGATGGGCAGTCGCGAAATCCAGACACGAGGATGTTGTATCGACTGAATTGGATACCAGGCGTTCACCGAGCGTGAAACAACACCCTCGCCACCCGACGCGATCGCGGTGCAACAACGCCCCGTCGATTTCCAAAACTCTCGGGACAAACATCTAGCCACCCGGCCCGGGTTCCATATTCGCGGCTGGGTTCTCTACACCGTAGCAAGCGATACCGCGAAAGAACAAAACAAACGATCCAGTCGACGGCTGAGCAATGCCAGGTACGGTGATCAATGGACCAAGTTAACTTACAAGGCATCGAATCCAGAGGACAACGGACGATTCAAAAAACGAACGGAGGACGCGGCGACCTCATCGCCGTATGTCTTCGGGTAGTTCACCTCGTTTTCCAAGACGGAATGCGAGGCGATTTGCTACGGTCGATCGTTAACGTTCCAGCCGGTGTTTCGGATCGGGACGCAAGGATCGTGCCGGTATTTCAACACGCGGTTTGATGCCCGCGAGATGAAACCTGCTGTCCGAAGACGAGTGACACTCGATTGGCGACCAAATATCGATTACGATCGATGGTCCTTCGGTCGCAGCGGCCGAAATCCCACGATTCTCGACTCAGACCGGGCGGTTCGAGTTCCACCGCTCGAAGCGAAGCTCCGGCGGCGTCGGTCTCTCCGCAGCCGCTCGATGGGAAATTATCCGCGGCCACCGCGGCTCGCTGCGCGCTATTTCCATTCAAAAGACCTCGTCACGATCGAGGCGTTCCCCGGCCGCGACGCACGTTTCAGCCGATACCAGTCCGACCGAGCCAATAACCTTTGACCGGTCGCCACACTCAGGCATTGACACTTCCGGCTCAAACCTTCGAAATACTGCCATCTACATTAGTAAAGTAGCAGCACCAAACCTACGTCCGCCGACCGCGTAAAGAACGCTAAGCTTGTAAGCATTCTTCTGAGCTGTTTTGGGACTAGCACGGTTTCGTGCTGGAGACAACCGTGGCTAGCCGTCAAAACGGCTCATTTCATCGTGGATCCAAAACGTAAAATTGCTGTCATGTCCGAGGAAGCGTACGCCGACCCCAGGATCAGGTTTTTCAAGGCATTGGCTCCAATGTCCAATATTTGATGAAAAAATTGTTCCTCGGCGAACGGAATTACCGCCGAGTGACCGTCGCACATGGGCGCAACCGCCTTTTGCAGGAAGACGCTGGTCGCGAGATCTCCTTTGTCGAGTTAACCTCTGCAGAGCTCGACTTGCGTTTGTTCGGGCTTGCGTAGCGACCAGCATTCCATACTATGCACAATCGGTCGTTGGACACTGCAGTCATGCCTGGAAAACCTCCGGCGCACGCTTCCGTTTGGATGAACCGGTTTCGCCCCATCCGATTCACTTTTATTTGCCATTTTCGTTGAAGAACCCTACTTCCCTGAAGAACAATCGTTTTTCCATTAAATTCCAATCGCTCGAGTATCCGTCGCCATCCGTGTCGATAAGGGACATCATCCTCGAGTCCAAAAGTGCGGTTGTGGTGCTCTGTATAGGTAACGATCACTTGCAATGCGATTCCTGTTCAGGCAGAAGATAAGCTGCTCAGCTTTTCGTCTAGGTGCTATTCCTTTACTAAGGAAAACCTGCAACTTTTTCGTCAAGGAGTATCAGCTGGTACCGTTTTCCGAATCGTGCCCAATGCTTCATTCCATCCAGGCTAGGCGAGCGAACGGGCCAATTATTTAGGCACCAGCCGTTAACAGCATTTGCAACTGGTTTGAGATCGCGTGCTTGGCGGGGATGGCTCTTTGATAACTCGCACGGACGAGCGACACGACAACAGGAGCAACCAAAGCAATGCCAAGGCCTGCGTACGCTTAAAAGCCAAAAAAATTGCACGCGTTTTCAAATTGGTATCCACCGCTTTGAAGTTTGATGAGTGAGTGGCATGGGATTTCAGGATTGTACTTCTTCCAAACTCTTGATTTCTTTTCTTGATTCCACGGGTTCTGCTCGAATCTTTGTGTCGTCGAGGACTAGGGGAAGACGCAAGTGTTGCATAATTTTGACGAGAACAGAGAGCATTCATCCAAAAAGTTGGGGGGAATTACGTGGTCGGACTTTTGTTTTCTGTTGGTGGTTGAAATGGGCTTGTTTTTCGGACGTTCCGGCGTGACTCGTAGCGTCGATTCGAGCTCCAGTCGACGGGCGATCGAATTCCACCAATCGCTTTGACCGACGGCACTGCCCCACCGCCGGATCGACCAGCGAAGGCGCATTCGAGTTCCTTGTCGTCAATCCGCCTCGATTGACACGGCGAATTCCAGTTTGGCCGAAGCGCGCCAACAGCCACAGGGGTTACAAATCGCCGTGGCAAAGGTTCGTCCGGCTGAACCCAACGGTTAACAGAGACCCACCGCCAATCCTCTGCACGCCGACCAACTCGGGCTCGACTGCGCATTGCGTTCGACGTTACGAAGAAGGTACGTGAAAATGGCCATCATTCTGGACCTGAAAACTCTTGAATCGGCCTTGGTAACACATGTCCCATCGCTCGCTGATGCGGTATGGGCGTGATACCCGCATCGATATTTGCGTCAGGGTGACCCAACGCAAGAAATTACTCATTTTCCTCCGTCTTTCGGTCCGTTGGAAGCACGAGGGCCAATGATTTCGGATTCACTAATACGAAAGAATGCAGGCATGGGAAGCGGACAAGCCCCTTTGGCAAGATATTCTTCAAACCGCTTCGTACGTTCGCCTTGTGGAAATGAATACGATGTCCATTGCCACGGTTCACGGCATGGTAGATCGCATTCTTCTCGTCGGCGCGTTTTGGGGGAACATCCACAGAGTTGAGCCACCCCCAACCTCGCCTTTAAGCAGTTCCTGACCCTTTTCATTCGCCGCACAAGATACGCCGTCGAACCACAACGCTGAATGCATGAAACACTGAAACCTGAGCCAGAATCAGCGAAATCGTAACGAGGCTTGCGTTGTGGGTATGAAGGTCTCCTCGGTGGGTGCGTTCTACTCGAAACATCCTTCGTCTGCGCTTGCGGGTGAACGGGACTGGGCAGCCTCTGTTGCTCGCGCCTGAGGCCGAGCACTCGGAACGATCCGCGAAGTACGCAGACGAGCGTCGCCAAGACGGCGGACCGCAAATGGTTTAGTGATACGAGTTTACAGTGGGATAGGCTTCCAAAATGCTGTCAGTTATAGAAACGACGTCCCTTCGGGGTAAAAATGTGCGGTAAAGACCAGGTGGAGGAAACCAGTTTACTTACATGCTCACTCGGATACGGTTGAGTGGATTGAGTTGAACATCGACCACTTGTTTGCCTACAATCTTATCGGAACTTCGTCTTCAGACGTTGCTCGGCCTTTGCTAAGGCTGAAGCGTGCCGACGTCGAGTGGACGGAAGTCCTTCACGAGTAGTGGCGGACTCCTTACCCGTTCTTTGGATTTTGTCAATACAGCGGTGGGTCGAGACTTCGGTGACGATTCTTCGCCTTGATCGCCGTCATCTACGACACGATAGGACGGTTGGCGCCTTGGTCCACCTTTGGCCGCAAGGTGTAAAACAAGGTTGCAGTGTAGGACGCCAGCGGTCACCACATTCGACGTCCCAAGTAATGGAATCATCAACGGCTGGTCCAATGTGTGTAAAGAACGAAATTATTGGGTGGCTTCGCACTCCGCATTGATCGTTTCCATGTTCGCGCATCGCGTTGCTGGCAAGACGGTCTTGGCGGCGAAAGCAACCGTGAACGGCGGTCGGCGGGTATTTCGCGAAACTCGGCCGCGAATTCCTGACCCTGCTCCTTCGCAATCTGTCGCAAACCGCTGCGCCTCCTCGGGGTTGCTGTTGAGAGAATCGATTGTTGGCCTCGATCGGAGGTAAGTCGTTTACAGCTTTCGGGTATCGTCCAAGCGGAAACCGTTGCGTACGGATGCTCATTACGCATGCGCCAAACTGAAAATAGCTCTCGGTCCGGTCCAGGCATCGATTCCCACAGCAAGTGGTTCAAGCTTTCGTCCGTCAATCGTTTTTTCAACGTCCGGCGTTCAGCCAACCAAGCTGGAATCGTCGGCAACAAGTCGATTGGCGCCGCTGACGTGCTCGATCCTTGATCGGTTGAATTTGCGGTTGGGCCATCGGATAAAGAACGGTGATCGCACGGGGCCACCTTCAGTCCGTCGACCCACTTTTGCCCTTCAATGCTGCGTTCCACCGGTACGAATTGAGGTCCGTTGTCGGAAAAAGTTAGATCACGATCGTGTTGTATGCCAAACCTTCATTCCTCCAGATGTTTGAGCACAACGCCCACGTTCCAATCGATGTTCTCAGCCACATCGCCAAGGCAGCACGCTCCATCAGCGAATTTCACGCTTCGGATCACGTGCTTCATCGCCACATCCTTTCCCGCGGAACTTTATTGTTAGAATCTGTCTTCCACATCATCGGGCGGAATGCGGAAGTTGTTTGAGCGCAAGTAGCAAAGAACGGGCGATCCTGATTGGACTTGATGGAAGTCGATCAGCCATGGTTCGTTGATCAATCGACCACGAATCCGTGCACAGCACCGGTTCTTCACCGTTGTGATCCAGTTCGGCGGACTGAAGTAGTGCCCCCAGTGACCCGACGTGAATCCGTTAGTACTCGTTCGAACCCCGCTGATCGTTCGGGTTGCAGCGGTGGTTGAGTCCGTTGTGCCATTCCGAACGCTCCGGTCGCGTAGCCAGCCTCTTCATGACATCCGCAATAGGTCACTGGTCATCGGCATTCAATCGTCCCTCGCCGCGACTGGATCCGCTGAGCCAGTCCGCGAGAGTGGTAACAGTCCTGTCAAAAACTCCGCCGCGTGGGTGCCACAAAACAGCGCAAACGTAAAAAGTTGTTCAGGTCGAGCCGTCGCGGGCCAACGAAACTCGATGTGTCGGGCGTCAGACAAAACTTTGAGTTGCCGTTACGCTTAAAGGTCACCCCAACCTGTCGTCTGTTCCAAACCACAACGAGATTTGGCGAGCAGCCTGAACGGTGGGGAAAGCGGCGATTGAGTTAGCAAGAATTGCAATGCCAAAGCGCAGCAATGAGAAAAAACGAAACGCATTGATTAAAACCTTGAGCAAATGAATTTTTTCCTAAAGTGTACCAAGGTTGCGAATGTGCTGATGAGAAGACCGCAAGATTGTTCTTCAGAAACGATGATTTCGTATTTGCGGGCGAGAATCGGGACGTTTCGGGGGGGGGCAGATTTAGGCCTTTCGGTCTGGCAAGCCTGACCAGAGGCATTGTTCTTGTTTAAACAACGAAGAATAAGAGAGGTCAAATTTAAAGAAAAGGGATCAGAACTCTTTTGCGGCCGAAGGTGGGGGGTGGCTAACTCTCTGAACGTCCGCCCGAACGCGCCGAACGAGAAAGAATGCGATCTACCATGCCTTGACCGTCGGCAATGGACGAAACGGTATTTTATACAAGGAAGGGACGACTACGAAGGTTGAAATATTCTTTGCGAAGGTTGTCGCTATCCATGCGGCATTCTTTTCGTATCAGGTTGATGCACCGATGCATGGTACGTTTCGTTGCTCCAACGACCGAGAATGAGGAATGAGCAATTTCTTGCGGTTGGGTCACCCTGAAACGCAACCGATGCGTTACCCCGCCCACTAATCACATCCGCTGAAAGGTTCGCAGAACCTCACGTAGGCGAGTCTCTCTGGGACTCGTAATTCCAGCGTCCTCAGAGCGACGCTGCTACGTGGTTCACCGAATTTATTGTGACGATGTGCTTACCGCACTGCGGGCGAGGGACATTTTTACCAAGGCCGAAGTCAAGATTTCCCAGTCGCAGATGACGGCATTTCCAGCGTTTTCTGCGGTACGTCGCAACCGCAAATGCACAGCGAGGGCCGGGTTGGTCGAGCGTGCGGAGAATTGCGGTGGGGTCGGACGGGACTTCGAATCGACGCTCTTACGAGCACGCGGACGCCCGAAAAAGAGCCATTCAACCGGCACCAACGATACAAAAGTTCTGGGGCACCTTTTCTTTGTTGGTCTCCTTTTTCTTCGTCAGTGGGGCCGCGACACGGATTCAACCGACCGCAGCGCCTCAAAACAACGTGGGCAGTTGGAGGACACGCTTGTCGTCTGGGTGGCATTTTGGGCGTACGATTTACTGTCAAGGGCAAACTCACCGACAATAAATCCAGTGCACGTGCATTGAGTCTGCAGGCCACATTCTGAAACAGTTGGGCATCAGACACGAGCGATTAACCTGAATCGTTATCAGGGACGATATTTCCGCCCTAACGGATGTTGACGCGACAAGTCGTCAACGAGATTCATTGCTGGTGAAACGGAATTTCCAGTCTTAGTCGTTTCTCAATTCCGCGAGCATTCTTGGAGGGTCCTTGACGATCACAGGTCGGAGGCGTCTATTTTGCACAATAATTGGTGCCCAGCAAGTCTCGTAAACCGCCGAGCCGGTGTTGTGCCGGGCGTGGGCAAGATAACCATAGCGCACCGTTCGGCAAGCCGATCACCATGGTTGCGGGACCACTCGATTGCCTTCAGCTCGAGTCCGATTTCGACGAATCGTTTCAAATGGGCGATGCACAAAACGGCGAGGTCACGATCCGATCGGTGAAGTTTCACTTGACAGTGTCCTCCTCGCGGTCGGCGGCTTGATAGTTCGCGAGCTAATCAGTCGCCAGGTGGCAGCTTTTAATGGCTTCGTCCTCGCTCATTGAAGACGATCGCACGCGCCGAGCGGTTTGTTCAAGCGGTGGGACGGCGGATAGGTTCAGAACCAAATTCGCGTTCGCGCATCGCGAGCGGGAGACATCTCCATCGGCTAGGTTTTGATCTTTTCGGTTGCCATCCATGCGGTGTCGGCAGGGCCTTGGATGCCACGTTCGAATTGTTGACGGTTCGCGCGGTGCCCGAGTGACGCCGAATGGAAATGTTAATTGATGTCCCCCGAAAGCTCCGTTGGACATCATCGCAAACGAAGTCATCCCGCGCGAAGGGTCGACGTCGGCATCACAACGCCGAAAATTCGCCAAAGTAAGTCCGCCGAGAGTTGTCCGTGGGAATCGCGCCGACGTAGTGCATGCCATAGTTGGCAAACAGGCGGTGGGCTTCTGCTGGCGTCGCGAACCGAGATCACAGTTGATGTTCAGGATCAGTCGGCCCGGCCGGATCGATCAAACGTCCGGGGCTACTCGACGGTTTCATCCTGGACCTGCGTTCCAGCTCGCCGAACGGATTGATCGGGCAATCTGCTGGTCGCAGAAAACCCCAGCGGCGGTTGAATACTTCATCGGCAGCGGATGCGACGCGGCCCGATCGAAGCGGGTTGAAGTGACGGCAGCCGCGTCGAACGATGGAACTTTCGCGATTCCTTTGGATCCAACTCGCTCGAATAACCGCCGCGGTCCGTCGTTCGCATTCGAAGGTGGCCCGCTAGTGGCGTGTGTGGTGTGCACACCAGCATGTGGTGACGGCACACCCGATATTGTCGGCGGCGAGCCGTTTTGCTTCTCGATTACCTCCGGATCGACCCCCAAATTATCGACCACCACCAACTCGACACGGTGGTCATGGTCGAATCACTCAAGCACCATGGCACGAGATGAAAGCCGATCGTGAACACGGGTCCCCATGTTGATCGGAAAAACCGTCCGGCATGTTCAATCGGAAAATTGCGTCGGGACTGATGTCGACCGCCGCCCGGCACCACAGCGAAAAGGACGACGCGGCGAAACGGTCATCCGCAAATGACCGGACGGGTTGGAAAAGAGAAAAAGCCATTCAAGCAAGTCCAAGTAGAATTACGGGCCGCATGGTGGGGCGTTGCCGAAAAAAGGAGGGGTTACGGTTATGAGTCGATGAGCCTGATAATCGAATGAGCCCTGATCAGGTTGGCTTTCGATCGATAGCCACGATTCAAAAGTCTCGGACCACACCGACTTGAAAAACGCTGTTCACACACTTGAGCGTTCAACCAAGCGATCGCTGATCGATCCCCATGCATCTTACCATCCACCGCACCGAACCGTTCTCCCCAATTCGAAAAACCAATTGGAACCTACACGCAGAGGACCTGAACTTCCCTCAATCACAGGATCTTTCGGTGCAAACGATTGGTTAGGTGGCTGACGAAAAACAAACGGAAGAGTTCCAGGACGCACTCGAGCGAAATCCCCATCGCAGTTTTGGGCTCCCGAAGAGGTTCCTTCCAAGACTGGACTTCAGGTGCGGCGGTTGTTCATGCCAACCACAGTCGGTGCGAAACCGCCCAGGCGAACATCGCTTGGGGTCGCCAAATGGACAACATCCCGTCATTACCAAACCATGGATTACAACGGCTTTGCAAAAACCGTTGGGTCCGGCACCGCCCGCCCAATTCGAGCGGGCGCCAGGGCGTGAACCGTCGGCGGACGATTCTCCATTTTTCCGATTCGAGGGACCGATCTGAAGTTGCCTCCGGACGGCCATCGATCGCGAGATCGATTTTCGTCCAGACACGCCTACTGGTTGGGTACACGGACCAACAATCACCAGGTCCACCGGACTGGTGTTTCCGATTTTCGGGCAGGACAAGGATTGTCCGAGGCGTGCCCGCGAATCCCGCCCGGGCGTCCGCATGCTGGGTTTGGGACCAGAAGCGCACACGCAAGGGGATCGGCTTGTCATCGATCGTCAAAACGCGATTCAATTTGCGGGGGGGAACTACTTTTTCCCCGGCAATCATCCAACCACAAAACATGGTTTTTTTGTCTTGCGCGGCCCCCCAAGGGCGTTTCTCGGGGTTTTATCCCTTTTCCTTCCTTTTCCTTTTTGTTTG
>Ga0163217_1101706_pt1 | contig 12328 bp, 21 predicted proteins | sample SynspAceP_FD_185933 | JGI IMG/M metagenome (GOLD analysis project Ga0163217, IMG submission 185933) | Saline lake microbial communities from Ace Lake in Antarctica - Synechococcus sp. Ace-P (PacBio error correction) | ecosystem: Environmental > Aquatic > Non-marine Saline and Alkaline > Saline ... | reverse complement strand
GAATTGCTGCAAACCCTGACCTCGACGGGATTGCGTTCGTTTGACAGCGAGCGTAAGCACCTACACCCCCGGCGTCCGCTTGTCCGGCTGGCTCAATGCGGCGGGGTCGCAATCATCCCTCGCCCCTATGCCGCGGGCCCATTCTGGACGCGCTCAGCCTTGGATTCTGGGCACCGAGACAGGTTTCACCTTCCCAGCTGGGATGGTGGGGGACGGTTCTCTACGTGGACAAAGCGCAACGCGCCCGCCCGTTCGAGATGTTTTCCGAGGCCGGGCAAGTTTGGCCCCGCTATTGCACGGGCGTTGGCATAAGCGGATGCTGGGCCATCTGCCGGAAAGAAGGCTTTGGCCGGATGCAACTTTCGCGTAAAAGTTTTCATCGCCACACCGAATCATTACCTTGGGCGAAGCCCAGACGCGGTGCAGGCCGAACTGGCCGCGAATTCCGTGCGCGCGGTCATTGCCTACGACCGCGAGGAACACGAAGTCGGATCATCTGTATTCGCGATGCCGATTCTCACACCTCGGGCCGACCGCTCGGGGCGATGTCGATCACGGGCGCGACCAACCGAATCACTATGGAGGGGTAGAAGCCTACTTTGCCCGCCTCCCGCCAAGCCGCCCAAGCGATATTGCGCAAGAGCGTTCCCTTTGCGCTTCCAGACCCATCCGATGCGCCTCAGCGCGCGTCGAGCAACCAAAACGGAGCCCCCATGTCAGGTGTTTCACCCTAAACAAGCGTCGTCATGCGCTTATACGGCGATGTTGCAGGTCATCCACGGGGGATCGATTCTAGAAATCGCAGATGGCGAGTTTTGCGTCTTTCGTCGGCCCCTCGGGCTGCGGCAATGTCCACTGCTCTTGCGCCCATGGTCGCAGGCTTGAGGAAACCACCGGAGGCCAAATGACCATCGCGCCACCCGCGATGTGACCACGATGGACCCGTCCGAGCGCGGTGTGTTCGATGGTGTTCCAGACTACGCGCTTTATCCGGCATATGACGGTCGAGGCAGAACATGGGCTTTGGCCTCAAAATGACGGGGCACCCTTGCGACGAGACAATGCGAAGGTGGCCGGGCCTCGAAAAATTCTCAACTCGAACGACTTTACCTCAAGCGAAAACCCCGCCGCGCTGCCGGGGGCCAGGCCGTTCAGCGCGTTTTGCCATTGGCCGCGCGATTGTGCGGGGCCCTGAGGTGGTTCTTGGGTTCGTATGCAGCCACTTGTCGAATTTTGGACGCCCGAAACTGCGCGTCGAGATGCGGGTCGAGATCGCCCGCTGCAACAAAAGAAATCGGATTGGCCCACGATGATCTACGTGGACCCAGATCAGGTCGAGGCGATGAACTCTGGCGACAAGATCGTCGGTTGCTGGCGCGCAGGCTATTATCGAACAGGTTCGGTGCGCCGCTCGAGCTCTACCGCGATCCCGAACAACAGTTCGTGGCAGGCTTTCATCGGATCCACCCGCCGGATGAACTCGTTGCAAAAAGGCAGCGTCGAGGGGCGGCAAAGTCAGCGTGCCCGGAATGGCCACCGATGTGCCCGCCAGCCCAAAGGAGGCCGTCGGCACGGTCGAGGCGGGTGCGCCCCGAGCATTTCGAGCCTTGATCCAACGCCGGGACGACCCACCGCGGTCGACATGAACCGAGGCCTTTGGGAGGTGTCAGCTTACGGCCTTATATCGTGAGCGCAGGCGACAAGGGTGGAGCGCCTGATCATCGAGGAGCGCGGGGACGAACGGCTATTCGCGCGCGGGCGATACGTCGCGGGTGCTATACGGTCGGGGCTGCGTTTCGAGGAACGAAAGGGCGTATTTCTTCGAACGGAATGAGCGGGAAGCGGTTGCGGTAGGGGAAACGAGTTAAAGGACGGCGAAGAGGGCCCGTCAACGTCAAAGCCGACAGGTTTTTTCGTTGTTGTTTGCGCACGCCGCACTTGACCTGCCGCCCGGGCTTCCCTTCATTCATAAATCAGAGGTCTGCGGGGTTTGGATTTCATATTCTTCGCTTGTCCAGTTTTGGGCAAGCGCGTTCGTTTTGCGCTGAGCCCTCAAAATTTGCTCAAGCGCCCGCCGGCTTCTGCGGGTGTTTGATTCCCGGGAGCGATGATTGCGGTCTGGAAACCGTGGTTTGTAATCGTATCGCCAGAAACGCCAGCTTCCTTGCGGGGGCATCGTTCTAGCCCGTCGAACCGTTCCTCGTTCAGCAGTTTCATCTCGTTAGGCTGCCCCCATTGAATGAACTCGATGAAAGCCCTTTCTGCTGCGGCTTTGCCGGGATCAAACTGGAACCTGTCGCGCTTTCGTGCGCCCAAGTGCTCGTTTAAGCACCTTTCCGTCGAAGGCGACAGGGCTTTTTCCAGAACCCAGTGCGAGTGTCGGCGGGCGCGGATTGTAGAAGCCCATTGGTATTTCGAGATCGCCATCTCTGCCTTGCGTTCGTGTTTCCATGATCGTCGCCAGATCAGCTCGGCCTTGATGCGTTTTGAAGAAAGGTTTCGGACGGCGGCGTTTGTCCATTGCCCGGCAATTGCATGTTTTTACATGCATGAGAGGGATAACCAATTTTCCTTTTCCACTCATTCGACGCCTTGAACCGGCTGACGGCAGGATTCTTCTGATAATCGTTGCGAACAATATTGGCTGCCACGATCCGTTGTGGGGATGCAGTCCTTAGTGGGGACGGAACGCGATAGCCATTTTAGGGGCCAGATTTTCGGCCAGATGCGGCTCATCGATTGCTCACCGCCCAACCCGATGACGGCGCCGAGAATGCAGGTCGAGTACACCGCGGAGTTAAAGCCCAACCCTCCCTTCGTCCAAACCGTACTGATGTCGCCAGGCCCATTTCTGGTTCGGGCGCTCAGCCGTAAGGTCGCGGGTCCAGGTTAGGTTTGGCGCGACGGTTGATTGTGGTGCTGTCCGTTGTGGACCTTATGTTTCCGCGTTCTCACCACCGATATGCCGTTCTGACGCATTCAAAACGCCCAACACGTCGTTAGGCGATGTTCAGACCAATCTCTTTTTATTCCTCAGGTCATGCGCGGGCGACCGTAGCTACCAGGCGAGACGGGATTGTTTCTTTGATATGCGCTAAACGTGACCAAATCAGGGACCGCTGCCTGCAACTGGCTGGACGACTGCGGGAATGCCGCAAGCCCACGCATTGGATTGGACATCCAAACCTGACACAGGCGCGCGGCCGGATATAACGGCAATCCGGTGTTCTTCGACGAACCTACAACCTCACGGCTTTTGGCTCGCCGAAAGAACTGCGTGCTTTTTTTAGGATGTCCCGCCTCCTCCTTGAGGATGCGAACCTTCGCGCCGAAGCCGGTCATTCTATGGGGCCAGCCCCAAATCCTCTTTTCGACAACCACTTCCGTGTCTCGATGCGAAGTTGATCCATTGTTCAGCGTCGACATTCCGACCACCCAAGTTCGTCAGCCAAACTGCTATGCGCCTTCAGGCCCACTGTGTCAGCACGATACGCACCGCATCTTGGCGGAATTCGTCCGTCCGTTTTCAGTCCATAGTCAGTCTCCTTTGTTGCAGTAAATGCTTCAAAGGAACGGCATTCAAACCGCGACAGGTCCATGGAGGTCACCTCGATGCGGGGAGCGTTCGTTGACAAACCCTGGCGTGCGATGCGACTTCTTAGCTCCAAATAAACACCAGCCCTGCCCGCCCCACTCACGATCCCCTAATTGAGGAGTTGCGAGGTCCAAATTGATCGACTTCCCCCTTTTTTTTTTCTCTCCCCTCCCCCCATGGGTCGGCACCTCAGCGTCGCCTTCAGTTCCGAACGAGGCCTTAGGCTTCAGGACTTCATAACCAGAAGATAACGTTGCGGCGAGAGCGATTGCGGAGAGGAAGGACGGTAGGGGAATCTGTCTCGTAGCGGGTGCGGACGCGACGCCAGTCTTTGATTCTGCCGAACATTCTCTCGATTACGTTGCGCCTCTTGTAGCGCGCGCTTGTCATATTTTTGACGGTGCTTGCGGCGGACTTGCGTCCTGGGTAGTGGGATGCAGGGGCTTGGTCCCTCTTGTCTATAAGGACTTCTCGGAACCAGTCAGCGTTCATATCCTCGGTCCAGCGAGAAGCCAGGTCAGCCTTCTGGTAAGTCATTCATCAAAAAGCTGCCGCCTCCGGTTGTAATCGCTGCCTCGCTGGCCCACAGCCACATGCGTCCTGCATGTGCGGAGAGGGGGCCCTGCCGTGATAAAGAAACGGATTGCGGGCGACCGCTGGTGGTTCGTTTACTGCATGCCAGCTTGGTGTTCATGCCGCCTTTGGTACTGCCCAATCAGGCGTCCACGCCCCTTTTTCAAACCGCAGGGCTGGAACGCCGTACGATGTGCCTTGAGGTAGGTTGCGCGTCGATTGAGATGGTCTCGTTGTCAGGACCTTGTGCTCGCCAGCCCCATCATTGATCCGGGCAAACACACCCCTATCACTCCCGTTGACCGGCAAACCACAAGCGCAGCATGTGGAGAGGGGGGGCGCTTCCCAGCGATTATTTAAAAGCGTCTTTGGCTGGGCCATACTCCACAGGTGCATCACCACCACCTTAACCATTTTACGATTGATTGAAGAGTAATTACCGCTCAGAATCGGCGATCATCAACACGGGCGCCGGGCCTCGGCTCTTCGGAAGCTAAGAAGTCGGCAGACGCTCCATTTCTGCGCCTCAGTTAGCCAATACAAAGTTGCTCATCATATCCCCCTACAAAAGGGGCTTCGTGAACCATGGCAACGCGGACAAGCTCTTTTTCAGTTAATGGGTCTTGAGCCTAGCTGGTTTCATTAACTTAGCCGCTTCCGACTACCCCGATGAGCAGCAGCATCGAGCACGTTGCTTATTCGTCAATGCCGTTTGCGATACGGTTTATTGTAACGGAACTTCAAATTCAGCCGCATAACGGTGCTAGGTGCCTTCTTGCTGCAAGTGCTGAATACACGCCCTTCATGCCACGCTTTGAAGATGGCTGAAAATAGCCCTCAACCGTGTGGTCGTCCACGTTCGCGCGCACATATTCCTTGCGCTGTGGTTTCACGAAAATCATGTGTCGTGAAGTGGTTGCGCACCAGTGGTATTGGCTTGGGCTCATCTCGTCATAACAGCGGGCATCTTGCGGAGATGTTTTTTCGCGTAGGAATCGCACAATTCGTCTTGGCTGCGCAGGTCTTTTTAATGGACCACGGCCTTTTAGACTTTTGCAGTGTCGCGGTCACGAGGGTCAGCCATCTTTGCACTTGTGGTTTGGAAACGCCTGCCTTCTAACGCGGCCCGGCTCAACGACCGATAAACGTCTGGTCCACCTCAACAGTGCCGCCAAGCAGCGGCCGAAATCAACGGTGTTTGTCGTTGCGCATAGCTTCCGGATGCGATGGGACATGAACCATGCGCGTCTTTTAAGGCGTCACGCCAAGCGGTGCGGTGTAGATGGTTGCTTACTATTGCCCTTTTCTTGCTGGGCAGCACAATTCAGGTAATCGCTTGGATCCACAGGCACATAGAAACGGTGGCTGCCTTTTCAAAGATGGTGGCCGAACCTTTACGGTGGAAGGGCTTGCGGCACTTGTAGCACTTGTTACGCGCCAATTGCGGGGTGGGACTTGCCACCCATTTCTTAGAAACGCCGCTCGCCGCTCGCCACACTTGGGGCAGGTTAGCGCCATGCGGCCAGATGCGCGCCTCAAACATAGGGCGTAGGCGGCTTCTTCGTTGTTGGGAACTTCGGGCGGATCGAACGGACATTGGCTTAACTCTCTTTTGCTTGCAATCTTTATAGCCAAACTAGAGGTGGGTACGGGCAAGTATTAATAACGCCCATTATTAGGAAAACCACAATATGTTGGCGTTAAAGCCGGAAATTAACCCCCAAACATCTTGTTGGGTTTTCCCATAAAGTTAGACAAGCTGTGCACTTTGCACCCGTTTCAGCGTGCTTCAGATACGCTTCCGTTTCTAAATCCCGACGCGGAACCGAGGGCATCCCGGGCAGGCAGCCTTCGAGGGTAAAAACCGGTCTTGCGCCCGCAGCCATAACGAGCAATCGACAGGGTGCACCGACTTTGCCGCGAAACACCACCAAATGAGACGCCCCATGCAGCTAGCCGAAACGCGGCCCCATGTGGACCTTTCATCGTTATGGATGTGCTGCGTGAGGCCAATCGGCCGAAAGCTGGCAGGGCGGGTCGATCATTTCCATATGGAGGTCGGCCAACCCGCCACGCCCGCACCCGCCACGGCCCGCGCGGCCTGCGCGACGCACTGGACGACAGCGCTTTGGGATATACCGAGGGGCTTGGATTGCCTTGCCCTGCGGAAGGGATCGCGGGGCTATACAAGCGTTGGATGACCTCGATACTGAACCCCGAAAACGATGGTGATCGTGACTGCAGGGTTCGTCCGGGGCATTCATCTTCCGCGTTCACGGCACTGTTTGCGGCCGGAGACGCGTTGGCGTGTGCGAGCCGGGCTATCCGTCCTACCGATCCCATCCTAAAAGCGCTGTTCTGTTAACGGCCCGTTGGCTTGCCGACGCAGGACCGCGATTCACCACCGCCTGCAGCCGGACGCCTTTGCAAGACGTTGACATCGTAGTGCAATCGTCGCCAGCCGAACAATTCCAAAAACCGGCACAATGCTGGACCGGGCGGCCCGCCCTTGCGGGCTTGATCGGCGGCTATGGGCGGACCGGCGCGTTTTATCTCCGACGAGATTTACATGGGCTTGAGTGGGGCGACGCGCCGTCAGCGCGCTGGAGATCACCGACGAGGTCTATGTTGATAAAACTCGTTTTTCCAAGTATTTTCTCCATGACAGGCTTGGCGGCGTCGGTCTGGATTGTGGTGCCGGAGGCGCATGTCCGCCCCTTCGAACGCCTCGCCCAAAAACCTGGTTTCATCTGCGCGCCTCATTGCCAGCCAGTTTGGCAGCCCTCGGCGCGTTTGCAAAGGTCACGACGAGCTCATGGGTTAACGCGCCGTCTTACTCAGGCAATCGCACGGTGTTGCGAGGGTTTGCGTGCCCGCCGGGTTTACCAAGATCGCGCCCACCAGACGGCGGCGTTTTATAATCTTATGCCGACGTGTTCCTGAGATTCACCCCAAGACAGCTCGCGCCTTCGCGCCGAGATCCTCGCCAAAGTGGTGTCGCCGTCACTCCCGGTTCTCGATTTTTGACCCCAAACGCGGGCGGCACGACCTTGCGATTTTCCTATTTGCCGCGATCACGCACCGATATGATCGAGGGCGCGCGATTGCAGGGGCCTTCATGGCAGGCGCGCGGATAGGTATAGTGATGGGTAACGAGGCAGCGGAGATAAGCCGGAAAAGGCAGGCACCTTATGCGAAACCCCTTTTGGGACCTCGTCTGGCGCTTGTCTGACCCTTGGCCGCGCCCCTCCGCGGCCCCGGGCGCAGGACACGAGCTCCCGCACGCCTGATCCCGCATTTCAGCGATATCCAGCAAGCCGGGGCGGGCGCTTGAGGTTACACTCGCGCTCAGCCAAGCCGTGCCCTACAGCTCTTGCGCCTCTGTGGGACGCCCCGGTTGCCTTGGCAGGTGGAGTGCGGCGGCACCTCGCTGGGGCCGGAAAACCGTGGCTGGGCGAACGTGCTCAGCACCGACACCCGTGGACAGCGCTTGTGGTCGACCAACCGCCCCCGGGCCTGTGCGGCGTCTGTCGTTTAACCCTAAGAGCGTCCCCCATTCCATCGAGAGCGCTGAGATGCAGGTGGACGACCCAAAGTGGAGCCGGCGATTTTGCGGGTCGTGCTTGGCGCCCCACAAGTCGGTTCGGGAATTCGCTGGAGATCGCCGAGGCCCCCAGAGGATCGCCCCCGCAGCTGCGGCCCCGGCATACCCGCCAATTGGGTGATGCGCCGCGCTGTGTCGTTGTGCTTTGATCCGGGCCATGGTGGCTTTTTGATCCGGGTAGACGCGCAAAACGGCAGGCTATTCCGAGGCCGTCTTGAATGGCTGACCTTCGGCGCGCGAGTTGCGCGAAAAAGCTGATCGCGCGGGCAATTTCGAGGTGATCCTGACCCGCAACGCAGACCAGTTCGTGGCCCTGCCCGAGCGCGTTGGCGATGCGCGGCGCGGCCGGGCGGAACGCGTTTCATCTCGCTGCATGCCGACGCGCTGCAAGCGGGGCGCGCGGCCGGGGCCACGGTCTATTACGCTGAACGATGAGGGGTCCACGCGAGGGCCTCGGGCCCTGCTGGCCAGAGGCGCCTTCGACCGGGCCGATTTCTGGCCGGGGTGGATTTGTCGGGGGCCGATGATGCGGTGGCGACGGTCTTGAGATCTTGGCGCGGCGGGCCGAGGACGCGGCCAAGGTCGGAGGCTTCTGGCAGGCCAACATGGTCGCCGAGATCGGACGCGGCCTTGGGCGGGATGCACAAGCGGCCGGGGCGTGTTGACGGCGGATTTCTCGGTGCTGCGCGCGCCCGACATTCCGAGCGTGCTGGGGAGGTTGGGGTTTCTGGGGGACCTTCGATGGTGATCTGGCCAAAACCTGCTCAACCCGCTTGTGGCGCGATCAGGCGGCAGAGGGGATATTGGGCTGCGCTGGAGGAACTTGGACGCTGGACGATGCGGCAGAGCGGCTTTGGTGCGGGAGGTGAGGGGGGGGAACCGAGGGCTAAGGTATTTGGTTTCTGTTCGCTTGGCGGTGCGGTAGGTTTTGGATCGAAAACTATATGCCGGCTGTATTCTCTAATTGCTGTTAGACTACCCATGTTGGTGAAGTTAACCGAGAACCCAATGTGGGCTTCGGGAGCAAGTTTTGAAGTCCGAGAAAGGATCTAAAATTGAAAGGGCCATTGAGGAAAAAGGCGTTATCAAAATGTGTTGATAGTCTTGATTAAGCATCTCTGCGTTCACTAGAGTTTTGCAGATAAAGCAATCCGGACGCGCGGAATTGCTTATTATTGGCGTTCGGCCGCGCACTTTTAGGAAGTTCTAGGTGGAAAATCTAACGGCTACAGTTTAATGTGCGGCTAAAGAATTCTATTTTGACGTCCGCACTATTGGCGTCCGCTCCGGTAGGTGTTAATCTTGATCCTACTATTGCACAATTATAAGGCATTAAATATTTAACACCGCCTTACGAAACATGGAAAAAATCTGTAGGTTATTAGGGCCAATGAAAAAAGCACATGATTCTTCTTGAAAGCTATTGAGGCAAGAATGATTTGGAATTCTAAGTGTTAAAATGTATAGATTTATTGAAGGGGCCTACCCAGAAGCTTTGAATGCCAATGCATAACATAGATACCAATTTGCTTAAAGTCGCAGAGTCCACCACAAACCTTCACCCCCCACCCACAATTTCCCTTCGCCACATCGTGACCCCCCACCCCCTGTCGCCTTGCCCGCACCCCGGTAAGGCTTTTGACGCAAGCGGCACAGACCGCGTATAGACGCGACCAGACACCCCGGCTTCAGGAGTGATCGCTATGATCCGTTTCTTTGTTCCTTTCATTCGGCTCCATCTTCAGCTTCATCACCCTCGGATGATCTTCAGCGCGCTTGACCTTGGCGCGCGTCCTGTGGATGTATAGCCGCGAACCTGCCCAAACACGGAGCAGTTGGCACGGGGCCCAATATTGCCCCCCCACGACAGCCGGGTCTATTTCGGGCGGAGGGCGGATTGATGGACGAGTTCGCGCGCGAGCGTCGCTTTTTGCGCCTCGAAGAAAATTCCCGACATCGTGAAGCAGGCGTTTATCTCAGCCGAGGACAGAATTTTTCTACAACCACCTCGCGGCTATGACCCCCGTGGTATCGTTGGCGCCCTTGCACGCGCGCCGTGGGTGTCACGCGGCGAAGAACTTGCGCGGCGCCTCGACGATCACCCAGCAGGTGATGAAGAACTTCCTTTTGGGCGGGCGAGCGCTCGGTCGAGCGTAAAATCAAGAAACATCCTGTCGGCTTCGCATCGAGGAAACGCTGACCAAGGAGGACATCCTTTGAGCTGTATCTCAACGAGATTTTCCTCGGCCAGAACAGTTTTTTGGCGTTTGCCGCTTGCCGCCAGACTTTATTTCAACAAACGCTGGTGGGATTGCCGCTCGGGCGAGGCCCGCCTTTTCGGCCGCCTTTGCCCAAAGCGCCCTCCACCTCCACCCCGTGCGGCAATAACGAGCGTGCTGTTAGACCGCCGTAACTTCGTGCTGCGCGAGATGGCGAGAATGGCTTATATCACCGCCGACGAGTTTGGAAGTTGCGCGCGCAAGCCCCGCTTGTCACCGTCCAGTTCGGGCGATATTCCATCCTTCCGAAGAGGCGATCCCGGACCGGCGGGAACTACTTCACCGGACGAGATCCGGCCGCCAGCTGTCACAGCAGTTTGGCCGAGGAGGAGTTTCTTTACCGGCGGTCTGAGCCATCGCGCCACCGTTCGATCCGATGTTGCAGGCCGAAGCTGGGCCAGCGCGTTTGCGGGTGGGCTAGAGAAAATTACGACGAGCGGCGTGGGGTCTATCACGGGGCCGAGGCAAGATAGCGGTTGATCTGCTGGGCGACCGAGACCGCATGGCGCCGGAAGCTTTGGCAGCCGCCCGATGCCGCGTGACATCGAAGGCTGGCGTGTGGCCGTTTGGTTGCTAGAGCTGGGCGGCAATGACGCGGCGCCTTGGCGTGGAAGGGCATCGAGGGCGATACGTGCAAGTCATGGCGGGCGCGTATGTGCGCTTGGGCCAGGCCCACGCGAGAATGGCCGTTTTGGCAGTCCAGCAGCACGCGTGTCCACCTGCTCGATGTCGGCGATGTGATCCTTTGTGCGCCCGGATTCCGATTCGTCCAACGGCTGGTCCTTGCTCAAGTGCCCGAGGCCAAGGGGTGGGCTTCGGGGCGATGGACGTCAACACCGGCCGACGTTCTGGCGATGCAGGGCGGGTTCTTCGTATTCAGGACTCGCGTATTCAACCGCGCGACGCAGGCCCACGCGCCAGCGCGGGGTTCCAGCTTTCAAGCCGTTCGTGTATGCAGCAGAGCTGGATTCCGGGCTACTCGCCGGCCTACCCAATTTGTGATCGATTGGCGCCTATTTGAGTCGATAATGGTGGGTGACGGTTCCATCTGGCGTCCCAAGGAATGCGTCGAACCAGTTTTTACGGGCGACAACCTTGCGCACCGGGATCGAGCGTCGCGGCCAACCTAAGACCGTTGGCGTTCTGGCCAAGGTCGGGATAACACGTTCGCGCGCTACGCCGCAGCACTTTGGTGTTTATGACCAGATGGACGAGGTTTCTGGCCAACGCGCTTCGGATCCCAAGAAAACCACGCTGTTCAAAATGGTTTGCGGCCTACGCGATGTTTTTGCCAAATTGCGGCGAGCGGGTGGAGCCAACCCTTGGTGGACGGCGTCAGGACACGTTTACGGCGCCACGATCTACCGCCACGACCAGCGGGTGATTGGCAACGACTGCCAACTTTTGCGAGGCCTTGATGCCCAACGTGGCCCCGGCGGATTCATTTCCAAGCCGCCAGCGCGTGATTGACCGATTACAGCCTATTCAGTGCTGGACCTCGATGGATGCGCGGTGTGGTTTCGAGCGCGGCACGGCTCCGCGCACGGTGAACCTGCCGGTGCCATTGCTGGGCAAGACGGCACGACCAACGGACACCAAGGACGTGTGGTTTGTTGGGCTTTTCCAGGCAACATCGTGGCAGGCCTGCTATATCGGCTTATGGACCGCCGGCGCAACATTGCCCGGCGGGTCGTTTGCGGCGGGATGTTTGCGGCCCGGTATTCAAAACCAGTTCATTTGAAGACCGCGATTGAGGCGTACGGCGGCGGGGCGGCTTCCGGGGTGCCTCCGGGCGGGACATTTGTGAATATCGACCCTTCTCCGGGGGCCGCGCTGAGCGACGAGGCGAGCGGGGCGATTATGTGGTGGTCGGAGTTTTCCGCGAGGGCGAGGAAGCCAATTCGGGTATCTCGGACCATGCATCGACGGCGGTTGCTGATGGGGTCTCGACCTGCCGCTGTTTTGCTTCGCGCGGCAAGAGAGCCAGCAACAAGTCGCCAGTGACGAACCTCCAACTGGGCGGCGCACGGGATCCGCACGGGCGACATTCGGTCGGTACAGGCGGGTGGTTGTATTAGGGTGGTGCATGCATCTGAACACACGGTTAAGCAATTTGTATTAGGATGAGTATTACCATGCTCGAGCTGATTTCGGATTCTGTGGTCGATAGCCCTGAAGTTCGCCCACGTCGAATCCCATCCCAGTCAATTCTGCCGGCGGGTCAGCAAATCGTGTTGGGCGAGGGCCTGAGCGTAGAGTAGCAGCCTGAGGGCATCG
>Ga0163217_1098399_pt1 | contig 12328 bp, 20 predicted proteins | sample SynspAceP_FD_185933 | JGI IMG/M metagenome (GOLD analysis project Ga0163217, IMG submission 185933) | Saline lake microbial communities from Ace Lake in Antarctica - Synechococcus sp. Ace-P (PacBio error correction) | ecosystem: Environmental > Aquatic > Non-marine Saline and Alkaline > Saline ... | reverse complement strand
CCGGAATACCAGCCCATTCACCGGGCACCCCCTCAAGTCCGACCACACCCGGTTTGATAGGCGACCAGGCGTCCGGCGGCCTGCGTACAGTTCGCTATTACGCCTGGCGCGTAGCGCGTTCGGGTGAAAGGGCAAACCCACAGCAATTTTATCCGGCGTTATGGGCTCGCCAGGCAGGGACTATCTGCCCTGGATCGCTTGCATGCACTTAGTGAGAACGCTGTGGCAACTGGAATGGCCCCACGTTGGCTGATGCAGAACGCGGCAAGGTGACCGCCCGCTGGTACCTCCCCGCAGCCACAGCTTGAAACTTTTTGCTGGAAAACAGGCACTGGGCGGCGAGGCGGCGTCGCACAGGGCCTGCGAATTGACCCCAGGGCAACGGGCATTTGCCCCAGCAGTTGCTGGAAAATGGCCGGTGTGAGTATCCCCGCGGCATTGTTGCCGCCGGGACTCGAATCCACTGCTAGGAACCTTGTTCCACATACAACAAGAATCGGATGCAAAACAATGAGCTACAACAGCATCTTCAAGCCAGGCTTATTTCCATAAAAACAGATCATCATCGTCACCGGCGCGTGGCTATGGCATTGGCCTGTTGCAGCGCCCATGAGTTGGCAGCGTTAGGAGCCCATTGTGGTTACTGGTGGGGCGCAAGCCGGAAAAACTGCAAAGCACCTTGCGCAGGGAAATCAGCGAGGACCCGGCGGCCAGGCCAGTTGCACAGCTTGTGATATTCGCGACGAGGACGCCTGTGCGTCAGTTGATTTTTTCACCACGCTGGTGCATGATCACGGCAACTATTCATTTGCCTGGTCAATAATCCGGGGGCCAGTTTCCCGCACCACTGCGGCGATCAATCAGAAGGGTTTTCGAGACGTGGTACGCAACCAATCTGGTCGGCGGCTTCTGCGCGTCGCCCGCGAGGTGTTCAATCAGCAGCATTGAGCAAACCGGCGGCGTATCGTCAATATGCTCCGCGACATGTGGCGGCATGCCCGGCCATGGGCCACTCGCGGCGCTTGCACGCGCCGGCCATGGACAACTTTCACCCAAGGACAGCGGCGTTCGAAGTGGGGCGCATGCCGGCGTGACGGTCAATGCAGTAGCACCGGGCTGGATCGCCTCCAGCGGCATGGATACCTAACGACGCGCGATTAAGGCGATCATCCCGCGCCTTGAAAGAGGGTGTGCCGCTAAAACGCTTTGGGCACTGAAGCGAGGTTGCGCGCCATGTCTTCTGCTCTCCCCCGCTGGCCGCCTTTATCAATGGCGCCAGTTTACGGATCGGACGGCGGACGCCAGGCCTGGGGCAATGCCGTTTGGCCGCTGGCCTGCAAGCCCGAAGAATAACCAGGCCCTTTTCCGATTGCTTTCATTCGGGCTGTCGACGCCCGATGTGCTGAAGGAGACGACTGGACATGCCCACCCTCGAACGGCAGCTCTTAATCCGAACGATGCGAAATTTTGCCGCCAATCGTACTGCGATGCTGGCGACATAGAGCGTTTCCGCCTTTCGTCGAGCAGCAGTTCTGGACAAGGCGCAGCAGGCCAAAGGCGCGTTCGAGCTCTACGACGGGCAGTGCTGCGCGCGAGCGCTTTGGGATTGCGCTCGACCCGGCGCCGCCTTATGAGCTCTGCGCGCTGGCAGGCTACAAAGCCTGCACGATGACAAGGACTCGCACGCTGGCCGGCCGGCGGGCTGATCCGCAGGTAATCGGCTACGTAGTTCGGCGGTGCGCTGCCTGGTGATCGCCCTAATAACAGTGCCATCAAGGGCGCACTATCTCCCCCAGCGGCCTGAAAAAATCCTGCGGCCTGCAACAGATCGCCGCTTTGGAAAACAAACTGCCGGTGCGTCAACCCTGGCGAAAGCGGTGGTGCCAACCTGAGTTATGCGCCTGATTATTTTTGTCGAGGGCGCCGCGCCTTTGCCAATTCAGGGGCGCCGGTTGTCTGCCGCAGGCATTCCGCAGATTACCGTGTGTCACGGCTCCAGCACGGCTGGCGGAGCCTATCAGCCAGGGCTAATCGGATTACGTGGTGGTGGCGTGCGCGGCAAGGCGCGGATGTTCCTCGCTGGCCCCCGCTGCTTCAAGGCAAGCGACCGGCGAAATCGCACCGACGAGGAACTCGTGGCGCGCAATGCACGCTTGGAAGTCGCTGCAACCGCCAGAGTATCTCGCTTGAAAACCGATGCCGATTGGCGTTTTGCGCCTGGCCCGCGATATACTTTGCCAGTCTGCCGTGGATTGAGCAGTTGCCGCCCACGCGAAATTGACCTGCAAGAGCCACTGTATGACGCGAAAAGCCAGTTGCTCGGCTGGGTCCCCTTCTGACCCGAAAACACCCTACGACGTGCTCGAGGATCAATCGCACGCATCGCCGACGGATCCCGGCTTTCTGGCCTTCAAGAAAACGACGTTCGATAGCCAGACGCGTGTTGCGGGCCACGTAGTATTCACGGGCACCGTTGCGCCTGATTGGCAATAACGGTCCGCATCACCCCCCAGGGTGCCGCCAAGGCAGCGCAGTTTATTCAGCTTCTGGCGACCAAAGCAAAACACGCCGCTCTTTCCTGCACAACACACCGGCTTTATGCGTCGCGTTACCGAGCTTGAGCGGCAGGGCGTGATCAAGCACGGTTCCAAGATGATCCAGGCCGTGGCAACGCCGCGTGCCCAAGCTCCCCTTGTAGTCGGCGGCTCCCTACGGGGCTGGCAAACTACGCCATGTGCGGCCGCAGGGCTGGACCCCGCGTTTTATCTTCGCCTGGCCAAATAGCCGCCACTGCGTCATGGGCGAGCCGCGCAGGCCGGCAAGCTTTGCTGGCGTATTCGTCACCGAGGGCAAGCATGCGCTCGATGGCAAGACGGCGGGACCCGGCGATGCTCGATATGCTCGAGCAGGCCACGCGCAGAAACTCGACAGACCAGTTCCCACCGCGCTCTATGCACAGCGAGTCTGTGGGACGACGGCCTGATGATCGCGCCGATAACCCGCACCGCTGTTGGCCTGCTGCTGGATATCTCGCCGAAGCGGCAGTGCCGCCCGCTGTCCCCCAACACCTTTTGGCGTCGCCCGCCTGTAACCGGAGCATCACCCCCATGCTGTTTCACCGAAGAACATGACGCACCCTGCGCCGCACGGTAAGGCAGTTTATCGACCAAGGAAATTCAATCCGCATGTCGATGAATGGAAGCGGCTGGCGCTTCCCGATGCACGAGATTTTCCGCAAAGCCGGCGAAACTCGGCCTGCTCGGCATATCCAAACCCGAAGCCTATGGCGCATGGCCTGGATTACAGCTATTCGATTGTTTGCCGCAGAAGAGTTCGGCACTATCCACTGCGGGCGGCGTACCCATTGGCCATCGGCGTTGCGACGACAAGCTGGCCACCCGCGCTGACGGCGATTTGGCTCGGACGCGCGCGCGAGGAATTTTTCTGCGCCCCCGCCACAGCGGGGCGGAATGGGTCGGGCTGCATTGCGGTGCCGAAACCAGGCGGTGGATCGGATGTGGCCAGTATTCGCACCACGCGCGCAAGGCACGGCGACGACTATGTGATCAATTGGCAGCCAAGATGTGGATCCAATTCGCCCTCGGACGTGGATTTCATGTGCCTTGCTGGCCAATACCTCGGACGGCAAACCGCACAGCAACAGTCGCTGATCTTGGACCGATTGAAGACTCCGGTATCAGTCTGAGCCAAGGCGCTGGAACAAGCTCGGCATGCGCAGCTTGGAAACCGCGGCAAGTGTTCTTCGATAGCGCTACGCGTCCCGCAGCGCTTACCTTGCTTGTCAGGAAGCGCAGGCTGTCATGATGCAAATGGTGCAGTTCCAGGAGAGCGCCTTGTTCGGCGCAGCCAATAATCATCCAAGGCCTGGAACCACTGCGTTAACAGGCACCATCGCCTACTGCAAGACCGCCAGAACCTTTGGCCAGCGCTGTATCAACAATCAGGTCATTTCACTTTCCGTCTGGCCCGAACTGCAGCGGACGAGATCGAGTGCCTACGGGCGCTGTGTTACCAGGCGACCGAGCAATATGTCGCCGGGCAAGGACGTGACTCAACTGGCCTCCATTTGCAAGCTCAAGGCGGGCCGCCTGGGCCGCGAAAGTGACCGACGCCTGCCTGCAATTATGTGCAGGCATGGGCTCTATATGTGGACAACCCTGTAGCCCGTGCCTATTCGTGATGTTGCGGCTGGATGTCGATGTCGGCGGGACGGGCGCGGCATGAAATCATGCTTGGCATTATCTGCAAAACTGATGGGGACCCTGCCCGGCAAAGCGTCCGGCGAAACCAGCGCCTGATGAGCTAGCGCTATGAACCTTGCCGGACTGCCAAACCCTGTTGCTGCGCGAAAAACAGACGGCGTGTGCCACATCACCCTGAACCGGCCAAGACAGGCCGTAAGGATGAACCTTGAACATGCTTCGAAGAGCTGATCGAGGTGCTGACCTGCGCCAGCGGCGATGCCGCAGTACGCCGCTATTGTATTTGGCGGCGCCGACGGGCACTTCTGATGCGGCGTGACATAAAGGATATGGCCAATGCCCGAGCCCATGCGGCAAAAGCGCTGTATACCAGTTGAACAGGCATTTCGCCGCCTGCTTGAGCAGGCCCGAGCAGCAGCCGCAGGTATTGGTAGTTTGTGCTTGAAGGGACGGTACTGGGCGGAGGGCCTGGGGGCTTGGCCTGCGTGTCGGACAAATTGCCTGTGCCTGGAAACGCACGCTTTGGCTTGCCGGAAAACCAGTCTGGCGTGATTCCCGCCCAGATAGCGCCCTTGGGTCCCCAAACGTTATTGGCCTGACCCAGGCTCGCCGCCTGGCCCTGGACCGCGCTCGCTTTGGACGGCGCTGAGGCATTGCAATTGGCCTGGTGCACACAGCGCCAAGGATGCCGCGCAGCTTCAGGGCGCATCTGGAATCCGCCTATCTCAAGGCAGATTCGTCAGTGCGCACCGGGCAGCGGCCAACGCTCGGCACCAAAGCGCTGCTGCTGGCCTGCGGTTGAGCAGTCGATGCATTCGCTAGCCTCGGACCATGCGCCGAGGCCTTCGCCGAGTCGGTCCACGGGCGCCGAAGGAGCAGAAGGCCACCCATGCTTTTATTCAGAAAAGAGCGCCCAGGCTGGCGGCTAACCAACCCAGTTTGGGCTGACCCAAATAGCCACGCAGGATACCTCGCATGGCGCATTCAATTGCATACTGGTGGCAATCGTGGCAAATCGCCTAGCCGCCATCCTGCGCACAACTGCGCTCGCTGGGCTTTACCGCAGCGTTCGCTGTCTACTCCCAGCGCAGACGCCGACAACCGCCACTGCAGTTGGGCTGACCAGAGCCTCGTGCATTGGCCCTGCACCAGGGCAAACCAATTCCTATTCCTGAATTATTCCCGGATTCATTGGCAGGCGGCAAAACAAAACGCGCAGGCCGCCGATTGCTATTCACCCCCAGGCTACGGTTCCTGTCGGAGAAATCCCGCCTTTGCGAGGCCTGCGCACAAGCCGCATCACCTTTATCGTCCGTCGGCCAGGCGATCCGTTTGATGGGCAGCAAACGTCTTTCGGAAGATTGCCTGCTCCGGCCGGCGCTGCCTTGCATACGCGGCTATTGAAGGCGCCGGCACAGACGACGCCACCTTGACCCGTGAGCGCACAAGAGCATTCCGGCTACCCCGCTGATGATCAAGGCTAGCCGCCGGTGGTGGCTGCCCGCGGCATGCGCCTGGTCACACAGCCAGCCGAACTTGATGTCTCAATTGAAGGCAGTGCGCGCGCGGAGGCCCAGGCAGCGTCGGCAGCGATGAATTGATTTTCTGAGAAGCCGTTGCGGCTCCGCGCCATGTCGAAACCCAGATCTTGGCGACCAGCACGGCAAATCCTGTTGCCATCTGGGTGAACGCGATTTGCTCGTACAGCGCCCGCCACCCAGGAAAGCCTCATCGAAGAGTTTTCTTTTTCAGTTTTTTTTTTTTACTGCCCTGCCCCGGGTAATGACCACCGAACTGCGCCAATGCATGGGCGAGCTGCGATCAGGCCGCATCGCGGTGAGTATTGCGGCGCAGCACGGTGGAGTTCATGCTGGACGAGCACGCGCGATTTTGTCTTTCTGGAAATGAATACCCGCCTTGCAGGTGGAGCATTCCCGGTACCGAGATTGCTCACGGGTATTGATTCTGCGTCCCTTGGCCAGATTCCGCTTGCCTTGCCAGAGGGTCAGCCGCTGCCGCTGCAGCAACTGAGATAAAACTGGACAGGGCACGCCATCGGAGTTGCGGCTCTATGGCCGAAGACAGCACACAGGGCTTCCTGCTGCAAAACGGGCCAGATTCCATAGCTGGGTGCGGCCGACATTCCCCCGGGCGTGCGCATAGACCATGGCCTGCGAGCCGGACCAGGCCATCAGCTCCTTCTACGATCCTCTGCTGGCCAAATTCAATTGCCCATGGCTGCAGTCGGGAAGAGCACGGCTCCAAACTCATTTCAAGCCTGCCAGCAGTCGTTTCTACTCGGGGTAGTGGCCCAACCAGCGCTTTCTGATCAACCTGTGCAGAACCCCGATTTTATCGCTGGCGAGGCGAGACTTGCCGCTGCATCAGCGAAAGCCTTTTTTGCCGGGCCGCATCCCAGCCTGCTGCCTGAAACCACCCTCGGCACAGGAAAACTGTCCACTGGCCGCCGCCCTGCTCTACCGCGAATCGTGCGGCCGCAAGGTAAAAATGGCCGGTTGGAAGGCAAGAGTGCGCCCACTGCCCAGTCCAAATACCGACTGGAGCAGGCCGGCCCAGACTTATCAGGTGGAGGTCAGCGGACCTGTTAGCGCGGGGTGGACTTTGAGTTCAGACGCGTTAACGGCGAAACCCTGAATTGGCGAAATGGCGCCCGAAGCCCAATCGCCCTGCCTGGCTTGAAGCAGATGGCAGTCGCTTACCCTCAGGCCTTTACTACCATAGAAGGCGCACAATCTGCGCTCAATGGCTATCCAGCCATCAACCCCTTTCCGCGATATCACTCACAGGACCCTGCCCATGCAGCGCCATCCGTCAGGCGCCGAGTTCCTTGTTCGGCACCGATGGCGGGGCACACTGGTTACGCTAATTTGGTCAGCGAGGTGAGTCGGTCGTTCAGGGCCAAAAACTGCTGATGGTTATTGGAGGCCGATGAAAATGGAACACCAGCTCAAAAGCCCGGCCGTGACGGCGTATCCGCCAACCTCCTCCTCAGGCGCTGCCAGCAGGTTTCAAAGGCAGCGCCAGCGCTGCTGACCATCAACCTTGCCGGAGTCTTTAGAAGGCCACAAAACAATAATGCCTCCATCTTACCCAGCTATAACCCCCTCCTTGCACTTGTAACAAAGTTGCAAATGACGTCAAATTGCACATCATTGGCGCCAAGAAAATATCACTCAGGTTTTCCATCTGGCGGCCGACACAGGCTTGCATCACACCTATGGGGCCACAGCAACCCCTGATAACAAAAGGCAGTAGCCGCAGTGTAAATGGAGGTTGTAGATGAATGTGTTGCGCCGTATAAAGACAGCAAACGGATCTGGTTGATTCTCATCGTTTGCGCTTGGCAAGCATGACCTGCTCGCCGCAGTGTCTCTGCTGAGCATGGCGCGAGGAGTTCCCGCCCAGGCCGAGATAACAAAGCAAACGCCATCTGGTGGAGAACCGCCCATGACGTGATGGCGTATTTTCACGGTCTCGAGGTCAGCGCGTGAACTAACCGGCGACCAGGCCCGCGCCCAGGCCTCGCTGCGCGCGCGGTCTGCGCTATTGCGACAAGGAATATTTTCTGGCGTCAATGACATGAAACAACGTCATATCATGCCACCCCATGGCTCCTCAGACCGAAGCGTTTGACCTGACCAACATCAACAGCTCCAGTGGTGGCAGCAACTGATTGTCGAGATTGTCAAACCTGCCCGCACGGCAAAAGCACCGCTTTTATCGAATAACAACCGACCCCGCCTTGGCCAGGAGCCTGGCGAGGATGTAGGGGCCAGGACAAGATAGCCGCATTTCAAGCACTCAAGCCCTGGATTATTTTATGGTCGGTACCGCATTCTCATTGAAAATGGAAAAAGGCAAGTTCCAGCGGTGGAAGTTCATTACGCTTGCTGCTGATCATCACCGCCATTCACCGCCATCATGATCGCCACCTTTTTGTTAATCGGCCGCAGCATCTCCCAGCCGCTTCAACCGCGTCGTGGAGCATTGCGCGGACATCCGCCAGCGGGCGAAGGCAGACCTGACCCGAAACTTGACGACGACGCCAGGGTTCGCTCATGGCCGCTGCACCTTCAATACTTCACCGCCAACCTTGCCGCGGCAATCGTCCAGCAATTGGAGCGACAGCGCCGGCATTGATCAGCGCTTTGGTCAGTGCAACTGGATCAGTCAGCGCATAACAGCCTGCGCAGGCATGGACCAGCCAAATCGGAACGCATGGAGCTGATGGCGACGGCAATCAACGAAGATTACCGTACGGCGTGCAGGACGTGGCAAGAACGCCAACGCGGCCGCACAGGAAGTTCGAAAAACGCCAACGATGGGCGCAAACAACGGCGCGTTTCAGGTAGAAAAAACCATCGAGCAGATCCAGCACCTGTCCGGCAGCGTTTAAAGACCCCGTCCAGCACATGGGAACCCTGTCCCAAGTGATGCCAAACGAAATCACGGTCGGGTATTGGGATGTGATCCGCAATATTGCCGAGCAGACCAAACCTGCTGGCTTTTGAATGCTGCCATGAAGCGGCGCGGGCTGGCCGAGGATGGCCGCGGCTTTTGCGGTAGTCGCTGACGAGGTGCGCAACCTGGCCCAGCGCACGCAGAGAAGTCCCACTGAAGAAATTTCACAAACATGATCAGCAAGCTGCAAGCCAAAACCCAGGTGGTGCGTTTCGATGTGATCAACCAGAGCGACAAGTATCAGAGCAGATTGCCGAAGCAGGTCAATTGCCGCTGCGCGGCCTGGAGCAGATTGCCCAGTCGATCAGGCAAGATGTCGCACTGGAACGCCTCCATCGCCAGCGCTAACCACCCAGCAGTCCACGGTGGTCGAGGGAGTCATCGCAAACGTGACTGAAGCTGCGGAAACGGCCAGGGAAAACCACGAACGGGTGCCCAGCAAACCGCCGAAGCCAGCCAGCATCTGACGCAACTGGGCAAGCAAGATCGACGGTTTGGTAGCCGCTTCCGGATTTAGCGGCTGCGTTAGAGCACCATCAAACCGCCAACCAGCCAAAGGCAATCAACGGCAGGTTGTAGTGCAGGAAGGTCGCACCACCGTATCCCAGATATGTGTGCTGTCCGATCCACGTTCAAAACCGCGGGTTGGCCCCCAGGGTCGAGTTCAGAACGGCAGGCGAGCCGGGCATCAACCGTGAAGCGCGGGCAGCGGTACCACCAGCGCGACAATCGCCAGCGGCTGAAGCCAGTGGCTATGGCCCAGCCGGCTACATAGATAGCCGCCAATAATCGGGATGGTCGAAAACGACCGACCTATGCCCATGGGTAATCAGCAAGCCCACCAGCAACATCAACCCAATTGCTGGCCCAACGCGCGGTTATCGCCGATGTCCCGCAGAGCTGTCGACCAGTGTTTCGTCGAGCCGGTGGCCCGCTCACTTTTCGGCAAAACCCGCTGCGGCAATCATGATTAAAGCCGATCATGGCCATCTCTTCATTTGCCTTCTGGAAACACATCATTCCGCTTTCGCGCCAGCGCCACGACGCCCGAGAATGGAAAAGATCACAAAGCCGGTCAGCGCACCTATGATCATCGAGTCCAGCCAAAGCTGAACGACAAAAGCCGCCACCACCGCAGCAGCGCCACTCCCAGGGAGGCGCGGGTTGGTAAAACACAAACCCCCCCCACCCTTTCTCCAGGCGCTCAAGCTTTTCGATCGGCGTGGACATCCGTAGTCGCGCGCGGGCGGCGATAACTGATAAATAACCGCACGCTCAAGCCCAGCAACATTGCCCAGCGCCGGCAAAAGCCATTTGCTTGCATTCACCATTACCCCGCAATCTTCGGCTACCGCTCTCGGCGACATTGGCGAGCAGGATGTCATTCAGAAAATGCCGCCAAAGCCGACCGGCAAAAAACATGTAAGGCGTAATCAACCGAAGGTCAGCACCCACAGGCCACCAGGCGACGATTCCAGTTTCAGGCCGCGCCATGACGAACAAGCAGTGCGGCACCAGCAGGGAATGAAGGCAATATGAATGGGGCAGATGTTCTGTGAAAGATGGCCACGGCCAGCAGCACCAGCAGCAACAACACGCAACATGCCCTGCCCGCCTGGATGCTGACGATTGACCAGCGTTTAAGCGCCTGTTCTGCTACCGCGTGCGCCAGGCCGGACTTGGCTATCGCCACTGCGAAAAGCGCCCAAGAGCGCGTAACTGAGCGCACGTGTCGCACCCTTGCCCAAACCACCCTGAAAAGGCCTCCAGCGTGGCTTCCAATCCCAGGCCACCCATCAGGCGCCCAACCACCGCGCGATGATCAGGCGCAATCCACATACATGTACCCGGCACAGACTCAAGGGCCAGCATCACCGTTACGGCGCGCTATCACAGCGTTCATTGTGGCAGTTTTCTCATATTCGATTTGGAAGGGAATGGTGCTAATGCCGAAGGCGCGTACTCTGGCCGCAACCAGGGAAAAGTGTTCAAAAGACAGGTCCAAGATCGTCGATATATTCGAATCACTATTTTGCGCTATTTGCCGGTCACCCAGAGCGCTAGCATGGCGCACCGTCACTGAGAGAAGACCCCATTGCTCAAAACATCGCCATCGTTCGCCGGCGCAGCCGCAGAAGTCCAGTAACAAGCCAGACCTCCAAAGTCGCGCGCTTTTATGCGCCAGTCGCTGATCAAACCAACATTCAAACTGCGACGCCGACCAGGTGTCGGTCATTGATCTGGGCATTATCCACTGGCCGCTCTGGCCAGCAGAAGATGTCGCCCGTGGGGTATGTTTGAAAAGCAGTTGGCAAAAGCCGACGCGGTGATCATCCTCGCCCCTGAGTGGCACGGCAGCTTGCCCCGGCGATCAAAGAAACTTTTTTCTGTATTGCGACCAGCGCAAAACTGGGTCACAAAACCTGCCTTGCTTGGCGGTATCTCATCGGTATCGGGCGGCGCTTATCCGATCAGCGAGGCTGCGTGCCGTCCAGCTACAAAGGAATTGCCGACTTTGCTATATCCCCGGGACCTGATCGTGCCCAAACGTGTTGAGAAGGTGTTGAACAATTGGCTCCGAACCCGTTTCGAAGATGGGAACCGTCGCATCCGCGCACCGTATGGATTACAACCTGGATATCCTTGCTGCGCTTACGCACAGGCACTCAAGCCGCTGCGCGGACCAGATCGACATGTACCAATCCGGGGACTTTCACCAACGGCTATGTGATCTTTCTTGGCCCGCCCATTTCGGCCCGTCGAATGGCATCCCCTCCTAAAGTCTAATTAGGCCGCTTGGGGCGCCGCCGGCTCATGCTGCAAGCCAGCCACCTTCAAGCTGGTCAAAAAACAACCCTTTCGCTGACTAACCGCGCAACTCATCCGCTTTGAAGATTGTCCCGAAATATTGGAACAGTTCGACGAATGTCTAGGGGGAGTGCCCCTGCCGACTTAAATGCTTTATTTGTTTCCCCGCGCCCGGCGAGCACCGGGCCTGCACTTGATCACACCAGGAGAACAAAATGAAGCATGTGAAGACCAACGCCTTGGCCGCTGCTGTGGCCCTTTACCCTTGCCAGCCCCGCTTGCTTTACTTACAGCCAAATGCGGCTGTTTCCTATCGAAAGGTGACCAAGTAAAGCGACGCTTGGCAACTGGCAAAACTGTCTATTTCAACCGTGATTTTTCGGCTTCCACACCCCGCCTACGGGCAATCAAAGCAGAAAGAATAGGCTCAGGGCTTTATTTCTGCGAAAAAGCCGAGTTCAGGGCTACTCGCAGGGCGTTTCGGTCGGCTTTGGCCTTGACCGTGTATGGCCGCTTGCGGGCCTGGAAGCTGCAAACTCCGAAAGGGAACGCGGACCGCAGGGCACTGGGCTTTGCTGCCCCAGCGGCCTTTTTGACAAATGAAGGCCCGGGGAATGGGCTTACAGCTCCAATTAACCCGTTACGGGCCAAGGCCCAAGGCTTGGGTTTCGGAAACACTGTCCTACAAGGGTTCGGGCAAAACCTGTGTTCCCTTAACCATTTTTTCCCCGGATCGCCCCAGGGGCCAGTTGGGACCTTTCGTTCTGGCTTTGCCGGCTAAAAAAACCTTTTTTAATCTTCCCTCCCTTCACTCC
>Ga0163217_1058246_pt1 | contig 12329 bp, 20 predicted proteins | sample SynspAceP_FD_185933 | JGI IMG/M metagenome (GOLD analysis project Ga0163217, IMG submission 185933) | Saline lake microbial communities from Ace Lake in Antarctica - Synechococcus sp. Ace-P (PacBio error correction) | ecosystem: Environmental > Aquatic > Non-marine Saline and Alkaline > Saline ... | reverse complement strand
AGTTGGCTTTCCTTGGCAGTGATAAACGAAACACCACCACCAACCCAAGACACGACTATATGTTCCACTATGAACCATGTCTTTAGCGCAGACTCAATAGGGAACTGTTTTTTTTTTTTTTTTAAAGTTATTGTAGTGATATCTTTGTCCGCCGAACACGATTCTAACCAGTTACATGCTTCGTCAATTCAAATGATCCAGCTTCAATTAGCGACCTCAGCAGGAATATTTCTCCAGCATCCACAAACGACTATTATCACCAGGACTAATCATTTGCGGTTAAGTTATTCTTTTTTCACCAATTCGAATGAGTTTAGCTATCGGAGCGACATATTTTTTAACGCAATCAAGATCCCTCAGCTTTTTTTTTTGAACACACTAACAATTGAATTAATCATTAAACAGCAAAAATAATTGAGAATTCAATACAGAACCCATTAAAATTTGTAACAACGCTACGATATTAGACATACAACCATGCATTCTTAAATGTTTCTAGAAAAAAGCTTTAAAGACCGATCCTTTTTAACCGATTTCAGTTTCATAGGCTACCATGTTTTTCAAGTCGCGTTTTAAACTTTCCTTATCTGTTAAACCCATTTGTTATGTAGTATTTAATTCTGATAAAACACGAACTCTTTTGCTCTTTGATAAATTCCATAAATACACTCCTAATAAGTATAGTGAATCATTTGCTATTCGAACTAGATTTGCCCTTATCGGTTTAATACTAAAAAAACCTCAATTAAATTTGTATACATTAACCATACAGATACCCCTTTAAATTTTAAAGAAAAAAATCCATAAAAAAAGAGACTTATGCAAATTATTTCTACAAAACAATGTGCATCAAGTCTCACCGGTTTAAGACAACACAGTAAAATTTCGAATTTTACTTGTTGTGATTGCCACAGCAAATGCTTTTGCCATTACTCCCTTAGTGTATAAAAAATAGTAGCTTAACCTTTTTTCTTCTTACCAGTATATATTTTATTTTTCTATATTGCAATTAAAACCACTATGTAGCTTTTTTATAAAATGATTAAATAAGAGCAATCAATTTCTTGTATTCCTATTCCGTTAAAAATGCTTATACTTTTTTAAAGTTAATGTATAGACAAAATTAACAAAATGGGGAAGTAAATTGAAAAGGAGAAAAAATAATGAATTATCCATTCCCAGAAATTTTTTGCGTGGGTTCAGCACTAGCGTCCGCAAACGAAGGATTTTACCAAAGGTGACAATTAAAGGACAAACATCTGGACCCATTGTATGAAACAGAACTGAAAATTTTTAATCAAGTAATAGGACCAGAAAAAACATCTCGTTTCTACAAAAAAGTATCAAGAAAATATTCAGATTAATGAACAAACACGACATAATAGCTCTAGGAACCTTCTATTCAATAAAGTCGCTATGTTTCCAGATGAACGGGAAAACTAAATCAAGGAGCCGATTTTATTAAATGCAGTTAATTGATGAGGTTGCGCGAATGATATCGAACGTTATTAAACGTGCTATTCATTTTATATGCCAATGTGCTCAAGAGAACGTTGGTTTAAATCGTGAGACAGTAGAGCGTTATACTCTATTCGCCAAGGACTTGTTCGATTTGTTGGCGATCGCGTAAAAAAAATGTTTACTCACAATGAACCCATTGCGTTGAAGTGAGTTACCTATCATTCCATTACACAATGATGAACGTGAATATGAAAACACGCTTTCAAGTTAGCTATAACGAGGTCTTGGCAAGCAAAGCCATTAAAAAAATATTCGTGAAATGAAACTTGATGATAAGATTGTATTATTTAAATCTTTACACCGAGCTTATCCGCGTGATTGAAAATAAATCCTGAATGATTTCAAAGCTGCTTCAATTGCAGATGCACTTTTAATCCTCTTTTTCTTATTCAGCGTAAAAGGAGAATTTCCAAAAGACTTAGTAATTTATTGCGTTGAACATTAATTACATCTACACTGATAACCTTGAGGTCTAGGAATTAACGATTTATTAAAAAAATACCGTAATTTATATAGGTGGACATTACTAGCAAAACCAAAGGAAAATCAAAAGCAAAAAGAGTCTTCTGTAAATTGGCAGAGGATCCAATGAGGCCGGATATTATTTCGATAATTATATTATGCCAGACGTAAAATAATTCCTTATCAGGATGGAAATTTACGAACAAAGTAATTAATGATTATAACGAAATTTACGTAGAAATATATGGGAACATTCGTTGTTTCATTTCTGAAAACGAAATGGCTTGAAAATGTAAGAACGTTACATCAATGAAAGAGGTTTCAATAGAAAGATGATTACCGCACTTGAATTTATACAAAAATCAATTATCTTGTTTTTCATCAAGCTTATTCAAAGGAAAAAGTAATTGTACAAGGTTACCACATGCTGTACTTAGTATGGATAATTTCATGATGAATGCCTTATAAGGAAAAATCGCTATTGTTTCATTGCTGTTGACTTTAGTCAAAAGGAAAAAGAACCGAATTAAAAAAAGGGTCATTGTTAAAAAATAGACAAGTCAAAATGGGATTTTAAATTCAATAACTAAAATAAGACAAAACAAAACCCGTTCGTTTAGCTCAAATCGAATTTTGTTGTTATTCATTGTTAGAATGAGAAAAACATCTAATTAGCACTAACAGAATATAAAAAAGTAAGGTATCTATTTCTTACATTTAATATAATAAGATAATGTTATTATAATTCTAAAAGGCTAGACATTTAAAAAGAATAACATGGATATTCTTTAATTGTATCGATTTCAAGAATTAATAACAGCTTATTAAGAACTATGCCGTGTTTATCAGTCAGCCAAAAAACACAGGAAAAGGAAATATCAATGAATGATTATTGATTAAATTAGCGAAAAATAATCCGATTCTGGAAAAACTGGTGTGAAAATCTTTACCTTAAGTTTACGTGATGCATTTATGCGCTTTTCCAACACTATGTTGGATCAATTGTATTGTATTAAATAACTTGCCATTTTTCAGTAGAGCAACAAAAGTACTTTAGGAAACTTGTTTTGGAAATGGAACAAACCAAAACGATGGTCATTATGACCATTTTTGTCACGTTCGTTCTCGGATATACTTAATAAAATCGTACATGTTGAAGATATTTTGGTGGATCAGTTTCATTAGCTTTCTTACTTCATTTTTACACACAACTACGTTCTCAATTTAAGTAGTCAGAAAACAGTAACTGCTGTTTTAGCGCTAATCGTCTATCCAAAGGGATTTTATCGGTATGATGCAGCATTTGTTGGCAGCGCAGAAATTATACACGAATTATAAAAAAAGGCATCGTCATTAAAAGCCCAGTGTTTCCGCCGCCAGTTGCAAATTCATTTACCTTATTACCATGCTATGATTACACTACACAAACTTTTTTATTAATTAATGCAGTAGTTATTGATCATTAATACAAAACCACATATGTTGTTATACACGCTATTCAACAAACCTACTTGACAGCTCTTAGTATGATTTTTACCCGCTTACATTGATTGCCAGTATTCCTTAGTCAATTCCTAGGTTCTTTGGAATTACATGGTCAAATTATTGTTAAACTCAGTATGAATCCTATCTGAATCCACGTTAGCTTAGAAAACCTTGATGACTTATAAAGCAGTGCAGCTTTACACACATATTGTAAACAAACCATGTATATAATTTATACGGTTGTATGGATCAGAAGTACGTTATTTTGTTTATTATTAGCTTTGTTATGAAAAACAACCCAAAATAATATAATCGCGTACGCTTACTTTAGGACCTGCACTTCTTTAAAACGTAAATGAACATTTGATTTTCGTTGCCTTTATTATAAACGCTTCAATTTATCCTTGATTTTCTTGCTCATCATAACAACAGCATCAAACTCTATTATCTATATTCTTGCCAGAATATTCCTCTCTCTATATGGAATATAGGTTACTTGATCTATATTTTATTATATGGTTATTATAAGCTACATACTCTATTTTGGTGTGGATTGCTTTTCAAATTTATAGATCATCTCTTATAGTAATTTGTTCCCATTCTGAAATTAGTTATCGCGTAATTTACAATCTAAATTAAAAATTATGAGCCTCGCACGACGCTTATACTAAAAAACGACTAATCACTTTGATTGTTGGGTCTTGAAAATGGAAAAATGAATAAAAGAATTGCTAAAATAATAATTAAAGCAACGTTTAAATAAGACTAGCTTTTTAGACATCGAGGTAAACTATTCATGATGTATAGGAGGGTGCGCACATGGTATATCTAAACCATGGCTACATAATAAGAAAAAAGAAAGTAAAAAAGGAGGACCCAAGTTTGATTCCTATTTCCTTACATTATAAGCTTTAGCAATGATAATTTTGATTAGCCGGATGACGATTAAAGTTAGAAAGGCTTTAGACCTTTGCAATGGGGGTGATTTTTTATCGACAAGCTGTGTTCCGTACTTATAATGAAAACGCACGTTATTTGAATTTCAAAAAATTTTAGCGTGTTGAATTAATACGAAGGTAACTTAAAACAAATGGGATGTTTATGGAAAATACTTAGTTTTAAAGTTAGTAATTTAAGTGAATCCAGCAGAGAAGATTGATAACAGTAATTGGATAAAAAAATTCAGCCGGTGTAGAAGTGTGATTGTAGAGTTGTGCGTGATTGTGTTGAAGGTGTCGATCGCGCGTGTTGAGGAGCAGTACGGTAGATGGCCAATGATGGAGCAGTGTTAGGTGTTTAACTCGGAAGTTATTTATTGTGTTAGACAGTCGAGTGGTAGCGGGGATAGTTCAGAAGTAAGTGTGGACGTGCATTGGGTGTGAGCAAAAATTGGCGCGCGTGTGCGATGCAGATGAGAGAGCAGGCGTAAGCGATGATCGAAAATTTACCTGAGGAAAGGAAATGGAGTCCAGTAGAGAAAAGAGCAAGGGTGGAGTGATAAGATATATATCTCTCTCTATGTGTAAGATCGCAGGTCGGTCAGTCGTGGAGGAGACGGCCTAGCACACGAGGTGCATACATGAATCAAAAGCAAGAAAAAATATTCAAAAAGCAGGCCTTTAACCAGGTCAGTTATGAATTGGCGCCTGAACCTGGAATGGGTATAAAGAAGCCTCGACTGGACAGAGCAGAACCCATTAACGGATGTGAATTGTACAGTTATCCATATCGGAAGGCAAGCCGCGTTCGAAATACAAAAATAAGCAGCTCAACCAGCATAGGACAGGCTGGCATGTGGAAACAAGATATCTCAGTCCACCCAAGCGAGAAGGCCGGCGTACTGGAGATATAAAATACCGAAAATATACGCCTGAAGAAACCCGGGCCCAATTATGAAACGGGAAAAGTGAGCGCGTCTTCACAAGTAAATCGGTCCGTCAGCTGTTGGCCCCAATCCTTCTCATTCAAAACTCCCACCTCAACTCATATCTACCATACCATTATTCATCCTGCCCATCATCTCTTCACATCTCTTCTACTCTTGATCCTACCTCATAATCTCTCATCCACCTTCATCTTCATCTACCTCTTCTTTTACTATGGATGTGAAAGCACGATGGGGCAAACAGTAAATCCCCGCAAAAATAACGGCGTGGGTACGAGGCGATGAAGCGAAAGCAGACAGGGGAGAAGGCAAAGCCCGGCATGCAGAGCGAAACCGCGACAAGTGCGGGCGAAGGAAGAGAGGGCAAGGAACACAAAAGCGGAGACGGAAGGGATGTACGCCCGGGAGCAGGGCCGGGTATGCCAAGAAAACACGAGAGGGCGAAGAGCGCGAAAAATACCGGAAACCGGCCAGAGGGCCATAAAGCAGAATAACCACGCACAATAGGAAGCAATGACCGGCGTGGCAAATCTGCGGCAAACAAAAAAATGCGCAGCAGGGGCGAAAGATCAAGAAGCGGACAAGAGCACGGAGACCAGACATCCAGAAAGTAAAGCGGAGAGAAAGGAGCGCCTGTCAAATAAACGTGCAGGTGAAGTGGACAGACTGAACAAAAGAGACAGTGAGGGAGCACCGGATGATAAAAGCAGTTCAAGCAGGCAATGAAACCAGCAAAGGGGGAAAAAAAAGTGACCGAATAAGAAAGGGGATAGGAGAGAAGGGCACAAAAACGGAGTGACCAGCAGAGGCGCGGAGGCAGCAAAGGGGAGCACGGGTAACACTAACCAAAAAGCGGCAAGTGAGTGGGGGAAACCAAGACAACGTAAAGCGCCAGTAGCTTAGAGAGCCGTAAGGAAAGCATAAGGCAGCGGGTTCACACAGCAACAAATACACAGGCGCGAATGCTGAAGACAGGAAGAAAAAAGAATCCAGTGTTATGCTAGATTAACCTTTTATAAGGTGTGTGGAAAATTGAAAAAAGAAGTAGAAGAAGTTAATTTCAAACTAGCCAAACCAAAAAACGGATGCTGAACAGGCAGATGCAAAGCGACGAGGGGCGCCAAGACCAAAAAACGAAAAGCTGTCCCAGAATAAAGATCGGGGAGGCAAAAAAACAAAAACCAAAAAGAGCTGACAGGAACGTTAAAGGGTGCCAGTGGAGACAGGTTAAGGCAGATTAGATACACTGGATACCTAATAGATAACCCAATTTCACCGAGATTGTCGTGGTGAGTGGAATGGGAAAAAAGAAGGGGATGGAAACAAGTGGGGGCATAACAACGAAAAAAATACCACTGTGCGGTGCGGGTGCAATAACGTCAAGAAGTGAGGTGTCGGGAGCTAACCGTGAATTCGTGAGTCATGCGCCTACGGATGTGCACCGGAGTGCACGTAAGGACGGAATACCAAAGGGAGGCGAAGCGGGCACACTTGTATGGCAATTCCTGGCACGTGGAGCGACGCGGGAAATAAGAGGTGTCCACCACGTAACGATCAGATGGCGGCCCGCGGTGATGCGGGGAAACCCCATGGCCGGACGCAAAGCGACTTTTAATACCCATTCAACTGGGAGAAACAGTGAAAATTAAAGGAAAGAAGCCCAGCGAAGGAAAAGACAAAAAAAAAAAACCCCCAACCCCCCCCCGGAGGATGAGGAGAAGGAAAAAAAAAAATAAAAACCACAGAAAAAAGAAAGGTGCAAGTAGAAAGGCGGTATGCATAAATGAATAGAGCGACTGTTGTCAGGGCATGGAGGCGATGAAGACAGGACGGCCGAAGTGTGGAGAAGAGGGGGCCTGATGAAAGAAAGTAGAAAACTTAGCGATATCAACCCGGATACGGCCGGGGTGCGTGAGATTGGCATGCGTGCAGAAGAGGAGTGGCCGAGATACGGCAGCGACTTCACAAAATAACCTACGTGGAGTAAACTTGGGACGGCGGGCCTGAACGAGGGGGAACAGACGGATCGACTACTGTGCCGGGCAGAATCGGAACAGTGGCCACAGGAATGTAAGGAGATACGGGAGGCAAAGAGGGACGTAGCTAAGAGACAAGCATGGACGAGGTATGGTTAATGGGGAAAAAAAAAAAGCAGGTAGTACCAGATTGGCTTAGCCGTGAAGGACGGAAAGCGAGATAAAAGTGGGGCGGGTGAGTGAAAACTTACGATTTGGTCGATAGGGTAAATTATACGTGCATGGAAGAAGTAGAAGTTGTGTGACGGTGCGGGCCGGGGGGTGCCTGATTTGCGGAAAGGCGGATTCACCTCTGTTAGGGGACGGGCATGTGAAGGCGGATGGAGAAGAAGGGAAGCAGGGGAGCCTGCAGAATGGATGGGCAAGCCTGTGTAGGTAAACGGCGTTGTAGTGCTACATGTGGATGTTACGAGGTGAAGGGTGTGTTCTGTGTGGCATGTTCACCGCTGAAGAGGGAGTGCAGGGTAGGAGAAAGAAAAAAAAATAGAGGAAAAAAATGTACCGGCGAAGACGCATACGCGCGGACCGGTAAGTAGCATTGGCATTGGTACGAACAAAAACAGCATTGGAGGCAGTGGAATTGTGAAGAAGACGCCAATGGGAAAGAGACATCCCTTCAAAATGAAGATGTCCCGGTGCCAATCGGACGATGAAAACAGCGGGGGGCACAAGGTGAGTAGGCGACGGTGCGACCATTGGGCGTGATTGATTCCATCTCGGAGTGAGCAGTCCCAGGGGACACAAGGGAGAAAAAACACAACAGTGTGCAGGGAAGCGAGATGCAGAAAGTTAAAGAAAGTGCAGAAGGCATAAGGATGGGCACCTCTAGTCCGGCAAACAGCTGAGAGGCAATTCGAGCAGTCACGGTTGGTTGCGGGGTGGAGACGGGCGTGAGGAGGGAGAAGGGTTGAAGTTCAGCGATGAATGTTGCGAGTGGAGCATCGCAGCTGAGCGGGGTAACGCGAAGTGAAAACGCCAACGAAGTTGAGCCGAAAGCAGACGGGAAGGTGAGTGTATGTGATGACGAAGGCCAAGTGACGAGTGCCGAAGGCTGTGCAGGAAAAAGAAAACGAAAAGGAAAAGAAAAAGATCGACGCGTAAACAAAGCATGTGAAGTGATAGGAAGTAAAAAAGGGCACAAAAACAGGGAGAGGGAGGGAGAGGGGCGTCAAGCGAAGAGGTAAGAGGGGAGGGATGGATGGCGTCGATTAGATGGGAAGAAGGGACAGAACCTGTGGACAGAACGAGCCAAGAGAGATGCAGACTGGTAGAGGCTAAAAAGAGAGGACGGAGAAGGGAGGTGTGCGGTGGAGCAACAGAACGAGGCTCGAACGAGCGTCCTTAGCAGTAATGAAGGGGAAAAAATAAGTTATGGAGAGGAGGGTGGCAACAGCCAAAATAAAGGGGTAGGAAGGTTAAAGGGCGGACAACAACAGGGTGCGCCCAGAAAAAAAAGCGGAACAACAGGAGCCAAAAACGGAGAACGAAGAGAATGGACAGTTGGACGTAGAGGCATGCAAGTGCTGTTAATGTGAAGTGGTCCCACCAAGCAAATGGTGGGCAGCTGGAGAAGAACTAAGGGCGGTAAACCTAGTGAAAGGAAGTTGTGTGGGCCAGCAGAAAAAATAGAAAAAAGGTAATGTTGCAGCGACCAGGAACAGGAGCACAGTTAAAGACAGGAAGGAGGAGAAGATCGTAAAGAGGGAATCGGGACAGATACAATAAGTAAAAGAAGCCGGGAAGAAGCACCGGAAGTGCTGCAAACCGAGTACAGTAGGGAGGGCCACGATGGTGTGGATGGGACGCGGAGAGGAGGGGGGAGACGTTAGATAAACCCGACTCAGTAAGGGTGGAACAGGGGAACTGACAGCGCGGAGGGGGGCGCGATGAGAACGTGCAGGGGACCACGAGGTGGCCAGGCGGGGGGGGGAACAAGGGGAGTGAAACGAGCGCAATTGGCTATGAAGACGAGAGGACAAGGAAAGAGGGGGGAAGCGTGGCTGGGCTGAAGAAAGAACCCCCAAAGTAAAGGCAAAGTCGGGCTAGGAAAAAAAAAAGTGTGGTGTCCAAAAAAAAAGGGAATGGTGGTGCCAGTAACCGGAAAAAGAAAAAAAAAAAAAGAAGGCAGCATAGACGCGAGGGATATGAGCGAACCGAGGGCCGATAGAAGAAGGAAAAAAAAAAACTTTGAGAGAACAAAATACGCGGAAGTAGTGCAGAGAGTACTGAGTAAAACACAAGAAAAGAAAAGAACGTAAATTGGGGAATGGAGTTGATGGTTAAAAAGCTGAAAAGTAGCGGAAGAAGAGCACAATAGCGTCAACAGACGGGGCATGGTAGAATTAGGGGAGATAAAGTTAACTGTTGGAGAGGTCATGAGCAAGCATAACAAAAAATGAAAAACAGGGGCCGAATCAATAAGAAAAGAAAAAGAACCATGCCGCGAACGGAGACAAAAACAGGCGACCAGCAATATAGGAGGATGGCCTCAAGAAAAGCTTTTGAGGTGGTGAGTGTAGGGAAGGGAGGAACAAGAAGAGGCAGAACAGGGGGGAAGGCGAGCAGGGAATGGAAAAAGAGGGGCAGCCATTGGGGAGGGCTTAACGAAATGGAAGGTGAGTGGCTGATAAAAGCGCAGGAGCGCAATTCGCACGTGGAGGACACCTGTCCGTGCCCATTGTAAAGCTACAGTACAGGTTGAGAAGTGCGGGGGAGTGTCCGGTACAGTGGGGGAGGCGAGGGATGGGAGGCGGAGCTTACGAGCGAGGGTAGGCGAAAGGCATGCAGGAGGGACTAGGGACGCGGGATGGAGACTGGTTAAAGAAGAATAAAAAGAAAGACCGGGATCCGCGAGCGGCACGGCGAGACAAAGAGACTGAGAGATGCGGAGGGAGCAAGGGGAGAGTGCCAATGGAGAAAAAAAGGATAACTGCGGAAATAGAAGACGTCGATGTGAATAACGTGCGACGGAATGCGAAGACAACCCGTTAAAGCCCCTGGCGTTAGGAAGCGTATGGTAAAACGGCCAACAGCTTGATGTACAGGGAAAGAATTGCTCACGACTTGTAGCTTACAACGTAAAACGGGGAATTCGCTCAAAGGCAGGGAGAAGCACGGCTAGGGGGGGGAAACATCAATCAGCAACAGCAAGACAGATGAGAAGAAACGCACAGGTGCCAAAAAGTATCTGAGAAAAGGCGGGCTGGGAACTGAGAACACAAGGCGGAAGCAGTGTGAGAAAAATCTATGAGTAAAAAAAGGGCGAAAATCAAAAAGAATTGGGGGCGGGGAATGGGGGAGGCGTGGTGCTAGAAAAATTAAAGAGAGTAGTGAGTAAAACGTAGGTGACTAGTAGAGACGTGGTGCTGATCAGACTGAAAAGCTTGGGATGTAAAGACGCTTAAGGAGCTGAAAAAAGTGAAAAGTCGGGTAAGCGACAGGAAAAATACGTAGGCAAAAAAGGGGTACTGCAGAAGAAACTAGCTGCGAACGAACGATGAATAAAGTGATATGGCTGCAAACTGGAACGAATCTAGCAGGCCCGGCAAGCGAGGTTGGCTGAGATGGGATGAAAGGATGTGGGAGCCCCGAAACCGGCGGGATAAGGTCAAGACAGGGCAACGGGGGTGGACCGAAGAAGTCGAAAGACTCCGGTATGGGAAGAGGTCAAGGATGTAGAGATGCGAAGGATGCGGTGCCAGAGCGGGACAGAAAAGGCTAAGTGAATGTGGACGCGTAACAAGGGCAGGGAGTGTGTTAAAAGGGTCGGGCCCTTCCCGGCGGAACGGCTGGGTGTAAAAAACGGCGGGAGAAAGGGATGCAATCAAAGTAACGGGTGCAAAAAAAAGGAAATCGAGACTCCGCTGAGCCAAAACAGAAAAAGAGGAACAATATGCCAAGGAAAAGGAGTAGGAAGGGCGACGAGCGTATTCTGGAAGACGAAGCATGAGTTAAAAAGAAGTCGAGCAGCCAGGAGAGGACAGGTACCAAAAAAGGGACAGAAAAGAGAAAGCCGCGGGACAGGAAAAACAATACAGAAGATAGGCCGGTTGCGAAACCAAGAAAACGGGAAAGGGCAACAAATGGGAAACTGGGACAGTATGAGGGCCGGCAGTGGAAAGACAACTAGTGACGCTGAGTGCGGACGCACGGAAGGAAGAAAACCAGCACGTAGAGGGAAAGTATTAAACATGTGACCAGCCAAGGGAACGCAAAGGAAGACCGGGTGGCAAATGATCGGGGTTGCCGCAGAGGAATGAAAGAGGCGGCGGAGGACGAGGAAAAGAGGACAAAAACCAGCAAAGAAAAAAAGAAAGGAGAAACGGGGGCCGGGGGGCAAAGTAGAAGAGATCAGATCAGGAATGCAGGCAAACGCCAACGGGGAGCGAGGCGTCTGCGGGGAAGAACCAGAAGGAGGATTGCGAGAGGACCTGGTAGCCGCATGGGATCGGAACGGAGAACAAGGATCAGGGCGAAGGGCACGGGCGATCATTAGAGTACAGCGGTGCGAACACATATTCAAGGAAGAACTGGAGCTAGGATAGGAAAATGTGTGAGGAAAACGGAAAAAGGGCAAGGGACCACCGGTCGAAGGAGACAGAACGATTAAGCGAAGATGGGCTGGAGTTGCAGCGGAAAAGCAAACAGCGGGACAGCAGATGCTTGGAAGAGGAGAAAGGTCGGTGGGTCCATGTCACTCAGGGGGGAATGCAAAGGAAAACTGAATTAAAGCGAGGGGTTGGGGGCGTTCCAGAGTGAGGGTTAACACGGGGGCAAGGAAAAGTGCGAGAAAGGTGAACACCAACAGCGCGGGAGGGGCCAGTTGAGAGAGGAGCGGGACATGACTGGGAGCGAACAGAGGGGAGGCGACAGTCAACCAAGAAACGAAAGTGGGAAGCGAAGGCGCGGACGGGAGCCTGAATAGAGACATCGGAGCGTTG
>Ga0163217_1033268_pt1 | contig 12329 bp, 15 predicted proteins | sample SynspAceP_FD_185933 | JGI IMG/M metagenome (GOLD analysis project Ga0163217, IMG submission 185933) | Saline lake microbial communities from Ace Lake in Antarctica - Synechococcus sp. Ace-P (PacBio error correction) | ecosystem: Environmental > Aquatic > Non-marine Saline and Alkaline > Saline ... | reverse complement strand
TCCGCCCAACTTGCTCGCCAGCTTCGTCCGGCGTATCGCCTTCGCGCCCGGCCGATCGGCCAGCCCGCACTCGCCGTTGCTGCGGCCGGCCTGGCCCTGGCGGTCGGGGGCTCGTGCCGGCCTTGGTTGGGTGCCGTTGTGGGCGGTGCCGTGCGCGCAGCCAGCTTCAGCCCAGGGCACTCTGGCCTGGTGGAGTTCCGCATGGCGAGAACGATCGCGATTACAACGGCTCTATTACTTCATGGACGCGATACCGGACCGCCTGAAGCGTCTCCGAGTACTACCTGATGTGCCGCGCCAAGGACCGCAACACGCCATTCTCAAGCTGAGCGTGACGGTGCCAGGACCAATTTCGAGGAGCCCAGATCGAGGCAATGACATTCAGCTCTGCTAACATGCAGGAGGCGGGCATGATGGCGGCGAACCCGCTGCCTGGAGAAGGATTCCAGCCACGGTGGAAATCTTCAAAGGCGGTCAGGGTTCGATCGACATCTTTCCCGATCGAACCCATCCCTGACGATCGCACCCCATCGGGGTGTATATGGAACATCTTCAAAAATCCGTCAACTCGGCATGTATCAGTTCCAATGCCCTGGCCCCAGGCGCCTGGAGATGTGCCTTTCGCGGGCTACTTGGGCAGCTGGCTGATTTCAGATTTGAAACGGCCACCAAACTAACCCACCCGGCCCCCTTGACTGATACGTGGGTTATCGACCAGAGCGAGTAGCAGAAGCCGCCCCCCATGACCAAGCGCACCTGGAAGGAACAAGCCCGCAAGCGCAAGCGGGTGTCCGGTCTCCGCATGCGCTCCCAGCCACCGGTCGGCGGCCGTTGATCCGCAACCCGCCGCCGCCGCGGACGGGCTCGCCTGGCGGTATCTGATCGCGCAACGGTCCGTTCGAGGGCCCTGCGCCGGACCTTGATCGCCTGAGGGGATCGGGCTTTCGATCACCTCTATCGCAAAGGTCGTCCATTCCCAGGCTCCTGGGATGGTGCTACGCACCCTTTGAAAGCGATGAGGCTTCTGCTGAGCAAAGGGCTCTGCGTTTGCAAAAAGTCGCCCCTGTCGCGGCGCCAGTTGTGCGTGAGCACGAAGGTCAGCAAACGCTCCGTCTGCCGCACCGGCTTGCGGCGCTTTGAATCCATGGGCTGGATGCCAGAACCATTGCAGGGTCTTGCCTGAGCCCTTGAGCGGCCAGTGGTTGCTGTTCAGCCTCAAGCCCGGCCAAGCGCCGAGGCCGTGAGGAGCTCTTGCTGGGAAAGTGAGTTGCTGTTCAGAAGGGGTCTGAGCCAATGGACGGGTCAAGGGCCCTGAAGGCCAAACGCAAGCACTCTCCCGACTGGTTCGGGTCAGAGCCATCCCCAGCCCCATCGCGGAGCCTGGTCTTCTATGAGGGCGGTGCCGGGGCCCGCGGCGATCTGATTTTCAACCTGGTCTCGGCTCACCCTTGATCGGCCTTCCTTCGCGGTCGGCCAATCGTTCGGGCCCTCTCGGCTTTGCGTTATCGGTCACCAGCCGCCCGGATCTCCGTTGACCTTGTGGCTGGCTCCGGCCGCGGACCGCAGCCAGATCAGCTATGGCCAATTCGAGAGGTGCGCTCTGCTTCCCGGGCATTCGGTTCCTGGGGAGACATGGTCCTTGTGCTTAAATGAGCGGTTTCAAGCTGGAGATGCGCTCGTTGCCCACGGTTCCGCGAAACCGAGGCTTACATTCCTTCGAGCGGCTTGCTGCCAGGAGGCCCTCGGTGCCGGTCGGCCGGTCTTGCGGGCCCCGACAGCAAAGGATTCGGCGTCTTCCCAGGCTTCAGCGCCATGAACCGCTGACCCTGCGCGATTGCCTCCCTGCTGGGGGCACACTTGATTCCCAGTACCCCCATTCCACCCCCGGGCCGGCTTTACCCGCCGTGATCGGCTACATTCTCCGACAACCTCCTGCTCCCGATCTCGACTTTTCTACGGTCTGGTGCCGAGTTACGGGCTGGCGACTTCGTTCGCTTGACCGGTGGTGATCAGGCTTAGCCTGTTTCCACTCAGCGCCGGGCTCAAATTCCGCAGTGCCAGGAGGATGCGGATCGCCCAGCCGGTTCATTTGCAGAAGCGGCAGGCCGAAATCAAGGCGCGCCACGCCAGCGATCCAAAGAAGCAACAGGAAGAGCTGGGCAAAGCTGATGAAAGGAATTCGGCAGCCCCCTGGCCGGTTTTGTCTGCCGCTGCTGGTGCAGATGCCGATCCTGTTCGCGCTTCTTTTGCCACCTTTGCGTGGGTCCCCTTTGCCGATGTTTTGCCGTACACCTTGAACCTGAGGTCTTTGCGCGGCTGACCAAGATCGCAGCGGTCGAAAACCAAGCCGTCTTCAAACAGCGCCACCAGCATTCGATCTTCACACCGGAAAACCAACCATGTGCCGGTGATCGACCAAGGCCGGAGGCAGGCCCAAGCTGCGTTGGCGATGTGCCCAGATCAACTTCCACACCAATAGCGGTGAGTCCTTTCAACCAGCCTGCTCCAAGGGGTGGAGAACGGTACGGCCTACACCCCCTCCTGGAAGCATCACCAAGGGGGATGGGGTGATCAGGTGAGCGAGAACAGGGCCAGATCGAAGCCTCAGCACCGGTCGAAGCCAACAATCGAGCCAAGGTTCCTGGTCTGGCGGCCCGTAGCGGTTTCCTGTTTATCAAGGGCCCTTGGCCAGGGTGGGCTTTCTACACCGACGGCGCGATCAACTGGGACATCGCCATTCCTGGTTGGGGTGCTTTGGTGCCACCCTGTTCATCTGCGCAGATTTCTCTCGGGCATGGGCATTGCCGCCCAACCGCAGGCAATCGACGGCAACAAGATCACCCCGGTGATTGATCACCCGGCATGTTTCTCTTCGTTCCCCTTGCCGGCCGGGGTGCTTCTTACATTGGTGGTGGGCCAACATTCTTCCAGGGGCTGCAGACCTTTCTTGCTCACCCGCGAAAACCTTGCCGGATAATCTCCAGGTCATTTCCGACAGCAGCTGGCCCAGCAGACCGTCGCGGTGGCCGCCACGCCGGCGGCGGCATGGAGCGTCTTCCCTTCGAGCCAAGGGTAAGAATGATGGAGCGGCGAAGGCCCCCTATTCCGGAGTCTGCTGCCGCTCCAAGCCCATCCCCCTGCAGGCAGTTGCGCCTGCTACCCAGGGCGGTTGCGCACTGGGCCGCTGGAGACAGCATCTCGCGAGATCGAAACCCTTTTCCCCGGTGCGCGGGGAACTCGGCGCTCTGAATGGGAGATGGACTCCAGTTGAATGGCGAGGCCAGCGCCACATCAGCTTGCGCTGTGATCGCTTCTGGCGCGACTACGACCATCCCCTCCACTTCGCCTGTCAGGAAGCTGATCGCTCTGGGCACTGATGCGACGAGGTTTGGAGCCAGGTGGACGCGTCAACGCCGAATCCCTTGGGCGCAACAGCTGCTCAACTTCAGCGGTTTCAGGCGCTTGGTATCTCGATTCTTCTGCTTTGGCCGATTGAGACCGATAGCCCCAGTGAGTGCCTCGACCCCCTGGGCCTGTTTTGATTTCCAGGCACTGGATCTTTCGAGCAGCTCCACCTCAGTTGCCGTGGCCGCCAACGGACTGTGGGCTGCCTGCCCGGCGCCCGGCCCTCTGTTGAGCACAGCGGAAACTATCGGCCACAGGCCCCAGTTCGTCCAGCTCGAGCCACCGCTGGATCCGCGCTGGCGCGCTCGGCCAACTGCGGTTAGGGCGATGGCGCAATGGAGGCTGCCCAGACTGAATCCTGTCGTGACCAACTCGACCTGCTGATCCGTTCCCGTGCTCCGATCCTTTCTGGATCCGCATGTCCTGGAGGAGAAGGGCGGATTGAGACCCTTGCCTGGGCCTGGCCGCGGGCTCGGCATCGGACAGCGCCACCCTGTTTCGCTGGGATTTCGTTGATGGGCATCGCCGGCTGCCGAATCGCTCGGCCGAGGCCATCCGCAATCCGGCTGGCGGCCCTCCGACAGCCTCAAAGCCTGCCCCAGATCAGCTGCATTCTTTTCTGCTTCTCGATTTCCTGCTTACTGCGATGATCGGGCATCTTGCCGGCGCCTGCGCAATTCTCTCGATCAACCGCCGCCGGCCAGCCCAGACCCTGGTGATCACTGCACCCGAACTGGCAGGTTGCCCAGGGAGCTGGGAGGAGTGCATCACCTGCTTCGATCTGCCCTGTGCCCACGGCGCGGGAGATCCGCGAACCTGCTTCGAAAGCATCGCCCAGGCCAGGTGGGCATTCGCCCCCCTGCCGATTGCCTCCGAGCAGCTCGTCCATTCCTGCAGCGGTCTGACTGAAACAAACGGATCCGCCAGGTGGCCGCCGGGCCTTAGCCCGCCGTGGCCGCCAATCAGGTGAGGCCGATCTCGCTGAGGTTCTCGAGGAAAACGCCAGTCGATCGCCCGCAGCGAGCTTGCTGGAGTACTGCCCCACTTGAGGGCGAGCCCGCGGATATCGGCGGGCTGGAGGCCCTCAAGCAATGGCTTGACCAGCGCCGCCTGCCTTCACCCCCTCCCCCCCCCCCCCCCCCCCCCCCCCCCCCCCCCCCCCCCCCCCCCCCCCCCCCCCCCCCCCCCCCCCCCCCCCCCCCCCCCCCCCCCCCCCACCCCCCCCCCCTCCCCCCCCCCCCCCCCCCCCCCCCCCCCCCCCCCCCCCCCTGCGACGAAAGCCGGAGCGCTATTGGCCTGCCCCTGCCCAGGGGGTGCTGCTGGTGGCGCCCCAGGGCACGGGCCAAGTCACTGACAGCAAGGGCGATTGCCCACAGCTGGGCGATTTGCCCCTGCTGCGGCTGGATGTGGGTCGGCTGTTTGCCGGTCTGTGGGAGCCGAGCGAGCGCGACCCGCGACATGATCCGCCGGCGAAAGCGATGGCACCCTTGCGTGCTCTGGATCGATGAGATTGGACCAAGGGCTTCGGGGGCGAACAGCCGGCAGCGATGGGAGCCAGGCCAGCGGGTGCTGGCCGCCTGCTCCACCTGGGATGCGAGAAAGACACGCGGTGTTCGTGGTGGCCACGGGCCAAAACGTGTGGCCAACCTGCCGCCGGAGCTGATGCGCAAGGGGCGCTTCGACGAGATCTTTCTGCTCGATCTTGCCCGATGCGGCCGAGCGGCGCCACCATTCGTGGACTGCAGCTATGCGCCGCCGCCGATCCGCCCATGCGATTCCCCCTGGAGGTGCTGGGGATCGCACCGATGGCTTCTTCCGGCGCCGAACTCGAAAGCAGAATCGTGGTGGAGGCCATGCACCCTCGGGCTTTATCCGGTGCCCCACCGTGACTTTTTCAGGAAGCGGACCTGATCCGGGCTGCCAGCGGATCTTGTACCGCTGTCGCCGAACCGGCACGGAGCAGCATGCGATGCCCTCAAGCAGTGGGCCAGCAGCGGCCGCGCCAGGGCCTGCCTCCAGGGTTGCGGGGTTGTAAACGAAAACAGACTCCCGGTAACGAACCCGACACCGGGGTTAACGAAACAGCGAAATCCGAGCTATGGGGCCAGGTGTTGATCCCTACGGTGCCTATGCAGTTGCAGCCCACCTTGGGACGTCCTTTCCGCTACACCAACTGGCTGTGGCCTTCCTCGGCGCCGGCGTGATCACCAGCTTTGCAGTATGCCCAGGGCCAGAATCCATCACCGCCCTTGGAATCACGGTCTTTTTCCGCCCTCGGCGCGGTCATGGTCGGCCAGGTTGCTCTGAGCCAGGCCAGGATCCACTTGAGCGCCTAGTTTCACGAGACCTGACTGAAGGTGTTGTCTTGTCTGCATTCTAGATCGTTGAACGTGCTCAACCGTTGATCCGTGCTCACTAAGACCCATTTCGCTCGGTCTCCCTTGGCCTGAGTTTGTTTTGGCAACGGCCTTTGCTCTACAGTGGCAATGTAGATGCCTTGGAGAGCTGTTCAGGCGGTCTTGGCTGTTGACATTGAATCCAGCCAAATTGATTCAGGCAATGCGTCCAGACAGCTGCAAAGTGGCCGTGGATCTTCCTGATTCATGGCCCGGTAAATGGCCTCTTTTTGGGCCAACTGAAAGCTGGTACACTGAACACAAACTATTCTGTCCACCCTCTTGGCAGCAGGCAAAGGAGACTAGTGGGGAAGATTGACAACCTTACAGTCTATTGAATTGGACAGGACATAGTGACCAGAACAGATGCGCTTCGCAAGAATAGCGTAAACTGTTTTCTGTCTTGGAAACGCATAAAACAGTATTACATACCCCTTCGGCGCTATTTTTGAATTCGACAAGAACGTAAAAAAAAATCTGTTGGCTGATCCAGAAGTGCGGCCATACCTGAAGAACGGGGCACTTTATCTTATGTAATCACGATTACCGTTTAGGGCTTGGCAGGCAAGCCAGGAGCCTATGTCCATGAGGGTTGAAATTCGCGAGATCAAAAAGTTTGGCGGGGGTAGAGTGTAACATCATCGGGTAGCGAGCAATTGAGCACTCCAAATAAGCTATCGATTCATTTAGATTGGTATGAGCTATTTCGAAGGACAGCTCGTGTTATTGTTTTATTTTGGAAAAAAACTTTAGCCATGTTAGAGGGAAACCACTTGGAATATACAGGGTTGGAAGGTGACTGGTGCTTCTTTTGAGATCAGCGCAGCAGGCTCCTGATTGGTGCGCCAGGCCTAGGGCCAGTTACTGCAAAAAAGCAAATTGGACTATCGAGAATCTTGACGAGGGGCTGGTTTGGATCAAGGCTGCGCGAAGGAAAAGATGTCACGCCCTAAACTGGCTTTAAGTGGGAAGGGTTGGTTGTCGAATGGATGGATAGCAAGATAGGCATCGATAGCTGAATGGGAATACTGGACTTGAGGGCAGGCCAGTAACCCTCGCGAAGCCAATTGCCTGAGGGTTCAAACCTGGATGGATCGTTTGATCTGTGTGATTCTCGCTTTCAACTTGCTCTGGTTCCTGATTCAATCCATAGCCTGCCGTTCAGTCCGAGCTGACCCATCCTTCGCTCCCCTGGCTCAAGCCTATCAAGTTCATTTCTTCCCCTAGAAACGTTATGTCGAGCGCCCATCATCCCTGCCGATCCCCAGAACGCTGCGCGGGCGAACCGCTGAGCCCCTTGCCCAGCTTCGGGCGTGATGCCAGCCCTGGGCGAACAAGACCTACTTTCAACTTTATGGCGGCCCAGGGGCCACTGCCTTCGCCGTTCGCTGGCGGCGATTACCGAGAGCTTGCAGCGTATTCCAGGAGCTGGGCCCTTCACGGAATCCATTGGCCGTGGCTGGCGGCTCAGACCCAGGGTCTGCGCGCTTGATCTGGCGGTCATCTGCGGCTGCCGCCCCATCGGCTGGCGGCTTACCGGAAAATGTGTCAGTGGGCTGCGTGCTGCCGCTCTGGGGTTTGCCCTGGCAGGGCGGCGATGAACTGGTTTGATCGGTGATTGCGAAGCATCCGGTGTGGGCGGCCTGCCGGGAGTGGCCACCGTGAAGGGCTTCCGCTTCAGCAACCCTGGCGGTGGGGCCGATCCGCCCGGTTCAGGTCGGCCAGCGATGGGGCAAGTGCTTGACGCTCTTGATCAGGCCTCCACTCCGCGCACCCGCCTGGTTGGTTGCTCTCCCCACCTTGCTTTGGAACACCCGCGTCTGTGATGCCGCATCGAAGCGGTGGCCAGCGGCTGGAGCACCACCCTTCGCCATCCCTGGTTGCTGGTCGATTGCGCCCGTCGGTTGGGGTCCCTGCCGGTGCGGCGGCAGCCTCCGGCGGCCGATATCTACCGCCTTCCCGGCCCACAAAGTTGTGTGTGCGGTCCAGAGGGCCTGGGGGGTGTGGCCCGTCGGAGCGAATCCTCAGCGCATTTCAAACCGGACGCTGGGGATGGCGCGCCTGGCCAATGAGAACGGATTGCCGGCCTGATGGCCGGTGGTGGCCATGATCCGTGGCACCACGATGCGTCGCCGCTCGAGGTAGCCACCTTCCTGCGCTTCCTTTGATGGCGGGGTGGCGCATGCTCGCTTGAACTGCTGGATGCGGTCGGAGGGGCGCCGGCTCGTCTGGCCTTATCGCGAGCGCAGCAGCCAGCTTCTGGCTTGGTCTTCAGGCACATTCCAGGGCTTGAAGACCCTGCTCCAGGAAGCCGCGCCAGCTGGTGCTGGTCAGTGTTGAAACTGGAGGGCGATGGCCCGGGGCCACACGCCGGAAATCTTCTGTGGAAACAAAGATGGGCCAGCAGGGAGTTTGGCTGCGCAGCCTTTGATCCACCCCCACTTGTTCTGCGGGCTGCACCCACCTGACCACACCAAGCGAGGAGGGTGAGCAGCTGTTGCCGCCCTCAACTCCTTTCTCCACTAGCAGTGCCGGATGGGTGTCAGGGCCTGGTCGTCAGTCAGGCTGTTCGGATCGAACATTCGCCTTGTAAGACCCAACGCAAGCAGAGCCCCCACGATGGGGCCAGCCAGAAACAGCCACAACTGGCCCACGGCCTGGCCTCCGACCCCAGAGCCGGCCACAACCGGTGCTGCGGGCAGGGTTCACCGAGGTGTTGGTTGACAAGGAATATGATTCAGGTGAAATCAGGGTCAGGGGAGAAGAGACCAATCGCACGCCGGCGATGGCGCCGAGCTCCTGTTTGTGGGTGCGCCGCAGGATCACGCAGGAGACGAAGGTGAGGATCACTTCGGGGATCACCAGCGCAGAAGAGCAAGCCGTAAGCCACCGGGGGAGTGGGCGACCGAAGCCATTGGTGGCCAAAGGATTGCTTGCCGTCATTCAAAACCGGGCGCCACTTGGCGACCAGCTTGATCACGCCACCGGCGAGTTCACGGCGCCGAGCACCTGGGCGACGATGTAAGGCAGCAGCCCGGGAGCCTTGGAAACTTGCGGCCGGGCCAGAGCCGAAGCTCACGGCGGGAGATGTGCAGCCGGAAATATGGGCCGATGGCATAACCATCGTTACAGGGTGGAGGGCCGAAGGCGATCGATACGCGAGAAAACCGAGGCCCAGGGGGTTGGCGGGCGGCGTTTGTCATAGGGAAAGCGGCAGCCCAGCAAACGCGCTGCCGCAGCCACGAGGACAAAACCAGAAGGGTCCAATTTCAGTTCGGCTAAACTTTTGGCATCGGCACACTTTGGGACATTTGAATTGAAAAAACCGTTGTGGTCGAAGAAAGGCGTTGCTAAGGATAACAATCACCCCTTCCCGCTCCTGGAGCGATCAAGCCAGGCGGCGGGTTGCCAGGCCCTGCTGCGCTTCCTCCCGGTCGTCGAAGTGGATCTTGGTGGTGCCCGAGGATCTGGGTGAATCTCCGTGGCCCTTACCGGCGATTCAGCACCAGATCACCGGCGTTGCTGCCGCAATGCTCAGGCAATGGCGCTGGGCCCGATCCCCTTCCACCAGCAGATCCGTGCCGGCGGGGATGCGCCCGCCACGTCCGTCAAGATGCACCCCGATCTTTCGGTGCGTGGGGTTGTCGGAGGTGACGACACCCGTCGGGGCCAGGCGAGCTGGCAATGGCCGCCATTCTGGCCGCTTGCCCCGATCCCGGTCAACCACCGCAGCCGAACACACAGATCAGTCGCCGCTGCAGAAAGGTCTGCAGGGCGGCCAAGGCGTTCTCCAGGGCCATCTGGTCGTGTGGGCGTAGTCGACCAAGCACAGCCGGCAAGGGCCTCCGTGCCAAGCCGAGTGTTCAGCCAGCCGCACCCGCTCCATGCGCCCGGGCACGCGGGGGGAATGTAGGGATGGCCTCCAGCGCCGGGGCAATGTGCCACGCCCTGCTGCTGCAGCACCCCCACCGCCTGCACAGATTCAATCAGGTTGAAGCGGCCACCAGGGGTTGATCGGAACGGGCCATGGCCCAGCGGCGTATGGGCAGCCTTGCCGCTGACCCCATCGGCACTGAAGCTCAGCTTCCCCCATCCGCAGCTCGCGTTCGGCCTAGTCGGTTAGAGCTCGTCCGAGGGAGGCGCTCGCCGAGGCTGCCGCCAGGTGGTCCGCCCAATTTCGCCCCCCAGGATTCATCGATTGTTCACCCACCGCACAGCCGCCAGGCAACGGTTCGGCGAACAACAGGGCCTTGGCCTCGAAATAGGCCTGCCATCGACGGTTGTAGTCGAGGTGCGTCCTGGCTCAGGTTGGGTGAACACGGCTCGCGAAATGGCAGCCCCGCCCCCCGCCCTTGGTCGAGGGCGTGGTGAACTCACCTCCATGGCCGCCAGGCGCTGCCCGCCGCAACGGCCTCAGCCAGCTGGCCCTGCAGCAGGTCGGCGAAGGCTGTTGGTGTGGCTGGCCGTGGCGCGATGGCCGGGCCAGCGGTTGACAGCGGTGCCGACAGGGCCGTGGTCTTGCCCGCCGCGGCGGCCAGGTTGCTCGATTTTTCAGGTGGGTGGTCGTGCGTTTGCCATTGGTGCCGTGACACCGGATCAAGGCCCAGCTTCTGGCTTGGATTTTTGCCCAGAACGGCGGGGCCGCCAGCCGCTCCGGGCCAGGGGGCCAGTGGCCCTTCCAACACCAGCACTGGATCGCCCGGCTGGGGGTGGCTGCGCCGGCCGCCGCTTTCCACCCCGATCACCGCGGCCACGGCACCGGCCTCCAATGCCTTGGGCCAGAAGGCTGCCGCCATCGACCTGGCCGCCGGGCAGGCCGATGAAAACAAGGTGCCAGGGTCTGAATTCCGCCGGCGAATCGGAGCTGACGCCGCTACCTCCCCGTTCTGGCAAGGCAGTGGGAATTTGGCCAAGACCGGCCTGAAGCAAAGCAGGGTGTTGGAGCTGTTGGGGGCATGGCGGGCTGGAAGCGGGGGCGGCGGTTGTGATGGTTCGAGCCGCGGCGAGGCCGGGCGCCGAAGCCGGAGCTGGCCAGTTTGCTCAGCAGGATCAGGCTGGTGGGGGGGAAAGGGCAGCAAAGCGCTGTTGCCCAGGCCAGCGCTCCAAGGCCATCACCCGCAGCCGGGAGGAACCGCGGCAGCTCGATTTTCAGGCCGCTGCTTCGGCCCAGGGCCCAGTACCGGCACTCCAGGTCTAGGCGAGCCTTCAGGGCTGGATCGGTGTCCATGTCGACCACCTGCAGCTTGTGGGCGGGGCGGGCAGGCGGCCAGGCGATCAGGCCAGGCGCTGCGCACAGGCAACACCCTTCACGGGCTGAACAGGGGAGCGGGGGAGGGCAGCCATGGGTGCGCGGCGAGAGGGTGTTATTGGGAGAGGCGCTGTGGAGGGGTGTGGGGCCCGCTGAGCAGGGCCAGCCCGGCCTCAGTTCCGGGACGGATCCGCGCCGCAGGGGGTGAAGGGATGGCAGCGCAACAGGCGGCGCAGGGTGAGCCAGCCGCCACCGCCAGGGCATGGCGCTCGATCGCCTCGATTCCCATAGGCCGCTGCAGCTGGGATGAAGCGCAGCGGGGCCCAGGGCAAAGGGTGAGACCAGGCGGCGTAGCCCGATTCAAGGCCAGCAGCAGGGGCGCTCAGAAGGCTTTGCTGAAAGCAGAGGGCAGGGGCCGGTCTCCTGAAGAGCAACGATAGATCTCGATTGGTGCGGCCACTGCAGCAGGCATGGGGAGACTTCCCCATCCTGCCGCAGCAGAGCCCCCACCTTTCCCCTGCCCTTTGCCCCTTCCTTTCATTGTTCTCGCTACCGCGGTTCCTCGCCTTGAGGGTTGACGCGGCGCTTGGGAAGACCTTCCCGGTCTCACCGTAAGTCGCCAAGCGGGCTTATTCCCCCCCCGGTCAGCACGGCAAGCCCGGTCGCAAAGCGCCCGAATTACGCCATCCGCCTCGAGAAAGAAAAGCAAAAGTGCTTCGCTTCAAACTACGGCATCTCCGAGCGCCAGCTCGGCGCTACGTTGAAGAAAGGCGCGCGCCCAGGACGGCTCCAACAGGAACCAACCTGCTCAAAACTGGCTTGAAGAATTCGCCTCGACAACCCATCTGCTTCCGCCTCGGTTTCGGGGCCACGGGTTGCCCGGTGCTCGGCCCCAACTGCGTCCAACCATGGTCGACCGTGACTGTTGAATGGGGTCGTTGTGGTTTGGGAAACATCCCCAAAGCTACCAGGTTTGCCCGCCCCGGCGACCTGATTCGTGGTTCCGCGAATCGGCAAGGCCAGCGCCCAACTCGCTGAAGGGCAACCTGGAAATTCCCCGGTCTGGCCAACAATTCCCCCCCAAGATTTGGGAGCTCGAACAAGACCAAGCTTCTCCCGCCAAGGGTGAATGCCCGGATCGGAGCGGGAAATGGGTTGGCCCTGGAAACAACGAATTTTGCTGGTGTGGGAGTTCTGACAGCCGCAGTTCTTGATCCTCGGACCTTTCCACTCAGCTCCTTTGCTTGCTTCATCATCACCCGCCTAATCTTCTTCTCTTT
>Ga0163217_1107459_pt1 | contig 12330 bp, 16 predicted proteins | sample SynspAceP_FD_185933 | JGI IMG/M metagenome (GOLD analysis project Ga0163217, IMG submission 185933) | Saline lake microbial communities from Ace Lake in Antarctica - Synechococcus sp. Ace-P (PacBio error correction) | ecosystem: Environmental > Aquatic > Non-marine Saline and Alkaline > Saline ... | reverse complement strand
CGTTCGCAGGCCAGTTTTTTCTGACGAAGCTGGTTTTCCTGCACGTGACCCTGCACCAGTGGCAATCCACGCTAGGGAAAAGTTGTTTTCGTCGCACCAACCGCAGTGGAGGCCTTGGACGTCAGCCGTAACCAGAGCTGCACGCTCGCTCATTCTCTCGGTCGGGACCGCACCAGAGGGAATCAGCCGGGATTCTGCCTTTCTTACCAGCTTTGATCTCGAATTCATCGCCAGGCTTGAGAGTCCAAGTAGGGCTTGTGTAGGCCTTGCCCACCAGCAAATTTCCGTTGAACTGGATTTTTGGCTGGTGTAGCTCAAAACTGCGCCCACCATGCGCGTCCTTTGCTAGTGCCATCACCAAAGCTGAGGCCTTTGGCCTCCAGCAGGGCCTTCGTAGAAGGCCGTGAAGTTCAGGCCGCTCCTGGCCATCTTTCTTTGGTGCTCAACGTAAACCGGCAGCTTCGCACCAGATCAGATTTGGAGCCATCTCCAAGTTCTTTTGGACTGGCGAGCAGATCAGATCCAACAAGGGCCATCGATGTAGAGCAAGAATGGGAACCAACATAGCAAGATGGCAAGAGGGTTTGGCGTAAAAGGTGCGGCCAACCGTTCATCTCAAGGGCGCAGACTTTCGCAGGCTTCCCATCGCCGTTGGCCATCGAGATAGCTTGTGACCTGGCGCAGCAGTTCCTGGGCCAGGGCATAGGAGCCGATCTCGCTGCAGGCGATAGCGCGGCGCCAGGAACGGATCTGGAAATCAGCAGCAGATCCCGATTGTCTTTCTTACTGCGTCGGAAAAGTTCCAGGCCTGGTGGATTCCGCAGGCACCCCCACACCCCATAGGCGGCGCCGGTTGGCTCTGATTCGGCATTCGAGATAGGCCTTTCTCTCGCAATGGCCCAGGAAACTTCCGTTACGCAAAGGCCCATCCCGTCTTCCACCATCGCCCAAGTTCAAGTTGACCTCCCCGATTCACTTCGGCCACCGGGCGGCCATAGCGAATCCACGGTCTGAGAAAGGAGCTTCACCTGCTGCCGATCTTCAACCGGTCTGCAGATAGTCGCGGGGCCTGTTCGCCATAGGGGAGCCTGGGCCATCTGGGCGCATCAATGCAGGCCAGCCGGCACCGTTTGATCCGCTGCTGACCCTGTTGAACGCGGGATTGGTTGTCGCCATCACCGATCGAGAGGCAGCGTGCGAAGCCTGGTTGGTTGGGGCCTTGCGCGGTGTTTCGGCGCGAGAAAAACGTTGCCCCACCAGCGATGAACGCAGCGGGCCACGATCAGCAAGCCACCTGATCAAAGGGCGAGCACATTCGATCTGCTTCCAGCAGCGCTGGCAATTGCTCGCTCAACGGATTCCACACCTCTTTCGAGGGTCCACTCGGGTCATAGGCATGGATGAGTACGTTCCCGCATCCGGCCATCTTCCCGCCAGGGGTATTTCACGGTTCCTTGGCTCGATCACAGGGGAAATTGGCGTTCCCGCTTCAGCAAAAGCCAGGACGGCTGGGCTTTGAGATTGCGGCGGCGAATCAAATCCACGCGGCAGTGCAAGTGTCTTCCAAAAGCCAGCTTTTCAGGGCCGATCGGCTCCAGCAGGACCCGGTGCGCGGGGCAGATCCACCAGGAGATCCAGGTTCACTTCCGGGTCCTGCCTGATCACGGGCCACCTGAGCCAAACGCCGGCCCACATTGCTGGCGCCGTTGTGCACGTCGCAATTCCCCTGATCCTGGCCTGAGCCAGCAGGTCGTCGAGGCGCATGCAACTCAGAAGCCGTGGTCAGCCCTAAGGAGACAGCTCAGCTCGAACGTCTTACGCATGGCCTTTGTCAGGGCCCTAACTCAGTTCCAATGAGAAGGGGCGCCCCGTGTCGAGCGCCCTACTTGCTGCGCAGAAGCCAAGGGCTAGGGCCGGTTGCAGGGCTTTGGTGAAGTTCTTCTGGGACCTCGATTGGCTTGATGAAAAGCCGTTGCCGTTTCTCGGAAGCGAGCTGAATCCAGCCGCCGTGACCCATCGAAAGGCAGCCGGGATCTGCCGCTCCCGATCGAATCGGTGTCAGCGGAAAGGCTGGTTGACACGGACGGGGCCAAGCCGCAGCTGGCCTCGATGAATCGCCCGTGGTGGAGGCCTCCACGCTCTAGCCACCTCCCGAAGCGGAGGGATCGGCCGAGAGGCTGGCCGAGCAATCGCCTCGGGGGCGAATTCATGCCGATGCCGGGTCTGGCCGGCTTCGGTGTAGATGGAGATCCTGCAGGCAGAGCCATGTTTGAGCGCCCATTCGTTTGGTGCTGAGCACCGCGGCGGGCCTGCTGGGGGTGCACACCTCGAAGATTTTTGGCGGCCACTGTTTCCGGGAACGGCAGGCCTTGCTGCGCAGGGGTGTGCCCAGAATTCATGCACGCCAGGCACGCCGAAGCCCTGATCCAACACCCGCTCCTGGGGGCGGCACTGGCCTCCTCGCAAGGATTTCGGCGCGTGTCGAGGATGAAGAACTGATCCATCGGTGGCGTCAAGGCTTGCCGTACCAGCGCGATTACCCACTGGGAACATTGCTGGATTTCATCGCTCTGCACCCGCAGCATATTGGCCTGCTGCAACTGACGTAGCTCCGGGTGCTGCGCTGTTGGTCTGAAGCATTGAACGCCTCATCACGGCCCATTTTGATGGTGGGGAATCATCTGTTTCGATGAAGGCGCGATCGAAGTCAGGGGGCGGTGACTCCAGGGCGGTCAGGTTTCGTACCCATGTTGCCCATGAATCCACCTCCCATTCCATTCCATAGGCCCCATCCCGCCCCTGCCAGGCCCCAGCTTCGGAGCCAGGCCCCCAGGGCCGACCACCCCCTGGCGCTACCACTCCTGGTACCAGGGCGCCGCATCTGGCGTTTCTCCTTGGGTTTGGACTTGGCCTTTGATGCCTTGCGCGAGGGCCTTTGATCTCAGGCCTTGCGTGACTTCGTAGAGAGCGAGATTCGGCCATGGCGATCGCCCCGTCGTGGTGCGGATCATCATCACGATGAACTGCTGATTCTGAGTACCCCATCCCCCATTCTTGGCCAGGTTTCCCCCATGCCTCTGCCAGAACCATGGCATCCATGAATACCCCTGCTTCTGAGACCACGACGGGCAACCCGTCAGCAGGGTCAAGGAGGAAGGCCCTTTGCAAGTGGCAAAGGCCAGGAGGGCCGCCGTCTCCAGGCTCTTGGGTCTGTTGAATCGTTTTGCCATCTGACTGCACCTTCGTTTGAACCTCTGCTTTCAAGTCGCCACGCACAGGGACTGTTACGACTGATCAGGTGAGAGGTTCCACTTCTTGTCTTCAGCCAATAGCGATGGGAGCTTTCACAGAGAGACACTTCCGGAACCCAAAACGCTTGAGGCCACAGAGATCTTGCCGCTGATGGCGGCGCACAATGGGCCGCCACGATCGAGAGTCCAAGAGCCGGTGCCGCCTGACGACGGGAGCGACCTGGATTCACTGCGAGAAGAAACGATCGAAGATTGCGCGTTTTGATCCGCCGGGGTGTGCCAATTACGCTGTCCTTGGTACTTGCAGCAGCCCATGGCTTCCCTCTCGCCCTCCTCTCAGAACACTTCTCACCCGTAGGCGTTGCTACGGAATTGCGTTGAGGAGCAAGTTGGATACGAGCCTGATTAGAGTTCAGGCTTCCACTGCCCAGCCCACGTCAAAGTCGTCTGCACCACCCACCAAGGTGCAGCTGCACGCCTTTGCCGCACGCCGCGCCTCGCTGGTCTCCTCCACCCAGGTCGCGCGCGATCTTGCGCCAATGTACCACGGGCTTGCGGCGCCGAAGCTGCCTCATCGTCATCGAGCCGGGGCGAGAACAGAAGTCGCTGATCAAGCGGCTTCCAGCCGTTGCCCCTGCCAGTGGGAAACCACGGCAGCGGTCTGATTCCAGTCTCTTGTTAATGGCGATCGGGTCAGCTGACTGCTGCGACCTGTGGGCGTCCACCACGGCCAGCAAGGTTGGTTCAGAGCGTGCGGTGTAGTTCGTGGGCGCATCGGCGGTTTTGGAACTGCTCCTGCTGCCGGTAGCGCCAGCAGCGCCGCATTCGCCAGGCCGGACAACCACCAGCTGGCCAGGGCTGCCACAGCAGCGCCCAACACCACGATCGTTTTAGGGCCGACCCACCACAGGCCGTTTCCCGCTCCGCATTCGAGCCCGGCGCAAGCTGCGCCCCGATCTGCAGATACCCCCAATCCCAGTTCCTATCTGATTCTGTTGCCTTGGCTGCCCTTTTGGCGTGTCGGAGCGGTTGCAGATTGGGATCGATACTGCAGGGGAAGCGCCTGCCTTTGCTTGTTTCCTCCACCACGGTCCAGGTGGGGCCAGGGCTTGGCCCCCGGGCTTTTGGTGGATCCAGGTGGGAGTGAGCGATCAGAACGCCACGGGGATCAAGCAGACGCCAGGTAGAAGCCGCTCCGAATCCAGTGATGCTCACGGGCATGGCGCGGCAGCAGCGAAGCGTGGTGCCAGACAAGGATCACCCCACCAGGCAAAAGACCGGGGAGAACGAGGCGAGCTCGGGAGGGGAGGGCCTGGCTTCTGCAGGCAGCAACGGCTTGAGGCTGTCATGCAAGGTGCCGGCCAGAGTTTCCACCTCGCTCTCGAGGGCCGACCAGTTTGGCGCGCATCAAACAGTCCAAACATCCCGTAACCCGCGCCATAGAGATTCACCCGATCACCACCAGGTAGGCAAGCCGCCAGCCCGCAGACCGACTGCGGGGTAATGGGACCAAGCTTGAGCATTTGGGGCGCTTTCCCTCGCTTAGGGTCCGGATCGAAGCGATTAGCCCTTCGAGGGCACGGTGTCGATTTTCGGGAGAGGGCAGCCGTGACTGGCGATCTTGCGCCGCCAGCAGCCGCACTGGGCAGCGAACCACATTGCTGATTCGGATTCCTCAGTCGAGCGACCAGAGCTTGGGCGCGCAAGCGTGATCCCGGGATGATTTCGCGGTGGATGCTCCCATGAAGTAGCCCCATCAGCTGGAGTTCCTGGCAGGACAAAGCGATCGTGTGGTTCCAAGGCGCCTCCTCGACGCTTAGGCAGCCCCTTCAGCTGGATCGAGAACGTAAGAACCAGCGCGGAGCACAGGCTCGCGGTAACTGGGCTGGGCGCCGATGCAGCGGCCCTGATTCCTTGCCAGTAGTTTCCTCCATCGCAACGGCTTGCTAGTTTAGTCGTCGGGCGCCGGCCATCGAGGGCCCTTGAACCCGGTTGCTTGGTGTTCGGCCAGGGCCGTGAGCACAGCACCGCAGATTCGAGTTCCGCCCCACGCAGGCGCCGGCAGAGGTCAACTCCCGTTCGAGACCCGGACGCATCCAATTCAACGATCGCCGGTTGTACGTGGCTAGGATCGCATTGCGAGCAAACTCCCCATGCCCCAGGCCTCAGCAACGTGATCAACCACATGCCGCCTTCGGCACTGGAGCACGGGCCTGGATTGCAGGCGGCCAGCTCGGCCTCGTCCTCGACAACAGGATGCGCAGGGGATTGTGGCCTGGGTCATGGGGCGGCGGGTGACGCGATCTGGAGAACAGGGCGGTTCACCTGTTTTTTCATCCCACCTGCGGCATTCCTCGGCGAGTCCTTGTCCTGCCTTTTGCGCAGCGCAGCATGCACGCATTACTTCTGGCCGGCAGCCTCAGCCTTTGGACGCGCTGGCCCTCGGCAGCGTCAGCCCCGGCCCTGGGCCCATTGGGCAATGGCGATGAGTTTCAGGGCAGACGGGGGACGTTGCGCCAAGGTGAAGGCGAGCCACGAGATCGATTCGCTGCTGGGGAATCACCACCGCAGCCAGCCACAGAGGCTGTGGTGTTGTCCACATTCCCGTCGGCCGCCGTTGCTGGATGCGGATGGCAAGGCCGCTTGGGTGTTTCGTGAAGTACGGCTCCAGCTTATGACCCGGTCTTCATTCAGTCAGGTTGCCAGTCAGGGGGCGATTCAGATTTCGCAGTGACTGACGGCGTTGCAGTTGGCGAGAAGGTGGTTGAACCAGGGTGCACTCTCTCTCTACGCCGGAGTTCCAAGAAGAGCCAGAAGCGCAGCAGCAGCCAGCGGAGGAAGGAAGCCCACCACGGCAGCGGGCAACCTCCAGTGGTCCGCCACGCGGCAGAAAGCGGCTGTCTCAACCCCCTTGGTGTTGGTGCCGGTGCCGCAGTGGCTGGTGGTTGGCGGGGTGGTTGGGGCCTCGCGCCTGGGCAAAAAGAACTGCGACCCCCGAACCCCTCGTTCTCTCCCCGCCTCCCTTCAACTCGATTTCATGCTCAACCCGCCTGCCTCAACCAGGGGACGCTGCGGGACCTCGGATCACCAGGAGTGGTTGGTTTGTTGTTGCCGCCATTCTTTGATCCACCCTCTGGGGCCTTTCCATTCCTTTGAAGCCGGGATGCCCTCGATGTTCTTTCCCCAGTTCGCCCCACACAAGGTGGATTGTGGCAGACCACAGCCGATGGTCTTCGCGCCCGAGGAAGTGGGAGTCACGCATCCACCGTGCCGAATCGATCGGCCGTCAATGGTCTGCCGGTGTGAAAACGGTGCCTCGTCTTCCAAGGTCGGACTCTTCAATGGTGCAGGGTGGTCTTTGATTCGAACGCCGATATCAACCGGGGCTCGTCAATCGGTGGCGGAGCGCCTTGGGCAGATCTCCTCGGTACTTTCCCAGCACGCCGGCAAGCGGAAATCTCTTCCGCAATGCTTCCCCTCTCGGCACCGATCCTGCCAGTTACGCCTTCAACCGTCAGCCGAGGGGACGGCTCCACCACGCCGATGGAGCTTCCATCGCCTGGTAGTCAAGGACCTTTTCGCAACCAGATTCTGTCCATTCCAGGGGTGGCCCAAGGTTCAGCTTTTTACGGCGGCGATTGAGCCCCAGCAACAAGTGCTTTGATTGATTCCAGAGGGAGCTGCAGCGTCGCCAGATTTCGCTGCAGGGCCGTTGCTGATGGTGTGGCTGGCGCCACCGCCATCACCCCCGGCGGTTCCTCGTCGGCGGAGGCCAGGAAAGGTGATCCGATCCGTTCGGCCAAGGCCACCGATAGCAAGGGATCTGTCGAGCGCGGTGTTTGTGACCAGAACAGGCAGAGCGTGCCACTTGACGGGCCTGTGGCCCGAGGGTACGGCGTTGCCCCGGCTCTCAAAAAGCGCGGAGACGGCACAGCTTCAACGGCAAGGGCCGGCGTTTTAGTGCTTGATGAATCAAACAAAACAGCCGACATCGAACACTCAAGGTCACCGTGAGGTGGAGGAGCGAATTCGCCGCCCTCAGCCAGACCCTGCCGAGTGACATTCAGGTCAAGCGCACCTTCCGTCAGGCCAGCTTTCATGATACAGCGATCAATAACGTCAGTGGTTTCGCTGATCGAAGGGCATCGTGATCGTTCTCGGTGGTGATGGTGCTGTTCCTGATGAACTGGCGTACCGCCGTCATCACCCTCAGTGCCATCCCCCTGTCTTTTGTTGATCGGCTTGATGCTGATGCGGCTGCCCTTCGGGCTGGAGTCAACACCATGGACCTCGGTGGCGTTGGTGGTGGCGATCGGCTCGGTGGTCGAACGACGCCATTGTCGACATGGAGAACTGCTACAGCGGCTTGCCGCCGCAACCAGGGCCGCCGGTCGGCCCAGCAATCCCCTGCAGGTGGTGTTTGGAACGTCGGTGCAAGTGCGCCAGCCGGTTGATTTCTCTCCACCGTGAATCATCGTGGTGGTCTTCGCGCCGATCTTCAGCCTGTCGGGGGTGAAAGACGGATTCTTCGCGCCGATGGGGCCTGCCTATCTGTTCTCGAATGTGGCCTCCACCCCTGGTGGCGCGATCACGCTCACGCCTGCGCTCTTTGCGCGATTTCTCCTGGCCAGGGCCAGCTTCCAGCGGAAGAACACCTGGGATTGGCGGACCGGCGGAGCGCTCTTTACGGCCGCTGCTGGAGATCGCATTGGTTTCACCAGCGGGTTGCTCTTCCGTTGCCCTGGTGGCGTCGTGGTGGGCCTTTCACCATCCTGCCCAGCCTTGGCGGGTCTTTCTGCCGGAGTTCCGCGAGAAGTCCCTGGTGAAATTTCGATGGTGGCTCTACCCCGCGTTTGTCGTGGAGGATGACCAACCCGCGCCGGCCCCTCGCCTCTCCAACACCCTTGATGGCCAGCCCCCTGTTCGAGTTGGGTGCAGGTGCGGGTTGGGCGGGCCCCCGGGTGATGCCGGGACGGTGCTGGGGTGATTCTGGCTTCATGTGGATGGGAAGCTGAGTGATTCAGGCCATGAACAACCGTGAGGAGGAGCATCAGGACAGCTGCCGTTGAAGCATCTGAGCTTTGCCTGGGGAGCCCCAAAAACATCGGTGGCTTTATCTCCCACCGTATGGATGAGTGCATCTTCAGGGTGTGCGCAGTGCGATCCGCCATCAAGATCTACGGACCCCGATCTCGGCGAGCTGCGCAGGATCGGCGAGCAGTGTGCGTGACGCCAATTTGAGCCGATTGAGGGGGTGGTGGATCTGCAGCTTGAGCCGCCAAACTGCCTTATCGGCAAGGTGCCAGATCCCGCTTGACCGCCTAAGCGGCAGCGGTGCTGGGTCTGAATGTTCAAACAGCTTCTCTTTGAGGCCTTGGAGATTTTGCCCCAACGGCAAGGTGGTAGGGGCAGGTGATCGGAAGATTCCCTGCCCACTGATGTTGCTCGTGACGGTTGAAAGCAGGAGCACCGCGGACAACCTCGGACGCCATCCGTTCCCTTCCAATCGCATTCCTTCCGGGTCCACCATCCTGATCGGCGGCATGTTGCCCGGCGTCGACAACGGCCTGGGGCCAACATCGTGAACCGGGAGGGATGTTCTCCAGGTTGATCGTTGGATGTCGTCCAAACGTCAGTGGCGTCCGCTTGGCCCAGTCGTCAAGACATTCAGAAGGTGATCGATTCCACCAATCACTCTGCCCAGCGGCTTACCTGATCCGTTATGGCGGGAACAGTTCGAATTCCGCTAGGAGCGGGCCACCGCCAACTTGGTGCTCTACAGCCTGCTTGGCAGTTGTGGTGATCGGTGTGCTGATGTTCATGTCGGTTCCAATCACTCCCGGGCAACGATCGCCATCCTCATCAAACCTGCCGCTGGCCCTCGTTCGGTTGGCTGCGCCATCCTGCTTGAGTGGCGGTGTGCTTTCGGTGCCTCGCTGATCGGCTTCATTCACCCTGTTCGGGGTTAGCGGTCGCAATGCCTGCTTCTGGTCGACAACTACAACCGCCGTCATGCCGCAAGGAATAGAGCTCAGAGGGTTTTGATCCGCGCGGGCAGTTTTTGAGCGTCTCAAATGCGAATTCTGAATGACTGCCCTGGAGCTCGGCTCTGGCATGTTGCCGCTGGCCTGGGCTTCGGGGGCAGGCAACGAGATCCTCCAACCCCTGGCGATTGTGGTGTCGGGGGGTGATTCACCTCTCCGGCCTCACTTCTTGCTAGTGCTCCGGGCTCTTTATGCCGCTTCGGTAGCTGGTTGCTGCCGGCCACGGAGTGCACCGGCGTGATGACGCTCAAGAACATCTTTGAACCGTTATCCACCGCCGATTCTTGTCGCTAAGGCAATGACGAACACCCCGAATTTCTCCCTCGGGGAGTAAGACAGCAAGGCAAGCGGAACGGAGTTTCTCCCAGTTTCCTCGATTCTGCAAACGGTTTCAATCCAAGTCGGCCATGGCTGCTTTGCCCGTGGGGCTGGCCTTGCCCTTGGGGTGGCTTTTCGGCCTTGGCCGCTGTTCTGCACTAAGCCACAGATTCACTTACCCCCCTCGACCCGAGCCAACCGATACCAGCCAGGTCAGGAGGGCAAGGCGATGGAGGCGTGAAGATGAGCGAAGGCCCAGTGCGCAGCTTCGGGATTCGAGGCTGATCGAGCCCGGAAGCGAAGCAGTGGCGCCGAACAGTCCGGGATCTCAGGTTTCGTTGAAGCTGCAGTAGGTGGCAGTTTCCGCGGTGGGCGTGGCGGTTAGCTGGTCGAATCCGCAAGCTGCTTGTCGCGCCCGGTTGATTTGCTGTTTCGTGCCGGGCAGCCGATTGCAGCGGTCCGTCAGCCCTTGAAGCGGCGTGATCTACGCCGAACTGGAAGTATCCGCGGGCCCGGCAAAGCTGGTTGACGGCCACGTATCGCCGCATGCTTGGCACTGGCGAAGAAGGCTATCTCCCCTGCAGGAGTTAGAGAAACAAACGTATCGAGATCGTGGGCGCGCCAATGCCGAGTTCGAGCCTGACCGCCGCCAAGGCCAGCACTGCCGCGACTTTTTTTTTTCCCCCCCAAAAAAAAACCAAAAGGGGGATTGCATCGGGAAATGTTCTATTCAAGAGCCCGATCAGGCGCAAGTGACGGCCTGTGAAGATGTTGGCCTGGTAGTTTTCGTGCAGGCCGGGCAAGTGCGTAGCGAAAATCAGTTATCCCTGGGCGCAACGGGAACTCACTTTGTTGTGACAACATTCTTGGTGAAAGCATCAAAGTCGGGGAAACCTGCTGCGTGTGACGGCAGGATTCGCGTGAATTCCAGGCCCGGGTCACCGTGTGGCAGCGGCGGCAGCGGAGCTAATCGTGGGCACTCTGTTGCGGCGCAGCCGCATTCAACGGCCACGGACACCGCCGGCAGGGAACGGCGAGTGACCGGGCTTTTCCTTTGTTGGTCAATGCCGCGACATTCGCCTCACGTGCCTTCAGGAGCTGTTCAAGACCCTGAACGGGCAGCCAGTGGTCTATTTTCTCTACGAAAAGGGTGTGGCCAGGCCTCTATCTTGATGGCGATGGGAAGCCAGACAGGAGGCCGCACGGAGATTCCTCTTCGGGCCTCAAGGGAGGCGAAACTCTTTGCCGAGCTCAAACACCTATGTGCTGAAGAACGAGCTGGAAACGCAGTCGCCCCTAGCCTCAGGCAGTCGCCTCCATTAACCTACCCGCCGCAGAGCCGAGGGATAGGTGTAAACCATCGAATCCAGTTCCATGCCAACACGACAACCACGTTTTTTGATTGCCTGGCTGCCGGTAGGCCATTGCTGGCATTGTTCGCCCGGCCCTGAGCTGGCCGTTGCACGGGGACGCCTCCATCGCCCTTTGTTTAAGCCTTTCTCACCGTCGAGCCAGCCGATTGCCGGCAGGTTGAAGGAGCGACTTTGGAGTGGCTTGAGGGGCAACTCAGCCAGTGAGGGCGAAACGTGGTGGACCTGGAAACCGCCTTGCGTTCCGGGCTGGAAGAACCAACCCGAGCTGGCCATGGGCCTCATGCCGAGAATCCAGGGACGGAATGGCGGCTCGTGGCAGCTCGAAGGCAGTGGTTCCACGATCCAGCTTTTCCGCCCAGTCCCTTGGTTCGGCCTGAATGCGTCCCACGGAGTATCCCAGCTCTGATTTCCCATCGGCCCCCCAGGCGGGCCGGTGCCACCGGGGCCCAATTGAAGATCGTCCAGTTGGAGGGGTCGAGTGGACCTTCTTTGACCCCGCTCGCGGGCCCACAATCCGCTCCGCTGGGCGCCGAGCTCGCTAGCCTTAAAAATTCCTGTTTTCGACATTCCGTTGCCAGAGACTGCTGCTGAGGCTCCAGCGCGCTACGTCGATCTCCCAGGCGATGCTCGAAAAAGAATTCAGCACATCAAGAGATCTATAATCTTCACCACCGAAGGCAGGTTATGCCGCAGCGAGGGCGCTGCTTCCAATGCCGGCTTTGCGGCAGCAATTGCTGATGTTGAACAGTTCCGCACTGCCCAACTCGAGCAACTCAGGCAGCTTTTTTACGAAGCCTTTGAAGAAACTCTTCACTGGACTCTGCCGAAACTGGCTGGGAGCCATGGCGCTGCCTGATGTGAAGTTTCGTGCTGCCGTTTTCCCGAACCGGCTTGCAGCCCAGCGAGGCTTTGGCCGGCTGGACGCGAACGACACTTCAGCAGGCCCTTTGGCCCTTGCGCGAGGAAATCCAGGCAAGGGCCTGGCCCGGCCCAGTGGGGCTCCTGGGAGGCGAGCGCCTTACAAAATCAATATCTGCCCAAACTTCTTCCCTCTCGGCAGCTGCCGGCATCAACCGGCTTTCCAGAGGAAAATTTCGGAAAACTGCCCCACCCTGGGACGGTGCCGTTGGGGACTCGGATTCAGGCTGGACCCTCCTTTTGGATGGTGGGCTCCCAGCGTGCTGCTCCAAACAAGTCCGGCCGATCGGAATCGTTCCCAATGGCAAAGCGGGAGGGGCAGCTCAGCAAGCGGCTGCAGAATTCCGCAAGCAGGCGGTCGCCACCCTCGCACGCTATGCAATTATCGCAGGGCTTGGTCGATCGAAAGTGCGGAAGCCAGAATCA
>Ga0163217_1105804_pt1 | contig 12331 bp, 4 predicted proteins | sample SynspAceP_FD_185933 | JGI IMG/M metagenome (GOLD analysis project Ga0163217, IMG submission 185933) | Saline lake microbial communities from Ace Lake in Antarctica - Synechococcus sp. Ace-P (PacBio error correction) | ecosystem: Environmental > Aquatic > Non-marine Saline and Alkaline > Saline ... | reverse complement strand
GATACTTATAGAAGTTATTTTACAATTGGATACCTCCCGGCATTTGGTTCCTTGCGCTAATAGAAATTTTAACTTTCCGTCGGCTGGCATTACAATCACATACTTGCTCCGAGTATTTCACTAATTAAGGGCTGTACTGGGGTTGTTGTGAATGATACTTTTTACTGTTGTAGGCACATTGAAGTTGTACCTGTATCTAACATTTCTAATCCATTACAGACGCTATAGCGGTACCCGGCGCTAAATTTTGTAAATGGTATGTTTGATGTTATAATGTGGTTGGATAACAGGGGACATTAGAGCTCCAGAATTTGTACGGAAAAGTTGTATCAATTTTTGTTCCCTACCACATCTGCTAGGTAACCGTGATGTTCCTATGGATTTTCAATTAGTATAGTTTGTGAATTCAGCAAGGCGAAAGACTTGATTAAACTCAAGCGTACGCATCAAACAAACAACCAATGCATCATAACATTTTACGGGATAACTACCAATGCTATTTACGTTAAGTATCCTCGTTTGGATAAGGACTTGGGTCGTAATAGGAGTTGACTTTCGCCAGATTATTTGTAATGTTTGGTTGTGTCATATATGGCCGGCATTTCGTTACCTCTTTGTAATTGGTAAAAATCCAAACTTGGAGAAATAGTTAAACACACAAGTTAGTTACATTTTCAATAGTTGTGTAGGTTAACGCAGGATCATTGAATCAATGGCAGCCGAATGCGATATTCACAGTTTCGTTTGCATCTTGCGGTATTATCCCATAAAGGAAGTTCCAGGTGTGAGCCTGGTAAAGTAGCGTAGTTACATTGTAAGTCGCTTGCGATGGCGTGTTCCTGTTGGCAATAAAAAGCAGTAGAATAGGACTCTCCAGACGCCACTACACGACGGTCAGTTGTCCGTCCTCTACTTTGCGTTACATTACTTATTCACACGAGGTAAATTTTGTAAATAACAAGTTAAGGGGCATCTTCACGGAACATCCATCACTCTATCAACCACTACGTAATGCCTAATTTACCAGGTCTATTATCCTGAATGGATCTGTTCAGAAGTTGTAGAGAATTAGGTACCACAATTTCACCATGTATCAAGTTCGTACTGGAATAATTAAAATTGGTCCTACAAAATTCGTATGGTATAGTCCCAAATTCGTATTTGAATAGTCCGTTGGATCCAGAACCATCTACTGCTGTTAGCACGTTTATTGGGCGAAGCACTTTCCGGACTTCAATGTCTGGGTTTAATAACAATTCAAGTGACGTATCTCCAAACTTTCACCGTAAAGACTTCTATGGCCAATGATATTAGGAAACATATATCTTCGGTAGTTCTGTTGACCTAGGAAATAAATGGAACGGATGGATTTTACACTCTTCTATTTCATAAGGACGAACGCATTGGATGTCCACGCGGTAGACAATCCGATTGGCCATTCAAATATAAGCGGAACGTAGGATCAGACAAAACGTCATTCGAAACCAATAGTTTAGAGGTCTTCATCGTAATCTCGAGAATCTATTGTAATTACCGTACTTTCCTTGTACTAATGCTGGATCGGATATTTAAGGAAGTGCCTATAGCACATTTTGTTGATAAATAATTGATCGCCAAAAACATTTTTCTCATAATTGTGAAATCAGACACCATCTGCATTTGGGGGGGGGGGTGAAATTAATTATTACTCCTCCAGAAGCATTTTCCTGATGACTTAAGTAAGCATCGATTTGAGTGATTGTGGTTGCCTAGGGGGTTCGTTTGTTCAGGAACTATCGTTATGGTATAATTGCTGTTATACATTGTTAGCATTTCCTTTACCAATATTGTAATTGCCAGCCGCCAAACCAGAATTAAATGTTGTTGAGAACTAAAGTCATAAGATTTACAGCGTTGGGATCCGGGGATCATTGGATCGCTTGAAGTGGAACCCGCAGGTGCAAAACAATTAAAGGGGGTTACGTGGAAACTGTTGTTCACTTTTTACAACATATTCGCGTCTTACAACGTAGGACCAAACAACTTTTCCTGTTAGCAAGATCGCGTTTGGGTTGGGGAAACGTAATCGGATTCGAAATAGGTCGTACAACATTTGTATCTAGGTGACTTTCACGTGTATCACCCATTACCTGTAAATAGGAACGTTGTACGGTAATGGAATTTGACACAAGGAGCGTTTGAACTGAATACCATTCAAATAATAGTTAAGAGTTGTAGCGGTGGTAATATTACTCCTTCGCGGATTTCATAGTTCGTCGCTCACAAGGTATTTCATGATAATTCTAATCTATCGAATCTGCGGCGGGGATTCGAATTGTACGTTAGCCGACAATTTCCACCATCATAATTCTATGGTATATTTCCTGGACCAACCACTATGTATAAGTTCTCTGGAAGGGGTTCCAGGGAGTTTGCAAGGTCTCCCCCATTATTCCTGGTCTGATGCTGTTCCAATAAGGTGCTGTCGCCTGCGGTAGAAATAAACTTATAGAAGCACTTATTTAATGGCGAATAGCAAAATCTTGTTACACTCTTTGATTTATAATCGTTGGAAAGCGGCTACGAGTAGGTTAAAGGTATTCGTTTTTGTATACATCTTAGATCTCTGCTGTATGTTTCATAATTTCCTGCTTGATGTTAAATTCCCAAAAAGTTTCTATTACTTGTGGACAAACATAGTTCCATTAGGAGGAAATCAGTTAAAGTATTACCTATTTACCGCCCCAACCGCCTGTGTATTCGTACTTACCGACCAATGTTACCGTTTTGCCAAGTATTGGCGTAACCATGGGCTTTTAAAAAAACAAATGGCTGCTGCTGCTTCTTATAACAAATAGTCGCGGTATTTCCGTACGAACTGTTACCACATTCAGTAACCGTATCGTATACGTACCAGCACCGTCTTGCGACTAAACTTACTTTCGGCTTATATTTTTGAGCTGCCTCTACAGGTTCGCGTTATTGATTAGGTATAGTTGGTTTCCAAAACTTCTATGACAAAAGTACTCACTACCCATCCTGTAACGCACACTGCACAAACTCTTTTATCCATCAGTATTTTAGCTCTAGCTCTAATAGAGCTTAGCACACGGGAGTAAAAACTCAGTATACACACAACGTTCACATTCTTGTTATTTCAAAAAGTGTAGTGTGGGTTGTGTACTTAAGACGATAAGGTATCTATCAAAGCACCTATTGTCAAAGGCAACTAGGGCTTATAGATCCTATAGTTTGCAAATGCTTGCATTGCCGTTGCCACTAATGCACCATCGGTTGTTTCCAAGGCACAATTAATATTATTTTTTGAACAAAATCTAAATGTGGTGGGCGGTCTACGGTAAATCAAAACATATTCGTGTAAGCTCTAGCCTACAACCTACTATATATTTTATGAAGCGTATAGGTTCCTAGGAGGTAGATTTGTAAACGATGCGCTTGCAAAAAAAATTAAACTCCGTCTACCACATTATTACTGAAACCAGTACTGACCTCCTCCAGGCACAGAAAATAGTTACTCCTCCCTCGGTACCTCTGAGCATTTACAGTCTTTGATTTGATAAATTTATTATGTTCCAGTAACTGTGCTTCACTAGTATGCAGTCGCTAGGCAAAATCATAAGTACTGAAAATATACTTGTTCGTACCTAACTCTAGTGTAGTATAGGTTCATATGGTACAGATATTCTGTAGTTTGCTTGTTATCCAAGGTCACTGCTATTTGTTCTATATGATAAGTTATAAAACCTCTCGCGTTGTATGACATTTTAAAACTTAATTTGTTGCACCACCATTGGTACAGGGTGCCATTTATTTCCCGTCGGCTGTTTACCAGCATGCTGGATCTTATTCTTGTACATTGGCAGATGCTTGGTAATGGTGCATCGTTGGATCGTTATAAAAGTATACTTTCTGAACTGAAACCGTATGGTGGTTTTGTCGTTAATGGTGCACTCGGAGACACGTTGTACCGTATAGCGTATAAAGGGCCTGCACTCCAGAAGTTCTAACCCAATAACTTGCGAACAGTAGTAATAGTTGAACATCCAAATAGTATTTATTCACGTTGATGAGCTAGGAAAAGCGGCATCACCAATTTAACTATTAGGCACTCCATTCACATCTCTTAAATTCTTGTCTTGGCTTTTTTTTTTTTTAGTTGCCAGCAATTGCCATTCGCAAGATACGCTTTTCATTGTTTTTGTGTTTTACATTGATGCTGTAGCTGCCAAAACCAACCGCGGCAATGATATACGGTATTACTAGCTTAAAGAAGTTGATTCTTGTGAAAACTCATTGCTATATAATAAGGAATATTTGTCAAGGTCTGGAACGTCATTCATATACTGAGATGCCTTCCCTATTTTCACCAAAACAATTAGCGCTACAAAATTCACCGTCCATATCAATTTCTCTTGACTCTAGTTACGAATTGGATCATAAGGGTATTCACAGGGTTTGGGGTATGCTTGCCTAGCTTACGGTATTATAGTTACAGGTTGTAACCACAAAAATGGCCCTTGCCATGCTCCAATCCAGTACCATTATCTATCGCCGTATTCTTACGCACTCGATAAATTGTTTCTTTGGAATTCTTTACATCAATCGCCACATTATTTAAAATCTCTTTTTCACAATAGGTCTGGGTAATGATTTACTTTTTTTAACCTTAATATAGAAGTATGATCCTCCATCTACCTAACTCTATATTCAGCACGAGCGGCTGGATCGTTTTGGATCTTATGTTAATGTGGAAGGCACATACCAGCAGCCACACGAACTGTGCAGTTCATGGTAGGGTTTCATCTATGATTAACTAGGTGCATGGAAGCTGTGGTTAAGTTTGCCATTCTAACGGCCATAAGCTTGGTTCAGGCTATTTACTCGATTATCAAATTTCCACATAAAATGTAAAACGCGGCAATGTCGGCCATCATAGAGCAGGTCGTTGGATATTCTGATTGCCAAATGGTTGCAAAAGGGCTAGGGTGTGGTATTTCTTTGCCTTTTGAAAGTGCTAGAGAGGTTCTGAGGTTTTTATGTTTTTGAAGGTGAGTTTCGCTAGGATGTGATCAGGTAGATTAGAAAACCTCACTTTAATCAAAGTTTAGGGTATTACTGCTACTAGTGAGCTAAGTATTAACAAAAAACAATGGATTACTAGTAATGTTACCAGGTTGCCTTGATTTTTTTTTGGGTTGCAGTAGGTATAGTAGGTTAAAAAATACTATGTAAGACTTGGGGATAAAAAAAATATTTTTTTCGCGTTAATATTTACTTATAAATTCTAGTTATCTTAAAAAAATTTTTATTCCATATTAAATCTACGGGAAAGTTATGAAAAATTGCTATAGCCCTCTATTTAATCGTTTGTAACGGCTCAACAGTTCTTTGTGCTCAGGAACACTGAAACAAGTCTCTGATACTGAAAATTCTCCTTTTCAGGCATGGTTGTATGTCGATGATCTATCGAGACTTTCCTGGGATTAACCATGATGCGTTGTAAAAGTTTATTATACCGTATTATTGATTGGAAGTCTTCATTTTTAAAAAATTCATTAAAAACCTGAAATATTTCATAATTTCTGAATTTACATGAAGGGTGCAAGGTGGTTTAATGGATTTCGTTTTAATCAATTACGAGAAAATGTTGGACTCATTTACCTATTGCCTTCGGAGGTGAGGTGAGAAAGAAAAGGCGGGGATACACTTTAATGCGAGCAAACTAAAAGATTATGCTTCATAGAAAAGCATTGCTTTTATATAAAGCCCTCCAAATACCACAAAAGGTTCAACATTTTTGGTTCAAGATAGTTTTGATAACGAGGATATATTTATATTTGTTCAATTGGAGGATAGGGGCGTAGAGATGTAATCACAAGACGTTACCGTGATGGAGGGAGATATCTGTTTAAATGACGTGGTAGGCTTACTAGTGACATCCGTTTGTAAACACTGTCGGGGTAAGAAAGCTTTTTATAGCTATGGCCATAGAAATCCACCAAGGATTTAGTAAAATCTGAAACTGGAAAAAATTTTTTGGAATTTCACGAACACGGACCTTAATGGTGGAGGACGAGAATTAATGTCTAAAAAAAAAGGAAGCAATTTTGGTTGGCCTTAATTACACGGCGTTATTTACAGTGGTACGCTATTAAGACAAACAGCCATGGAGGTATGGGAACAGGCCGCTACTTATTGTTGAGGTGCCTTCTTTTTTATTTGGCGCCAAGTGTATGTCATTTATCTCTACTGATATTACAGGAATGAAGGTAATTTATTAGTTTGGTTCTCTAAAATTTCAATACCTGGGAAACTTGTTATGAAGGATGACAAAGTGGTTCTCAAAGAGAAAATTACTTCCTGACAATAGGGTACCGCGATATGTAAAGAAGGAAAGGCGGCTATATATTATTGCCGTTTGTGAGGCAAAGGATTTATAATTAGTTCGCCGAACTATAGGGTGAAAAAAAGAGTAGGATTTTGGTGTTGTTTTTAATAGTTCTACGCAAAATTTCTACTTTCTTTTTTTAAGTTCAACTGTCCTTTTTACCTTTACAAATCTTTATCAGAAAATTATGAAATTATTTTAACAGCTATCTTGTTTCTTTGCGCTATTCTGCCTTTTTATTTTCTAGGAATAAGAGCTTTGAAAAGTATGGAAGACGGAGTGTATTATAATGATTTTTTTTGTGTAATTTTGCATTTACAAAGGAGAAGGCGTTGCTGATACTTTTTTCCAACCCATAGCCAAATCTGTAACTTATTTATGAGCAAAAGAGTCCAGTTTTTTAGAGGCATCAATACCGGGAAATGGAGAAATTAAGGTAAATAACCTTACTTATAACGGGGTGTGCCTGTCTATGGGCTTGAGCTGCGAAGAGGTCGCCGAGTCATGACTAATATATTTCAAATTCTTGGTGCGGGTAATGGTTTCCAAAAAATTTAGTACGTTCCAAAAGAAGTTTTTTAATTGCGTTAAAAGGAATATTTCCCTATTACAAATGGGTCTTTGGGCTTTTTTTAAACGACTGTATTTTTATATTGGCAGTTCTTCATAGTTTCCCTAATTTAACAATTATTCTCGTGCCCGGTAACTATTATCGTTAACTTAATTGTTCTGTTCACATTTTTATTGCCTTTACTTCTCTCGTTTTTTATCATCAGGTGTTAGAAATTATTCAACACCAATTTCTGAGGGTTACGTTTTCATTCGTTCTTTCCCTGGTACATTTGGTTCTCAATTTTCTTCTAAGGGTATGTTAATGTTTTGCTAAGGGAGATTTTGGTGTTATTGCAAAAGCGTAGATTCTTTTTTAGGGGCCTGTTATCCTTGCCGTACGTAGGGTTTGTTCTGAGCCTGCATACCCAACCAAACATTAGGCTTTTGTTGATCTAATCTAACCAGTTGTTTGGGTTCGTCTTCTGCATTTTATCGCTTTTTTGGCGGTTTTTCGGCCCGTTACCCCAACGCGCTCTGGTTGGGCATCCAAAGTCGGCCTCGGAATTTTCTGAGAATCCTTATTAATTCACCGTTTCGTGGTACCTGCCCTATGTATAAGCGTTGCACCTCGTGTTAAATCCTTTCCGGAGGATTTCTACATGCGTTTTGGGTTTGTAAAGGTACCGCATCTGCTATTTTTTTATCTTATTATTTGCTGTTAGAGTATGTTCGTATTCCATTGTCTCATCTGTGTATTTGAAGGAGTTTCTTTTTTTATTTTAATTCATTTAGGTTTACCAATCGGAGGTTTTGCATTTCTTAAATTTTTCCACGTAATCTGGGTTTTCTTTCCCTGTATCATGGTATGTTTTGGCATTTCCCACGTTTTATAACGCTTTTTGTGTTTGAGTTTTTTTTTTCTGGTTGACAAAGTCTGTTTTCTTCGGATTTAACTTGCTTTTTTTACTGACACTTTCCAAATCAATTCTACGGTCATCATCATCATCCCTGCGTACCGATTACAAACTATATTCTACTTTATCCCTCTAAAGTGAAGGACTAAAACGCTGGCGCCCCAATTGATTGAGATTCTTTTTGACGTCTCTCCTCCATAAATATCACTCTTTTTTCTTAAAATTCTAAAGCTGACACGGCTGGTGGTGGTGGAACAGTATTTCCCGAGCTTATTCGGAATTGTTTCGCTAATTAAAACAGGTTGTTCCCCGTGAAATTAAATTTATGTTCCTGTTTAATCCCAGACCAAGGCTTTTTGCCCCCTGCAATTTTATCTTATCGCTTGTTGTGCATAAATATTTCATTGTCTTGGCTAAATTAGTATTACGCCTATGCTAATAGCCCCCATGTACTTTTTTTAGGTGTTTAGTGTATCAAGCTCTTTTAAATCTTGCGGATGGTATCCATGGAACATGAGCTTTTCGCCCATCGGTTATTGACACGTTTTTTTGTGTCGTTCAACTCACTAATAACTTTTTATGTGTTTCTTTTTAACTTTAAGCAGTAATTAGTTCGTTTAATGTAAGACAAATTATTTAAAAAATTTCGCATTGTCGTATTATGCTGTGTTATTTAATATAAATTTAAAAAGCATAACAGGCAAAATATGTTTTTTTTTATATTTGAAAGGTTATGCGGATTTTCTTTTTTACTTAAAAAAATACGATCAATAGAGGTAGCTATTTTTAATGGATTTTATAGTACTATTTATTTAAACTACTTTTTTTTATGAAAAAAATGATTTTGAGGAGTTACATGTACTTTAACTTTGCTTTGTTTTGTAGTTTAGTCCGTTGCTTTTGGGCAAACTACAGTATTCCTTTAACGGATCGTTAAATATGAAACGGCAGGACATAACCTGGTGCATCCGTGTTATTGAAACACTAGTTTTGGCAGGGGGTGTGGATTTTTGATGGAGTTGTTTTAGTGCAAATTTAACTTTGGCGCTTACCTTGTCGTAATGTTATTTGGGTTTTACAAAAAATTAATTCTACGCGTACAACATCGAAATACCTAGTTTTGAAGGATTTATTTAAGTTATGATGAAGTTGTAGTCATGGACACGTATCTGGGTGTTATACGAACCTAGGTAATTGCTATATCGAAGTGAAGCTGGGATTTAGTAAATATGGCGCTAATTGCCAGTAGGATTTCAGGCCATTTCCAGGAAATTTTCTGGAGCTTTGTTTCAACAGATTCTGGAGATCTGCGGTGGTTTAGTATCCTGGTTAAGGGTCAAGTACAGTTTTAGGAATTTTGGTTCTCTGTTATTGTAGATGGCGTTATCTTAGTAATCTAGTGTGAATTGATTTGATTTGGGCTGGTAATGTTCAACAGTTAGCGGATATTACCTTATTGTGGTTGACGTATTGGTTATGTAAAAGCGCCGCTGCGGGCAGCATTCTATGGTTTCTCGAGCGAAGTACGGTGTGGTTAAAATTTTTTACAAAAGGGTAAGAGGTGGAGATCCAATTTTGCATTTCTCTTCAATGTGGTTAAATGAATTACGAAAAAAATAGCATTTAAATCTAATGAGTTAGCCTTGTGGTTTGCGCAGGCGTCGCACAATTTGCAAACTGTCCTGATGCAACCCCGATGTTTACGATTAGTTTTTTCAGGAAATGGTTTTGGTTTAGAATAATTTATTGTAGTGTGGACGGATAATCGTATGACTTTATTCTGATCTCATGATAATGAAAGGTTTTCGTTATTTCTGTTTAAAGAGTCGGATTAAAAGCCACTATCACGCAAGGCATTTGATTGGTTATCTGACTTTACTGGTGGCTTTACTATTAAGAAGTTAGTAACCCCCGTTTCAAATGGTGGTTTCAATAGCGCTTATTGGTGCTTTTATTACCGGTTTTGTTCGTGAAACTCTATAAGTAACCTGTGCATCGGGTGTTTTTACCCTGTGACTTTCCTTTTTTGTTGTTCCAGAACGATCCATTGGAAAAGTGTCATGATTTGTTTTCGGACAAAACGAATAGTTTATCACCTAGTTTGGCATTTAATGGTATTAGAACTTTCTGCAGTTATCCCTTGGAATTGTTTATTTATCTTCAGCATTGCTTTTTTTCGCTTTACCGAACCCTCTCCAATCCAACGGTTTGCAAGACGTTGATTCACAAACTTTCAATATTCATAGTGTTTTAAATCTTTAGTTAATAACGCCATTCTGATGTGCTTTCGCTTACAATTTACCTCTCGTGGTGGTTCTTGGACATTTACGAAGAATTTGACCCGTTGGAATTAGTGGTGACGGATTGCTCAATTGTTTAGGACGGCCAGGAAAAGTAGTATTTTTGGTATAAGGTTGAAGCGATCATTTTTTTTACTGGGGGGATTTATTCCATGTTTAGTTTTAAGTAGTTGTACTTCAATGGTGCTTGTATGGATGGGTCTCCTTTGGTTTAGATGAAAGAATCATTGTTTGGCCACATTGCAGTATTTATTATCATTGTTTGATGAAGATTTTGGAAGACATTTTTGGTTGATGCTATTTAATGTTTTTTTAATAAGGAAGTTGTTCTTGGGGGCAGCAGGGAATTTAAAGCATTTTTCTGCATTTTTTCATAAGATTTACGTGTAGGCAGTGCTATAACGTTAACCCATTAGCCTCTATTCCGACACAACAGGAGATTTATATACTCCAGGGCAATGATAGAGTTTTGTTTTTGATTGCTGGTTTTTCCTTAGTAATGTTAGGTGTTGAATTTACCTTTACAACAAAATGTTTACCCGATTATGTTACATGATTATCCTTGTATGGTTTTGGCTCTAGATCAACATGGAATTTAGAAAATACGTTATTGTTGTTGGTTAGAGGGTCCATAACTAGGTTTTCTTGGGATGTCTCCAGCAGCTTATTCCGCTTTGGATAATGAGTAGTATAGTAGTGTGTGTGAGGTCCAAATTTGCTTGTTGAGGTAGCTTTTCTACCATTTTGTTATTGAAGGGGCGCTTGGTGTTTTATCGTCATATTTTATGCTAGTTCAGGATGGAGCTTTTAGTGCCGCGGTCTCAAGAGAGGCAAAAAATTGGATGAATTGACGGTTGTGCTTGCTGGGAAACACCCAGGCTCTTGCTTAAGCATGTTATCGGAGACCATACAGAATGGTTTGGCTTCTTTATTAATGTTTCCTATAAGTTTTGGTTTTAGGTTTTCATTTGACGCCGTTCCCAGGGGTGGCTTTTTACTGGAAAGGACGTTATTTGACTAGGATTTTGGTGGAGGGAGCTATTCGGTTGAGAATTTAGCTGTGTATCGTTAAATTCCTTAGGCCCAGCCCAAGCCAATTATGTTTTGAGAATTCCGTAGAAGATGCTTCATTTGTTAACTTAGAGATTGGCTTAGTATATTTGGTCACTTTTAAATGTCCATTATTTACCAAATTTGTTTAGTGTGGTAGAAATTTTGTTTTTGGACGGTTATCAGGTGGTCGAATAATCAGCAGGCAAGTAGTGGTGTAGAGGGTTCGCTTTGAGGTGTTTCATTCCAGATATTCGAGTAGGTGTTAACGTTAGTTTTCTAAAAATAAGTGATAGATATAATATTAGTTACACTGTGTTTAGCTTGATTGTTGGCTGTGGCTTTATGCCGAAAGACCTTTATAATCAATGCGGCCTACCGCGTAGCTTTGTCGTCTCGAGTGGTATTAGGCCCGTTAGTTTGGGAATGACGCATTTATATCACTCTGGATGCCGATTGGTCCGTTGGACCCTGCATAACAACAGAGAAGGGTTGCATTACCACATTTCAGATTGAATTGATAGAAGAGGAGGACAGGGCTTACTATTTTACTCAAACGTTCAAGGGCTTTTGGGCTACTGCTAGGTAATGAAAATAGCAGTTGGGGAAATGGGGGGGGATTGTTTGGGGAAAAAGGGGGGGGGGGTGCCCAATTTTTGTTTTTTTTGAGATTGGGGTTAAAAAACTTTTTTTTTGGGTGGGCTTCCCCAGGGGGATACTGGGAAATGTGGGGGTATTCTAGCCTTATTTAGTTTTTTATATAGCAATGGCTATGGCCAGTTTGCGCGAATTACGAAGTTTATTCACTGCCACCAACCCCAATGTTTTCTCTGTATTTGTTTCAAGAATGAAGGATTTTTCTAGCCGCGATTTGCCTTTTAATTGAAGGAAAAGCTGCTTGCGCCATCCCCGTTTCTCGGTTCGACGACGTCCGGTAACCTTAGGGATTGATGTTTTATAATAATGCTACTGAGGTATATTTATTTGTGTTTTACGCGTATTGATGCTGGGTGCGTGTATACGGGTGCATGTTCCGGTGTGTTAGCAATTTCTTCTGTGTATGTTTTGTGGTGTCAGGTGGATTTGCCAACTGGATTCCAATTAACCAGTTTAAACGTATGTTATTA
>Ga0163217_1071592_pt1 | contig 12331 bp, 3 predicted proteins | sample SynspAceP_FD_185933 | JGI IMG/M metagenome (GOLD analysis project Ga0163217, IMG submission 185933) | Saline lake microbial communities from Ace Lake in Antarctica - Synechococcus sp. Ace-P (PacBio error correction) | ecosystem: Environmental > Aquatic > Non-marine Saline and Alkaline > Saline ... | reverse complement strand
CCGGGGAACTTGGCGCCAAATTGAAACTTTGCGTTCTTTAGTTGCCATGCCGATTATCCTTGGCGGAATTTAAACCAACCTTACTTTAGGCAGTAAATTTTGGATTAGGCATAAATCCCAAAATTTGACCCTTATAATTTATTTCCCTTATTGCCCAATAACATTTACCTCATCATCGGCTAGTATTTATTCCGTCTTCAGATGCGATCATAAGCACTATATCTTCTTCCTTCTCCAAACCAGGATAGAAATAACGTATAGGCTGTCTTTTCGGACCCATTTAAAATTCAGGAAATAATAGTAGCCCTCCTTGTTGTTGATAGTATGGTTACCTACCTAGGAGCATCGTTTTAAAAAATCCATTCCTGCCTCAGGGGTAACGCCCTGTTTTTGGGTGGTTCACCAGCTGCGGAGATGCATGACCCATATCCAATCACCCGGATCATTGTTTTCTTGTAATTCTGGTTGCAATTTACTTGCTAGAGGCATAGCAAGTTAGTGCAAAGAAATGAAAATACTTTTTTCATTTGTGCTAGGAATTTCTTAGATTTTGGTACTGAGTATTGAACGTGTACTTCAGTTATATGTATTTGTTATTAATTCGTTGTATGGAACCTTATTTAACTTTTTTCGATTAAAAAGTCTTTTTATTACGTTTTGAGTATAAACTAGGAAATAGCTATTAGACGCTCTTTTTGCATAAACTTGTGACAAAAAGATAAAATCTACCCATCTAATAAAAATTAGGTGGTTTTCTAACAATATGGTGGTATATTCTGTTAAAAATCAGTATTTTGCGGGAATAAAATTGTAACTTTAAAAGAAACCTTATAATGAAAGTTACCGTTGTTGGGGCAGGTTGCTGTTGGCGCAAGTTGTGCAGAAGCTACATTGCTATAAAGAATTTGCATCCAAGAAGTAGTCACTGTGTTGGATATTAAGGAAGGTTTTGCTGCAAGGCAAGGCCATGGATTTAATGCAAACAGCTTCCTTAAATGGTTTGATACCAAATACTGTAGTTACTAATGCATTATAGCAAAACAGCTGGAAAAGCCATGTTGCTATTATTACAGCGGGTAATGCCTCCGTAAGCCGGGAATGACCGTGAGGAATTATTGGCATAAAGGCAGCGTATTGTTTAAAAACGGTATCTTCAAATTTAAAAAAGTGAACATTCTCCTAATGTAATTTTGATTGTAGGTTAGCAATCCAATTGATACCATGAACCTATTGGGTTCAACCAAACAACTAATTCTACCTAAGGGCAGGATTAAGGGAATGGGTGGTGCCTTTAGATAGCGCTTAGGTTTAAATACAGATTTGGCCGAAGCATTGGAAGCTCCTATTTCCGATTGTGGATTGGAATGGTTAATTGGCGGTCATAGTGATACAGAATGGTGCCTTCGTTACGGCCCATTGCCACACGAAAAATAGTATTAAGGTATCCGAATTTTTGACGAAAGAGCATTGGCGCAAGTTTCCGAGGGATACAAAAGTTGGTGGGGCTACCCTTACCAAATTGTTGGTACTAGTGCTTGGTTACGCACCTGGTGCTGCAGTCCTTCTTCCATGGTTACAGCTATTGCCTTGCCGATCAAGGAAGAAGATTGTTTCCATGTTCTGCCTTTTTGGAAGGGAAGTACGATTTAAATGATATTTGCATTGTGTTTCCTGTACTTTAGAGTAAAAATGGCATCGAAAAAATCGTAAAAAATAGATTTGACCGAAGCAGAGAAAACGAAAATGAAGATGAGTGCAGAGGGTGTAAGAAAGGGACCAAATAGCTTATTGACCTTATAAAATCACGAGGGCGTTTGACAGTATTTAGGGCATCCGTCCCAAAGTTTCCGAAGGGACCATCGGAACGGGGCGGGAATTGGCCCTTATTTTATAAATCTTGTAAAATTATATTGTTAGTTCCTAAGGGAAATAATATATTTGCACGCTATTAAGAAAATACCATTTTAAAAATAATATAACCAATGCAAAAATAAAGGACTTAATAAAGCTTTTTTTGCTTTTTGTTTTGGGCTATAGTATTTATCAGCTATCCTAACAACTTTTATGACCAATTAAAGTAGAAAAGGATTCAGTTGTCTTTGCTACGAACAAAATTCGGAATCTGAGCAGCATTTACCTGAGAAAAGGGAAGCTCTAGAAGCTAAATATTTAGACTCTATAGGAGAAAATTCAATTTTGGGATTTTACCACTTATGATGAAGCTAAGAAAAAGGACGCTAATAAAGGTCTGGATTAAAGGGAGGTATTAATGTTTACCCTTCAAATATCTGTTTAAAAGATATTTTAAAAAGGTCTGGCCAACAATACAAAGGAATCCGGTTTTCAATAAAGCATTGGCCGATGCCGATGCCGCTATCCAAAAGAAAGGTGATGCTACCTACATAGAACTGTTTTTGGCACATCTTTGAAAAGATAAAAGGAGATGCGCAAAATTGGCTTCCTCCAGCATTTGTTTGGCGAACCAAAGGTTTGAGCGATGTCATTAATTTTCAAATATGTCGGAATGATCAGGTTTAAACCGATACATTAGGACTAGATCGATGAGTCCATTTGTTTGGCTTTTGAAAGTGCTTCCGTGAGCGTTATTGATGGTTTCGCTGCTGTAACTCCAAGCCCAATATTCAGCCGTTGAGGGTAATTCTGGTCGTATCTGGGAAATTGCCAGGAGCAAAAGGGATATTGGACGAGCACAGGATTTGATCTAAAGTACGGCGCAGTTAGAAGTTTTGGGAAAACTTACAAAGCAGAGCAACCCTAGTTAAGCAAACTTCTTTGCAAAACAGCTAACAAGTTTAAAAGACTTTGCGTCGAAAGTAGAAAAACAGAAGTTAGGAGTAAAACCAGAATCCGAATTGGATTCCTTATTGTCAGATGTTGCTCAAGATCATTTGCGATTTTTCCCAAGACGTTAAACCCATTGGTTTAGTTTATTGATCCCAGCTAATCCTAACGGAAATGCTTTGAGTATAGACGCGGCTTATTCAGGATTTACGGCTAAAATTAGGCGAATACCTAGGATGGAAGGAAATACCGTCGATGATTCCGGGAGATTATACAGTTCGTTAAATTTGTATGGAAACGTCCAACAGAAGGTCGCGAAAAAAGGGGTTTTTTTTTTTGTTGGGGGGGAATTTATTTTTTTTGAATATTTTTGGCGCCCCTTTTTAAAAAAAAAATTTTCCCAACAGGGATAATACTACGAGAATAAGCTCGGTGATGTTGTGTTCTGATGCTTCGGCATACTTTTGATCATTATAACAAAAACCTGCGGTTTCAATGACCAATGGAATACCAAGCGGCAAAGGAAATGGCGAAAAACTAAACACGGTGATGCCTTTAATAATCAGACTGTATCGCTATCGCTTTTGGATAATAAGTTATACCGCTCCAGGTGTTTCATCAGGAACCAATTTCAGGTGGTCGCTCAGCAGATAAAACGGTAAACTGTTACCATCAATGAGACCCCAAAGATATTGCACAACGTTTTGAGGGGCAGGTAAACTGCCTGCTTCTGCAGAGACTCATTCAATCGGAAATTGTAGGTCCTTCTTTAGGACAACGCAAGCATTAGTACGTGGATTCTATTCCTTTATGATAGCTATGGCCCATTTATGGTATGGATGTTTTTTACTACGGTAAAGCCGAATATTTGCAGATATCGCCCTTCTTCCTAAATATCATGTGATCTTTGAGGTAATTCGTGAGCTTAAATGCAGTTTTTTACCTTACCGGGGAATTGCCGTATTGTATTGACTATAGGTATGTCGGTTAATGCCAACGTACTTATTTATTGAACGTATTAAAGAGAATTAGCGAAAGGAAGCGGGCAGAGCCAGGCAATAGCAGCATGATTTTTGAAAATGCACTTTTCTTCTATTGATTAGGATGCCAACATTACAAAACTGGTTTAACGGCGCTTATGACTATTTAATTGGTTCAGGACCAATTAAGCGGTTTTGCGCTACCACCTTATAATAGGTATTGTTACGTCCCTTGGTTTACGGCCCATATTTCATCACCAGACTTAGTTGATTGGTATGTGAGTTGGAAAAGGAAAAAAACATTGCGATTTTCTCCACGCGCTATGACCCAAGAATTCTTTTCAAGAATGATTCAATATCGGATTTCTTGGCCAAAAGAAGGATTGCTTATATAGCGTTCTTCCAATGTTGGTGCGCATAGGCTACTATTTTCATATTGACCCAAGGCATACCGCCAAGGGTAGATTTTCTTGAGGACGTTCCTTACACTGAGGATTTGAAAAAAATGGAAACCGTCTGGAAATCGCTTCGGAACTAAAAAATACAGTTTTCGCGTAGCGGCACCAATGTTAAAACATATGGCGAGGCAAATCAAATAAAAATTACACTGCCTTATTAAAGTAGATTTGAAGGACATAGAAGTTTGATAATGAAATACCAGAATAAACTTGATACTTCCACTACAGGAGAATATATGCCCGATGTACCAGTTTTGATGATTTTACTATCGGAGTGGTCCTGAAAAAGGATTGGAATCCTTCATCGGTTTAAAGTGGGTCCAACCTATAGCGAGATATTAAAAAGAACGCCTTCTTGGCCATTATTGGTCTGCTGTAGTGTTCCTTTATATTCTCTTTTTAGCTTCCGTAGATGGCAGTTCTCTTTCAGGCTGCGGTTGCAGCTGTATTCCATGATAACTGAATCGATATTGGGTGCTATTCTCTATCTTTGGTAAACAATTTGCCTTTTAACTATGGAGAATGGACCAAAGCTTTACGCCTGCCAATATTACAGTTATTGGTTTATTCATGAATGATACGGTTGGTGTGTTTCGACCGTATTAGGGAAATTATTGCCGAGAAAGGCTGGCAAGGGCTGGTGAAAACACCAACTTGCACTAAACAGTACCTGAAGTAGAACCTGAATACCTCCATGACTTACCTTAGTGGTTATGTTGGCGATATTTATCTTCGGAAGGTGAATCCTTAAGAGGTTTATGTTTCGCAATGATCATAGGTATATTGTAGGTACTTATTCATCTTTGTTCATTTGCAACCTCCGGTAATGTTCGATACTTTGAAAAAGCAAAAAACATCAAATGCGTGACGAAGGAAGAAAATAAGTTCTCTTATTCATGTATAATAAGAAAAAGGCCCGCCACTGACAGCGGCCTTTTTTTATATATTTTTCCATTTGGATCCTTCGGACGATAAATTTTAATTCGTAGGAAGATATTGTGCCGCTTCCAATCCAGGTTCTTCCTATGCGACACAAAGACAAATGGCAGTTGTACTTTCTCTAAGCTATTTTTATTTACTTAGGGCTATAAAAAAGCCAGTGCGCTTTCATCATCCAAAACCTGCTGTAGGTTCACCAAAAATTCAGTAAGTGGCGGGAATTGTTTTATCATGGCCCTGCGGTCATAATCATACGCTGTGTCCTGCTTGAAAGGTCGCGAAATGAAAACATCCCTTAAGGCTCTGCCACATGTCCAAAATAATCAGCCATTCTTTGCAAGTGCTCTCTGATTTTCGGTGGCGCATAAATACAGTCCCAACGGAGCGTTCATTCCAGAGAATGACCATGTTTAGGGGCGAATGCAACCTGAAAAACGCTATCGGTCATGGAAAGGCGGGTAGTATCCAATTCGTTTCTTTTAATCCCAAACACTTTCTCCGCGCGCTTCCCTTTTGTTGACCAAAAAAAGGTTATAGTTTCTTGTCGTATCCTTTATGGTTGTCCCCGGAATCTATGGATAATAGCTTTGATTTTCCACTTCCATTTTGACCTATAAGTTTGCCAGAACTCCCTTTCTTTATCGGTTCCAAATTAATATTCTCAGTATTTTTTTATCACCATTATGCTACCTTAATTTCCTTACAGTCTAATTTAAAACGCGATTCATTAAAGTTCTGTAGGGTTAATTGGCCTGGAAAATCTCCGTGAAGGAGGAATTTATAGATGAAGCACTTTTTTTATCTGTCTGGAGGTGCGCCGGAAAGCAATCTTATGGAAGCGTTTTCCAATATCATCCAAATGATTTTATTAAAGGGTAGGATATCTACTTTTCTGCTTATTAACTGCGATTATATAAGTGTTTTTGGCCTTATAAGGCCAAAGAGATGCGTTTAAGTCGTTTTTGGGAGTCTTTACCAAATTATCGAAGGGAATGGTCCAAAAACAATAAAATCCGCGCTTACATTAAATATATATTTCAATACGCCTTTTGTTCTCCAACTGGACATCGTCTTAGGGCTTTGTTTGCGTTATTTGATTAATTATCTAATCCCGTGCCTTCCTCCTTCATCTATAAACTCATTCAATGTTATTTTGTGAAAATAGGGCGCCCTTTAAATCCTTGAAGATCTTCAAATCCTTTTGGGGAGATCACCTTCCAAAACAATTGGTTTATAAAGAGATCTTTTTGGCGAATTGTTATTTATAAATACGGCCCAATCGTATTTGGAGTCATGAATATAGTCTTTTTAGGCTTTGTAAAGCAAATAATTATCGAGGGAGTTTTGGCGGATTGCTGACGGTATTTGTGAACCAATAAGTGAATTTAAAGTCAATGCGCCCCAGTTTCCTTCCCTTCAAAAGTTCTATAAGTAGTTGTGCTGTAGACTAAAAAAGGCAGGAAGCTGGCTTAATAGCACGCCATGAAAACGGCGCAGTTTAGTTAAAGTTCTCGATTGTTCATTGTATTGGAATAAAGTGGCAAAGAAACAATTTGTTGGTAAAGGTAAACATCTACCTCTGAACCAATAAGCCCAAAATATCTGTTTGTTCCAAGGTGAAGCGTAGGTTGAGTTGTTGTAGCCTAAATTAGTGCTTAACTAACAAAAGGGTTGGAAAACGGTACCCTATTCACTTATAAGGCTTGCTTCGTTGCCTCCAGAATAGTAACCTCCGAAAACGCCCCCCCCATGAATAATGAACATACTTTGGGGTTCGAAATAAAAAGTCTATAGTATAGGCGTTCCAATGATGTTGGGGTTCCAAATCCAGGGATTCCTTCCTGATTTCTTGTAGGTCAAAAAAGGATAGGAATTCTAACGTATTCGTCGGTTTACACCAACGTAAATTGGAACAGGTCCCTAAAGATCCAGGCAGGTAAACTCAAAAAAGATTGAATTGTCTGTGCGCTCCACTTTTTCAATGAAAAGAAATAAGCTATGCTTATTTTTAGGCCCTGGCTTAAAATCGGTAACTTTTTTTTGGAAAAAATAAATGCCCTCATAAGAAGTTAATGTTCATCATATACCCATTTTCTAGGAAACAAAACCCCACCTCAGCGGTATTAAGGTGTCTTTCTACCATTCTTCCTGTTATCCCGCCAATTCCATTACCGACTTTTGTATTCCAAATTGGGCTTGCTTGGCGTATGCCCATTACCGTTTTTATTGGGTTGCAAACGATTTCAGATAAACGCTTCCCTGTACCCATGTGGTTATTGGCGGAGGCCCAAATTGTATTCCAAGCCTAAGTTTTCGGTTGAACTTAGGGAAAAAGTGTCTTAGGAATCGGTATCCGTTGTGAGGTAATTGATGGATTCATTTATTTACAAACATTAAACCAATACTAGGCATTAGACTTTGGCGCCAAAAAACTTTTCTGTGTAAGGAGAGTTACGCCCAAAGCTTATGACTAGTTATCCTGTTTCATCTACACTGGCTGTTTGCATGTTCATTAGCCCCATGCCCATTTATTATTTAGGTTTTCCGCTTACTCGTAGCCTCCAGCTCTTATGGTTACCCCTAAACCTTATATACTTCTGGAAAAAAAGAAAGGACGGTATGGTAGGCATACCCAAAAATTGGCCAAATAGATCTCCGTTTTTCTAAAAAAAGAATTGTTTTTTTTCGGAAAAAAAAGTTCCAAAATCGGTCTAGATTGGTGGACCTGCGATTACTTCAACCTGCGAGAATCTGGATTCACTGTGTAGTCTAAATTCAAGGAAGTGCTGCAGGCTGAAGTTAAACATCGCTCCAATTTTTTTATCGTAACTGGGTCTTGCTGTTATTTTCCCTGTCTTCACTGCATTTCCACCCAAGGACATAAGGGATAATCGAGAATTTGTTTTTCGGGAAGGTGGGGGGGCGAATTCCCATACCAAGTTCCGGCTATATAGGCAAGTGCAAGCGGGTTTGGAAATTGTCTAGGAATGGCGGTCCAGCCTCGATTTTCGCCCGGATTTTAGCATCTAACCGGCTAAAATTGATGCCCCATTCCGTAACCCCGTCTTCATAACGAATGGATTTGAAGGGGAATGCCATTTCAAATAATCCATTTTCATTCATCGCGCCTAGTTGACTGCGAGATCCATTTTACTGTCCCAATTTAGGTCAAACACTTCCTCCACCATACATGGTTCCGTCCCATTGTGCTCCTTGCAGCATTAGAGCAAAGGGAGTAGCCAGTTGTCTGATTGTTAAAGGGGCTCCATTAAACAACAGAAAGTTGTCATTTTTTCCAAAACCGGAAAATCCCTTCGTAACGACTCTACATAGTAAAGAGCCTTTGTAGCGTTGTAAAAAGGGCCTTAATAGATAAAAGCGTTATTTTTCGCATAGGTTCATCGGATTTCCGATGGTCATTGGCCTTTCGGATCCAGAGCAATTACCAATAAGAAGGTTGGTTGCCACATCAGGTATCTAGCCAGGCCTATCGTTACCGGTACCGTCTATTTTCCAATGGGTGAGCTGGTCTTTCTTAATTTAATGGAAAAAGCTTCGCATTTTCTTCTGGGCCAAGCGGAGGCCAGGCTAAGGCAAAAAAATATTGGAAGGTGAGGTATGCTTTTCTGGTAGCGCGACAAATGGTTATGGTCATTTTGTTGCGTTAAGCTTCAACTAAATTATAGTGTTTTAAGAGAATCAAAAACCGTTAAAAAGTCAGAAAACTTTAACTTTTTAAGTAAAACTTCTGGCCCACTAGGGATGTATGGTAATTCTCGTAGGATATTTGAATTCCCCAATCTCCAAGACCCACTTATCCGCCATTCCGCCGGTTACTTCCGAAAAACAAACTTTACTGCAACCTCGGGCACGATAGGCTGTTCTCGTTTAGAGTTGTGCATTTTTTTTTGAAAACTGGCAATGTGCAATTTGATCGTCCACAAAAATGAGATCTAAAGGAAACTCAGGTAGTTTTTCATGTAAAAATAGTGCATGGACCACATCACTCAAAACACAAAATAATCATTTCCCTTCCTTAGATTGCATTGAACTACCCGGTACATAAGACCTGGTTCCCTTTCGTATCAGTATCCGCTATCTCAATGTCCAAAATTGATGCATAAGGGAATCCGATTCCTTTTTCAGGATGCGGAGGTCGCCTTCGTTTTTTGAAGGTAATAGGGGTTGTTTTAAGTAACTTTTTTATTTCTTCCTTTGCAGGGACAATTGGATAATTAAAAAACAAACAACTAAAATTAGTATAGATTTATTATTTCTCATTTTGCAAAGATTCTGAGTTTTTTGGATCTGAATTAGGGTTGTCTGACTTTCTTGATGTTTGCGCGTTTTGGTCTTAAGAATATAATAGAATCCTACCAGAATAAATGGTTATGCTCAAACACTGCGCCGGTAATAAGAACCCAAGGAGTCGCTCAAAGCGGCCTTGACTTCTTCTTTACGCTATTCCACAAAGAAACGCACCGTCCCAATAATAGCTACTAAGAAACACCAAAAAGGTATCCAAGCGCTTTCCTTTATCAGTTTTCCAATATAAAAAATACAAAATGCGGCCAAGACGAAAAATGAACATAAAAAACCTCACTTATAGTTTGGCTGGATGCCTATAGGGTATTTGTCCTCCAAAATTCTGAAAAACCTAGGATCTTTTTGCAATAAGATCTGTAGGCGGCGATTCACTGTTTTTTCTTTGGTAATGGACAAGCCTTGTAGGCGGGCATGTCATCAGAGTTCACCGTACGAACCTTAGTAAGCAAGTGCATAAGATTTTTCTACCAGTATTTGCCGTTGATTCGAATTGAAGAAATTTCCCAATCGTACACCAAAAAAAGCAACAATAGACACTGGTATAACGATTCTATCCAGAATCCAGAGGAAGAATTTTAAATTCAGGAAATTTTCTGTATTAGAGGGTACATTTTGCCTAATTATGATTCAACAATGCCGCACCAGGACTGGCCAAGCCGGTAAATCCGGTAAATTCATAAACCAATCTTATAAATCCGAAAAGGGTGCTGTTCTTGCACTCTCTCTTATAGGTAGGCAAAATCTCCAACACATGTTCTGATAATAAGCCAATCGTAAAAGATTACATGACCCAGGTCTAGCGCCCCAACATGGGTAGCCAAAAACAGTGTATATGAAAAGGAAGTCTAACGTTTCAAGGGATTTTTTTCTTTAAAAAGATCTCTTCATTAAGGTACCATCCTAAAGCGAAAAGCAAAATTATCCAGGAGAAAGATTGTAATATTATTTTTGTAATACCCCAATTTTGAAAAAAGCTGTATCGGCGGCGGTTCCAAGTTAAAGCCTAAAAAAGTACATCTACAATTTTTTTTTAAGGAACTAAGATAAGTAAAGACTGAAAGAAAAGGTGGACGAAATGTCTTAAATGTTATAAATAGAAATATGGTAATGTGTTTACCGTAATTATGCCAACATAAAGGCTTTGGGCTATTTTAAAACCAGAAATTAGAAAGTGCGTATTAACCAATGTATGAACAGGGTCGTACCCCACTTCCTCCCCATGCGTTGACAGCTAAAAATTCCTTTTTATTGGAGAGGCCAAACCTCCTGTGAAAAACCGTGCTTTGGCAATGCTTCCAAAGTGTTATTGTGAAACACTGTGGGGAATAGCCGGGCAATGAGGCAGGGGAAGCGCTGAGATAAAAATTCTGTAAAACTTTTACCAATAGGAATTAAAGGGGGCAATAATGCTTTTTTCATCTATTTTAGAATTTTGTATTAAATGGAAAAAGAACCTTAATAAAAAATTTCTTCCGAATCAAAACACTTCCACTTCCGCCCACAAAAAATTTTAATTAATTTCGATTTGGAAAGGAAAAATTAATTTTATACACATTTACCATAGCTTTAAAAAGATAACTGCCTAATTTAAGATAGCGCTGAAGGTAGTGCGCGTCCTTTGCCATCATTCAAAACTGACATGGCCCATCTCTGCTAAATTGGTCCCATTATTTTGTTCTGATTGTGAGAAAAAATCCTTATTAGGCTCGCTGCTTCGTTCCCTCAATTGGACAATTAGCCCAACAAACAATCGCCTAATTATCCGAATTAGTTGCAGCCCATTTTATTCTGATTTTCCAAAGTCCCAATAAGTTAAAAGCAAAAATATGCAAGTCTCTATTAAAAAGCTCCTTTGTCCATTTCAGTTATAGGTTTCTTGCCTTCTTAATTAAGTTGATGGTGTTGCTACTACTTCAAATAAAATTGGCAGTAAGCATTGGAGTATTAAAAATCATCGTTTCATGGCATCATACCCTTTCTGTTTCCACCCTCTACACTAAAGCGTGGATAGATGAAGATGGTAGGTAAGGCTTTTCGAGGCGCCAATTGCATTCCATCAGTTTTGATAGCCTTTTTCAGAAGCCAAAAGTGCCCTCCATGTTGCTTAGGTCCAATATACTCGTATAATTGGCCTGCATCATAAAAAAAAAGCGGCACTAACAGATGGTTGTGTAGGGTTTGCTAAGGAATGTTTATTTCTCTCCAGAAAAACATTTCGTGGGTTAAGATAATTGTTCCCTGCTAGACTTGGCCATTTTTTTAGCCATTCAAAGGTAAGCCATTGGTGGCGTGGAGCCAGTATTTTTACCGGCCGCATTGCCCGTTGCGGAGGCTTCAGGCTTGGGGCAATTCAACATTCATGATGTGGAAAATTTAAGGTCCATACCCGCCACCATTGAATGTCAAAAGTTTCTCCGCAGGGTATTTTTGTGCTCATGGCGGTGCAATTCCAAATTGCCCAAGCCGGGGAAAAAACCCCCAATCTTCCCCAGGGGAGAAGGGCCATCTTTCATGATTATGCTGCCACCTCCGGCCTTTTTCCATAAGGCAACAAAAATTTCTTGTGGAACTCTTTTTTTTCGTGCCTGGTTGCGGGGCCAAATTTTCACGCGTATGCAATCCATTTATCCTTTCCAAATTTCCGTCCCGGCTTAAAAAGCTTTTGCCGTAACCTCATTAAAGGTTTTGTTGAATTTTTCAACATCCCAAAAAATAAACAAAGAACCAATTTTAATTTCATAAAAAAGCAAAATATTTCAACCCTTTTTTTCTAGAATATTCTTTATGATTTTTTTCAAAAATCCCTCCCCTCTTTTTTTTTTCGGT
>Ga0163217_1023523_pt1 | contig 12332 bp, 10 predicted proteins | sample SynspAceP_FD_185933 | JGI IMG/M metagenome (GOLD analysis project Ga0163217, IMG submission 185933) | Saline lake microbial communities from Ace Lake in Antarctica - Synechococcus sp. Ace-P (PacBio error correction) | ecosystem: Environmental > Aquatic > Non-marine Saline and Alkaline > Saline ... | reverse complement strand
TATTTTGTGAACACTGATAAAGTTGTTTGATTCCCAGTGGAAACAAGGAGCGGACACGCGCTTCATTTTTCTCGAATACTTTATACAAGCAGCTATTCGGAGGCATTCCCATTTGCACTGAAAGGTTGGAATTTCCCCTCAAAAAGGCCTATTCCATCGAGCGCGCGCGATTGGAGCACTTCAATGAAAAGTCCTTTTCGGCCAAACTTCTCAGCTCATTCAAAATTGATCCTCAACGAGCCGCAATCTTCCTCTCAAGGCATATCCATCCGCTTGGGGGAACTATTAGATCTACCATTTTCCGAATCTACGTAAAAGCACGGACCAGCGTCTCGCCAAAACATTCCCATTCCCTGATTCAAGGCAAGCCCGTTAAGTGGGCTTTTCTTTCCAGTCTTCCGTCTAATTCCAGCGAGGCGGTCAAGCGCCTTTGTGGTGAATACCTGGGCATGAGGTCCCCGATTCCAAAAAATCCACTGAAAGAAGTGCTTTCGTCCAAATTGGACCATTCGTTCACAGGCGAAGCTCAGCGCCTTTGCGATTGCGGCAGATAAAAAACCGTCGAATACGGCGCGTATAATCCCAAATCCTTCATCGGTATTCATGGTCAATGGAGCGCCATCGTTAAGGAGCGACGATACACTAAAAAATATTCACAAAAACGGAGTTCGCATCGATATTCCAAATCCTCAGATAGTGTATATGCCAGCCTTCGACCGATGCGTTCAAGGTCCAAATGCCCCGATTCTCTGTGCTTTAAAGTACAGCGAAAGTTAATATATATTTGCTCCAAAGCCTCGACCGGGGCTTGACATTGCCCAATTCATCGGTCTCCTCTGGAGACATTGTTCCAAAATGGCTTTCATAGAATCTATCAACTGAATTTAATTCTTACGTGGGTCGGAAAGTGACTTGCAATGGCCCAAGCATTCCGACAAGAATGCCCTTCCCCACGACCAAAACCTGGATTAAGATATTATGTTGCACCGTACTTTGGGTCAAGTTGAACCACCTGCCATTTGGCGATACCCACCCAACCAAAACTATGTTGACACCATCCATGATGAACATCCAGAAAACTTTGGATGTTTATCCCTGCCGATCCTGCCAAATCTCGATATTAAACCAATTAGATTCTTATGAACTCCGCCATTCCTAATCCAAAGTTGGACAACTTTGATGATTTCTTGTTATCCTCGAGACCAAACTGTCATCCCAACAAATAGGCTGCTGGATTTAAGTTAAGCTCTCCCAGTTCTACAAGGCAAGGAATGGATTTCTACGAAACGTGTCATTCCCCAGGCGTGACCAAAATAGGCCGTTATGGCAATTGTGCTGCTCTAAAGCAAGAGAGATAGTGTTGTTCAGGATCCCGGGGGGTTTCTCCATAATCCTATTGTCGGGCATCTTGGGCATTGGAAAGAAAACAATAAGGAGTGGGGTTCCCCAGAAGCGATGGATTTTCTGAGACGATCAGCGCCTTGCCTATAGAATGGTTCCGCAAAAAACATAGGGATAGAAAATTCCCATAGAAAGGATCAATTGTCACATAGTGAGACAAGTTAGAGGGAAGCAAGTTTTCAGCAATGTTCGGAATCGCCATAAAAGAGTATTATATGCTCTCACAGTTGCTTCCCTTACTTTAGTGATTTGGGCAGCACCCTTTACCAACTATGCGAAGCGCGTGACATTCTCACCACGTCCCGTCTATCGCAATTGTGGCTCTTCGAAAGTCCTGGCGCTTCTTTTTTTGGTGAACTGATTTTGCGCTAGCGTGTACCACTACGAAGCTGCTGCCCGACATCTTTCGCTATCTGTCGTAATCTATTATGGCAAATCTCTGGGCTTTTCAGTTGGAGTATGAGAGAAAATTTGTAGTCTGGTGCACGTTTCTTCTTCTACTGATCTAAAATGGCTTTCTTGCGCGTTTTCATCAAGCACTGGGAATTACGAAATTGATTTAGTTACAGATCAACTATTCGTAAGCCGATAATGTGTTCTTTTTACAGGATCACCTGCGGCTGACTTAACTTAGCCATATCCGAATACTTCGACCACTCCCTTCCGGAAGCATGCCTGGAGATCCTGAGTACAAGCTTGAATGTCCTAACATATCCCACATCATTCCAGTTTCGCTCTAAAATTACTCCCCGCGTTCCAAAAGGGAGACGATAAAACGGTGTTGATTCTAATCCTCAGATTCCACATGTCTTCGAGTTGCAGTTAAAGAAATAGTTATGTTTGCTCAATGTAAAACTTAAGGCATAATCTCGATTGATTCGTCCGAAGCAGAAATCTCATATTAGAATCTGACTGTTTATTGGTTGTACTAATTTCAAATTCTTGAAGTACTTGTGCAAGAACTCATGCAAAATCCTATTTTATAGAACTAACTAGCCGCTTTTTGGCATGCAAGTTATTGCTGGAAGTCTAGATGAAGGGGAGCAATAGGAAAAATTTCACATTACTTTTAGGCAAAACCCGATGAATTTGGAAAATAGGGCAGATTAGATTGGATGACAGGTTTGCAAAATTAGGAAAATATAAATCTTCACATGTCGTTATTTGCTGACAAAAGTGAAACGGGCAAAATGCTTAGAGGCTGTTGTGGCTTCAAAAAATAAAAAAAACAGTCTTATTTGGACATGTTATCCAATAAGTATTGTAAAAACCGAGCATGGCTAGGCCACTTTAGGTAGGAAATAATGTAAAAGTATTGCGTACCGGGTCGACAAAACCCAGTTTATATACAAACTCCAGATTCAATATCTACAAAATATGACGCCTGGGTAAATTCGGCCAGTGCGCCGGCTCAACCAGGCACATTAACATCTTTGACTTTAATTTTTAATTATTTTATGAAATTGCGCGCCGCGAAGTTCTGCGCCAGAGGGCCCACAATAAAAAAAAAATCTCTAACACCATGCTTGATCGCCTAGGTGTTGGTTTGTTCTGCGTTCAAAATCTTTTCAGCAATTTCCAAATACAAACTACTTCAAACAACTCTCCGGTTCGTCCAGCATTGTAGCTGATTCCGTCTTTTCTTCATACTTCTAGCTTATTTCTCTCACTGTATCTACACAATCACTATTCCTTCGCTATCTCAAACTCAACGTTCTTCTACTACCACTGTCAGCTACCAACAGCCTCCAAAATATACTCCGATATTCTCGGATTTTCCAGTCAGTGGACCTTTAGTCTAGAACTCAACTTCCACCACTGAGTACGGACCACAATCGCGGAAAAATATATCTTCCCGGCCGATTATACGGGATTTTTTGCTACCCAGAATTGGTAGTCTCCTAAAGTTCATGATGATCACGGAAAGAATGTTTGCCCGGTTCCACCAGAAGCGTCTCTTAGTCCAATCATTTATTGGCCTTCCAAAATTCACTCAATGCTGTCCACATGACTAAGTCGGTTGCTTCACCATGAGGTCCCCATAACGCGCCATTTCTTCGACCACCACTTGCAAAAAGTTTCTGGCCCCAATACATCCGGACCAAGAGTGTGCAATTCATAACAGCTAAGCGCCTTCCGTTGAAGAATTTCCCACAGATTCAGAGCTTCGCCAAATACAACGCGCCACATTATTATACATTCTGCGAGAATAAGCTGTTCCGTCGCGAAATTCTCTTGTCCAGCGATTGCAGCACCTCAATCATCCCCTCGAATCTTATTCTTCACTTTCTGGAAGTGGAACTCGTTCTACACCTCATGCTTGGCGCGCAAATTGCAACTTCCTACGTTAAATTCTTATAACATGCTAATTCTGTGATTAAACACCCTTCATCACACCATGTCTGGGGTCGACTTGAGAGAGAATAAGAATTAACATATTAGCAATTTTTTTGATACCCCATCTGGTCTCGGTATACGTATTGAAAGCACTGTCGTGTACTGGTGAGAAATGGCACTCTTAAATTTTTTGATGTGATCCTTGCGGTTCATTAGGTAAACAGTATCCACACTTGAAGAAGCTCCGAAGTAATTGCATCCAAATTTGTACATTTGGCTTGTGGCACCTTAGTCATGGGAAGATAATCATCCTCACACATGGCGCGAAGATCAAATGTTCATCTATCGTCCTCATATCTCACCTGCTGGGTAATGAGGAATTAATCGACGTTGACGTTAATCCACTTCAATTTGGGTCCATTTCTCTCTATTGCGCGTAGATTCGCCTCAACTCCTACTTCGAATTTATCAATATGCACCCAAATTACCAGGACGACATCGGGGTATCCCACTTCCAATCCTGTGCAGAGTTCTCTTATTCGGAACATACTTCAACAAATCCCCACACAACAAGGAATTTGCGGAGACACTCTCAGCAGAGTTAATCCGCCCCAGCTTTCATAAGTTGTAATGTTCGACATGATCCCCCTTCAAACCAAAAAGTGGGTTGATTATTACCTTCCAAATCTAAAATCCAAGTCACCTCTGCTAAAGTTTATCACAATTTTTTCTTCCTTCCATTGTTTACCATTTGACTTTACCTTCCTAATTCAAAATACTATTGCGCCCAGAAGGCGTAGTCCGATCAAAGATTTATCCGTACTAATTGTTCCATACCTTGAACTTTTGAATCTATATTCGAAACCTTAGAGTCGAATACCTTTAGGCAAGAAGGCACTCGCAAGGGATCAATCTGGTTTCGACCTTATGAACTGTCTAGGGACAAGTACGGGTTATACATTTCCTAGCCTTTGGCCAGCTGGACGTTACCGAAAGATTCTGGACACGCGGAGAATACGCTATACTTCGGTGACCATTAAGGTGTCATTGTTTACCAGTCGGCTGCCAGGACTAAAGTTGTCGACCAACGAGGCGAAGAATTCCACCGGGACCTCACTTTTGTCCCAGCATAATGTCTAAAACTACACGCCTCTCTTTGTACATGGCATCCAAGGCGCAGCAAATGTTTCAGATCAGGGCGCCTTTCCAAGCACATATACTCATTTACGTTATAAGTCGTTCTATTTTCCTGTTCATCTTATCAATCCTCAGATTTCAGAGATTTCTCGAATGTTTGTTTATCTACCGCAAGATGCAGTAACCGAGCTGCGATTTCTGTAGCCTTGTTTTTCTACCACTACAAACATTATTCCTCAGTTCTCAGCCGCGTTCCGTTCCAAAGTTGACATTAGCATTTCTTACAACGCTTTCGCCGTTCATGAATAAAGCTGAAGTCTATCTTCAATGTATCACCCTAAGGTTGTCTCCCGACAATGATTAATCTGAAAACCATTGGACCATGCCCAAATTGCTGTTAACCGTTGCTTTTTATCCAAATCACTAAGTTTGGCTGACTACCACTCGCTACTGTATCCATTGAGTACTCCATGTCGTAATCCGTTAGCTGCTGCTATGCTTGCGAACAAAGGAGTTTCGTCTTTCCCGCACGCTCGCTGCTCCCATTCTCCTAGTGAGGTAGAATTCATTCTACCATAGAATCCTGCTGTGCAGACAAGTGTTCGTTCACCCTCAGTGATCACTTCCCATTGACGGGGAAATTTATATCATAATTCGGCTCTTTACCCTTAAATCCTGAGCGTAGGATTAAATTCTCAGACATACTGCAGGATTATGGTCCCCGTGAGATTCACCTTCATATATTAGATTCGCTTTGTAGAAGAGTACAACATACTGATCACACAGAACAAGATGAACACATCGGCATTCTTCCAAACGCCACAAATTTTGCTCTGCTTCAGGTAAAGATACGCATTTGCCGAAATAGAGTCAAATGGCAAGAAACAAACGCCTAGTCGCCCTAGAGCAAATCCTGGCTATCTCTCCTCTCATAATTTTCTCACTTTGCCACAATATGCCTCCGTTTGTTGGTGCAACTGGGCCTGTCCGGGGAGAAAGAGAGCATCTCTCTCTCCGGTTTTCGCCTCCAGTTCCTCCTGCGTTCCTATTTTGGTCAGTGTTATTGTTGTAGAAAGCAGGAGAGATTCCGGTTGGCTCTCTAGAAGTATGTGGCCCGCTTATTTTGCGTCCATAATGATTCGATGATCCTTTAGCACAACGACAGAGCAGATTAGGTGTCTGGTGACAAAGGATCTGCGGTTGTTCATTTCCGATGATCGATTTGCTATCCTCAAAACAATGTACCACAACACGATAGTGTGTTGATGATAGGAACCTATCCGCCGGACTGTTCTATCCTGAGAGTAAGATTTATACAGCTTTCCAAAAAAGAGGATCCGATTTCGTGTTTTAGATTATAAATCTCGAATGGATGACTATGCACGCGGAGTATTGCGCTGAGGGTACGAAAGCTCGAAAGCGCGTATTCTAAGCCTTATCGTAGAGTTTCAACAAACTATGCTCATGCGAGAGCAGGAGCGATGCGAGCGCATGAAACTCTTTGTCGAAGATTAAGCCAGCGTACGTTCAAAAGCACGATAGTGGAGTCAGATTGATTCGCATGAGTGGTAGTCACAACTAGGCATTGATTATGAGAACTATCACAAAGTCTTTACAGTGAAAGGCCGGTGGAAGTCGATTTCGATAAATTCATTTGCGGTCGACAACTCAGGTCGAGATCTAGAAAGGATCTCGTTACATTTCATTTTGAAAGCCTAGAACAGGCCTGTTGCTATAGGAGAGAATTCGATACATCTTATTTGCGGAGGGACAGAGTTTGAGACTTGGGATGGTTCGAAAATGCTTGAAATCACTCCTAGTAACAAATGCCTGGGCGTACATAAGAAGAACACCTCTCTGAGAGAAACAATATGATCTGTGAGACAAAAAAGAGGAAAAGTAAGGAGCTAATCAACATGCTGGCACTTACGCGATGGTAATGAAAATTTCTGGCCATATGTCACCCTGAAACATTTTTCGGGTGCGGACAATTTAACTAAATTAGCAGATAGTAAATAGGCGTTGATGCTTACTCGGCGGTGATGCATTGTGCACCCTTGTTAGGTACCACCTGGGCGCAAAGATTGAACAACTCACTTCCGTAAGCGCAAAAGGTAACGCCATGAATTCTCTTCTCGGGTGCGTCTGCAAAACGTGTATATTCCACCGGACATTGAAGCTCTAGTAATCAAAAAGAGTACCTTCCAAGATTGGAGTACGCCAGCGCTAGTTCGGTCCCTTTTGCGTAAAGCAAGATGTTGTATTAAGCGACTTGGTCAAGCTTAGGATACAAGGATAAAAATGAGGAAAAATTGAAATTGGCACTACCTCGTTGATTTTAGGAAATCCGTGTATTCTGCAATCAAAAAAAGGATTAGGAAAGAAGTTCAATGAGATAATTAGGAAAAAACATTCAGTTAGGGGCGGGAATTACCGTCATTTTGGATATTTTCAGCCACTTTAAGTGTTGACGTATTTATGCAAAGTGCGCAAAAGCTCGGAAGAAATCTCAAAGGCTATATTGGAGGCTCGGAATTTGGTGATGTTAGCATTGGCCCAAGTAACTTTTTGTGTTGATTATAGGAAGATCTGCCAATTTGAAGTGGATAAAGAGCCTCGCCCCGCAGGCCGTGATATTATGTGTGCGGATTGATTACAGGGATATGATGATGCGAAATCTAACCGAGACATCAGAATTTGAAGGTTAGGGAGATAATCACGCAAGCTTCCGACTTACCTCTATAGGCTACAGGAGTAAATTTGGAGAAAGCGTTAGAATTCCTTTTACGCGTGCAGTTAGGGATTCCGATGATAAGTCCAGACAGTCACAAATCATGATTATAAGCCCATCTCTTGCCGCTTTCAGATATAATATGAAATATATCGGACTTTGTAGTACCCAGGGTAAAATTCCATCTGAAAACAATATAAGGCACATTCGACCAAATACTACAGTAGCAATGCAGTTTGTGCCGCAATGGTTCAAATACGTAGAGCCTCAGAAAATGCTCATTTAAATAAAATATCTATTTATTTGCTGCTCAATAGCTTTGCAAATGATCAAACAGTGTTTCCAACCCAGCAGTGAAATGTGAGGTAAAAGATTCAAGTGACAGTGCAATTCGTCCAAGATGTAGATCTTCGATATTGTGTGGCGCCTCACATATGGATCATGTGGCGAAAATTTCACAGTTTGAGTATCTTGAGAAGATTGGGACAGAGATTCTCAAAAGAGACAGCTTATCCCAAATGGAATAGAGTCTCCGCAGGCTTGGCCTACTATGGGGCCCCACCTGTGATATGGGCGGGGTTTGAGTAACTTGGCGAATGCTTTGGATAGACCTATCCTTTCATAAGTCATCGTTTGGAAGGGATTGTATTAGCTGATTCTCGGCGTAAACATTGCGGTACCAACGCATTGGGTGAGCTCGGTGGAATGCGCTTGTGGGAAGCAACCTCGTGATACAGGGAACTCTATCGGTTGTGGCATAGAATGGCAGCGGAATATTGTGAAATTGACCGTGCAAGGATACGAGAGGAATTCATTTTGGACCCTATCGTTCTAGTGAAGCAAACTCACGATTTACAGCCTCCACAAATATTTGCCGGCGGACCAAAATTCTGGTGAGATAGTTTAAATATGGAAGCCGTGCCTGGGCAATTCAGTGTTGGTGCCCTATGCAAGCTTTTCTGAGAGTTAGAAGGACAGGATATTGTCTCTGAGTCTCCAATGACGCTAGAATCGGAGAAGTTAATGGTTTGGAAGACGTTGGTGCAGATTCAAGAATTTGTGGTGTTAGAAGTAGTGAAGGAGGAAGAAATAAGGAGGATAATTTTAAGATAGAACCAATTCCTGAGGGCCGTAAGGACGGTAGGAAGAGCGTTTGGTTTTTTTGTGAGCTGATAATTCGCAAGATTTTGAAGTTAGGAGCCAAAAAATAATCAAAAGAGATATTGATTAATTAAAGGAGCTGGACCCACCTGCGCCGGGGACCGGACGCGGCCGCAAGCGTTTATTTTTTTGATTTAATTAGGGCTGCTGATTGCGCCGAAATTGAACAATCAAAGATGTTAATTAGGCTGAGCGGCGACCGGCCGCAATTCGCAATTATTATACACAAATTTTAATTGGGCGGTTTTATTTAGGGGCTAGTAAAGTTCTTGACCTAAACCTTCGTCGCTCCAATTAAGCCTATTGCCTAACATAATTCAGTTGCGACTGCTTGGTGCAGTAAAAAGTGTTTTATTTTATTATTAATTCACGCCACTTTAAATCTGTCTTTTCATCACATACAATGAAACTCTAGTTACTCCTCATTATCATCGTTTCCCTCTTCACATTTTCCCGTCATGAAAATTAACAGTTGGTTATTTTGAAAGCCAATTAGATTGCTTTGCTTCAAAATCAAATAGAGAATGATTTGCCCCAGACTTCAGTGACTTCTAAAAAGTCAAATAAAGCCAATCTTCATTCCTTCTATTATACATTGAGATTCTTTGCGCGATTTTGCTAAAATAATAACTAGGCAATATCTCATTCTTTGGCTCCGACCCAGAGGCATCACAATCGAAAAGCAAAAGAAGTGCAACGCGTATTTTATTGTTAGACCAACATTTAAATGAGATATACTTTGTGCATGGATGTAGTAGTGATTAACCAATAAACTCATCACTTGTCCATCGAACTCGTGCTCCCATTCATCGGTGAGGGAGAGTACCGCTTTCGAAATGGTAATAGTATGTGCAAAGCGATGTACAAAATTTATAGAGCAACTGTGGATGATGCTCCAATTTATGATATGCTATCTTTACAAGCTCTGAATCCATCGGCTCGGGGAGTTGGCGAAATGGAATGGGTGAATCGAAAAAACTTTCACGAGCAGCTGTATAGAGGAAGAAAGCTCAATTTCATCTGCGCTCTGAAGAAATATACGCAGTTCTTTCTAGAATCCAGAGGCCTGATCGAAATAATAGTAGACGCACCAGCCTTACATCATTCAACCCAACCAAGGTAGAGAGAAAAATCAATAACCCCAATAAAATTGTACTCCGCAATGAAAAGAAACGCTGTGGAGCAAGGCGAATCTATTAGACGCACCGCTGAGGTCTACTATCAATCACCAAAGGCCATAAGGAGAATAAATCAGAAAGACTGGAGCCACAATCTCAGGTCCGCGGAAAGATATTGCGGAAAATATTTGCGGTACGCACGCCGCTTCGTAGACTATGACAAGTTTGAAGGATAATTAAAAAAATGATTTATATCCCGACTGGTCAAATCTCGGCGAACAGCGATTTCGAAATATGCTCCCGACTAGTGACAAATCTATCTTGTCTCTTCCTTTCTGGGACTCTTAGTTTTCCCTAATTTTGACATTTTAATCAGCCATGGAGCGAACCTATGAAATACATAACCCATCTCCCATCCACTTTACCTTTCCTCTTGGATTCCACCCTTAGATTTTGCTCAATCGCATTTAGGATCGCACCGAAGCGACGAGAGAAGAAATCCTGCCACACACAAACATCCTTCTGTATGATAGGTCCAATTCCAGCACATGGCCAAATTTTACTCTGTGTAGCAGACCGGGGAATCTGGCGTCATCTGAATACACATCCTTTTTGCCCACTGTAGGAAGGCAAATTCGCCATCTTCGATCATGAATCACCAATATGGGATTTCTGATCTATTGGTGCTGCCCACATGGGAGATCATTAGTCATAAAAACAACTACAGATATATTTGATGAGATTTGTTTGGGAGGGAACGTTGAGGGTTTACAGCCAATCGGAAGAAACACATATCAGGATACGTATTTGCATGGCATTATCGTCATTCACTTTGATGGGATGGAGGTTGGTTAGGGTTACCAAGATCAGGGAGGCTTGTACCCCTCAAAACGGATGCACATATTATGACAACTTTTTATATTGGTTGCTAAACAGATGTGTGATTCATGCGCTGTGCCAGTTGCCCTTGGAACCCAAGTACCTAGTGAAATTTATCGTAGCTAGACCAAATCCAGAGGAAGGATAATGGTCAGACTGTCACCGGGAATCACATTGAGGTAGCTGCGGGCCTATTGCAAGACCTTGAAGGCATTATAAATCTATAGCCATTGTACAATTTTCTGACTGCAGGCTTGACAGGCAATTGACGGCAATTCACCGGAAATCGTACCAGATGAAGGCGTATGTTGGCAATTGATAATACTTTCTGGATTTGAATGCGTGACACGGGCGTTGTTTTAATCCGCTTGTGACCATCAATACTCAATCGAAGATGGTCAATTTCTGCTGGGCCTATGCCAATCAAAGGACGCATCGATTTCGACGGTTTTGAAGTCCCGTCGGCTGAATGGCACGCTAAAAAGCTTCGTGTTCAGTGATGGGGTCATTTGAGACTCTTGCGCGCGCTCAAAGACTATGAAAATCTCGAGAAAAAACCATACCGGGCTGCAACATGAAGGAAGATGGCGCGGCCGTTGAGCTCGCTGGAATTTGACGAAAGCACCTTGTGGCTATCTTTCAGTGTTGGTGGTAGATCTTTGTCCCCGAGCAATGATCTAGCTTGAGCGCATTCAATTGAAATGCTGGGACTCCGAAAAGGCTTAAAGTGATTGTCCGCCCCTACACTGGAGGAAAGTCACCTCAGTTCCAAAATGCCTCTGGATCCGAAAATGACCCTCGCCTTGTATCCAAAAAACTTTATGATAATGTGACCTTACGAGCTCGAGCGCCTGTAAATAATCAAAATCACGCAAATAGACCACAAGAGGACACGTAGACACCACTGAAAGGGAAAGATCTCGAGACCGGCTTCAATTACTAAAGGGGTCGAATTGCACCCGTTGGTTCTCCATTTCGTCTTGGGACCAGGCTCCACAATCCACTGAAAGAATGCTTCGTCAATTTCAAAACAGCGAGGCTCAAGCGCCTTGATTGGCATAGGCCGGAATGGACCATTTTGGTAGCACGATAAACCGTCATCAATAAAATCCGCGTAAAGCAAGCAGACAGAAAACAAGCAACAAAGTGAGACTAAAAAGATTAAAGAAAAAATAAAAAAAAAAAAAGAAAAAAAACCGCGCCCCTTCCCCCCCTTGATCTTCCGTCCCGAATGATAGCTTTGAGGATTCAATTGAATGGACTCCGAAAAAAGGCTTTAAAGTATTGCGGCCTCTCTGGGGGGAAATCCACCTCAGTTCAAAATTGCCTCTGGATCAGAAAAAATGACCTTCGGTTGTTCCAAAAAACTTTATGAAATGGGGAACTTTACCTTGCGGTTATTTGCGGCCAGCTTTTTTTCTTGTTTCAGAAATTTGATTTCCCCCGAAAAAGGTCCCAAAATCGGAAAAGCGATTGGAAAAAAAAAAATTTTTTTTTTTTCTTTTTTTGGGGGAAAAAAAAGAAAAGGGGAAGATTGTAGTTTGGGTGGGTGTTGGATTCTCTCCGGT
>Ga0163217_1022665_pt1 | contig 12333 bp, 9 predicted proteins | sample SynspAceP_FD_185933 | JGI IMG/M metagenome (GOLD analysis project Ga0163217, IMG submission 185933) | Saline lake microbial communities from Ace Lake in Antarctica - Synechococcus sp. Ace-P (PacBio error correction) | ecosystem: Environmental > Aquatic > Non-marine Saline and Alkaline > Saline ... | reverse complement strand
CGTTATATTTTGCGCAACAAGGGAGGGACCAAGACAGATGGTCAATGCCAATCCAGGGGAACTCGGGCATATTTTTAAAATCAGTTCCTTCACGATCTATGAAAAAGGGTCAGACTTTAAATAAAAAGTCAAACCCTGGTTATTTTTAACTTACACAGTTTGCGGTGATAGGTCATTTAATAACTTTAAAAAACTTTATATAGTACCTTTCGTTGGTTTAATTATTACATATTTATTTTATCTTATTTTGCATGTCTCCCATATTCATTCCTTTTATCGTTCCATCATCTTGCCATACTGGGTCATACCAATCTTCACTCATCATTACCTCATTATGCATCATTTGCATCCATTATGACTTTTCATCATATTTTTCCATCTTCATCATGAGTGGCATTCATTGCTCATGACATGACACTGTCCTTCATCAATCATTCATACTTCCCCTTCATCATATTACCCATAAATTTTAGGTTTCCTTTTCATCATCTGCAGGTGGCATGGTCGTGTACTTGCATGTTGCCCATGAATTTGTCAGTAAATTGTTATTGCTGGCAACGCATCAAAAAAGTCAGTCTTGTTTCTGAATTTCGAGCATGCGTGGTAGCTTGTTTTCTGTTTCGCAAATGGATATACTATTAAAAGCCAATTGCGAATAAAATATTGTTGTGGTTTCATCAATAATATTTAATTTTAAATTAATAATTGTTAGCGTATTGTTTCATCCTATTTCCATCGTTCTCTAAAATTCATTCTTCAAACGTGGAAATATTCATTACTATTTCAAATTGTGTTGTACAGGAGTCCTAAAGTGGATCCAGTCGTGCATTTCCCTCCCCTGAGTATAGAATTCTATCAGCGTTAAACAACCTGCATCCAAGAGGTCATTATAAGGTGACGATTTGTGGGCAACTGTGACCATTACAAAAAAAGATACTGGGATTGTTTTTGTCCAATTATCCATTCTTTCCCACAATTTCGTTAAAGGGATATTTATTGAGCCGGGTCGTATAGTTAGCTGACCAGATATGGGTTTTCTCGGACATCGATAATGGGCAACCTTTTTTGTGCGTGAGCTATATACTCTAGCTCTCCCCACCGTATGCACCTGTTGTGCGGCCTTTATCATTGAATACGTCCCATGTTACTCAACTTCGACTTAAACCAGGTACTGTTCCTATATTTTGGGGTCATATGGTTATCCATCCCTTATTAGGGTTCCTACCGCTCGGATTATATCCTTAATTCTTGCCTTAAGTTCATAATTTTATCTGTTTCTGGGCATACCATAACAGATTCAAATTTCATCACTACAAAGCAATATTGGTGAGTGTTTTCAATGAATGCTTTTCAAAGGAATTCGCGGCATGCTCCTCAACTAAATTTTACCTTATACGGTTAAACCAAGCGGCTTGAAGCACCTTCTCAAGTTGCAGTCGGTTTGACAGGTTTTGGTTGCTGCCTATTAATTTCTCCATAATTATTTTCTTTTTTTGGATTGTTATATATACCATTATCCAATATTATTACAATTAGAAGGCAAAAACCCACCATCCCATATGCATCCCAATAATAGGAATTTCCATATTGTTGCTCTCATTTCTGATGTCAGTATTATGTTGCAACTAGTTCAAGGTACTTAACCGCATAAATTACAATCGTAATGTTCACATAATAGTGATGTATTTGTTGCTGATATTTTCATTTGTAATTCCCAATCTTTAGTGCGGGATTATTATCCTTCATTCTTCTTTTTCCTTTCATTATCTTCATCATTTCGGGATTTTTCCATCATTTTCTGATCATTTCTCCATCATTTCAGGGTTTTCGTCCAATCATTTGCATCTCTTTGTTTTCATTTCTTTTTTCATCATTTTGTTTTTATGATCTCTTTTCCATCAGCATTTTACGACCCTCTTCATCGCCATCATTTTATGCGAGCATTTTGGATTGCAGTCTTTTGCATTTCATTCCGGATTTTCTTCCATCATTCATCTGCATATGGATGCATTTTTGCTTTCATGTCAGATTTTATCCCATTCATCATTTGTCATATCTCCAGTTCCATCGTTTTCCTATGAGCCTCATTCAACTTTTGCCTCTTCAGCTTTTTTGTTGCCTCACTGATGAAATTGGTAAACTGAATAGGGTTTGAAAGGGATTTCTTGATAAAATGCATTCTCTATTTTCATCGACCTTGCAATTTTCGTGAGCATTGAAGCTGACTGTACAGCTACCACTGTACCGACTTATGTATAACCAGTAGCGTTTTTTTATATTGTTCATGTTTTTCATTTTTATAAGTCTTAAATTCAATGTATTATGCTGAAATCCTTTCGTTTTATGTTGGCTGTTAAAAAAACCCATCTTTTTCCTAAAATGATAAGGTGTCATAGCCACTAATGCAACAATTATGGACTGTTATAATCACTGCTTGCTTAATCCTAAAGAACTTAAGACTATGATATCCAATAGTTTATAGCAGTTATAATTATGCGAATTAGCTTTAACTTCCTTTCGTAATTTCGCAGTATACCCATTGGATGCCGATGTCCATAGTAAATAAAAAATATGCACCAAAGATGCTATACGACTTAAATCAAAAAAACTATAGTTAGCACGAATTGCAATAACAGCAACATAACAACAATGTGGTTTTGAATATCTCCCAGGCTACCAAAAAGTTTATGAGAATGAGCTTCATTTTTGTTAACATTTGTCATTCTTGATACGGCAAAGATGGCTGGCTATATCCAGATATGGAGCTATATTGCCAATACCAACGTGTGAACCATAATTCCGTATTAGACCAAAAAGCAGGCTTCGAGCCTCGGGCAATGAATAATCCTTTGGCTGCTACAATTTCTGAAATAGTTTAGAACTAGAGGAACTGAAACGCCACTAATAGATATATTACGGTAAATATGAAGAGAAATTATTATGGCCCGTCCAATCTTTTTTGGGTACAATTTCTCCACCGCTGTTTGTGATTGATAGTTTGTAAATCCTTTATTGACGCCAAAATGGATATGCCAATGCACTTAAATAATCTGTTTGTTCCAAAATTGGTTTGAATTTGCTTAATGAGATGCTATCCTGAAAGAAAAATTCCAGCAGCCCAAGAGGCTCCTATGCAATATAGGCGATACCTCAACCTTAATGGATAGCCATAATAATGATGACTTTCCAATAATTTCATTGCCGAAATATAATTAGAAAGGGGCACCCACAATATTACACCAGATTGTGCACCAAAAACTGTTGTTTCCACATTAAAGAGCTGTAGGTATACAGACCAAAAGTTCGGCGCGACCAGAACTCTCCATTGATTATCATTTGAACACGCCATTAAAGTTGCAACCAGATGCAGCAACAGTTCCTTTTCCCGTAGGCTTTGACCAAATACATAGCTATTTCCGGCCAAGGATGGAAATGCATTTGACATTTGCACTATAACCTAAGCACTAAACCCTGAAAACCGAAATTATGCGTCAGCACATGAAGGCAAAGGAAATAAAAGTACCTGATTATTCAGCTACCTGACCCCATAGCAAAAATGCCGGCACAATCATTACACCAGTGCCCAATGCTAAGCCTGATTAGTTGATAGACCTGTTTTTATTTATATTAAGTATTCATTAATGACAGCTTAAATTGTAAGCATTATTTAGTCACGGGAGCGTATTCATAATTGATAGCTCTTGGCTATCCAACTCATCTAACTGGTAGGTTTGTCACAGGGAAATAATCCCCACCAAAGCAAGCAAGTAGATTACTTTTCTTTTGATTTAATCATTCGGACTTTCTTAATAGATAGGTGATAAATTTCGCATTGCGCAATTCAGGATGTAAGTGCCAAATTTTTAGAATTGATATGAAAATTTTTCAAGGAATTCAATCATGCAACGGAAGTTTACTAGAAAGGTGTTCTCTATTTAAAGATTCTATTTTCCTATAAAGGGTAGTCATTCTAACAATAAGCATTGATTATAAACCTCTTTGTTGTCCAGCTCATTTGAATTTTAAGATTTCTTTTTTAAATGATAAGAAATGGCTGATTTTGTATATCACGTACTTCTTTTTGACTCGAAATATACCCAAACGGTGTTATTGTTAAATAAATGGTATTTTCACAAAATCTAAATTACAATTGAATGAAAGAATAGATGCAAAACATACTCCTATCCTTAAAAGGGGTTGTTTTTTATACTATTATGGTTCTTTCAATACAATGTTCACCAAAGGTAGCCATCCTCATTTTCAGAAGAAGATGGAGCGCTACCCGCAGATGGGCAAATTTGTCCACTTTTAACGGGTCTTTGCAGTTCGGACGCAAAAAGCAATCAGATTGTATGCTGGCAACGAATTCAGAGGCTTTTTAAAGAATTTACAGTAAAGAGTTGCCTAATAGACAGTTCCGAAGTTTCAAAGATTGGAAACCATTTTTAATAGGTCCTAAAGCGCTTGCTAACGTTGGTTTAGGGACGAATACAAAACAAAGCTTGGCGAGAAGGTTTTAATATCGATATTTCTAAGGATCAAATAGCTTTTACGGGAGTAACCTCGGGTACACCTTTATGGTGTATATGAGTTTTTTTGAAAAATATTGTAGGTGGTCGATTCTGACCCGATGATCATACTTTCTACCAGGAGGAGGAAAAATGAGAATTTAGGATCAAAGGGCAAATTATAGTTACGTTCCTCCTTGCTTTTCGTTCTTCCCTTCATGAGTGAAACACTCAAAACCCTTCGTTTGCTGCTAAACTGCGGACTAATGCGGTTAAAGGGAGAGAATTGGCGTATACTGGGTATATACGTGGAATCATAATGTATCTAATCTTGTTCCTCCTCTCCATTTATGGCGAAGAACATCCAGGAATACTATGCTTTGGTAACGGAAGCGCAGAAGTAAGCATGCATGGCGTGGTGGACACAATTATGGTTTAACGACAACAAAGACGTTCTAGACATCTGTAACAAAGGCTACTTTGGAGGCCATTGAGAAAGATCCCATCAGATAAGAATTTAATCGTAGCACAAAATGAGATAATGTAGTACTGTACCTGCGAATCTTGCTGCATGCTTAGATGCTCCAAAGAAGAATCGCACTGCGGCTACCAATGATTCTTTTGTCAATGATGTTGCAGACGTGTTGAAAAGGCCATCCAGGAGTTTAATTGGCACTTATGCATCACGATACACGCGTAAGCCACCGAAAAACAATACACTCCTCAGAGACAATGTGTATGCGTAGTTTATGTGTATTGAATGTGTAATTTTCTTGCGATTGCATCCTACTTGCGTCTAGACGAGAATTTATACATATGGGGGTGATGATGGAATAAATAGCCAAAACATCTTATTGGAATTTATTAATGTCCAACTTTCAGGGGCGTTTCTTTCCCTTTTCAAATCTACAAACCATCGGAAATATGTGGAATTTTTGCAAACAATAGTGGTCCGTGCGTATTTATTGCAGGCAGCCCGGGAAAATGGTTTTCTGACTGAGTTAAGTGCTTACGTAACTATGTATTTCGCCTGTCTATGGAAACCTGCCGATAGTTGCAAGAAACAATTGACTTTTGTCGAATGCATTATAAGGAAGCCGCACAGCCTATTAATTTAGCGTAGGTTATTATCACAATTTGATTGAAACAAAAAAGAGGACCGGGTCTTTTTACTACTGAAGCACCTTTATGCTTAAATGCAGAAAACAGTAGATCAAATAGATTCTTGTTTTTAAGGAAGCGCTATCATTGAGCAAAATCAGAGAGGTGCGTACTCGGGGGAGAAAAGGGCTTCGCTATGTGTTTATCGTGAAGTTGAGTGTAGCGAGTATTAAATCTTACTTATGAAGAATGGTTTTGCAGTTTCTTAAGGATGGTGAATGAGGCTTTATGGATAAATACAACGCTGATCTATGTGCAAAGTATAATTAATTTAATGGATAATGAATATGTAAAAAATGGAATCGCACCTAAAAAATATGCGCATATTTTTATCAGGTATGAAAGCAGGTCAATAGAAAATAACTATGGAGTTAGGTGCATTACCTGAAGTAATGCTTAAAGGTGGGACATGACCTATAAGCCTACAGGCCGAAACGTTGTTCAGCCTAGCGTCATTTTGATCGTTTTTCGTTTGAAGAATGTGGGTGTAGAGTGAGAGGTTATGGCCAGACCTGAGAAATTTTGGGTATGAAATTGTGGAGCAACAGCCAACAAAAGTATTATTGCACTTACGGCAACTAGATGGTGCACGAATGAGCGTCACGATCAGGTCTCCAAGGAGATGGCATCCACTTTTAAACTCATAAAATCAAAGATAGACCAGTTCGGTGGCACTTTAATTTCGGCGCGTACACCCAGAATACAATTGCAGGGTCGCTCTTTAGACCTCAAGAAGTTGGTGTTGTATGTTAAGGCTAACAATTGGTTGCAGGTTAACCAAGATTGGGGAAATATCATAGGACCGGACTCATTAGGCAAGATTCAATAATGAAAGAAGGCTTAAAGTGGTCCTTGCACTATTTAATGAGAAATCCGGATTTGGTGCTGAGCAACGTTTAAACCGGGACTTTGAAATTTAAATCTTTTTTGGAGTCTCAGAGCGTGTACAGATCATTGACATTGACTCCCCAAATGTAAAAACTTAAACCGCAAGAGGCAAGTTATGCGTATGCTATACATTATTTAGCATAGTGAAGGCGACCCAATAAACAATAAAAAACAGTTTTTCGTAGAGCTCTTTCCAGTCTTTTAAAAATATCGAGCTTAAATTTAGGTCGTGACATAAGGGATAAACATCTCTGCGCTAGTTTGTCTATCAGGCGGCTTATTATACGAAGCCAAAGCCTTCCTGGCGGAGTTGAAGGGATAGGAGGGGAGGAACCCGAACTTTTTTGTTGAGGTGCCATGAAATTATATAAAACCCAGTAAGTTAAGACTAAAACTACGGGTTTATTTAAAAAATATTTTAGAGGATGTACTATTCTGCAGCTCCAGATTCGGCCAATGTTTGTAAATCGTTAGAAATTAATTCTAAATCGCGCCGTGGTTGATGCGGGTTCGTATATCATGTCGGTCGCCCATTTCGTTTACGGATCGTTAGTAATAATTTTAACGTCTCCGTTAGCGTCTTCTAAACCAACATTTTTTATGAGGTAAATCCAAGGCTGCTGTTTAGAGATGTCCATCACTTAAAGGTGTTCCTAATACTGGGGTTCAAAAATAATAAAGTTTGGCAGGCATTAAGACCATGTTCAAACTCTGCTGTGCATGGCTTGATGATCGTAATTCTGCCCATCATCGGTAATGATGGATGCGTGAATATCGTGTTTAAAGGTGTAAAGAGTGTGGTGTGAGGTTGGATATCAAATTATTCGGAGGTGTTCACTGTAATAATTCCAGCAGGAAAGCATCTGAATCTACAGGATTTAAGTTGACAGCTCTCCGTGGCCGAATTTAACGATATTGGGGCCACGGCATGGCGATGGGTTCATGGGTAGCACATCTCCGTAATTATGTCTATTCCACAACATAATCCTACGTATTATTAAGTCACAACCCGTATCGCCGTCTTCATCGCATAGACTGTGTATACGTTGGCGGAAGACTCTATCCGAGCCTTGTATCTTATTCCTGCATTAGGGCGTACCCTTAAAGCGGGTTTCCAAAGTATATGTGTTTCTCGTAATAAAAATCTAAAAGGTCAACCACGTGGCGTTAGAGGCGTTTTTCTGAGGGGTATGGGTGGTGACTTCGGCTACAATTCCAAATTTATCGTTGGGCATTATAAGAATTGAGAGTAGTATAGCGCTGTGAACGGTATTTGGAATTCTGTAGTTTCTACATAAGCAATACCATCTGTATCTGGACTGTCTTTGTTGGAAGTCCGTTTTTATTATTATCATCACAAGCGCTAAATACAAGGAGTTACACTAAATAAAATGTAATAATTTTTGTTGTTTCATAGTATCTATTTTACCTATGAACAGCGGAAATAGCTAGGGAGTTTTAATGTTTAGCACAAAATCTAATCTTGCCGTATACCCTAAAGGTTTAAAGAATCCGTTTATAATATTCATGATACATATTGTTACGTTATTAATCTTAAAAATATGTCGTCTCTAAAAAGTTTCTTCCTTACTCAGGGTAATGAAACCGGAAGATGAGGTTAGCGTTAGCCAAACATCATTTTAGTTCATGAATACCTTTAAAAAACAATAATAAACAAGCAATGATAAAACCCGCCGAACGTGCCCCTATCGGTACGGCGGCCTGCTCCGACTTTGAAATCAGCGGGCTTATTATGCGAGCGAGGCAGAAAGGAGTGACACCGAACGTTTTTCGTGAAGGTGCATGAATGTCCTTACTTTAAAATAATAAGCTATGAATAAATGGGTGTGAATGTTATTTTATATTTAAAACGCTGAAAGATAGAAGAGTTACATTAATTTTCTGTTTTTATATACTTTACATAAATTCAGAACTTGTTAGAGAAAAGCAACATTACCCCGATGAACAAATTTTGATAGGATGCAGATTATTTCATTTATTGTTTAGAAGGTTCATGACAATAGAACGACAACGGTACGAAGCAAAAAACTTGGAACAATTGCCAGGAAATATGAATAGCCCCTAGTATATATAAAACTTGCGACACCATTGAAGATTAGAAGGATAGGCTTAAAATGCACTTATTTGGATGATCATAAGGTGTTTTAAAGACTATGACATATCTACTTGGTTCATAACGTGTGAAGCAAAGTAGTATTTGTTTTAAATGACTACTACTATAGTTATACAGGAAATTGCAGAAATTTTTGAAGGAAGGTTAAAAGGAAGATTTACATTTTTCAAAATGCAAAAATTCTAGTTTAGACGAAGAGGAAGCACAATCTTTTTTAGATATCACTGCGCAAAAGGTGTTTCTGGCTATGGTAAATGATTTAATGGAATAAGCAGCTCAATCTTGATATAGCACTCTTTAACTTATTTAAAGAAGATGATAATATGTTAGAAGTGTTAGAAGCAATTGCATCAAAGACATTACAATGTCTGCAAATTACTTGATTTAGTATATATTATTAATCCCATATAGCGACGGATATTTGAAAAGAATCTAAAAGGCATAACTTTTATTTTGTGCGCCGCCCGAACGTACCTTTTCGGTATGGGACAGAATTGCAAGCGTTACTGATCGGAAACGTAGGCGAAATGCATTTTTTTGTTTACTCACCGCTCATAGAATAATTTTAGGCTGTCGTGAATCTCCAATATCGATTTCCCAGCCGTAGCAAACCGCGTCAAATTCTAGAAGATTTCTCAATCCTGCAGAATTTATGTCGTATTTGACATAATGTTAAAACACTTAAAGTAAAAGCTTCAATTGCAGGGATAGGTCGCAGGTGCCTTAGGCCTAATTATTATTCCGTTAATTCTTGTGGTAAGGCATACCAGACTGCTATTAATGGTGGGGACTCCTAAAAGAATTTACGCAATCTTTATTCCGAAATTTCCAGGCTTGGGAAAATTATTTTTACTTCGGTCTCTGAGAATCGCGATTCGAAAAATTCATGGGCTTTGTGTACAGGGATATTTGAAATTATGTTTGCAGTCAATTATAAAATATCCTGAGGAGTTTTCTGTTAATTATATTAAATTAAGTCCAGCTATACAAGCTACTAAACAATCTGTCCAGTAAAACGGCTTTACATACGCGATTAAAAAGAATAATAACTACCATGTCTTACTAGGACCGCAAATTTAGCTTTAATAATTTGCTGACGGATATAGTCAGTGGCCGATATCTGCAATTATGTTAAAAATGCAGCGATACGCCGTTTTACGCATAAGCATATTTGTTCTATAATTTACGATTATGTAAAATAGAATTATGTAGAACCCTACTGTTCTACCTTAAAAAATTACAGTCCATCTCTCACTGTAGCCTTTATCCCTGCTTTCTAAATAGCATTCTTCTTTTAGCGTCAATAATTAAAATCATTCTCCAATAAGCCCACCAATCCTTCCTTATTAATTTACAGTTCAGTTTAACCCTAATCTATGTATGGAAAAGTCATAATGTATTATTTTGGCAGAACGACACTTATTGCCAGGCAGTTGTTCTGACGATGAGTAGTTACAGTCAACCCCCAGGAGTTTTGCGTGGGAAGCAAACTATCAATTACAATTGCTCGGACGCCGCTACCGTGTCGGGACGGCCACCTTGTGGAAAAGAAGACGGATACAGGCAAACGGTTAACCTAAATTTACGTTTACCGCCGCAGAAGGTTTCCAGCCGCATCCTGATACACGCTATTCTGCGCAGAGACGGTGATACTCATATTGACCTGTATGCGGTTGATGATGCTACAGGAGAAGAGTACCACATTATAAGTGCTACTAAAAAATAGGTACGCCAATTTTACTACGCCCAGGATAATTAGGAATTGGATGGCTATATTTAATGTGATCAATCTGCAACTTGATCTAAGGAACCTGTATGCGCAAGGCGATATAGGTGTAAATGAAACTGTACGGCAGATTCCAGAGAGTATGCCACTTAGGCAGGTGCCGATGCCAGTATTAGCGGAACGGCTACTATCTATAAGCGTTGTTAGTCTGGGGCTTCCCTTCCTAAGAAATTGCTTGAAGGTACTCCAGATACGGAGAACATTCCTGCACACATACATTTAAATTCTGCTGCTGAAGGTGGTGATATTGCCTTTCCCTTTCACCGTTTTAATTGGTTGGCTAGTGGAAAAAAGTTGGACACATCATTGAGGCAGTGACACCGGCGCAGCCCTTACATTACGCTTCTTGTTGGAAATTGACGGGTACATTAATGTGCACAAAATCAGCAACGAAATGGATTATGGTAGCCCAGGGTGATATAGGATCAACGTGCGTTACGGGAGAATCTAAGGAATTTGCGCTCACAGTGTCCTGGTGCCAACCAATTGTGCGTACGGCAACGGACACAAACGTTTAAGGGAGCTCGCCTCCGAAACCAATTTGGAAGGTATCTCCAGCTGACGGCATACTCCCGCCACGACATTCAGCGATACCAGCTGCGGAGGTGCGAGCGTAATTTCCTTTCGGCCGTTGCAGGTGCCAATTGGAAAAAAGTTGGACACACTATTGATGAGGACGATGCCGAAACAGCAGTTTACTTAGTGAGCGCTATTGGAATTTGATGGGTATATCAACGTTCATTAAGTCGATCGCAGGAAACTGGACGTTTGTAGCACAGGGGCGATATAGGTCAGAACGAACTTACTGGCAACGAGGTTCCTACAGTCTCGCAGCAGTTAGTAATGCAGCCATATTTGGACGGCTACCTTTCCGATGCCGAGTAAACAAAGAGACTTAGTGACATTGGAATTGGTGGTTACCAACAGCAGGCTCAATACACCGGGCACATATTCATACTGCGCGTTTGCAGATTTGTCGGAGCGGTTATCGTTTACTGGGCAGGTGTCATGGAGATAATGGCATTTAGTGTAACCAAAACGCTGAGAACAAGCTATTGCTGGAGATGCAATTGGATTATGATGCCCTCTTAGGTATAGATGGATACATTAATGTAACTAAGCACCGAAGACCTGGGACAGCTTAGTGGCCCAGGGTACATGTGGGAGCATAATGTAAATTAAGTATTAGTTTCCCTTGACACTAAAGCCTTGATATTTACAATCAAGGCTTTTTTTGCGGTTGAATAAACAACTATGATTTTGTAGCGTAAGTACGCTAACAATAAAGTAAGTTATTTTTTATTTTAGTAAAAAGGTCGAGTACATCGGATTCTTAGGACGAATGGCGGGAATCTGCAAATAGATTACTATTCGGGTAAACCAAAGAAAGCTCTGGAAGATAATATTCAGAGCTTTTCTATCCTATTATTTCTCTTATTGATCCATAATTTCTGCCCCCTCGAATGCTTTACTACTATATCAGGGAAAATTACAGGAATTCATTTAAATATTCTTAATAGATACTTGTATTCCTCATTGACTGTTGTAATGTACCAATATTAAAGAAGAACGAATTTTGAGCCATGGTTTTTTCAGAAAAGTTCAATTTTTAAAAATTTTCCTTTCCCTTTTTTAAGCCTTGATCAATTCAGCATTCGAATTTTTTAAAGGTTGGCAAAGTTTTTGCCGTAGTGTTTTCAGATTAATAGAATAAGGTGTATGTGTTTAGGGTCGCATGTACAGATAGGAGGTTCCAAAGTTCTTTTTTTCCAAATTGGCCCACAAAAAAGATTCGTTCATTTGGTCGTTTCCAATTTTATAAGGGAATTCCTCTTTTTTCCTTCTTTTTTTGGGGT
>Ga0163217_1004921_pt1 | contig 12335 bp, 18 predicted proteins | sample SynspAceP_FD_185933 | JGI IMG/M metagenome (GOLD analysis project Ga0163217, IMG submission 185933) | Saline lake microbial communities from Ace Lake in Antarctica - Synechococcus sp. Ace-P (PacBio error correction) | ecosystem: Environmental > Aquatic > Non-marine Saline and Alkaline > Saline ... | reverse complement strand
AGATGCCGGGCGCCTGCGTGCGAGCTGGGGGTGGCTGTCGGCACCGATCCAGCGCTGCCTGGCAGAGCGTGGTGCTGCTGGCTGTCAAAACCCGCAATTACGCGGGTTGCGCCGCTGCCCGTCGTTTCCGCGGCGGTCAAAGCCCCGCTGCTGATTTCCGGTTCTCGCCGGGGTGACCCTGCGGCAGCTGGGAGCAGGCCTTTCCCACTGCCAGGTGGTATCGGCCGTGCCCAACACGCCTGCTGGTGCGCGCCGGCAATTTACCGAGCCTGGCCGGGTGCGCGCTTGAGACGGCAGCAGTGTAGGATCAGCTGCGTCTTGGTTTGGCGTCCGGTCGGGCCAGGCTGTTCGAAGCTGCCGGATCAGCCAGCTCGCATGGCTTCCTGCCCTGCCTCCTTCCGGGCCGCGGGAGCGGCGGGGTGATCGAAGCGCTGGCGGATGGCGGCTTGGCCGCCGGCCTGCGGCGCGCCCTGCTTTGCAGCTCGACACGGCGGGATTGATGCCGGCTCGTTGCAGGCTGGCTGCACAGCAAGCAGCATGCACCCCGGCCAGCTCAAGACATGGTGGCCAGCCAGCTGCACCACGATCGCGGCCCTCAGGCGCCTGGACAGGGCGGTTGTTGCGTTCCGCCATTGATCGAGCGTGCTGGCGGCCGCCGACGCAGCCGGGCCCCTGGCCGAAGGCTGCAGTGCTGCGCTGAGATCAGTTAGCAGCCGGATATGCTGCCCAGCTTCGGTTCGGTGCCGGCGATCAGGCCGGCCCGAGGTTGGCGCGGTGTCGCCACACCACCAACATCCGGTGGTGAGCACGCCAGGGCAGATGGCCGGGCCGCAGGCCGGTTCCGGCGGTCATGAAGCTGCCTGCATCACAGCGGCAGGCTCAGGCGCCACCACGCTCTGAGAGCGGACGATCCGGCTGACCGTCAGGGTGGCCCAGAAAAACAGCCGAAGCAGGCCAGACCCACGGCCGGGCACCAGCCGAGCAGCATGCCCAAGCCGGTGGGCCACCGGCCTTGCCGCCCTTGCACCCAGCCAGAATTCGGCAGATGTGGGCCGCCAGGCGGCCCCCCCCAAGGCCAGCGGCGACCACCCACCAGTCGCTGCTGTCGCTGATCAGGAGCGGCTATTGGAGCAGGGCCTTGGCGAGCAACACCCGCGGCGCTTGCACTGAGCACATCGAGCAGGGAAACACCACCAGGGCCGCGGCCCTTGCCCATCTGCACGCAGCACGTGGTGCGCCATGTTGGAGCCCGACCCAGTTCGCGCAGGGCGATTCCCCCCACAAGCGGCCGCCAGGCCAGACGAATGGAATCGAGCCGAGATAGGTATCCCGGCAGCATCACCACAAGGGCGAAGCGCGTTCCATGCGGGTCCGGGGTTGCGGGCGGGCGGGGGGGGGGGATGTGGCGCGGGTCTCAGAGCTGGTCCTTCCTCGAGGGCAATTCCGTTGCGGTGCGCCGAAAGCGAGGCCAGAGCGGGAAACTTGCAGGATCGGGATGTCGACCACCTGCCTCGGGAGGCATCGATCACGATGAACGGCAAACTCCCCCGTTCTTCGAGCGATCAGCCCGGCTCGATCAGGCATCGCGCGCTCGAACAGCACCGACTGCCGCGGTTGGGCCGAAGTCTTCCGAACCCAGCCCAGGCAGTCCTGCAGGCCGCGCGCCACTCACCGAGGCGTTCGGGCTGGCGGCCCATAACCAGGGTCTGAAAACGCCTCCCCGTAGAGCTCGCCGAGGACTGCAACGGCGAGCCGCCACCACCAGGGCGTTGGCGGTTGCGGCTGCGCTGCTGGCCTGGGCGCCGCGGCCGGCCCTGCTGCAAGGAACAGTCTTCAAGCAGGCCTTGGCCGGAGGCCTCGATGCTGCGGCGCAGCTTCCAGGGATCGGCGTAGAAGTCTGGTTGGCCTGTGAAAGCGCCGCAGCTGGTCGCTGATTCAGGGCTCGTCCTGGCGAACAGACCCACCCAGGGCTCACCGCCGCAGCGGCTATGGGCGCTGCCGCCCGTGCGCCATTTGATCGAGGAGAGGGTTGCAGCTGCAGCGGCGCACCGCCAGATCAATCCTGCTCTGCCTGGTGGGACAGATCCTGGCAGGGCAACCACCAGATAGCCTGAAAGCCCTTCAGGCGCCTGGCAATGCATTCGGACTGTCCCAAGCGACCGGCCCAGCAGTCCTGGCCAGCAGATCGCGGCGGCCTTCAAGCCTTCGATCTCCGCCAGCAGCGCCTGGCGTCGCCCGCTCACTCGTCAGGGCCAGGGTCCTGCACAGGGGAGCCGGATTGAGCCGCGCTTCGCTGAGCGCTTCGTTCGGCACTTCGGCTGCCGGATCAGTGGGAGGTGACGATCGGTCATTTCGGGCGCTAAATGTGCAGTTGAGGCTCCGCGCGAGGGCGTGCATCAAACAAACACCGGCAGCAGGTGGATGCTGCGCGTTCACGTAAAAAAAACAAGCACCGTAGCGGCGACCACACACGCCAGCCAGCCATTCGTCGTAGGGAGCGCGCAACAGGGTCTGACGCCGCCCAGAACCAGCAGGGCATCGGGGCTGAACTGCAGCCGCAGCAGGGCGGTCTGCAGCAGCCAGCAGGCAGGCCGACAGCACGAGCGCACCGGGCCAAACCAGCAGCGGCCCCGCTCCAGCGCGGCAGCAACAGCAGGCTTGGCCAGGCCGAGCAAGCACCAACCCAGCGGCAACCCAGCGACGGGGCGTGAGGACACCTCCTGGGTGTCCAAGCGGGCGTGGGCTGGGGCCGAGCTGTCGGAAAAGTCGGCCGAAGCTGATCGCTGGAAGCTGGAGATGGTCAGGCCTGGAATCATGGCCTCCATGCTGGGCTACCGGCCCGCTCAGTCCCGACAGCCACTTTCTTTTTCTGGTGAGCAAGCACGGTCCATCAGGCTGACGCGGTTGACCAGAGAATCATCACACCGGCGGCCGGTGCTGAGCTGTGCCCACCTCCTTCGGGCCGCCTTTGGTGGTGAGGCCCCAACCACAGCAATCACAAGCGATCTGGCAGGCCGAACCACCACCGCTTTGACCAGCATCGAGGGGCAGGTCACTGGCTGCATTCCAAGGTGCGCACCGAGTTCCAGAACACGTTTCGGTCGGATCGAGAAAACAGGAAGGTGCTGCTCAGCTGCCCCGACCACACCCCGAACGCAAAAAAAAGAGCATGCATTGCACCGGCGCCATGATCACCAGGGCCATCACCCGCGGCACCACCAGATAGGACATCCGATCGGTGCGCAGCATCGTGTTGATGGCATCGATCTGCTCGGTCACCTTCATGGTCCGAGCTGGCCGCATAGCGGTGGCCACCTTGCCGGTTGAGCAAGGTGGCGGTGAGCAGGCGCAATCTCCCTGGCCAGACGAGCGAGAGAGATTCCCCCCACGGCCATCCCGGCCCCTTGTTTCGTCAGTTTCAGCTGCACACCTGGATGTTGAACACGGTGCCCGGCAGCCAGGGCGGTGATCGCCCACGTCAGGGAAACTGCCAGGACGGCCTTTAGCATCTTGCTCAGAGAGTCGTGAAATTTGATCTGCGCCGCGGGCGATCGCCGAGAGCGTCTGGCCGCCGATTCAGGCAGCTGCTGCCGAGCCGCTGACCCACCGGGAGTTCTCATCGGGTGTCCTCATCGTGGTGCCCGCTGCAGATGCAGCCCTCGCTCCGGCCATCGGCCGCATTCACCAGCGAGCCCCAACACCACAGGTGGCGCGGGATTTCAGGCCCACTGCACAACCGGATCGTCAGCAGGGCGCTCTCGGGCGGAGGCCTTTGCAGACTGCTTCATGGCGCTGAAGCTGCAGACGTTGCCCAAGCAACACGGCCAGGCCGATTGCCCAGTTTCTGGGTGATGCACCATCCAGGCCGTGTAGAAGGCCCGGCGGTTTGTCAGGGTCGGCATCGATCGCCGTCGGGAAGCAGCGACCAGGGATTCAGGAAGGCGGTGGAGCCCCAGTCCCACCAGCACGATCGTGAGCACCAGCAGGCGAGGCTGGACCATGTTGCTGAGCGAACGAGCGCTGATGCTGGCCTCAGCTGGAACAGCACCATCGAGAGCGCAAAAGCCGGCGATCCAGAGCCGGCGGCCCCAGCGCAGGCGCATGCAACCCGCCGCGCCTGTAGGACAACCCGGCTCCAGACCTGCAGCCGACCAAGGCGCTGAGCTGGGAAGGGGATCAAGGATCAGACGCTCCAGCTCTTGGGCAGTCGCATTCAAGCCTCGAAAAAAGATTCAGCGACACGGGTTCATCAGCTGCAGGCCGCACCAGAAGGCAGCAGTAGGAGGCAAGGACCCGCAGAAGACTTGGCCGCCAATGCGTCGCAACTGGCGTTCCAATCGGTTCGGATCGCCGGGGCCGCTGGGCAATGCCCGTTAACGGCGGACAGAAACCCAAGCGCAGCCCAGGGTTCCCAGAATGATCAGCAGGCCGGAGGCGAGCCCCTTGCTGAGGTAGCCCGATGGTCCGCCGGGACCAGCAGGGCGCCGAGCACGGGCCGCTGAGTCCGGCAAGACGAAGCGTGAAGCGCGCGCTGTTCAGCCGGGTGCGACAGGCTGGTGTCGACGGTGAGCTCTGCTGGCGGAGGCGGAATAGGGCAGGTTTCACGCAGGTGAACAAGTCCCTGGGAGAGCAGGGCGACACCACAAGTAGGCGAACTTCTGCCAGAGCTGCCCGGCGGCACCCACCATGTTGGCGGGCCATCGCCAGGCCCCATCGGCACGGCACTCAGGCAATCAGGGCAGCCGCGGACCCCACGGCTCTTGGGTGTGGTCGCTGAAGCCAGCCACGAAGGATCGTTGATGCCGTCCAGACCTTGTCACATCAGCACCAGCCGGCCATCCAGGCCGGCAGACCGCGACTCGCGGTATGAAAACACAAAGAGAAGAAGCCAGCTGGGTCGCGGCCCATGCCGGTGCCGGTGCTCACCCAGCACGTAGGCCCAGAAGCAGGCGGCGCTTCTCGGCCTGGACGCCATCGGCCGCATCGGCAATGGCCGGGGTTCAGGAGGAAACCGCGCTGGGATGGGGCTCAAAGCTGGGCACTACGACGCAGGCGCATAATGCGCAGTGATTCGGGGTGTGCCGCGGGTGAGGCGTTAACGATCACAGCATCATGATCATCTGTGCTGCTGCGGCTAGTTTAGTGTAAAACCTCAGCCTTCAAGCTGATATGCGGGTCTCGATGGCCGCCGCCGCTTACTTTCCAAATCAGGTTTTCGGCCAGGGCCCGTCATGTCTGAGGACCATCCCGAGGCCCTGCGGGTAGCGAACCTCGACTGCATGGATTCGGTAGCAGTTCAGGAGACGCTGGCCAAAACGGCTGATCGAACCGCGGATTCCCACCAGCAGGCTGCCTGGCTATCGGGCCATGGGATAGTTCCCTGATTTCAGCTCACTAGCCCATTGCCGCAGCTCCTTTGACCGGCCGTTCAGCCCGCAGGGAAACAGGCGCAGCTTTGCAGGCATCCGCCCCATCAAAGCTGCCAGCCTGGTCAGCGCTGTGCAAGCGCCACCCCAGATGCAGGCGCCATCACCGGCCCGCAGGGCGAGAGCAGGATCTTGAACAGCTCGGCTGCCTGACGAAAAGCGTCGCGAGCAAGCGAGCGCAGTTCAAACTCGCCCTGCAGCGGCGCTCGAAAACTGGGTCCCGGCGGCCTGGCGGGCCTGGGGGCTGAGGCCGTGATGGCGCTGCCTGATCCAAAGGGCGCTGTTTGGGTTCTGGTGATCAGCCAGTCGCTGCTGGATCAAGGGTTCGCGGGCACTGCGCCAACCAGTCGGGGCGTGCGGCTGAGCTCCTCCGGAGGTCAGCAGACCAGGCACCACGCTGGTGTCGAGGTAGATCATCGAGCGGACGGTTCTCACCAGCGCTCATTGGGCGCGCATTCTTTCAACCCCAGAGGAGTGAGGGAATGGTGGCCTGGAGCTCGCGAAGAAACAGCGCAAGAGCCGATCGATCCAGCTGCGCAGGGGTTCGAGACTCAGCGGCCTCAGGCAACGACGATCTCGATTATTCGCCTTCCGCGGGCGGCCTGACGCAGGCAGTCAGCGGGGAGCCGAACGGCCAGATGTTTCCCAGCAGCGGATCGCCTCTGGAGTGCCATACCTGTATCAACGGGATGGTTCTGGGCCATGGACTCTGTCACGGGACCGCCTTGGATCTTGCCAGCAGTGTCGATACACGACTCTAGTCCATACAAGCAGTGATGGTGGCCTCCTTGCTCTTCAGGTGCCACTGCAGCGGACCAACCGGCCCCTGGAGTGCAACACCGCGGTGCTGCACCTCGTTGTGGCCGAGAGGCCTCGCGCGCGCATGGACACCTCCAGGCCCCCAGACGGTTTCAGGAGCGAAGCATCTCACAAGTAAACTCAACAAAATGGTTTTTGTTGGTGGGATTTTTTGGTGTTGATATGTCAGCACAACAAGGAACTGGGCGATTGGTGGCTCAGCCTTCCAAGCTGATGATGCGGATTCGATTCCCGCCGCCGCTCTTTTACCTTCCCAAAAATCAGGTTTTTTTCCCAATCAGCATTTTTGGGTCACCCATTGCTGCTGCCTTACATGATGATTGATTTGCTGCTTAATTGGTGAAATCTCAAGGGTGTCGAGGCCCTTCGGAATAGTTTTTCGGATTTGATCCGATGATCGCGCCGCTGGCCGCTGCGATAACTCGCAAGGAGCGGGTCACGAAGGTTGATGCTGCGTGTTGGGGTAGATTACGCCCGACGGAGCGCAGTTTGCACGAAAAATCGCCCTGATTGCCAGGTTCTTTTTGCGCAGCACCTCGCTGCCAGCAGCTGTCGGCCCACCGTTGCCCTCCTTGCGCAGATGGAGAGGTTGCGAAGACCAGATCATTACCTGCAACTCTGCCAAGTTAGTTGCATAGCCGGCAAACGAAACACGGCGTCAAAGTCAATGGGGCCGGCCATGCTGCTTGCTGGATTGGCCACAGCGCACGCAAGCAGCGCACATCAGCTTTGCCGTTGATTTGCCGTTGATCTTGCCGTTGATCTTGCGTTTGGATCGCAGGCGTAGGAACGCAGTTGACAGGAACAAAGTTAATCTTCCGTGATGAAAAAAAGAACAGGCTTGGGATCGAAGTGGCTTCGTCGAAAGGACTTCTCGAGAGGAGCCGTGGTTGCTGATGATTCCCGCGAAATTCCTTGATGCCTCAGCGGCTGCTTCATTTTTACAGAAATAATTCAAGGAAGGCTTCCCCCCCGCCGGCAGCACCTGGTGATAAAACCGCCGGCTGTGCACACCTGCAGGCGTGGCGAACAGGGCGCTGAGGGGCCTCCTGCAAGCAGCTCGCTGACGGGGCCATCCTCTGCACGGCCCCGCGCAAACAGCCACGCAGCGATGATTTCCGGATATTGCATGAAATTGGGGGGTCACCAGCAAGCGGGTTGTGCCGGACTGGGCAGGGCCGCCGCAAGGTTGTGTATCGTCTAGCAGCTGGAAGCTGTGTGGGCGCTGCCTGGATATCCGGGTGGCCATGGTGGGGCTCAGCGGAGACGCGATGTGGGCGGAGGATAGCCTCTTGGGATCGTGGGTGGGTGTTGTGCGACCCAGGGCCCGGGCCAGCCAGCAGCCTCTTGCCGTTTGGCTTCTTCCCGAGAGGCTGCGGTTGGTAGGGGGCGTCGTCGGCCCAGATCCGCCAGCCCGAGTTTTGGTCAGTCAGCTGCACCACGGCCAGTTTGGCCTGTGGGCGGGGCGTGTGGGGTTGTTGTGGGGACTGCTGTCGGGGGCCATGTGCCCACCGAGCACTGAAGAAAGCCTGTGGGAGGCACCAAATCCGGCCAGCACGCCGCCTCGATAGTTGGCCTCAGATCCTGGGAGGACGAGCTCCGATCCCGGATGGCCCGCAGTTGATCCCAGAGATTCGCTCTTCTTGTGGTTGGTCGGGCGAAGAGGGCGCTTTGCCGAGTGTATCCCTTTTTGTTGAGCGCACCGTTGTAGTTTTTCGCATCCACTTGTCACTGCTTGATCATGGGCACTCTTGTCCTGACCCGTGTCGGCCCGAGATCACCGTGTGGGGTTTGTGTGTTCACCTGTGGTAGTGTTATTGCTCGCAGGCCTTGAGGTTGGTTGGAAAGACGGGGCGGGGGGTTCCCAGAGTATTTGGTGCCTTTCGCATCCGGGTCCTGGAGGTCGAGATAGGGGGACCGGTGTATGGCTGCTGGCGTCAAGGGCGGAAGTGGGCGCGGGCCAGGGGGGTGTGGCGGGGATTCCGAGCGGAATGAAGCGGTGGGCCGGTGGTGAGGATTTCGTGGATCCTAGGATGTGTCGTGTGCTAGGTGGGCCGGAGCGCGTGGCCCTGGGCCGCCGCTCCCGTGCCTGTGACTTTGTTGTGGTCGGGCGTGCTGGGCTTGTTCGGTGCAGCTAGGCGTCCGGTCGGGCGTGCCTACCTATCAGCATCAGTGCTGCGCGCTCTCCAGCGTGGTTGTGCCTCGTGGGGGGGTCCAGAGTCTCGGTTGGGTGTGGGGTTTAGGGGCGGCCGGGGTCGGCTGCCGGCTGGGCAGGGCGTGTGTCGGGATCTACGCGCAAAAGCCGGCCCCTCGCTGAGCGTTTGGCAGATCTGAAGTGTGGATCGCCTTAGGCTGTAGCGTTCAGGGGGGCCGCACCAGTGGGTATGCTGCGCTCCGCGCTCGGTCGACGCTGTGTAGCTCCCTAGATGCCTGAGGGGTGTTGTGAGCGACATGGCTGTTTTGCGCCACAGTTCGGGGCTGTGTGGTGTCCGATTTCGACCGCCGGGTGCCACCGCGCGCAGAGGGGTTGTGTCGGAGGCTGTGGGTCCGGGCCCGGCTTGCCTTGCACGTAGGGCTGCTCTGGGGTGGAGGTGCTTGATGCGGAGCTCGGTCTATGGGTTTGCGGTCGCAAATACACCAGCAGCTTTGTACGACTGACGCACAGGGCCAGATCGCCGTGCATGTGCGGGCTCTTTGCTCGCACAGGTGATTGCCTATTGCGCGGAGTGGGGGGGATTGGTTGCATGGTGTTGGGGGGGCACCAGGTGTTGGTTGTTGCCCCCCTGGGCTGCGGGCGCGAGCCTCGCGCCCGATCAGCAGATCGGGCATCCCCGCGGTGGCGTAGCTGAGTCAGGTGGTGCAGCGAGATTTCGGCTTGGCTTGAGGCGGTGCCGCAGGGCGGGGTGTATGGGAGCTGGTGGTTCGTTATGCATGGTCCTGTCCACCCGTTGTTATTCCAGCTGTTGTTGTGGTTGTCCCGTGCTGCCGTGGGTGTCCTTCGCCATGGCACAGTTGTGTTCTTTTGTTCGTTTTTGTAGATGAGAGCCAGTAGTCGGCGCAGGCGTGAGGCCGGCGGGTGGGCCGGTGTGATGAAGTTGGTTGTGTGGGTGATTTGCCTGACGGCGCCACGGGCCGTGGGGGCTGGCCGCGGCGGTTTGGCGTTTTTGTAGAGATCTGGGCTGGGGGCGTGCGTTTCGGAGTTCGTCTCGGGGGTCCATCAGCCAGCCTTGTCAGGTCGTCGTGCCCTCTTCTTCGCAGAATTCGACGGTCAGGAGTTCGGTCGTCGAACGCGGGCCGTTCCAGTGTGCGCCATGGCGTCTTGGCCGAAGAGTCGACTGATAGCCGGGTGAAGAGGCCGCCGCGTCCAGGGTTCAGTCACCAGTCGTAGGTGCGTGAAGCTCTGCGTGATCGGCTTGCGGGATCTCTCGACAGGGGCGGCTTGTCCTGAGCTGGCAGATGTTCTCGGCCGCGGGAGAGAGTTCGAGTGTCCAGAGTCGATGCGGAAGCCCCATCGAGCCAGCTCCAGGGGGCCAGTCAGCGCATCGACTTCGATGATCAGACGCGCGCGACCAGCGAGCCGGTTGGCGCGATCGTGTGGTGCCGCTAGACGGGGTGACGTCGCGTGGGGGTGAGCGTCGCTCGACTCGTTCTGCTTGGGTTAGATATTAAAGGTGTCGCTAGAAAGCCTCGGCAGCTGATTGTGGTTGACCGGTTTCTTTTTTCCTTCTGCTGGGTTGGGGCGGGGTGGGTGTTGGGGGTGTTGTTGGTGGGGTGGTGTGTGGTTTGGGGTGATTTTGTACCTATATCAGCTAGCACCTGCCAGCCCGCCTTTGGGGGTGAGCAGGCGGTTTTGGGGTGAACGAGGCGCTCACCTTGCTTGAGCGTGCTTCGAGCGGATCGTGTTTCCTCACCAGATTAGGCTCTGATGGAGGAGTCATCCAGCTCAGTTGGGGCTGTAGTCCCCGGAGTAGTATGTGTGTCGGATCGCAGTGTGGGTGCACTGGTTCGCTGGGATCGAAGCATCACCGGCAAACACTCCAAGGGTGGTAGACTCCCGGAGGGTGCTGCGACGAGGTTGGATTTTGTATGGGGCGAGTTTTTGGGGGGTGTCGTTTTCAGGACCCCAGTTCAGGTCTGCCGTGGTCGCTTCCGCCGTGGTGGGGGCTGCCTCGCTCCCATGAGTCTTGAGCACGCCACAATTGTGCAGCTCATAGATCACGCTGCGCCTGCGCAGGCTGGTGCGGGGGTTTGTCCGTTGGTGGGCGGTACATCGAGGGGAATCGATAGTGCGTTGTGGTGGGTGGGGGGGTGTTCTCCGTTCGTTCACTCATCGCCCGCTTTCATGTTAGCTAGCTGGTGTTGAGCACCGGTGTCCGCTGGCTGCGCCGGCGCGGGTGGTGCTGTATTACCTTCCCAGAGACCATCGATCGCCCAGGGCGCGCTAGGATCGATTCAGCAGCACCGTTGGCCGGATTGTGAGACGCCGTTTGAGCCCCGGGATTGGGTAGTTGGGAGTGTGGGTGTTCCGAAAAACACCCTAGCCGTAGCGGGCAGCCATCCCCAGCCCTTTCAACTTCGGCGCGATCCAGTTGTTCATCCGGTGGAGCGGTGGCTCCGAGTTCGGAGGGCGAACACCCGTAAGGCTCCGCTTTGGTGTTCGCGCCCATCGCTTTGGTAACAGCAGCGATAACCCAACCCGGGTTGGCTTCGCGGGTAGCCACCAATACGAGAAGAGAGTGTTCCCCCCCGCCGTCCTCATCGCTTGCTTCCCAGGTGCCAGGGATGTGTGCCTAGCGTGGGATTCGCCGCCCAGGAAGGGCTCATTTTTCTGGGGGCGCGCGGGACAAACTAGGAGTTGCTTTGCAACCTGTCGTGTCCGTGGCGGCTGCGTCCAACGCACGTGTTTCAACGGGCCCGCGCGTGGTCTGTGATCGGATCGGCGGCGGCTCGATCCGTTTAGCCCAAATTGCGGCCCAATTGGCCCTTAATTTGGGTCAAAAACCGTTGCCGACAGGGCGATGTTGCAGTTAGCGGATCAGCCCTTCCCCATACGAATTGGCGCGCCAAAGATCCGCGTTGGCTGCTCCAACCGCATGCGGTAGGGGGATTTTCCGGCTCCGCCCCAGATCCTTCTCAGCCCCTGAAGTTTTCCTATGCCGATTGAAAGCAAAGTGATTCTCGATCAATCTCTGTTCGCTTATGTCTCGGCAGTCCGGAATCCTTCATCCAAGACCGACGTCTCCAGAGTTGTTCGAGGACGTCCGTCTCATTCTCCAGCGTTCAGTCTGATGTCGATGGGGTCGAGTGCAATAGAAGGTTGTGTTGTCGATTCTCGGTTTCGGCTGTCCTCGGGTAGGCGCGAGGCGCTTCGGGCCGGTCGAGCGGCTGAACCCATCAAGGACTTGTTGGTGATGAGAGAAGAATCGCACATGCCCTGCGCATAGCGCGTGCCCGGCCCTTGCACCGCGCGGTAAGAGTTCAATATTAGAACGCAGTTCAGGCTGAATCGGGGTTTGCGATCTTCCCCAAGCCCCAGCAGGCCAAGGCGCCGCAAGGCCGGTGCGCTCCAGAATAGTTTTTGCAAGACGTCGCTTGTTTTGAGCAATGCAGCTTCGAGCGCTTTTGTCGATTGTCTGCGCTAGTGGGGAGTGAAAGCAGACGGCCTAGCCAGCCGCGGGTTGGGTGTGTGGTGTGGGGTGTGGTGGTGGGTGCGCTGGGTTTTTTGCCCCTATCGTTCGCCCGGAAGCGGCGATCTTACGCACTCCGCGCATAGTTTGGCGCACTTTGGCCCTGCTTGCAGCTGGTGCAGACCAGCTGAGCCTTTGTGAGGTTGTGTCGAGCTGGTGTGTGGCTGCGCTTGTGCGACGATCTCGACAGGGACTCCCGCGCAGCCCGCAGCGTGCGTGCGAAGCCAGCGAGGCCTACCGTGGTGGGGCTGGGTTGGTGGGTGGGTGTCTCGATTGGAGCGCCCTTGCTGCTGCTTTTCAAAAGTGAGCGCCGCTCGCTCGTATTCGGACGCTTTTTGGAGAAGGCAGGGCCAGGCTCGCTTTCCTCTGCCTAGCTCATTGTATCCGCGTGCCAGTTGCAGTC
>Ga0163217_1014078_pt1 | contig 12336 bp, 13 predicted proteins | sample SynspAceP_FD_185933 | JGI IMG/M metagenome (GOLD analysis project Ga0163217, IMG submission 185933) | Saline lake microbial communities from Ace Lake in Antarctica - Synechococcus sp. Ace-P (PacBio error correction) | ecosystem: Environmental > Aquatic > Non-marine Saline and Alkaline > Saline ... | reverse complement strand
AAGGAGGTCATTCCCAGCGCCCCTCGCTTGAGCATCGCGTTGACCGGCTGCCAGCCCGGCAGCGTCCGCCATCCTCTGCGCCTGCGCATAAGAGCAGTTGCAGATTCAAGCATCCGCAGTTCGCTGCCTGCATAAGTACCACCGCACCTTCCTCCCGTGTTGTCCAAGCGCAGTCCAGACTCCGAACGCGCCGCGCTTGTCGCGTCCATGCCTGCAATGGCCAGCGGCGAATCGATCCAGTCGGATTGATACGCACGCTGATCGCGGTCCCTACCGTGCTCGTGGGCTTCAGGCGGCAGGTCGGTAATTGGTTTGCTATCAAGAAGCGCAAACACCAGGATCAGATCCGCGATGGGCCACAAACCAGCGCAGGGGGACATCGGGCTGACGCCATCAGTGCTTTCCTCTTGCTTCTCTTTTCGCCAGTAAGCGTTGCGCGCTCGCGCAGTATGCTTGTTAGAACGTGACCACGGCAGCGCTCGGGGTCAAATACCGCCAGCCACCTCAGACCTGCTCGGTACGCCTCCAGCGCTTGTTGGTCCCTCTCGTATCAGTGCCAGGCAGCCACCACTTTCCAAAACTGCCATCTGCGTGCCCATGGTGCGCGATGCTTGGCCTTGGCGTAAGTCGCGGCAATCAATCTGGCGTCTTGACCCTTGCTCAGCTCTCGGCACCGGCGGTGGTTCAGCTTCGTCTATCTCGGTCCAGAGGCTTCTCAAAGCTGTCAGCTGATATTCAACGCCTGGTTGTGGCAGCCCCGCTTAGATAAAGAGTGTGTCCCCCTTCAAACCCGCCTAGCTGGCGAGCCGAGTTGGGCAATGAGTGCCACTTTCCAGCGGCTGGCCAGCTAGCACTGCTAGCCCGTCCGTACGCCACCGAGCCAGGCGCAAGCCTGCCACTTCCCAGCATTTCCCGTGCTCAGCTGGGCACGTTGAAGCTCAACACAGGCTGGTGCAACTGCACATCCAGTGCAGCGTACTCCACTTCGCGCCACCGGCAGCTCCAGAGGGCTCTTATGTCCACTGGTGCCGGCGGAAATAGGCCGAAATTTCCTACCAGGGCTTCACTTCGTCCAGCTCACATCGCCGACGAATGACCAGCACCGCGTTGCCGGGCTGATAATGGTGTGAACCAGCGCGCAGCTCCCGGTCACGTTCAAATGTCATCATCCAGCCGATCACCGGCTGGGCCGTAGGGCTGGCGATTATGCGCCTGGGCAGAACGCCTCATAGGCCAGCTGTTGGGTTGTCTCCACGCCAGGCGCGCTCTCCTTGACACCTCCATTCTCGCGGGATAATCATCCCTCCGCAGAGTGGCGGTGGTGCATAGCGCCGCTTCCATTCCATGCAATCGCAACTGGTCGCGGCTCAGCACCTGTAAAGCGTTAATCGCGCTCGTAAAGCTTTTCTTCTGCGCCCAGGCTGCGCAACACCCGGGAACTCACCGGCCGAGCTGCTGCCCTGAACATTCAGTGTCCAGCGCCTATGGAAATACCCGTCTGGCCCGGCGGCTCGTGGCACTTGGCCGAAACCTGTACCAAGCGGAACCACCACCCGCGCCGGTGATCTTCACACTATGACCTTCAGCATGTCCAGCTCAGTCATGGGGGGGCCGGCGCTATCTGCCCACAGCGCGCCGGCAAATAAAACCCAATCAGCATAAAAGACGGAAAATGTCAACCGTAAACAGCATGCATCCTTGTAGGAACTTACGCTGGCGGCGGAAGTGGCGTAGGAGTAACCCAACCTCAACCGGTGCTAAACAGCCGTCCCATCCACAAAATGTATAGATCGTCAATTGTTTGGTCCAAAACACCAGAACACCCCGAATCACCAAAAAAGAAACAGATAACAGGCAATCCAGAGAAGAAAGGCGTTTGATGGGGCGTGCAAGCAAAAGAAATACCCCGAAGCGCCGCAGCCATGACCAGGCCCCCGGACGCGCCGAATCAGCTTTTGCTGCCAGCACGCCGAGCGCGCCGCGCCGGAACTGCCAACCCGAAGAACCCAAAGCTTTTTCGCGAGAAGCAGTGCCTGTCCAAACCAGGTCAATCGGGCGACGGCATGCCAATCCTTCCTGGTGAAAAAGATAACACGACGAGCTTGCTCGAAGGAGCCAAACCCGCTGCGATGCGAGTGGGTATGAAGCCTCGACGCTGAATCATGGGATCGCTGCAACCCGATGCCCGTCACCAGCTGTCCAATCGCAATGCACCTGTACACGCGCGCAGAAACGAGCTGGAAGCGCTGCTGCCGAATTGCCAAGCGATGTCATCAGCGCCGACAAAAAAGCCCTTTGATTCTGTCCGGTGGGCGTCAACGGCGTCGTAAAACCACCCACCATCGGCAACTGGCAAAGCTCGCAGGGCCAAACAAGCCACGTGAGCTGGCTCGGCGGATACCTTCCGCTCCCCGCGTCGAGCAATGCAGTGGCGAGCGCAAACAAATCCCGTGCGCCCAGCCAACCGGCGCCGATTCCGCGTCCTATTTGACGCGTGCAGGCCCGCAAGTCCGGGGCGACGTCCTATCGCCGATAACCTCCGGCCGTCTGCACAATAAAGACAAAACCTGATGGACAGCAAGAAGTCACGCGGCTGGCCAAGCTCGACCCGAAGCGCCGCACGATTCTGCTGTACTGATGCGGTACCCCAACGCGATTTCCAGACCAAGCTGTTCGAATCAGCCGTGGTCTAGACGGCTGGCGCGACCAAACTCATGGCCACCGCAAGCAGCAAATCACTTTGCCTCCAAGCAGCTTCCGGCTGCCTATCCGCTTACGCCGTGAGCCAGATTATGACCTCGCCTTACCGCGGCCAGAATTGTTCAAAGCCCTGTTGTCCCGATAAGTCATGATTCGTTTCATCAGGTCAAGCAACGCCTATCCCAGCCCATATTGGCCTGGACAATCTCACTGCATCAAGACCGTAGCATGGTTTATCACCGGCTATCGGCGCGGGCTAAAGAGACGCTGCTCAAGGTTTTTTTTTTTTTTTTTTGTTGCGGATAATTCCCAAAAATTGGTAGGGGGGGCCCCACGGGAAGCGCCCACTCCGGGCATGGACATCGTGGCGAAAATTCTCCGCTATTCTGAGCCGCGATGGACATTCCCCTACCTGCGGGCGCCATGTCGGCGTTGTGGTCTTTTTCAGAATCACCAATTCTGTTCGCACCCACGGCGAACAACGTCCGCCTGCCGCGATCATCCCAATCGCACGCCGCGGACGAAATCGGCCCCGCGTGCCCGCCGCGACAAGGGATTATCTCTTCTATCCTTTTCCCTGCTCAGCTACTTACCCGTCTCACAGCCCTTCTTCATCAACGACCACTCTATCCTACTCCATTCGCACCTGCCGTGGCACAACCGGCTCTGCCTGCCTGTCCGACGAACCGACGTACCTCGACCCCGAGCTCTCAGCCGAGGATCATGGCCTGCTTCGAAAGATTTCAATCGGTCGGCGCTGACAGTGATCACGCCAGCCCACACCTACCCCTGATTGCCAACACTGAATCACCCGCCATGTGGACGCTCGCAACCAGGGCACCCTTCTGCACATGGGACCAGCATGACTGAGCAGAAACCCACCGCGCCCAAGCGCCCGCAGAAGCCGTCCCAGGGCCCGCGCGCTCCGAAACGCACTGGCAGGCATCCGCTGCGCATGGTTGCAGCCACAGAGCCAGCGCCCGCAGGCGTGATCGTGTCAGGCATCACCCGCCAGCAGCGCCAGACCATCGTGATGACCATTTCTGCCTTGCCGATGGGGCTGCGTGCTCAATCGCCAGGTCCGAGCGCCTGGGACTGATTGCAGCCCGCCGCCGCAGCGTCTGGTGAATCTAGGAAAGCTCTCCAGCGCACGCGAAGAGCGCCTGGCAGAAGATCAGACTTTGAGACGGTGCCGAGCAACGCCTGCTCCGAACAAGGCCCATGCGCTGAAGAGTTCACAGCACTCGCATGGGTGAGGCCGCAGCAGCTTCCTACAACCCCTTGCTCGTCAGTGACTGGTCACTTCCGGCGAGTATCGGCGCGGCGCCGCCTGCGCTGGAGCCCCGCCGCAATCAGTGCGCCATGCGGGTCGAGCTGGGCAGACGGACCTGCTGTGGATTATCGGCGACCATATTCTGGCGGATGCTGAAGCGCTCACCAGGCTCGCCGTTTCCTGTGCTGGCCTATTGCTGGCATGACCAACACCAATCCGCATGGCGATCGAAAGCCGCTCGCGACGAGATTCTGGATCAGCTTGTCGCCGTACGATGCCTTTGTTCGCCGCCCCTTCCTTATATGGCGACTCTTACGGGCGCTGCCGGGTATTTGCCTGCTCTGCTGGGCGCCTGTTAGCTGAACTCTACCGCCGACTCGCAGCCCTGTAATCCAGACATTTTCGCATCGGCAGGCATACGATATCATGTTGAGCCATGCGAGGGCCATGCTGTCGGCCTGGTAGCGCCTGTTACGTTCGCGCATATCCGCACATACACCGCCAGTGACGCGGTCTGAAAAACCCTTATATTTGATTAAGCTATTGATTTTATAAACAAGTCGAACGGAACTATCCAGCCATCACACTCTAGTTTGATGATACACTCGCCATCTTTTCTTGGAGTTCAACATGACACTGTTGGCACCTATTAACAGTCTGGTCCCCGCGCGAATCTGAGCCATGTTCATACAGGAGCGCATCCCTATCCTCAGTCGAGGAGAAAGCGCACTCTGGCTGATTCTTTGTACACAACCAGTATCCTGAAGCGGCACGCCAACTGGTCAGCGCAACCTGCGCTTCGTCTGCAATATCGCCGCGCAGCTTACTCGTTACGCCTGAACCCATCGATCTGTGAGAAGTACCCCTGAAAAGGCGGTCAAAACGCTTCAATCGGAAATTGTGTGCGGCTGTGTCCTTCCGCCGTGCACTGGATTCGCGCCGAGATCACGAGTTCATTCTGCGCAACTGGCGTATCTCAAGGTCGCACACCAAGGCCCAGCGCAAGTGTTCTTCAATCTGCGGAGCGTCCAAGAAGAAATCTCCTGTGTCCCAGATGAAGTGGGATCGGGTCGCGGCTTATCGTTGTGGCCACGCGTAAGCTGAGATGGAACGTCTTGTAGGCAGGATTGGCTGATGGCGCTCATATGATGAAGATGACACTTCGCCTACGCACCCGTGCATACCTCGAATAACAACGTACGACCCGTACTCAGTGGGAGTCCGCCAGACTGTCCACAGCTCCGTCCACATTCAGGCAGGGCCTGAGCAGTCGAGAGCGTAGCCGCGACATCGTATCGCGCTGTTGCCGAGGAAAGCCACCCTGCACAACTCTCTGCCCAAGTATCAGTATCGGCCAGCATCGTCATTGAAAAAAAACGCCATGAACAAAGCTAAGAAAATCTGGAGACCGAAAGATCGCTCTATTCATCTCTCGCGGCACAAATGCTCCTTCGGGATGCCTTTTGCTATCTGCTTCAGCCTCTGGCGACAAGCCGCATAATCCCCCGCTCAAACAATACGGAAAGCTCCAAATATGGCATTCGCCCCGCGCCTGTATGCCACCGTCACGCTGATCATCATGCTTGTTGCACGGGTAACTGGATCATGGACCGGCCGGCGCTGAGCAACCCTTGCAGTTGCGCGCACTTCGAGAACGCGTGGGCCCCGCTGCGCGAGATAATCTGACCTGGCGGATGTGGTGCATGATGCGAACCGGCGAGCTAGGTATGATCAGCGCCACTCGAAACCGCAGCTGGTCCATCCCTCATGTGACCAGAGCGATGAGGAGACTGGCGGATGCAGCGGTATCAGCCGGACGAGCAGGGCGCATTGAAATCCTCAACAGGCCGAATTGGAAAGCCGACATGCTATCAGTCCGATCCGGGATCCGCCTCCTCGCTTGGTGTCAGCCGGTGATGCGCATGAGTCTACGCCGTCCAGCCAAACGATTACCCAGGCATTATTCGCTACCCTGGGAAAACCGGACATTCGCATGAATCAGCGGCGACATCAGCCTGGTTTATCGGGCGGGACGTGGTCGTGGCGTCACCGTAGCAGGCCACTCATCAGTTCGTCTGCGCGCAAACGCGAGCGCTTACAACGTCCAGCCCCGATTGCGCCAGTAGCTCAGGCTCAGCCATTCCGCATGGCCTTCCACTCCATTTCACGGCATATGGCTCCACCCAAACTGCCGTATTGCGGCGTATCCAGTTGGCGCGGCGTTAACATGCCCGGAGCGCAAGCAGCGCTCCATTCCCGGGTCGCAGCAACCCAGCCAAACGCCGTGCCGTGCGATCAGCACAGATAGCTGCATCAATGCCAAATGCTGTGCGCCCTAAGGCCTTACACCAAGACACCCCTCATCCATCAACGATATTCAGATAGATTTCAGAATGCCGCTGCTTTCGGCCAGAGTAATTCCATCCACAGGGGAACCAGGCTTCAGCCGCCTTGGCCGGCCAACACTCGCTGCCGACCAGTAGAACGATCTTCGCAAACCTGCTGGTCAAATGCTGCACCTCGCAGGCCCGCCCTGCCTGTTATTCGTCTACCGCCCCTAATCGCCCGCAACTCAAGCCGAAGGCTCGCAAAGCGCTGATCTTCACCAAATCACCCCAATCTTGCATACTCTCGTATGCTCTTGTAGGGCACCACTGCGGCGATCTCGTTTGGCTGTGCGTCCTGTCGAAACCTCGCCCAGCGCTCGCCATCAAGGCCGACACAGGGAGGCACCCAGCCACAGAATACCGGAAATCAGCTCAAGCCATGATAATTTAGGCCATTTGGTCTTACAGATTTTTTCAACATGGGCGATCGTCTGTTCGTGGCTCCATATAGAACGAGACTCGAGCTTTGCCAACTAGCTGCTCGCGCATTACCGGTTTTACCGGTGCACGTGCGCCTTTGTCCTCCCACGGGTTGCGCATCCGCCGCCGGAAAAAACCTTCTTGGCCTTCTCAACCGGGGCAGACCAACTCTTGGTATGGCATATCCGCCCCTATGGTACGCGCTGCGCTGTCGCCTGCCCGAGCCACGCTATTCAAGATCGCCGCGTGCTGGTATCGCTGGCATCTTGCCTGTTCTCCCAGCCTGTACTGATGGCGCGACCGGCGCGTAAACCAAACGGAGTATCACCCCTTGCGGCGTGCCTTCTCCTCGGCTGGGCCTATGCCTGGCTTGGCGTGTGCGCAACCTGTAGCGAACAGGCCCTTGCCTGCCATGCTCCCCCGGCACCAGAGCCGCGCTGACTCATACTGCGGCCTCCCGCACGACCACAGACCTTACCCCATTGCAGATCCACTGAAATGCGAAAGCCTCTCCCCATCACCCTCTCAGCATTACCGAACTCTGACGAATGGGGCTGACCGGCAAGCACGGCCGTGGACTAATCTGAAAGTTCCGCGCAGCGAGCACGCTCAAACCCGGTCGAAAGGCCGACGAGTGAAATTCCAAGCCATCGCGGCGGCTACCCCCCTCGGCCTCATGACAATAACCAATCAGGACCGCCTTTAAATGCCGCGTGCGTTACCCTCCCGTCTGCATGTGGGTTACCGGAAAGACAAGATATGACGAAAACCCGCGCCGCATCAAAGCCTCAGGCGCAAAATCTCACCGTCGGATCCCCGCAGCAACCATCGCCAAAACCCCGACAGCCAAACCTTGCTGATTGATGCCGCCGGACCTTACCACCACCTGCAAAATACCGCTGGGGTCTATACCCCCAAGATGCGCGCACCTGCCGCCTTGGCGCGCAAACGCGACGCCACCAAGCTGTCAACTGGAGGTCCTGGCAACCAGAAAACCCTGTTCCCCAACGTGATCAAAACCATCAAGCCGCCGAAGTGCTCAAGATGCTTCACGTCATGTCATAACCAGTGACGACCGATCATCGCCCGGCAACTGGCGAATGGCTGCTGGCGTGATCCCTGCCGGCTTGATCGCCCGCCTGGCTCTGAAAACCGTACAACCTGCGCATTATCTGGAAGAAAAGCCACCGTGCGGTGCTGTCATCTGGGGGACTGCGTCTAGGCCCCATCGCGATGACTGGGTGCTCCGGTGTGCTGATGAAGATCGCAATTGTCACGCCGCAAAAAGCCTGCTGATGCCCGAAGCATGAAGCACCATTCTGCGGGCCGCGCGCTTACCCTGCCCGTCGCATGCCGCGCAAGCTATACGCCACGGCATCGTCACCGCGGAAGCACCTTCGTGATCCATTCCGGCAGGCTCTGATCGCGTACAGAGCCGCCTTTCCCGCCAATCGAGCCCCCCGACAGTACCGAAACCACGATCTGCCCGACACCGCCACTCCCAGCCGGGCCGAACCAAGCTTTCCGCCCGCGCCATCCCAGCTTCGTATGCGTGTCCGGCGCATGACGAACGCGCAGAAACTGCATCGATCTGGGTGGCCGCGCTCGGGCGAATCGGGAAACGGTCTCTAATCGATGCGCTCTTTCCCAAGCCCCGCTTACCCCTGGAATCTGTCGGCATGGGCCAGTCCCTGCTGTAATGCCCAGGCCGCGCCCAGCAGGACTTTTATCGGGGGAAGGCATCGCCCCAGTCTGGTCGCTAACGAAAAGGGCGTGCTGGACTTCGAATGTCACAACCTCGCCGTCTCACTGCGACGCCATGAACTGCTCAACCAGGCATCCCCGACGCCAGCCTGGACCCCGCGGTCCTGCTGTTCTTCCCCGATCCTGGCACAAGAAAAAAGCAACAACAACGCCGCATCGTGCAATGGCTTTCGCCGGCAACTGCTCAGCAACTAAGACGCGCGTATTCCAATGGCCACCACTGGAAGCCATGCTGACATATGCTCGAGTCATGAGGCGGCAGCGCCAGGCTATCGCCCATCTGCCCGAAGACGCACCTACGTACCGCGCCCGTAAGAGCGGCCGATCACCAAGTTGAAACGCCTGCTAGCCTGTCCATGGGTGTGGATCTGAAGTCGAGCGGGTCCGAATAACCCGCCTCACCTACGGCTCATTCGCTATACGGCTCTCTGGCTGAAACAGGCCACGCCGACACGCAGAAACCCCGCAGCAGTCGGCCAAGCTCATGATCGTCGCCTGTGCTTTATCGGCCAACAGCGCCAGCCGACATCGAACACCCCTTCACGAGATCTTCATGGACCAAGCAATACTCACGCCCGCCACGTTTACCTGCTCGTCACCACTTCCGCTGCTCACTCCAATCATGGTCGCGCTATCCCGCGCTGGCCGATGCTCTCGTCGCATGCTCAGGTCGCAACCGATGCCTCTACGCTTGGCATGCCCTGTGGGCCGCCCGCATCATGGTGTTGTCCGGCGCGTGAGTAACAACACAGCGTTAGTGATTCCTGTATGCTCATGTCGCTCCTGCGGGGCCCGCAGCGCCGCCAACCTACTCTTAGCTGACGCGCGCCTTATGGCATTCCAGCGCCGGCTTACTGCTGTGCCGACCATTTCCCCTCCCTTACCGAATAGACGCACGGCCGCGCCATATCCGTGGTGTTGGCAGCCTAACTCCGCCGTCGCCGGCGTGCCACGATGGCCTTGACTGACAAGCAATCGGCTGGCGCCAGCTTTGTCTGATCTAAGTAATGGCCACCGCACCCTGCTGCGGCCATCGATACCGTGAGACGCAGCAAACCCGACGTTAGCACAGCAATGCGACAACGAACAGGCGCCAAGCCTCGGAGCCTACCTACACCAGCGGCCATGAATCATCGGCGCCACACTTGCCGGTCAGCTATGCGCGCCACACCTAATATGACAGCCGGCTTGGACAACCGCGCCATCTAGCACCTTGACTGGCGCTCTACGACATCGCCAACCTAGTGAAAGGTAAATACAATAGGCTGTTGCGACCCGCATCACCATGCCCCTCTGCTGAGCCTGGTGATTTCAGGTGTGAGCTTGAGCGTTTGCCTTGCCGTGACCACTTTGGGAATATGAGTTATCTTCATCACGGCTGGATCTGACCGGTAGCACTCACCCGTCCATAGTTCGCGTTGTATGAAAGCCGTCACCAAACCGCCCTGGTCAACATTCTGCACACATCGTATTACGGCGGGCTTGCAGAGCGAAGTTGCTGGAGAGTAACAGTTTATTTCCAAAAGCCCCCCCCCCGAGAATATGTGGACAGACCCCTTAGGAGGCGGGAACAAAGCTAGATGACTAATAAAGCATTCCCGTTGCGAGATTACGCAAGGGGGAAGCGGAGGTTTGTTTTAGAAACTTGGCTTACTCATCTACTCTCAGCGGGAGCGCTTATCACTGCTCGGAATATATTGCGCCTGCCCCTTGCAGTGGATAGGCCCGCAGTAATCCAAACTCTATCTCTATATCTCTCTATATAGATCAATAATGCTGATACAAAAACACCGAATTCCAGGCATATGTTTGGCCCTCACCTTCGCTTGCGGCTCATGACAACCACCAGTCGCGCCTAACACCTAGCTTGCCAATAAGCAGATCGCCTGGCCAGAAATTGTCTCGACTGCGGTGTGAAAATTACCTTCAGCGACAAACTGGCGATATCAGCAAAATACGTTCTGGTCGCTTCATCGCAATGTGCGACAAACTGATCCCGCGCCTTGCCCATCCGCGATCTCATCGTGCCACCCTTAGCTCTGCCAAGCATCTTACGCTGTCAGCAGGCCTGCGTGAACTATGGCAGCCACATCCCAATAGGCGGGCAGAAGTCCATTCCGTAGTATTGATTGGCTTGTAATAGTGTTCCGTCCAGTACATACCTCAAATGGCCTACCTTGCAAATTTATTCAGCCTCGGGGATGCCTAAGCATCTCCGGCTCACGCAGCATACCTGGCCATTCAGTCTGGATGTACAATGCCTGCCAAAAGCGGTACTATCCAAGCCGCTCTGCGATAAACGAAATCGCTCCATGTTTCCTCTAATCCTCCAGGCCCTTTAAAGCGGCGATAAAACCGCCGTATTCGTTCGATCAATAAAAGCCCAAGGTTAGCGCGCTCGGTCCAATACCCAAGCTGGACATGGAAAAATTCTCTTAAGCGCAGCAATGTCTCGCCAATCACCATTCTATTTCCAAAGCCCGGTCAAACTCGACTGCGGCACCCATAAAAATTCTGGCGCGACGCATTACACAAAAAACTCTCCTCGTTGGTTAGCGTGGCCGAATCCCGACTGTCCGATCCAATGTGGGCATTAGCTCGGATCAGATAAATAGTCGGGGGCACGGGCGGCTGCAAGATAAGAATAGATCCAGCAGCATAGTATCGACCATCGCAAACCCGCGAAACTCTTCCACTAGCAGCGGCGGGGTAGTGCCAAAAAAGCTTCTGGTCCGCATTACCAGGAATGCCCAGCGCCTCAAGGCGTGATTCAAATCCCGATAGACTGCCCCATCCCCCTCGGCGCCTGTTCAAGCCCAAGATGGCGCATACGGTACGATTGCTCTACCGGCATCACTTGCACGAACGAGCAACCCAAACCAACAGGGGCTGCATCCTCTTCCAATCAAAAATCGCGCTTACCAGCTCTGACCTCGCCATCATTCAGCAGGTCCAGCAGCTCGGCCACTTGGGCGAGACCACACTGCCCGTCGACGATAACGCATCAGGTAAGTACTCACGATAGTTGGCTCTAGAAACAATAGCCAAAAGCCCACATGCCCCTTATCAGCAAACGACGAGCCTAACGAGGTAATGGCTTTCAAGGCCAGATCCACTCCGCTTATCCGTTCAGGAATTCCCCATGCGGAGCAACATGCCAAAGCAATGCCAGAGCGCTCACGCGCCCAAATTAAACATCCAGGGTGATCAGTCCTTTAAAAGCCCATCCGTTCCTCCGCGGAGTATAGCGGCTAGCCCATTCATACACGGAAAACCAATTCAAATTATGAGTTGCCGTTTGTGGTTTCGCGCTTTAGTAGTTCGCGGAGCAAAAAGGATCGCCATGGTGGCATCTAGTCCGCTTGAGCTCCGAAAGTTTTTGCCGCGCAAAAAAAATACATTTAGCCCAGAAGAAGTGAGTCTCCCACGCAGGCTACGTTAAAAGTTTTTGCCCGCTTTCAAAGAACCGATAATGGTATCCGTGGACAACATTATCAAGAAGTTGGCCTCAAAGCGATGAAACTTATAAGCGAAGCGTTTTAACAAAACCCATTCGGGTGGAAACCAATACCGAGGAAATGGGAAGTACCATGAAAAGTAACCCCCCCTGAGCGGCTGGCGTCGTCCCCCGGTGGGTTTCCAGTCTATCGTTAACATAGAACAGAAAAACCATTGATTTAATTATAGTCCAAAAAAACACCGGGTTAAAGGGGATGGGTCCAAGATGAGCGGAGAAAATGGACCTTTCTGCCCACTTGTTATGGAAAAATCTTTTTCTCCCGTTTCTTTTGT
>Ga0163217_1109566_pt1 | contig 12337 bp, 16 predicted proteins | sample SynspAceP_FD_185933 | JGI IMG/M metagenome (GOLD analysis project Ga0163217, IMG submission 185933) | Saline lake microbial communities from Ace Lake in Antarctica - Synechococcus sp. Ace-P (PacBio error correction) | ecosystem: Environmental > Aquatic > Non-marine Saline and Alkaline > Saline ... | reverse complement strand
GGTTGGCCGCCCGATGGCCTGCCAAATTGGCTTGATGCAATCGTCGTTCCCCGGGTGGCTTAGCCTATGAACGCCGGGCAGCGCACCCCGCGTCCAATGATTTGCAGCGCGCGTTTGTTCGACTTATTTCGTGTTTTCTTTCGATCGTTCTGGAAGATGTCAAGAAGAGGTTGTGGCGGCCACCAAGAGATGCCTCTGGGATACACCCCGAAGCGGACTGGTAGGGACTGCTGTCGCCCCTTGAGTGGGTCTTTGAGATGATATGACCTTGACCGAGGCGTTTCTGGACATTAAAGCTTTAGTACCGGGACGGGCCGGGCGTCTTCTTGGTGAATTGTCTTATCCGTTGACGAAGTGCGGTTACCCGTTGGCTTAGGCCGACAGTTTCCGTCGAGACAAGGACTATGCATGGGAACCTGGCGAGTGCGCTATCGCATTGGGTCGTGGCCGCGTTATTGTTGAGGATGTTCCTTAGGATAGAGCGGATTCTATATTCTATTTGCCGCCCGCCGCACCGTGCCGTGCCATGAGCTTCCGCGACATCGGTTGATGTTGTTAGTGGCTGTACTGTTAGTCCCTGCCCCCGGCGCGGAGCGTGTTATTGGTCAAACCTGCAGTACGTTGCAGATCGTGAACTTTTAGTCCGTGTGTTGTCCGTTGGTGGTTCGGGCGTGGGCGGATTGGGGATCCAGTCATGAACGCAAACTTACCTGCCTTCGGCGCTTTCGTCCGGTTGGATAAGCGCGCGGTCGTGGGCGAAGGCATGCCCCCAAACGGTGTGGGATCCGCGTCGATTGGCTGTGAAAACCACGCCGATCGGCCCGCTTTTTCCCTCTGGATTACGGGCAGCCTGTCGTGCCTGCGTGGTCCAGAGTGAAGGTTGCCCCTGTATGGCGTCCGGCCATCCAAGGAGTGCGTTGTTCTGAGTAAGGCCCGAGCTTTGTCGGTTCGGATTTGGAGCGCGTGAACTCTGGCGATGGGAATGAAAGAAGCCTATGATCGGTCGAATTTCTGGCCCGGAGGTTCCTGGCCTAATTATTACCGGCATATCTGTCGTCCGGGATTGGGGCCGGTTATCCGCTCTTTTGTGCCAGGGCTCGGCAGATTCCGATGCGTCGGTCAAGTGACCTCTCAAAGAACAGGCCACCTTGCCGGAGTTCGCTTTGTTGGGGGATCAGATGGGACGCACTGTCGATACTTGGGTATGGAACTCGAGATGGACTGGCCACATCGTGGAAGCCATGGTGGCATTGACCCAGTTGGGTGTTGTCAGATCGGCCTATCTGGCATTGCCAGCTTCCCCCATGCCGCGCGCGCTTCCTCGCTACCGGTGTTCGTGTATTCGGCGCTTTTGGCGGTGATCCGCGGCGGGGACTTGCCCGCATCTGTCGTCCGTCCGTTTCTTTGAATATGGTAGGCGGTTTCGGGTCGCTTGTCTGCCCGGTGAGGCCGATCTGATGTGTCTTATCCCCGGAATGGCTTTTTATATTCATGTGGTGCGAGGACTGGAGGCTCTTGATCCACAATTTCAAGTCCGGTATCCCATACGGGGGGCATCGGGTTTCGCCAGCCTACGTCTACTTTTTTTAGCAGCCCCACCCCCTGGATTTCCTCGTCCCATCCGCAGGTCGTTCTTAGACGATTGGACTCTCCTTGTTCCCTGTTGCCTCTCCCGCAAGGGGCCCCGGTATGACCCTACCCGCCTGTTGAAAGATATCGCCGTGCGTGGCCGGTGAGTGTTCTTCATGCTTGGGCGATGAGCGCCATGTTGCGCCTGTGGTGTCGACCGCCGGCCCCGATGTGGAATCTAATCCGGGACCGCCCGCGTCTTTGCATGGCCCGTACATGTATTTGAGCCTTATCTGCCGATTTCCTTGTGCGGCCCGGCGCCCCGAACTGGTGGCGTTTTGGGGCGACGCCAAGTTGTAGGTCGCATGAGGGCGCGAGCGCCTTCGTCGTACATAGGTTTTGCTGGCGGTGGGATGGGGATGAATTTGTGGGGCCCGGCATTGCGGGATGAAGGCGCGGTTTCGCCCGGCATTGCCGCTGACATATGTCTTAAATGCTTTTGGCGGCGACCCAGGACGCTCGGGGTGTGCTGTCAGGCCCATGCGTTTCGTGATGTGTGGCGCCCAAGACCTTTGGGCCGATGGAACCGAGGAGTGACGAGGAGTTTTCCTCCGTGTGCGCGATTTCTTCATGGCCGCTTTGCGGATGTTGTGTTATCTATCTTGCTGGGGGTCGGCGTGGGCCGACATTGGGGATCGTTTGTTGGGCCATGGCTTGACGGCGTTCCACGCTATGCGGATCAGGAATGGATGAGTTAGGGACTTGCTGAACGCGCCGCCCCGTTGCGCGCATTTCGGTTGAGAGGTGTTACAGGGGCCAGGGTTCAGCCGACTTGCCGCATCCGCCGATGCCCCCCCGTCCGTCTTTGACAGGGCCGCCGGCCCGATGGCGGCGACTGTGGGACGTCGGGTTGATGCCTTTGGCGGGGGCTACGTGCCCCGCGCTCATAGGGGGCCAGCTGAAATGTCCCCCCGGTCTGGGCCGGAGGTGGTTCTTGAACCCCGACGCCCGATTTACTGGTGAAGAGGGACCCCGGAGAGGTGGACGAATTTGGCCTCTCTGGGCGGGGTTTACGATTTGGCCGGCCTATTGGGGGCGGTTTGGGTGCTTTTGGTGGGTGGGGCGGCGGTCATCCCGAAGATTCGGTGCTGACTGAAAGGCGCGGATGATACGCTTGACGATGCCGCAGCCTGTGAATGGGGGCGGTCCCCCTTGGTGCCGCCCAGCCTTTTCTCGGGGGCTGCGTGAATTTGAACTCGCATGCACCTACGCCACCTATTGTGCAAGTGGTTTTGCGCCAGATCCGTTGAGCTGTCCGCCGCCCCAACGGATTCCACGTTCGCAAACGTAGGGAAGCTGGAGGCTTGGGATGCCCCGGGGCTATTCCCCCAAACGGCGAATTAGGATGACGGGGGGAGGATCTTATTAGGGGATATTTATTTTTGATTTATTAGGCGGGTTTTTTCTTACGCCCCAGAACCAGGATGCCACGTCCCGCCGAACTACCGTGGCCCGGTTCCGATGCCCCTGGGAACGCTGAAAGCCCGGTTCCGGCTGGTGCCCGACAGTGTGATCCGGCCCGGAAGGGGAGAAGGGTCAGCCGGAGGAGCAGGCGCAGGCTGAAAGCTTGGACGACTATCTGCCCACCGGTCACCGTGCCCAGTCTTGCGAGCCGGCGGACGTCCGTATGCATTTTCCCCGGCCCGGTCTTGATGATTCCCAAACGGGTTTCCTGCCCTTGGCCTTGGCAAGCGGGCCGGCAAGATGCGCTGTGGCTCTGGCCAGGAACGGGCTTGGGTGCGAATGGCGTGCAGAGGGACGCGAGCTTGATTGACAGACGAGAGATCGGTTTTGGTTCGTGAATTATGCGGCCCGAAGCCGGAATATGCGGTTCGCCCCTGGGCGCCCGTTGCCTTTAATCTCGGTGGCGCTGTAAGCGCGTGGGCTGTCCCGTGTGAGGCGGCTTTGCTTTGCGCCCTGTAAGTAGTCTGGCCGCCGGCCCCCGGCTTCCGGTGGCCGCGTTGAGCGACCATATTTCTTGGCTTTGTACCCATGGCGAGCCCAGCTAACCGCTTCCCACCGCTAGAGGTTTTATGTAAGATCTGTGGCTCGCCAGGACCCCCGAGGTCCGCGTAGGGGGACTCTGTGATTGCCGCAGTTAAGGCGTTGGGCCGAGACTCCCCCCGATTGTGGTTTGTATTGACTTTCGGCTTTGGGGTTGGCTTTGCCCCAATCCTAACCCCGCGCGCCAATGCCTTGGCCAGACCGGTTCCGTAGCACCATAGCCCGCCTACTGGATCGTAAGGCCCGCGCGGGGGTTTGCCCCGTACAGTTCCCAAGAAAGGCGTGACGCGGGCAGGTACTTTTGATTGCGTAACCACATTGCGCGCGCGGACGATACGCCAGGGCCCCAAATCCGGGCAACGGTCAGTGTCGTGCGCTTGACGGAAATTCCCCGTAGCCCAGCCCATTGGATCCCCTGTCACAGGCTGAGGTTGCGGATGGACGGCGAGAAGATATTCCGGTTCAGCCCTTCGCAGTCGCCGCTAGATCGGCCTTGGCCCGCTCCGGATGCCCCCAGAGAGTAAGACCAAGAATCAGGGCCGACTGCTGGATAGAGGTTGCTTATTAGGTGTCGATGCTTGCCCGGTCGTCGGGCTCATAGGAGTTGGATGACCCCGCCCTCTTTGAACAAGACTCCGTGGCCGGTGCGGGCCCGTCGTGCGGTTCCGCGTCAAGCCTTTTTCCCCGTTTTCTTGGCGCCCTCCAGTGCCGTGTTCCATTGAGCGGCCGTTGCCGGACCCAGGCGGCCGCCCCGTCGGATGCCGATCATTTTCGAGTTGCCGGCCCGGTGGGGTTGTGATTGGGAGGTTCGGGACTAACTGGCCGTGCACCCAGACCCGTGATGACCAACGCCCGAAAAACCGCCTGGCTTCCGTCTTCCGAGGGTTAGCCTGCGACCCGAGGTTTCGTCACCGATTTGGAAGGTGTTAGCTTGATGGCGCCCGTGCGCCGCTGTCCCCAGCGCCGGCGAGTCGTCACATTGTTTTGACCCGATGTCGGTGCGTTGGGTCGGATTGTGGTGGGAGAGTGTCATGCAAGCGGCCAATCATATCTGCACGAGGCGTTTGAGTTTTGAAATTCGTCGTCATCGACGATGTTCTAGGGCAGTAACGGCCCCTCAGTGTCATGGGATTGCCTTCAGGTGATTTGCATCTGCCGGCCAGGAGTAGACGTGATGTCCCTGCGGGATCGGCTGGGCGGTAGGTGATTCAGTTGTTTCGACCCCGCCTCTCCCTCGATCAATTTAACGGAGAGTGGCATTGGAGGGGCACGCTGCGGGCACCGAACTCGTGGTGGGTCGGGCCACACGCTTTGTGGGCGCCCGCCTAGGATGGGTTGAAACGTGTTCGAGTGGTTGGACAAGAGTTGAGACTTGGAGCGCAATGCTGCTGCGCTGCCAGCGTCTCGGCGGGTGGTCCACATCGGCGTTTCTCTTCCGGCCCGTGTTGCCGGTTCAGCGGCGCCTTGCGAGACCGCCGCGTTCTTCAATGGTGTTTGCAGCTCCAAAAAGGTGCTGGAGTTTCGGTTGTTTGATGTGTGTTTGTTCCATATTTGGGTTTTTTCCAAAGTATGGGCGAATGTCAACCTGTGAAAGCCTTTCTGTATACTTCCGATCCTTCGCCCGTGCCGGGCCTCCTGCAGGCGCCCGGGTGAGTTCCCGCCCTTGTGGCGAGTGGGCGGAAGCGATTGGAATTACCTTTACTGCGGGGATTTGTGCCGTGAGACGAGAGAAGGGTCCTTTTAGGGCCGTTACGTTTTTTGTTCGTTTGTCGCCGGACGGCTGGGTTTGATGTGACTTTATGTTGGAGTGTCGGACCGGATGCTTAGAGCTGAGTAACCGTCCTTCGAGTCTGTGCAACTTCTTTCCCTCCCCCATTTTTTTTTTCGGGGGCGGGGAAAACTTTTTTGGCGTTTACCTTTTTAGAATTGAGATAGGGAAATATGGTTAGTGGCGTCGTGTCCCCCCCGTATTAGTTGGTGATGCGTCCCAGGTTCGGACCCGTGCTATATGGGGCGGTCAGCATGTGTGCGCCGAAGCCGGCCCGAGTCGATTCGTCCCGAGGGGAGGGGCCTTACCAATGTTGGTTTGCGGTGGGGTATGGGATGTCTGGTTCCCGGCCGTTCAGGACGGGTATTGTCTTTTGGGCGGGCGTGGAAGGCCAGGCTTCGCTTGAATTTAAGGGTTTGAACGGGCCGGCTATTTTTGTATGGAAAAGTGGTATATGTCGCGAAGGCCTCGCTGCCGTTTCGTTTGTTGCCACCCGATGCCCCCGTGTTCCCGTTTCCAAGCGGTCTTGTGAGAGGGGATTGCTGTGGTTGCGCCATTGGTTGGCTCCTGTGTAGTATTGACCCATGATAAATCCTTGGGCATGCTTTGGGCGAGTCACATTTATGTGAGGCGGCCATCGTCCCCGGTTGCGCTTGTTATTGTTGGGTGTCCGCCGCCTAGGGAGTAATTACGAGTGCATGTTTCAAGCCGAGGCAGGCGTGAGGGGATGATGCGATTCAGTATCTCGGAAAGGTTCGGGTTAGGCTTTTTGCTGAATTGCGAGTTCGTTTATTGGTACCCGATTGAAGATATTGACGTTCCTAGTTGGTCCCGATGGAGATTGCAGTGGTTGGGTACGTTGAGGTTGTCTTTTGGCCGGAACCATTGGTCCTGGAAAGGGTTGTTATTTTGAACTGCTGATTGAACGTGAGGATTACAATTGCTCATTTCCGGCCTGAATGTCACGCCACCCCATTAGAGAAGGGCAGCGGAGTTTGTGTGTGTCGGCGCCGACTGCCTTTTCGTGGAATAAGGGCGGTTTTAGGGTGTTAGCGGCGGCGTTTTGGGCGTAAAGCCGGTTTCCTTGGAGGTCCTTTGTTTGCGGGTTGAGGTTTGGCGTGTAGTCGTATAGGTTTGTTGTTTCTTAGACCGCTGGGGCGTGGAGCTTTCCCGATGTTATTCCCGTCAATTCTGGACCGCATGGATGGGATTTTCCCTTGGTCCCTTGTTTGAAATTTTTGCTTTTTGCGGGTCCGTGTGTTTTCGTTAGGAAGACAAGGCCCGATACTATTCGTATTTTTGCGGGTTCGACCGTTCTTTCGCGCCAGGTGATGTGGTGGCATGTAGGGCTGCGCCATTGGGGGGTTGTAGGCGGTCGCGTGTGTTATGGACCGGTGCTCTGCCAGAAGTCTGCCCTGAGGGCGTCGAGGGTCAGGGAGCCGATGTTTGCGCTAGATTGTTCCCCGTTCAAGGTTCCGTATGAGAAAGAGGGTTCTTGGGTGCGGGGCGTTGCCGATGAGGACGTGGTCCCAGCTTAGCCGGGGCGTTTTGTGTGGTTGTATTTCCAGGTAAGCGATCATGCCCGCCAATATTCGTATCGCGGTCCCCCGCGCGCCCAAGCGGCTGGCTTGACCTGATGGAATCGTAAATGTTGGACTCCCGAGACCGACTAAGTGGACCAAATATTAATGACGTTGGGGCCGTTGCTTGTACTGTGTTCCGTCCCGGGACTGTCCGATGCCCATGGTCGCGAGGGCCGCCGGTGGCCGTGGGTCGGACCGAAGTTTTCGGCGCCGTCTTCCCCCGGTGCGGCCAGTGCTGTGCGCTACTCTCTGAGGTTTGGCAGGAAGCTGTCTTACTTGATCTGCCGGTGGGGCGCCTTGTTTCTGAAGAGCGATGATTTTTGGCTTTATGCGACGTTGCCTGGTGATTGTGTTCTTTATAGCCCGGGTTTGAGAAAAGGGGTGGCGGCCGCACCGCCGGCGTGCCAAGTATGGACTGCGCCCCTGGTCCGAGGGACGTCCAGGCCGATCGTTTTTGCCTGTGCGCCGGTGGCCTTTGTCGGTTTTCGGTCAAAAAGTAGGAAGACGCGGTTGGGACGACAGATGGCTTCGGGTTTGGTAAGGGTCGTTTGGGTCGCGTTAGGCGGAGGCCCGGCGCCGGTCCTCAGTTGGAACGGGATAATACAGAATGGTGTCATGGAAAAGCTTCGGGCGTGAGGCCCGCCGACATGGTGCTCATCTGAGTGTGATAGGTGGGATTAGCTGCCCCGGCCAGAGCGCGTGCGTAAAAGCAACATCCTTGCGACCCGTGCCGATCTTGATGAATGGGCGTCCCCGCGTGCCGTGGGTTCACACCAGGCATGACGTGCGCCGGCCAGTCGGGCAGTGCCCGGGCTGATTCGATTAGTGTGGCCGGGTGGTTGGCCGTTGTCCAATGGCGGCATGGTGGCGGTGATGGTGGCCGGGTTCGGGGTGAGCTGGGACTTGGCGGCGGACCGCTTGTTGGCGTTTTCCCGACGCGGCATGCCCCTTGGGGTTGCTTGGTTCGGGCTGTGGGTGGGGCGGTTTCGGTGTAGGGGCGACCCCATGCGACAAACCAGGCGGGGTGCGGAATGATCCAGTGGTTTGAGTAGCCAAGCCCGTTTTTGGAGGTTGGAAGGGGGGGGGGAGATCCGTCGGGGTTTGATTGTTCCGCTGGGTGCCGGCCGGCAACGATCGGGCCCCGCTGACTGCTTGGGTAGTTCGGCCTGGAGGTGGATGATGGCTCGCCAGTCCGGGCGGCGGTGGGTGTGATGTGAGGGGTGTGTCTTGTCGCCGTGGCGAGGCATCAGACTTGAGGGGGCTGCGGGAATGCCGCCGGTGAGCAGTCCAGAGTGTGAAGGCGAGCCGTTGGTGGTTTTCAAGCGGTTCGCCGAAGGGCGGCGCTGCTAGGCCCGTTGCGCCGTGGATATGAGCCCATGCCCGGATGGCCAGCGCCCCAGCGGCCCTTTGCCCTGTGTTTGTGGGGAGTCAGCCGCCGTCTCTGGGGACGGGCGCGGGATGTTGTCGTGTGCCGGTATTGCCAACTGCCCGCTATAAGTGCTGACAGGCTCGAGCGTTCCGCGAGCGTGTAGGTGCGAGGGCAAATGGCGCCTGCCGTGTCCCGGCAAGAGGATGGCAAGCGTGTGAGTCCGCGGGTCACATTCGTAGTGACGGGTCGGGCAGGGGAATGTTTGAGGGGGTGATATGGTTTACCAGTGGTGGGAGGAGACGTAACCATTGCTGGATGCAAAGGCGCCGGCCGCTTGGTTGATATGGTGGACTTTAGGAGTTTTAGAAGGCGGCAAAAGGTAGGAAAGCTAAGGCGGATGGAAGTAGAACCGGTTGTGACAGATGTTGAAGGAGTGCGAACGCATGGGGTGACTGCGGTTCTGATGGATGGGTGCACGGTCTCCATGGTTGGCGCGAGAGGTGCTAGTGGCGGTGCAAAGTCGTGTGGTAGTGGAAAAGAGCAGGTGTGGAGTCGTAATTGGGTGGTGATGTTCGGGCGTACCAAGTAATGGACTGCAGGGTGAGTAGATAGATGATTATGGGTAGTTTTAAGGTGGGTGTGAGGGGTAGCGGCACCAGCCAGGCTGTAAGTGCGGTGGGTGACTTGTCGAGTGAGGTGTTCGATTGACTTCGATGGTCACGAGGTTTGGCAGATGGTAAAGTGTTCCGTGCCTGCGAAAATGTTACCGTAGGGGGGATGGGGGCCTGCGTAGGTTAAGTTTCCGTTCGTCATGGTTGAGTTGCTTGGTCTGAATTGTAGACAAGACAGAGATTTCGATAAGGCATGTTTACATTTGCGCGGTGATTTGATCGGGATGTCGTAAGCAGCGTTGAGGTGGTAGGTTTAGCGTTCGGGGGTGTTGGAGGGATGGAAGTGGGCTGGGTTTGAGTGTGATTTGGTTTAAGGTCGGTGTGTGGTTGGAGTTTGAGAGTTTGACAACGTGATCGATCAGAGGCCCGGTGCGTGAGTAGCGGTAGATGGGATACGAATCCGAAAGCGCGGTTGGTTCTGGTGGACCGGGATCGGTGTGACGTTGTAGTGGGGTTTTTGTGATTGCGAGCGTAGAGACTTGGGGGAAGCAGCGTTGGGGGTTTTCATTGGAGGGAGTAGGTGTGTAGTTTCCGATGAGATTTGGGCGAACACTGGAGTCAGGCTCAAGGTCGATGAGGGCGAGCCGATTCTCTTGTCGGTAGAGGATCGGGCGGGGTGATGATGTGTTAGGTAGCGGAAGTTGCGTCGGGGGCGTTTGGTTTGGTTACGGTTGCGGTGGTGCGGGCGCCTGTTTTTGATGGATTGGCATTGTCGGAGATGTTGCTGTTTTGCAGGAGTGGTGGAGGAATGAAAGGATAGGGTTCCGGGTGGGACTGCGAGGACGTTTGTAGGGAGGATGTGAGACATTAAGTGTGGTTTAGCTTTTGTAACCTAGATTGGTTCTTATTGTGTCGTGGAGACGGGGTTGGGTATGCTGAGCCGAATGGTGAGTGGCTTTGACGGTGGTTTGTGTTTGGTAAGCGATTGTAGTTGGTGGAGTGCCGCTGGCGATGCTCGATTGCTGGCTCAGTTGGTTGGGTGAAGGAGAGTGCAGTACGTTTTGTTCTTGGTAGAACGGATGTTGCTCGTAGTCCGTGGTTCTACTTTAGTTGGCCCTTTGTTCGGGTGGTGGATGGGTGTGGGGAGTTGAGATTGGAATTTGACGGATTTTCTAAAATTGACCTAAACAGTTCTTTTAACTTTTATGTGATATGTTCAGTCATTAAATCTGCAATTCTTTTGTGTAATGTTTTCGGGCGGTTAGCTTGAAGGTGTAAGTTACAGTATGGGATCAGACGCGGGAAGGGGGGCTGTATGTGAGTTCTTTGTAGCACTAGTCCGGAGGGAGAGGTGGGTTTTGGTAAAGCGGGTGGAGATCGGGGTTGGGAAGTGTGCGAGTTGGTCGAGGGTAAGGTCAGCTGGGACTTGTGTCGATTGAAGGTGGGGGAATTGGGAACTCAGGATATGTAAGCAGGAGGGTGGGCCTGTGTCGTGTCTTTGGGTTGTAGTGCCTTGTGTGGCGGCGCTGCATCTGATGGGTTTGGAGGTCGGGGGAAAAACTGTTTCGCATTTTCCGTGGTTCATTTCGGGATCGGTGGGGATGGCTGAGGTTACTGGTCGAGCGTTTGCAGTTGGGTGGGGTCGGTCGGCTGTAGGTCGATGTTTGAGCAGCTTTAGTTTGCGTGGCAGGTTCAGGATCATTTTTGGCGTTAGATGCAGTGGGGATTGTTGGTTGGCCGGCTGGTAGGTGCGGGGAGTGGGTGGGCGGAGGTGCAGCTTCGGCGTTGCAGTCGTTGATGGCTGAGCGGGTCGGTCGGGGGTTTGGCGGGTAAAGGGAGGGGGTGGTAGGGCTTGTCGGAACGGTCGGTCTACGGCGCTGGTTGAGAAGTGAAGTGGGTCTGGTTTGGGGACGTGGACTCGGTTGCGGTGGGTTGGGCCTGGATTTTGGCGATGGGAGGGCTGAGGGCGGTGTGACGGGTGGGGCGCGGGGATTGAGCGGGACGGCGATGGGGCGTTGTATAGGTAGGGGGGCAGCGGTGGCCGTCGGAGGGCGGTGTCGTGGGTGGTCGGAGGTGGCTGTATGGTTTTGGAAGGTGCAGTGTGGGACGGTCGCTGGGGTGGGCAGGCGGTTTTGGGTGGTTCCTGTGATCTGGGGGGGTCGTTTGGTGGTTTCGGGGCGCTTTGGTGAGTTGGTGGTTGGGAGGGGTTTGGGGGGTTTGGGTGGGAGGGGTTGAGGGGTTGGGCCGGTGGGAGGGTTTTGCTGCGTAGGTTGAGTGTGTTGCTGTGTGTGATGTATAATTTATTGTTTGTTTTTGTTGGTTGGAATTTACGATGCTATGTGTCGAGTCGGGTGTGGGGTGTCCGCGCTATTGGAATGCTCGAGAATCTCATAGGCTTTTCTTTCGTGCATTTTGTGGTTTATTGGTGGGGCTACTGAGTTGCTCTCACTGCCCAGTTCTATTTCTGATGGATTAGGCGTGTGTATTTTTGCTGCGTTGGCATGATTCTGTGTTCGGTTAGCGGTGTAGGGGGGTGGCGAACGTCGGGTTGTCTCGCCGGGATGGAGCTGTCGGTTGTGCGCCGCTCCGCGCTGCCATACTGGAAAGGGCTCTCGCGCGGTGATGCAATCTGGGTCCGTTGCCCCGGGATTGGTGGGGGTGCTCTTAGGACCCTTAATCGACGCGGGGGGAGTGCGGCCAGGATGCTCCATAGGGGGCTTCGATAACAGTATGGATGATCTTCGACGGGTCGGCGGGGCGGCGCGTTGTTCGACAGGGTCTCACTATATAGGGTGGTGCCTGCGTTTTCTTTTTCCATTTCGGACTCTTGTTCCTGGGAGACAGTGGTAACTTGATCACAACGGTGAGGGTTTGTGCGTTTTTGGTCCCGGTGTGGCGGGACTACCCCAGATTTGAGATTTGGGGTGGGAATCCTGGCCCGGATGTGCGAACTCTGGGAATCGTTCGCGGCGAGGCGTAGTAGAGTTATACTATTGCTGTCTGCCCAACCTCTTGTAAGTGGACTTTTGGGGTGTCTCTCTGTGGAGATTTGTTGAGAAAGGGTCGGAATACTCCTTACCCCGTGCTAGGCGGGAAGGCGGTTTCGTGGGAGACCAATGGTGGATGCGCTTTACCGTACGACGGGATTTCTGACGGAGGCTCGTGTGTTGGCGGTTTGACTCGTTCCTGTTGGTGTTTCTGAGAGGCTGGATTTGATATATTATCTGTGTGTTTATTTTTTTACTTTCGGGTTGAAACCGGGGAACGTTTTTTTTGGTGCGCGGGGTTGTGTGTGTGTGGGTTTCTATTATATTTTTTTTTTCGGTGTGGGGCCTTGGGTGGTAAGGCGACAATAGGTCTTTCATCTTTTAGA
>Ga0163217_1097104_pt1 | contig 12338 bp, 17 predicted proteins | sample SynspAceP_FD_185933 | JGI IMG/M metagenome (GOLD analysis project Ga0163217, IMG submission 185933) | Saline lake microbial communities from Ace Lake in Antarctica - Synechococcus sp. Ace-P (PacBio error correction) | ecosystem: Environmental > Aquatic > Non-marine Saline and Alkaline > Saline ... | reverse complement strand
TTTATTGCTCGCCCCTCTTAGCTCACTCTTTAGATTTGAATCCCATCCGAAAGCCACCCCAATGCTGACCGTTAACATAATAGGTATGAAAGATCATGAAGGATTTCACCCGTATCCGCTTATAGGTTTTGCAGTAAAAATGTATCGGTATGCGCGCCGCAAACGAATGCCCGTTGCGTCATTGAAAATTCGCTTGGTGCGATTGTTTTTTAAGTCTTTTTATAATCGCGCTTTATCGCCTGACTTGAATTTTTTATTGTGTGTTGGGAATTGTATATGCCATTCACGTCACGGCGCCCGCCAACATGACTTTTCTTGATGCTTGTTAATACGCTTTTGAATCGCAGGAAAAAGTGCGAATCACTAAAACGCCAGTACAATGTGCTGTATTTTTGTGGATTCGGTTTGCTTAATCGGCTGATTAGTCCTAGAAAAATGCGTGTTGAGTCAACTACCTTTGCTTGATTTGCTTCTTCAAAACTGGACCAATCTCTTGCGCAGAAAATTTTAGCGTCATTAAGTAATTCCGAGAAAAAAAAACAAAAGGAAGGGTCTACTTTATCCAATTCTCTAAAACCACTTCAGCACCATTACTCAAGCGGCAGCTTCTTCTGACAATCGATCCACTGCGCTGAGAAATTTCCGTAAAGGAAGTCACTGATTCAGAGATAGACTCCCAATTTGCCGTGCTTGGTTGCCCCCAATTCTTCACCTTGTACTTTCTACTTCAGACAAACACGGACGACGATTTGCACCTCTTCTGTTTAAAGAAATAAAACGCTGGAGTTTCCCCTAACAAGTTGTAAGAGAAAGGGATTCTGTTAAGCTTTTTAGACGGACGACATTTCATTGGTGGGTTAACTCACTATTATGGCGAACATCTGTAGTAAACGGAAAATTTGTTCCGAATGCATCCGCACTCTTTCCCGCTAAAGATCGCACTTCATCTGCAACCACGGCAAAACCTGGCCTTTGCTCTCCAGCTCGCGCGCTTTATTTGCGGCGATTTAACGCCAACAAGTTGCGGTCTGTTCGGGACACCGCTTTGATGACTAACGTTAATGCGGTCTATTGTTCATCCGCACTTTTTCGCACAAAAGCCAATTGTTGCACTGGCTGTTTGGCATTTGGCTGTGAGAGCCACTAATTTTTTCAGCGTTTGAGGCAAGGCTTTGCGCCGTTGCGACTTGATTCTGCGGTGTCACTTCATCGTGTGGGCTAATTGACCCAAGTTTTTTGAAAGCGTCAGTCCTGAAAGCAGGACAGTATTTCTACTGCTTGCTGAATTTGCTCCACGCCAGGTTAACGCTTGTGCAGCGTCATGGCCCGCCTTTTGATCAAAGCTTACCCATATTGCGATGATCGCCGAGGAGCCGCGTTACGCGGGCGTGATCGGGGTGATTGCCGTCCGTCCGGATAGAGCACACGTTTGATATTGGGCATTTCGGCCAAAGCATCGCGACACGCGCAGTGCATGGCGCAGGCGCGCTCGAGCCGCAGATCGAACGATGCATTCCGCGCTCGGCATCAGCAGTCATAGGGGCTGGCGGTTAACCTATGGACAATCACGTTCAAATGGCTTGGCGATGTGAGCTGTCTATGGCGACGGACATAGCCAGCATCGGGTCGGAATGGCGGCAGCAGCTTGTGACTGAATGCGACGACAATCGGCGCCGTGCTTCCAAACGGGCGGTAAGGCGTGGGGTTCGTAAGGTGTTGTCGACGACACGAGGATATTGTTTTTACGCGCAATCGTAGATTGCGTCCATATCTGCCGACCCTTCAGCGTGGGGTTCGAGACGACCTCAATCAAGATTAACGTGTTCTTCTGGGCAGATGCTGTTTGGGCTTTTGGCGTCGGTCGGATCAAAGAAACCGTCTCGATGGCCGAAACGAGGCAAATCCATCTTCATCATCGCAACGAGGCCGTATAGCTGGTCCGCCAGCACATGAGCCTGCTTTGAGCAAGCCAGCATGGACAGCGTCACGCGCTCATGCCTGAACGGTCATCTTTCCGCCCCTCTGTTCCTCAAGCGGTCCAATTTTTTTGCGCCAGCACCGACGCGTGGGATGCCCCTCGCGTGAATTAAGTTATTAGCCTTGAGCGCGGGCCTTCATACTGGGGTGCAGCGTTTCCACATCGCTGGTCGCGTAGACCACAGAAGGCTGCAAGGGCGTGCCCAATATGCGTGCTGACACTCTGGCCAGGCGATGCACGGACTGGATCTTGGGGAAGTTTCGCACAAAACCACTCGTATAGTTATTCGCAGGAATAGGATTTAAGTTCAGGTTTACAGGGCGCCATTTCATCCCGACACCGCCGCATTGCCGTTGGTAATTTGGCGCGCGGAATGCGCAGAGTTTCGGATCTCGTCTTCGCGCAGAGCGCGCAACACTTCGCAGGCGACCAACCACAAGACTGCCATCCGGGTGAACCTTCCCTTGTGTAACAAAGCCCATGGCCCATCAGACAATCCGTCCGATAACCGCGGCCGTTCCAGCACGCATGCGCCATCCCAATTCAACGGTTGTCGCACCGTGCAGCCTCAGCCCATGGCTTGGGTTGCCAACAGTGCAGCCTGCGCCAACTGTTAACGGACAAAATCCAATCTCAGTGTGCAGGCGGAGCTTTCTTGGATGTTAGGTTGGCCGTCGCGATCACAATCGCTCGTTATCTCCTTCTAATGGGCGTTGAACCAGACCGATGTCGGCATCGCCAAGCGTGATCGCCCGATAACATGGGCGCTGTCGGCCACCAATAATCGTTAGACGCAGGTTGTATTGGGCGCAAATTACCAGCGTATACAAAGTCATGGGTGACGGTCCATCAAATCGGCGTTCAAGGAGCGGACAATATTCGACAAAGACCGGCTGTTGGCTTTCTGCGCAGGCGTCAGCGCTAAGATTGTCTGCAAGCGTAGCTTCGGTCTTGTCGAGATCGTCGTTAACCAAGGGACTAGTCAATATTCAGGCAATGGCTGATCTTCGTTCACGGCCTTTTCTGCATCCTGCGCTCGTCACCTCGTTGCTGTTCTTGCGGCGCGCTGAATAAGGCGGCGTTTCCAACTCGGCAATGAGGGGCGGCAGGATGAAGATCGAAAGGGCGTATTTACCAAGGCTCGACTCGCGGACCTGTTGAGCACCTTGCAATCGATGTCAAAAGCACATCGCGCACTATCAATGGGAAGCTTGACCGGACCCTTGGGCGAGCCATAGAATTTCCGAAACACTTCGGCATGTCCAGCATTTCGGTCTTTACAACAAGGGTTCTTGGAAGGCTGTATTTCGTGTGAAAATAGTATTCCGTTCATCGGCCTCGCCGGGGCGCGGCGCACGGGTTGTAGCCGATTACCGAAAAAACTGAGCGCGGGATTCCCATTGCATCAATCGCCGTGCTAGAGTGGATTTGCCGTGCCCTGAAGGGGACGAGAGAATGACAAGAAGACGCGCCGTTTCAAGGCTTACTCCACGTTTTGAATTTGTTCGCGCATTGATCAATCACTTGTCTTCAGGCAAGTTCCGATCCGCGTCAAGTCAGCTCGCCAGATTGGACACAGCGTATTGGCTTCGCGGTGGAAACTTATTGGCAAGGAAATCGAACTTGCGCCCGACGGGAGCCAGTTTGCTGCAAGAGTTCGCGCGCGGCAAGGCAATGGGGCTTGCAGACGATCAAGCTCTTCGGTGATGTCGGCTTTGACTGCAAGCAGTGCGGAGTTTCTGGAGCAATTGCGACCCGGATCCGGTCACCGAATCTATGATGCGCTCATATTTTCAGCCAGGCGCGCTTTCACCCCGGTTCCCGGGCTTTCGCGGCAATGTATGAAGCGTTCACACTAGCTTTCAATCTCACTTAACTGCCTTTGGATGACGTCCGGTAGGCAGCCCCTTCGGCCGGCGCGCGTCTTGAAGCGCCATTTCCAATAGGCTTGGGAACGTCCTTGTTAGCTGATTGGACAGAGCGGATGCTGCCTCTGGCGCGAGGTCTTCGGTAACCGTGATGCTGCGGCTTTGAAGCAAATCAAGTGCAGTTGTTAGGATCCAAGTCGATGCCCTTGGCTTTTCGCAGCCGTCTTCGAATCATCGCAATTTGCCGCGAGGCATTGCGTTCAGCCGCGACCGCGTCAATCGTCGCGGGCCGTATCGGTCCGAGTTAATCGAAGCGACAAACTCACTGAGCACGTCCAAATCTCGGCAGATAGCAGTTTTGCGCGCGGCAGCCTCCAGCCCGGCACCAATCTTGCGCACCAGTGTTCGAATATCGAGGCCTTTGGCGTTGACGCTGGCGCAATCCCACGACGCACCAGCTATTGCAGGGCCCTCAAGAGCGTTTCTGCGTGGGCATATCCGGTCATTGATTTCAGCATTAGCGTTACCCTTTCGATAGTTTTTGAATGAGTTTTTCACAAAACCTTGCCAAAAATAAATCAGCCCAAGGGTAAGCATGGAGTATTGAGCTGCCTTCAGGTCGAATACCCCTGCTTTAGCGGGTAGCATCGTCTGGAAAACAACGGCAATCCTGAATGCGAGGGGCGCTGCGGCGCGGGATGTCTGGAGAGACGCGATGCAGTATTCTGGATGAGTTTGGATCACCCCTGTGGGTTTTGGTGGGGAAAATGCCAACAACGCAGGTCGAGCTTTGACTTTGTGGCGGCGCAAGGCGACTCGCGGCCAGTCGCATTGCCTCGGATGTGTGAATATTGGGACAAATTACGCGATGGGGCGGCCGTGCCTTGCACGTATGGATGTGGACCCTCGCGGATGGCGACGCCTTGCCACATCTTCCTACGGAACGTTTGGACCCCGGGAATTGCCGCCTTCGGCTTGCGGAAGGCACCTTACATGGAACGTGATGGGGCGCGATTGTAGCGGCTGCCATATCACATTTTTTGGTTGCGCCGGGTGCACGCGCGAGGATGTTGCCACTTTGGCTTCGGATGCGGTGTTTTGACGGGCCCATCCTGCCTGTCGCTGGATTTCGCTGCGTCAGCGCGCTGAAAAGCCGGCCAAAGCGGCTGGAAATTTTAATAACTTCCAATGGCAGATCGAACCGGGCAGGGTGACGCGGCGACGCTTGCGGTGTCTCGTGGCGCTGTGCCCGTCGAGTTCGCGCCATATCGCTTTTCGATGGGATGTGAGCTTACCCGCTGGCCAAAACCCATCGCAGTGCCCGCAAGTTGGCTTTAGATGGTCCTGTGAAAACTGCACAGACGACTGGATTGGAAATCCACATCGGTCCTTGGTTGAAGAGTCGTTCAGTTTAAGTTCTTGAGGTAAAGGTAAGCGACTGCTTGAGCACTCCGCCGTTTCGTGATTTCTTCGCCAACGAGGAACGCAGTTCCAAAGATTGCGATGCTTCGGCGATGGATCGCATGCGATGTTTGGTAGCCAGAGGACAGATTCATCGTCGCATGACAGCGCGCACGCCGCCGGTGCATTCGGTCACGTTCTTTACCGGTCATCCGAAATGCCACCGCCGCAGGGATAGGCCCTCAGCGTTGTTGGATGTACGAAGAACTCGCGCACTTCGCGCAGAACGGACTCGAAGGGGCGCGGTCTTGTAGCCAGAATCGCTCTTGATCGTGTTGCCATGCATCGGATCACATGGACCAAACCGTTTTCGCGCCTCTTCCTGAACGCCCATGATTCAAGCCGTGGCAGGTGATCGCCGAACTTGGGGGCCCGCACCAAAGCGCGCAATCAGGGTCAGGCGACGGGATGTTGTCCGCGTTCAGCTTGGATATCAGAACCTTGAGGTCTTCGGGAGATTGATGGCAGCATTTAGGCCAATTTGGGTTTCTGGACGCCGCGCAAAAACTCGACATCGCCCCCATCGGCTGGCGCGTCCTGTAGCCTCCGATCACTGAGCAGCTAGTTGGTCAGCAGAAGTGCCTGTCGACGGGCAGGCCTGTGGTCGTTCCAGACACCATTCAGGTTCTGACTTAGGCCAGAAGCTTTATTTCGTATGTCTACCTTGCAATATGCAAGGCCTCATGAAAATGGCTGAGACACATACCAAGCCGCAGACAGCTGACATGGAAGCCGGTATCAGGGTTAACGCCAGGGGCAGCACTAATGACAGTCGAAGCGCGTCGGAAATCCGTGTTCGCCATATCGGCGCTATTTGGCCGCCTTTTCGCCTCTCGACAAAGCCAACGGCCAGCCGGCGTGGTGCACATTCCGCGTAGCCACGGTGAGGAAAAGGCGCGCAGCAGGATTCAGCGACGCAAGCGGCCTTGCGTATTTAGGCCTGCAACATGCCGCTGGGGTTTGGGATTCGCGCGCTCGGGCGTGAAAGTTTGATATCATTAATGATATCACCACGGTAGCTGGGCACTCGATCCGCCACATGTCTCAGCGTTCGCGGCCGGCAGCCGGCTTGGAACTGGCCGGCCTGCGGCCCACTTTGGAACCACCGGATTATGCGCCAAAGGTCAAAAACCATCGCCATTGCAGCATAACGCGGAGAAGGTTGTTCGCAGGATTTGGCCGTCGCGCTGAATCTTCGAAGCTTTGGCGGCAATCGCCGCCTTCAGCAAAAAACGCCTCGCCTTGGCCACTTGCCGAGCGCTGTTGAGTTAACTTGCGCGCCTCGCCTTGCAAAAGACCAGCGGGCGAGGTATTTCGATAGGTTCTGTTTCGGGACCTGACGCGAGCGCTGCCGCGTCGAAGATAGTCGGCATCTTGCACGGCGCGGCCAGAGCGCGACAATCGGTTTTTTGGTCCAAGCTTTTGGTTCATGTCGATGTCCTTCCATGCCCGGCGCTGCGGCGGGCGATACCCTCGGTTTTGTCTCGTACGGCTTGGCCAGCCGTTTGCCAACCCGAGCTTTTTGCCAAGTTTCAAAGGGCTGGGGCGCTACATGCGCGAATTCCGCCTAAGAAGGGCACAGCGCGTGGCGGGAACTTCGCCAGCCGCGCAAAAGCTGGATTCGGTCGGCTTTGGATCGATTGCCGCTTCAAAGAGCGTCGCCAGCAAACAAGGAAGCGCCGGAATATGGCTGATTTACGCCTAAATGGCCGACGGAGGCGCGAAACCAAGGGTTTTGTCTTTGTCCTGCTTTGAATCCAATTTTACCATCGCCTTTTGTTTTTCCTGCGCTTTGAGGCGCTTGGATTGCCAACCGCATGAAGCGTAGACGTATATATGAATGGCGCTTGCCGGCGAAGGCGGTCAGGTTGCCTATTGCAGTGCAGGCACTGGCTTTAAGTGGACCAATTGATTCTCGAAACGAATCTGAGCGCGAAGATATAGCTTTTGGTCTGCGGCGGGCGCATTGATGTTGCAATCGGCCACCACCAAGAAAAATTGCCTAAACTGGGTTAAGGCGCGAGGGCGCGCGCCGGCGTCACGATGGGCGGGCTTTGCACCGCTGGGGTATTCTTTGGCGCGCGCAGGGGTTGTGCGACGGGCAAAGCAGCACGCGACGATCCATTGGGAAAACCAAGACAGCTTGCCGAGGAATTTGAAGAGGTTGAGCTGACGAATCGGTTTTTGTGGTTCGATGGGAAACGGAATCACGATGCAGGGGCACCGCCGTCGATTTCGGACTTAATGCTTGAACGTGATTGCCGAGATCACGGCGAAGACATTTGGCAAATACTGTCGCGATCAGCTGATTTATTCATCTATTCGCACCGACAGAGACACCCAGCGCCTTGTCGGATTCCGAACGCGCATTGGGGTTACGGCCACCCCAAGCTGAGCCAAGCCATTCAGATGATGGAAGAGCCATATCGAGGAAACCGATCAGCCCTCGATCTTGCGCGCGATGTCAGGCATGTCGACGCGCAGGCTGGAGCGGTTGTTTCGGGCGCTATTTGAAACGCTCAGCCCAAGCGGTATTATATGGAGCTTTCGGGCTGCAAAGGCCGCAACTGTTGATGCAGACGGATATGAGCGTGATTAACGTCGCCCTTTGCCTGGGATTGCCTCACCGTCGCATTTTTCTCCAAAGTGCTACCGGCGCCCATTACGAACACCACGCCCTTTACGCGAGCGCGGCAGTCAGAGCACCGCGGCTGAGCGTTTGACGCGACTTACCCGATGATCGGTATGCCGCCCCCTGCCCGAGCTTAGAAACAAATCGATTCCGTCTGGGGCTCTGGCGGATATCGCGGACGCGACCCGGTCTCGGGCTTCAACGCTCTTCGGACCTTCAGTGGGCGTTCCTCGCCGGACACTTCAGCCGCGGAGATAGGTTGAAATTGTTCAGGCTGCCGACGAAGATATTCGCCCGGCCATTCGGAACATGTCGCCCAAGGTAGAATCATCATGCCGAGGGTGGATGACGGATCCCAGTAATGCGCAGGCTGTCGAGCCCTGCTTGGCGCGGTTGCCCTACGCCATGGAAAAGCCTGGAATAATGCGTGCGTAGCTGTCACGGGCCAGCCGTAATTGGCAAACCGGAGCGCAACAAAATTAACCTCGTCGCCGCTGCGCGCACCGTGCTCGACCACCACAGATTTGCCAGCGGCCGTCCTTGGCCGCCCCCTTGCGGGTATGCGGTCTGCCCGATGGAGTAGAGGGGGGGCCCGGGGGTTTTTTGTTGGGGCATTTGTCTTTTTCCTAAGAAGGGGTATATCTGCCAGGAATTGACCATCACGTGCGATCGAACGACGCTTCCGGCCTCGACGCTTTTGGTTTCTTGCGCCAAATCACGATCCCCGCGATCGCGGATGGTGATATTCGGATGTCCTCGCCGCCCTCCACAATCCGGCTGCAAATGGGACGCCCGCCGCGCGTGCCTTGCGCCATCTCGAAGATATCGCGGGTGGTTCTCAAGCCCGGCGATCCGTCCGCACTTAAGGGTGCCAACGCAACCCGCTCCGTGCCAGCACGCGCCCTTGGGGTCTTGCATAGGTCAGGTAAATCGGCGGGTATTGAGGCGAAATCAGCCGGGAATCAGCAGATCGAGGCAAACGCCCTGCCCGTTTCCACTTCGACCGCGGCAGACTGCGACGGTTTTGCCGGTGCCCGTCTTGCGCGAATGCTGCGGCAGGCGTCGTCCCGGCGCGTTCTGTGATCAAACGCGCGACCTGGAGGGCAGGAAGCCCAAGGCCAGGTTCGTCCAAACGGACCACCACTTGGGTGACGTTAAGCGCGGCGAGACTGGTGCCTATTTTTTTGGGCATGAGTTGGGCTCGCGACGGTAAGCGCGGCAAAGCCAAAGAAGGAATGGCTCGAATTTTCAATGGGGTCTCACTTGCCGTAGCGGCACCTGAGTCGTTATGAAATAATGGGGAATGCCTCAACATGACCAGTAAGCGGTGACGAAGCTGTGAAAAAATGTATCAAGAATCGCCCAAAAAATGTTCCGAGCGGGGCAGGGCAGATCGCGTTTGGCTCACGCTCCTTACATTCCATGAGAACGCTGGCATAAAAAAATTTTCCTATCCCAAACCAGCTTTCTTGAGTTTGATACTGGAGAGAGCCATTTTGGACGTGTCGCGTCGGACGACACCAGGGAGCGCGCGGCGCACGCACCGCCCGGATGTACCCGGCACCGTTGTCCATTTTCGGTTGGCGCGGGCGTCTGTCGCGGACGAGGACGTCACGCTGCCAGTGCAAAGCGTTGTCCGAATGGCCAGTGGTCGCGCACCGTGGTAGCAAGACCTCGGGTGTCGGCATTCCAGGACAGGGCGAAATAGCGCGTCTGGGGAGGTTTGACTTTGCCGCCGATTTCTCGTGTGTTGCGATCAAAAACCTGGCGAAAACCTTTTGAAGCTCAGGGAAATTCATGATAGCCTTCCAATGCCCTTAGCGAACGACCACAGCGGTCGGTTCTTGCGACCGTGCCTGTATCCATTGAACTGCCCCACGGAGGTGGCTTGTCGCTTCAGATTTGCATGAACAGCGCGGGCGTCGGACAGAAGGGACTCTTGATTGCCTGTTCAGCGGCCAGGGCCAGCAATCGCCGCCCCCTTGCGTTGATCCGGCCACCGTGCGGGGTTGCAGTGCAGTGCGTACCGGTCACCAGCCTTGCCCTGAGCGCAATATGCCCAGGACTTCGATGGCCGCGTCGCAGCTCTTGGTGCCCGGTCGGCGGGTCACTGTCGCCCAGCGTTGAGGCGCAGGCCGCGAGGCATAGGCTGAGACATTTCATCGCGTCCGGGCACTGCTCATCTTTGTTCACGGGCACCGCGTTAACGGCGCGATTGCCGTCGATGGCGATGACATCGCCGTCCTTGAGAGCGCAGGTTAACACTCGAGCGAGCACATTATTCCCAAAGGCCCGCATCGGAGGCCTTCGATCAATCACCCGGAAAAGACCTACAGAGAGGTGTCATGCAGATGGGATGGCCATGCTTCAACTTCAGGGAAGTCTCTGAAAAGACGTTCTTTTGCGCGGCCCGAGAAGGGCGGCCATTCTCAGCGCACGAGGTTCGATTCCCGCACGCGACTGATTACAAAAAGAGCAATTAACAAGCAGTTCCAGAAGGTCGTGGCGCAGAGTTACTGAGCGCGCGGATCGGGCACGTTCCTACAAGGCAGGATTAGAAAAATCGTGCATGATGATAGGGCTCCCTGAGGCAGTCTTCTGTCAGAAATCCATCGCGCCTTCACGTAGCCAAGGGGCGACCGTCAAGCCTTCAGTTTCCACAAACGCGCATTCCCCTGAGCCGGGGAGGTTGAAAGCCTTTAAATCGCTTTTAATTCTAAAATCCCCGTTAGGTTCAGCGTTGAGTTAATCCAACTTGGAGAACTAAAATTATGAAAAGCATGCTTATGGCCACTGCGCCACAGCATCATGACCACTGGGCGCAATATGGCGGCGGGTCACTTCTTGAAATCAAAAATCGGGTCATTCCTTGGCTTCACCGGCCCTCTGAATCGCTGGCCCAGCAGCATGGCTGGCGGGCGCAGCAGATCGCGATCGCGAAGTTCACCGAAAAGCGGACATTGCTGCTTGGTAGGGTCATAACTGTCACCGGCATCTCCGCTGCAGACAGCACCTGCATTGATGCAAGCCGGCTTTGCCACAGCTGCGCGGCCCGAGCGTCTAGGTCACCTCGGACGGCGTAAAAGTGGGCATATGGGGCGGGACTGCTCTGGCGTGACTGGCGCGATCCTTGCGAAAACCGTCGCAATTCCAAATGGCATGGTGATGATTTCGCCATGGCCACTTCGCCGGGTCTGTCGACCGCCGGAAGACAACGGTTGTTCTCCGACACCGGCCCCGTCGGATGCGCGCCAAGGCGTTCGTTATGACCGAAGTTCTAATGGAGCAAGGCATTTCAACCACAGTTGCTGTGCGACATACACCAAACAAGACTACGGCCAAGGGGTCTGGCCGAACGCATTTGAGCGGCGTTTGTTGCAGGCTTGGTTGGCACTGTTTCCCATCAAACAACCTCGCATGGGAAGATGGCACAAGACCGCTACTGCGGAAGTCGGTGCATGGGTCTGAGCTGGTTGTGTGACCGCTTCGGTACGTTGCAGGCTACGTGGACCACGGCGGCAGCGGATTTGCGCGCGGCACTGGATACTTGGCGCGTTTGACCACGTTACAATTCCCTGGGACGGGCACTGATCTCGGGACGCCCTGGTTTCGCAGGAACTTCGGCCGGAAATCGGACGGAAATCCCACCGTCAGGAACCCCGCACGCGACAGCGAAGGGGGGGAGCCGGGGGGGCCTTTTGCCCGATCTTATTAGCGATCTTAGTTGGCGATGCATTCAAACGCATCTTCGCCCCATTCTCAGCAGGGAAACTATACGCAGCGAGCGCTTTTTCATGCTGGGCGATGCAAGGCGCAGGCTTCGGCTGAAGCCCGGCGACTTAACAAAGACCATGATCATGGATGTTGCCAACGCCCACCGGCGAGGCTGATTCCTGCCGGGTGAGCTTGGGTAAAGCCTTGCAAGAAATCTCGCAGATGGGGCGAAAAATCGACTATGTCGGTGCGGACTGCTGTTTGAGTTGAATCCGGTTGGCTGGCGAGTCTGTGGTAACTTACCGCCAGATCACCTTCGAGAATGGTTGGCTGGTCGTCGTCGTTCCGGTAAAAAATTTTCTAACCATAAAAATAAGAAGGAGTACAATGCCCGAAGGTCCTTGGAATATCGGGCATGATTTTTGGTATGCCGGGGGGCAATTAATGATCGTTCGTTTCAAAGACGGTACATAAAGCATTTTGAAGCGGATTTCACAGCGGTTCCGAACGGGGGCCTCGCTTAGAGATTGCCCACGGGGCTTCCAATCCAACCGTTTCCTCGTTTGGGGGCCGAAATTTTGGTGCTTGGAAAAACCAACCCTTTCTTTTTCAAAACGTGGATCGCGGGGCGGTTTCTTTTTTTTTTCCCCCAAACAAATCTTTTTTTTTCCCCTCTTCCTTTTTT
>Ga0163217_1052853_pt1 | contig 12339 bp, 18 predicted proteins | sample SynspAceP_FD_185933 | JGI IMG/M metagenome (GOLD analysis project Ga0163217, IMG submission 185933) | Saline lake microbial communities from Ace Lake in Antarctica - Synechococcus sp. Ace-P (PacBio error correction) | ecosystem: Environmental > Aquatic > Non-marine Saline and Alkaline > Saline ... | reverse complement strand
GGACGAAATGGACGTCCGAGACAACGCCGTCGCGAACGACGGCCCATGTGTTGCTCACCTGCCCCGAAAAATTCACGCGAGGGATCAGCCGGGCTAGCAATAAGATCCGTCGGAGTTGACTGACGTGGCCCTAGTCTGAAACAATATGACACCTCGCGCATTCAAAGCCAATGCGATCCGCCCTAAACATCGCTTCTTCTGAGGTCGTGTGTCATAATAAGCGTTATGCCGTATTCAGCCTTTTAGAACATGCAGCGTGCAATTCCCGAATTTGGTTCACGCAGACGTGCAGTCAAGACTTGAAAAAAAGGCTCATCAAATACTTACCCTGCGGCGACGGGTGCTACGCCCTGGCAAGGGCACCCTTTTGCTGATGACACCAGAAGAGAGTATGTGGGTTAAGCCTCCGGCACACTGAGGCCATCCCTAACGACTACAGCAATCCAATGCGTGGGATTTCCGTTATATCTTTGGGTACACCCACTGATACCAAAACAAACGTTTTCAAGCACGTTAATGTTGGAAACAGGGCCGACTCCTAGCAAGGCAACGCCTACGTTGCGTTTTTTCGTGGCCAATGTGTCCATTCGGTGCAGAAACCAGATCACGGCCTACATAACTCTGCCCTCCGAAGAGTTTTTGCAGTCGGCAGCTTATCAAGCAACGTCAGGTTTTGCACCGGCAGCGCCGGATGGGGCCTAACAGGCATTACTTACCTCACACCCGTTTATCTCCACAAGCTGATATCTGATCACTTGCTTTGTGCCTGCCAAAATGCAATGAACCACGTCAGCATAGAGAGCAAACATCAGACTGAATTCTTCCGCGATTGCGAGGCTATTAATGGATTTGTTTTGAAAAACACTCATGACGTAAAACCAGATTTTTGTATCGGAATTGTTAGCTTATTATTAAATCGTAATCTTAATACGCATGTTTTTTATAACAGGTCTAAAAAATAATATGATTAATCATCGTTTGACTTCTGAATCGCTTACTCCTTTTAAATTTCACTTTGAGAATGACAACTATTACACTTGTTGATGTCAAAACAGAAGGAAATCAAGCACAGGATCAATTTTAAAAATCAACTAATGGGCTATTGTTTTGTCTGCACCATGACGGCAGGCAGGTGTATCCGCAAATGAAGTTAACTTATGTATTTCGGCCCGACCACTACGATTCTGAAAGTATTTACGAGCTTTTCACGGACCAAACCGGCATCGAGGTAAACCTCATGAGGGTGACTCCAGGACCGGCATTGATTCAACGAATCAAGCAGTTGAAGGCGTGGCTAGTTCGGCCGCTTCTAATAACGTAGACGCAGGCAAACTTGTGGCGAGCGGATCAAGAGGGTGTTTTTCAGCCAGTTTGAGTTTCGGACATACTCAATTAGCCGCCTGCCAGAAATCTATGCGTCATCCGGCAAGGCCATTGGTTTGGCTTTAGCAACGTTTGGAGCAAATTTACTACAACGGTCGACGTTCTCGATCCCTGCCGATCAGTAACCTTGAAGATCTCAAAAGCGAATTTAAGGGCCGAGTGTGCATGACCGATCTCTAGCAAACATCTACAACCAATCGCTAGTGGCAAGCCTGAATAGAGACCATCTTTGGGAAACAAGGCGACTGAGCAATGGGCGCAAGGCGTCTGTCGCACAACTGGCACGGGCTCAACAAGGTTGGCCGTAACTGACAGATTCGCGCGCGTCCGCCTGAGCGAGGTGAATGTGACCTGCGGTTGGTAACCATTATATTATGCCCGTTTGCTCAAATCTGCTGATGAAGCCGACCGGGAAAGTAGCCGCGCAGTGTTGCATCATTTTTCCAACACCAGTCCAGGGCGCGGCGTCAACGCGAATATTCGGTGGCGCTGGCGTTGTCGCCACAGCACCCAACGTGAAAAAATGCTGTCCTTTTTCCTCGAGTGGTTAGCGTCTGATAAGCGCAGAAACTTTGCTGAAGGAGCAACCAATGAGTACCTGCAGTTAAGGGGTGCTTAAGAACCAGTTCTTTGATTCATGGGGGTATATGAACATAAGCGATGACCAATATCAACGTCAATGTGTTAGGTGGAACAATCCGAAAGCAGTGCGTATTTTATGACCGGGTCGGATGGCGTTAAATTTGACGTCGTGCATTGAATCTGCAGGGACCCCAATCAGGGACAAATACCTTTAAAGCGGAGTGCGACGGGTGTCGCGCCTCGTTTTTCCTTTAACGCTACTTGGCTTGTATTATACCATAGCTTGCAGCCCCCCAGTGGTCCGGCCAAGCATCCTACTTTTCGCCGCGCTGGATGTAGACGCTCTACTTTCACGCGCGGACACAAAACTATCGCCCAACTCCCCATCGGGAATCCGTAATGAAATACGCCACAAAAGCGTGAGCAAATATTCGGCGAATTGCAGCAGATGGCTTCGCCCATACCGTCTCCATGGCCTTGAAGTCGAGCAGTTATCCCTGCCCCCAATCCTGGCCGCTCGTCATCTATTGGGATTATATAAAAATGTACGCTATCTCGCCATGGCATTCGCAAGTTGGCGACCGCGAAATGATGGTGTAACTAGACCGTTGCGCCCCACAACGTGCGCCTATCCGCGTCGCGTGACGCCGAAATACGGCTTCAGGTTTTCGATGTGCATTTGTATCTGAACGGGATGCTGACGTTTGTAATTTCAATGGGTGATGAATACAATGCGATAGAAATGACGTATAAAGTCCGGATAATCATGAAAGTGTGTGTGTGTTTCGCAGTTACTCACGCTGAGAAAATCCTGCCCTACCCACCAGCCGTACATTTCCGCGGTTGATCCATCGAGGCAAATCATCGTCCGCGCTTCGCCCGCACCAAGCGCCCCATCTCCGCATAATGCGATCAAAGATGAAGGCACCAGAATCAGTTGAAACCGGTTTTCACAATCTAAGCTGGTCGGTCACCTCTTCTGGCAAGCACCCTGGTTCCAGTTTGCCTGTGAGGTATCCGCTGACCTGTCGAAGCGGCATGACTCGACACGTCATCGCGGGGCCGCCACGGAGGACCCAGTATGCATAGAAATCAGAGATAGATATAGAGAGATATGAAAAGACCATAAGCCGACTGACACGTCGGGTTATTACTCTTGGCATCAACTACCCAGCGGTATGCCCAAGAAGGCTTAAAAACCGGCGAGTTAGATACACCCCTTGGCGGAGTGGGCGCCACCAAAAACTCGCTCAGAGCACAAGCTGCTGCGGGCAAAGTTCACAGGTTCAAGCTTGCCCGCCACAGGCCCGGACGCTACAGACGTGTGGAAAAGGACTCACCACGTTCAGAAAATTACAGCAGACGTACAACGCCTGGCGTGTTTCCGGGTGTAAAAACTGGCTCGATCAGCTTCAAACACGATTTTGGTAGCATTGAAGACTCGATGCCAGTGCTGCTCAGACCGCGCAAGGTATTTAAAGTATATCGAAGCCCCCGCAAGATGCCGTAAGGCATAGGGTGGTAGGGCGAAATGCCGCTCTCATGCATTTGCCTGCCACGCCCTGGCGCCTCTTCCGACAGTGCTGGTTCGTCCATGGCGGCAAGCGTTCGCTGTAAACCGCGAAACCCCGGGTCATCAACGACCTTTCTGCTGGGCCAAACAAAGCACGACAAGGCGCGCGCGGCCTTTGTCATCCTTTCGGTTTCTAATGTATCGGATCCAAATAAGCATTTGCAATTCTGGGCCGACCATCTGCCTTTAATGGCTGTTGTCTCTGTATCGGGCGCTGGCCAGCAACGACCGTACTTCATCACCAGGGCTGTCAAGAATGCTTCTTACGTGCCAAGCCTGACTTAGCAGATACTGATAGGAGAAGAATGACGATCTGCCCTAGCCCCTTGGCGGCCGCTCCCGATCGGTTCGCTCATCTGGCAGACGCAAGTTCCAGGTTCAACGCCGTCAACCTGAGTCAGAAGCGCTTGGCCTGCTCTGCTGAAATTCCGCGATGACGGTTAATCCCAATAAGCACGCAAGGAGGCGAGCTCACTCAAGGCTTTCGATCTAGAAGTGTAGTCTGGCTGCTCCGACGTAGGTGGTACGGCCAATTGCGGGTCGCAGAATAGCGGGTTGGCCCCAATCACCCGTGGTAAATAATGCCTTGGTTTCCATTGTCGGTACTTGGGCGTAAGCGCATCCCAGTCCGCCAGGAGCCTCCATCAACGTGAAGTGCCGCTTTGCAGTACCTCCCTGTTCGAAGCCAGGGTCCGTCAAGTCTGCGGACGTGCAAGCGCAAGCCGTTCAGCGTCTCGTCAAACTTGCCACTAAGCACTGTATCTCGGTCAAAAACAAGGTGGACAGTCAAGTATTTTCCTTGCTTTACTCAATGGGTGTTTGGCTCGCCAAAGATGCTCTTATTGGCGCTAAGGAGCAACTTTGTTCCGGCGTTTTCGTTTCAATTTGTGACTATACCGAATCATATTATTAGGGCGGAGGATTACACAGTGACCTTTTAAGCCGCGCAGTGAGAACGTTTTCAGTCAAGTGTCTCGCCTGATTTTCGGTTGCTCAACCTCCTCCATAAACGAAATTATTTAACGGCTCGGTTTTCCGCATTTGGCGTCAATTCCAGCGCAGTTTTTAGACACATCATCAAGGAGCACGACGAATGTCATGACACCTGAGAAAGAGCTACCCCAGTCCGGTAACAGCGGGTCACCAAAAATGGATTTCGTTAAAGGGACGAAACTCCAAAAGATCCGAACAAAGGCTACCATTGCATGCTTGGCTGGAGTGTTAATGCAATCAAGCCGCAAAAGTTCACCCGCCGCTAACATCGTAATATGCACCGGATTGGGCTGTGATTTTTGTACGGGCAAACAAAATTCTATTCATCGGCATGGGATTTTCCGTTGAATGATCAGGTCCTGGAAGATCGCAAAAAGGCTTCCAGCGGAAAGGTGTTGATGTGAGCAAATACCGCTGTTTCGAAGAAACGTTCGAATGGTTCGGTGCCATCAACTCGTCTTGCTGAACAGCCCCCGCAATGTTCGGACAGTCCATATTGTTCCGCGACAAATCACTGTATGGAAGCGGCCGCGCTCAACTTGAGGCGGCATTCGCGTCGGGATTTTTGAGGACGCACCACGATAAAGAAGGAATCGTTCGCTTCATGAAGCGTGTTAAACAACGTTGCTGAAGCTGACGGTGACCCGGCACGACCCGAATTCACGTCAAAAGCGTTAGACAAGGCCGGGTTGTCTAGGCCAGCCGGATTGATCGCAAGGTTTGAAGAAATCGAACTACATACGGCTGAAGATTACCCCCTGCTGATGGAAAGTACCTTGGAATGGCTGGCGAATTTGCCGTCGAAGCCTGGATCCACACGGAAAAAATAAGTTTCTGATATTTCCGAATTACGTACCTTGGGGTTATTTCGTTTTTTGTTCCTGTACGATTCAACGTTGGAAAGCTTGGCGAACGCGACACCAAGCAGATCGAGTTGCTGGTTAAAACTTGACATTCAGTTCGGTTTCATTCACCCCGAAATTACTTTGTAACGGCTGACGGCGAAATGTTACTTTTGGGAGGTTGCTTACCGCACGCCGGATTCAAGCGTTGAGCTGATTTGAGAAGCTTACGGATTTTAGCGCTTACCAAGATCAATGCTTGATGTTTGACCCAAAGGCACGGAAAGAAGGAAGTAGACGCCTTTTTTCCCGCAGGAAGTGGTTGATGGGAAATGCTTACGCAGCGTTTGCTTCGGCGTCGTTATCAAGACGCCGTGTGTCAGGCAAGCTGGAGATTGCCCAGCGAAACGGTTTTGCATTCACCCCTTACTTCGAGCCACGGAATTGGGTCGCACCGACGGAAGAGGACCGTTCCTGACGGTCAGCTTTGGAACGGCTTGGGGCCTGATTTTTTTCACAGGTGACGATCCCATCAAGATGAGGGACTGCTGAAGCCCAGGAGATCTGGACTTCTACGTTTAAAGGGCTTGCTTATCTGCCTGGTTTCCCCAATGGGGAAAACCAGGAGATTTTTTTCAGTTTTCACACCATTTACGCTACTTGCCTGGCATTTGCATTTCAATGGTCAACTTTCGGCATCTACAGAACACACCCTCTTAAATTTTAGTGATCTTTCTTTAGCAAAGCCTGGTGCGGCTTTGGTGTTGAATCGTTTTGCTGGCACCCGCCGGTAGCTTGGGAGCCTGTTTTAGCGAGCCGCGCCTGTCAGCACGATTGTGAACGTGGAATCAGGGGAACTCCGTTCCCTGTTGTTGACTGTGCGATCTCCAAATTCCAGCCCCAGTCGTTTCGGCAAACCAACCGCACGATCAGCAACCAAGGTGGTGTACTGAACTCTCGGCCGTTGTGGTAAATGCGCTCGGCGCCCCGGTAGAGCTCAAGTGCTCCGCTATTTGCATTGGGAAGGCGGGCCGAAGTCTCGCACCGAGATTCGGTTTTCGATCAGAGCGAACCTCCACCCGGGATGGGTATGCCTTAGCGGCATTCTGGCAAAGGCTGCGCAGTAATATTCGCACCAGACGGGCTGGTTTTGACCTCAGGCCCTTGCTAATCGTTGGAGGACAGTGATTCGCCGGAGCAGGCGAATCCCATGTTCGAGGTCATCAATGGTGTTTTGAACGATCTCTGCCAGGCACAATGGTTCTGGCATTTGCCCTTCGGATGCCACTGCGGGCAGTTCAAGCAGGACATCGGTATCGTCACGCATGGTTTGCATGGCCCGACGGGACACGGGCAAGAGTTTCTGATCCGCCGCCGACAAGCTTCAGGGCGTTGTTCCAGCACATTCAAAGGGCACCCACTCAGTCACGGCAGGAGGCGTACGAAGTTCATGGCTGGCAGTTTTACAAGGATTTTTTCACGCTCGATATTGATGTTCAGCGCGAATAAAACCGGTTAAACGCCTCGCCAATATCGCAATTCTTGATCGGGTAAGTCCGTTGCATTTGTTGCATTGAGGTCGGGCACCGTGCTTCAGCACTTCATGGGTTACTTTTTGAACGGACGTACAAGATATTTTTGCCCCCGTGCGGGCAATCAAAAAGGCCGTGAGCAGCATTAAGCCAGCCACACCCACAAGACGAGAAGAATCAACTTCTTCAACGGTTCTCATGATGGTGATATCTTTGCCCAGGAAAGCTTGCAGAAGGCGTTTCAAGCTGCCGGCCGAGATCAGCAGCTTGTCTGTCCTATTCGATTTTCTGGGAAAACGGCCACAAGAGGGCCCGGAATATTCTGGCATCACTGCGTCTTCTTGGCACTCTGGTAGAAAAACGCTACAAGCTGCGCCGTTTTAATGGTTGAAAATGCCCTTGCTAGTTGTTCCGTGAAATTATCGGCATTCGCCTTGAGCTCAGACCGAATGGTGTCCTCAACGTTCATAACAAACAGTTCGACATAAACATTCGACGTCGCTGTCGGTTGGCGGCAATCAGAAAAAAAAGACAGTTTCGCGCGAGGCGTGCGGTCAAAGGATGGACTTCTTGTGTTCAGGGTTCTCTGTTGCCGGTGCTTCCAGACTGTATTCCGCGGCATGGATTGTTTTTACTAACCCATTGGCCCAAACCAACTGGCAAGGATTTCGAAGGAGTGTAGCATATTGGAGTGCGAAGGCTGTTTGCCTTCGGTTTTCGCCATGATGAAGCGCCCATACGGAATCTGTTTAAGCGCTTCGTGGCCTGAGAAAGCTACGGATAGGCTCGCACCAAGCAATTCAACAGGGAAGCCGGCGTGCGGACAAAAGTTGATTTTCGATTCAGTAGCGCACTTACAGCGTGCCGGTTCAAACCGGAATTTCGCGGCCGCCAGAACCGGTCTCTTGAGGCGGATGGCGCCGATGCAAGGTTCAATCTTAGTTGCAGTTCACGGCGTTCAACGGTTTCTCAGGTAATCATCTGCACCGCAATTCAAAACCCTTTTCTTTGTCGGCCATATGCACTCAGTGGGCCGTCATTCAGGATAACGGGGGTCTGACATTGCAGGTCTTGACGGATACGCCGACCAAATATCATAAACCATTGACACCGGGTAGCATCAGATCGAGCAACAATCACGTTCATTAGCTTTGTGTAGCCAGAAGATGACAAAGCGTCAAAAACGTCCCGAGGCCAAAGTCGAGGTTTTGATAGCGGTTTTCACCCAGAAAACTCGAAATAGGTTTTCCGCCAGATCGACCTCGGTCTTCAACTAATCAAGCGCCTGAGAGGAGGACTGAACAGGCGCTTTCCAGAGAAACGTGGCTAGAACTTTGGCCAGAATTTTGAGTGAGAAAGCTTGATTAGATGTCATTCGAGCGAACTCCCTTGGTGTCCAAGGACACGATTGCTTGATTCGCGGCGGAATCCATCAATGACCAGTATTGATAGGCGTTTTCTCCATAATTTTTCCGGGCGGACGGTGAAAAAGCCAGCGATTTTTCGCTCGGACCATTTTTGGGAGGTACCGCTACATACAGATGTTCAAATGCGCCAATGCGGGGAAATTGGCAAACGTTCCTCGTTTGACTTTCCAAAGCCGTTACCACTGAGTAAATCTGGCATGAAAAATGGCAGAATCGTCCGAGAGATCAACCGGGCGTTGTCATCGGCTGTCCCTGACCCTGCTGATATATAACTACCGTTCTTCTCTGTTTTTGAGCGGCGTCAGCCAAGACGGAAACACACACAATCGGTCAGTAGACAGGCACAAACGCAAAACCCAAGCCACCCACGGCAAAATAAGACAACAGAAAGTTACTTCTGACCACCCAGCGGACGATCCAAAATGGGCGGTTAAACGGCAGTTGAAGGCAATAATAAGTCCAGAGTGTATTACCTGCAAGCGTGATAAACAGATCGTTGCCAGTTTGGCGTTACCAGCAAAAGCCTAACGCCCTGGCTCGATTAGTGTCTGCTTTACGATTGCCGTGTCTTTTTGCCCTGAACACGCCAGTGGCCAGGCTCAACCAATGCGACTATCCCCAGGGGACGAGGACCAAAGCGAACATCCAGATCAGCCTTATGGATGGTCATGAGCGGCGTGCCATTAAAGGTCGCCCGCCCACCCGGGATCAGAAACGGCGAATATGCTCGCCAAATGATAAAGTAATCCAGAAACCCAAGGCGTCTTTAACTCTGCCAGTATGTACCACGGACAGACCCAGAACAGCTGTCATCGGTTCTCGCAAACCAGGGTAGTCGCCTCAGATTGATGACGGCTTCCCGCAAGAGAGCAGTACCACAGACACGATGGGAATTTCGGACCAGCACAGGGCAAGGCCCCTGGACAGCAGCCGAATCCCAAGCAATAAAAGAAAAAGCACCAGCGCCACCGACGTCTTCCGCGATCATACAAACAAAACTACCAAACGTGAGTGTTGTGCCCAGAGCTAAAAGTGCGTCCGTCATCACGCGCCAGCGCTGATTACGTCAGGGCCTGGTGGCGGAAGACCGACTGCTCCAATTGAGCCACACGAACACTCCAAAGTTGGCGCGCAGTCGCCAGACAGCCAGGAACCATTGCAACGTTGCGCCAGTGAGGGAAAACGCAGCGAAAAAACTTCCGACCGCCAACACCTTTGTGGCCGCCGCCTGGGCCAAATTGATAAAGGCGGCTTACCCAAAAGGGAACGCCGGCTAACCAGGGTGTAATCAGTCTTCCGGTTTCGGCCATCAGGCGTTGCAATTCACGGCGTAGCGGAGGTTCGGTGTGTCAGCAAGGGAACAGCGCATGCGATGAAGCGGATGACCATTAGCAGCCAGTATCAGTAACCAAACGTCTAAAACCGCTTTGACATGACGCGTCTCCGTCATTTTTTGGTTAGCGCTGGCGCAGGACAATCCTGACTTTTCGAAAACTTCATCATGTCAGGCTAGGAACGGCCGCTGCTTCTGATTCCTTATAGGTCGTGCCAACGTATTCACCCACGATGCCTACGCTCACCAGTTGAATGCCCCAAAAGCTGACTGAACTGGCCCACAAAGGGCAGGGATAACCGCTGTCGCTTCGCAGCATGATGGCCTTCACACAATCCACAGTCGAAAGACGCGCCATATGGCGGCCAATAAGCCGATACGTCGCCCAGACGCAATGGTGAAATAAGAAAAGAGGTAACCCTTCAAGAGGCCAACCTACAACCGGAGGTAATCCCATTTCGTTTCCCGGCGACTCGCGGTTCACGGTGGTTCGTACTGGTGACCTGATGGGCATGCCATCCAAGGCAAACAACCTGTTCATATACCGATTGCGCTCCTTTCAGCCCCGAATAAAGCATTAAACCGCTTGCGGGTCATCACCGGAAAATCGCCGGTATCCACCGAATAAATTGCGACTGGTTCGGTTCAACAAACGGTAAACAGATGTGATCCAGCGTTGAATTGCAGGTTTCGGCCCGGCGGGGACGGCGCTGATTCAGAACAACGTCAATACCAGGATTGCCAGCATTTGGACGGTAGCAGGAATCTGTCGGGCGGATCTTGCAGATCAGCCGTCAAGCACGATCACCGCATCGCCCTGGCGTGTTCCAGCCCCGCCGTCATTTGCAGTTCTTTGCCAATTACGGCTTAGTTTGATCAAACGGACGCTGGCGTTCGGTCGATAAACAATTTGCGCGAATGTTAACTGGGCACTGCCATCGTCACTTCCATCATCAACAAGCAGGGACTTCCCAGCGCAAGAATTAAGCTTCGCAAAGGCACGGGGTAACCTGGTCGAAGAAATTAAGGCAGCATCGGGCGCTCGTTGAAAAAGCGGCCACCAACGTAACAGCCGCTTTTAAACGGGACCATCAAAAACGGTATAAAGCAGGGATTCAACGCGTTTTGTTCATGGAAAAACAGCTGGTAGACGATGTAATTCAGTTTGCAGCAAATAAGAGCTGTCGTCACGATTTAGTGACAGCGGTACGGAAAGTGTTCAGAAAGTTATTAGCAGGTAAGAAAAGGACGAGATTGCACAGCCAAGCAACAAGCAGGAGCCGAATAGCGCCAGAGCGTTTACACTGTGGGGACCGGCATTTGCGGAATGCCAGACGCGTGGAGGCAATAAGTTGAGCGCGCGCCAGGACACGCTTGCCGCTTTGCGGTTGCCAGTGTTGGCTCAAGTTCCTGCGGTTTGATCAGCGCTTTGCCATCCACAAACCAGTGAAAACAGCGTTGGCAAGGGGGACCGCGGCCGGCAAATAAATCCTGCAAATGAAGCGGTTTTCGAAAATCTGTTCATTATTGACAGAATAACCACCACTTGACGGCTGGAAAAAAGTCGCCTGATATGAAGCTTACGAATAGCCCAGCCCATGTCATGGCTTTTGTGGAGGTTCATCAGGCGAAAAATGTCAAAAATTGGACATAATTGGCGGTTTATCTCAGAAGGGAAATTTTTTAAGCTTGGAACCCATTCATTAGCTTACTTCTCAGTCGGCGAAACCGCCCGAAATCAGCACATTTGACTCGTTAAGAATCTTTGGTGCAGCAGTCCGCCGGAGTAGCCAGGATTAAATTCGGGCTCCACTTCCGGGGGTCAATTTTCTCTTTAAGGCCCCGGAGCCTTCGGAAATTGTAGAAATGTTCGCCGTGCTCGTAACGAAGCGCCATAGCGGTTCCCAGATGGGTGCCAACTGGCGGGTTTTTCTATGCCGAAAGGGAGCGGCACCCAGTGAGAACATCGATAATCTTGGGCCGAACCCCCAGAGCATGAAGTTCCGCAAAGCAGGCATCCATCGCGAACCCGGGGCCGCGGACCGATGGCGCTTAAGGACTCGATGGACAATTCATGCAGATTTAAAAAGCCGGGCCCTGAAGGATTAGTGAAAGGCGGGCAATCTCGCCCGCCTTACTGCGCAAACGGCCACGTCGAAAATTGCGATATAGTTTTCTTCGAAAAGCCCCAAGCGGAAAAAAACCCTTTCTCTTCTCCACTGTTTTGCTTTCGAGCCATGCATCTGAGATCGATCGCCAAACTTCGCCATTGATTGACAAAGCCTAGCCGCAGGAATTCCACTTGAAACGCATAACCCGTCGCGTCCGGAACGGTTGCGTGCCTGGGTAAAAGCTTTCTAATTCGAAAAGCCGTCGGCGTGAAAAGGCCATGCAAAGTTCGACCGCGCTACTCGCCCAGATCTTGAGGGAAATCGGGACACGGTCCCAAGATCGAGAAAAACCCCTCCATGTAGGGGGTCAGGCGATACCGCAGAGAAAGCCGCATTCGTTTTTCCTTTGGCCGGTCGCATTTTTCACGGAAAATTGCCAGGGGACAAGTTTTCCTTGGGCCACTATTTGCATTTTTTCACCTATTGGATTCGCCCCGGTTCCCGCGATTTCAAGCGGAAACGGGCCGGTGTCGGAAAATATTCTCTCCTTCTTTTTTTGATCT
>Ga0163217_1013562_pt1 | contig 12339 bp, 7 predicted proteins | sample SynspAceP_FD_185933 | JGI IMG/M metagenome (GOLD analysis project Ga0163217, IMG submission 185933) | Saline lake microbial communities from Ace Lake in Antarctica - Synechococcus sp. Ace-P (PacBio error correction) | ecosystem: Environmental > Aquatic > Non-marine Saline and Alkaline > Saline ... | reverse complement strand
GCTGTGCAAACAAAGTCCCAACTGACCACATTGTGGCGTCCGCGTCGCCGATTAATCGGGCTTCAGGCAACCCCGTTTCCTGCACAACCAATGCGGTTAATGTCATTTACCACGGGCGTCTATTTCCATCAGCAATGGCGGTTTAAAAAAACTCGCACGTGTTTCACGTTTGAACGTAAAACCAACTCAAAAACCAATTCTGCGGGGCCTCAACGGGCGGTCGCTGGACATTGGTGAACAGAGCCTTTTGCAAAGGCAGCGCTTCGCCAGTAGCAGGAAGAGATAGAACCGGTTGATCTAGGGCCATCCCTCCATGCAAACATGTGGCATGAAAGTTCTGTTGTCTTGCTCCATTAGTATTTCGTTTGAAGTAATCATATATGGATATTGTATTCCAAAAATACAAATACAAGTAAATAAGCGTAATACGCATCATAAAAGAAGCGTAAAACCTTTAAAACACACGAATAATTTAAACAATGGAAAGAGGGACTGAATAGCGTTGCCTTTTCCTTAGAACAGTATTCAGTTAACACGAAGTAGATTACTTAGAAGCGTGTTACCGCAATAACTCAAGTATTTGTTGTTTGGTGTTTTCCAAGGTGGGGCTCTTAATAGATTTCGCAAGCGCCATCAAACATTCACGTAAGCTACGAGCTAGATTTTAATAAAGATCGTATGGTCATGTTCAGCGTATCTGCTTTTCTGAGTTTGATCGATATGCATTACTGACGTATCGATTTTTTGCCTTGCCATTACTCACCGTTCAAGGAGTTTGCATCGTCAATTTCTTGATTGGCTGCTTCATACAACATTGCGTGTATTGCGCATTTAATGGCCCCAGTCAGCCACGTTTCCAGCGGCGTATGACGCTTCCATTTCACAAGTAAGTCGCTGCACTGATTCAAAGTGGTGTTCTTCCATTAACGGTAGGGAAACGGGAAAAACTTTTTTTAAGCAGATTCAACTTTCTTTAAGAGATTCCTTACATAAAAAAAATTCAGCGATCCTCAGCCAAGGAGTGCTTTGTAACGGTAGCCCCTCGGTTGTTGATAAAAAACAACAAGCCCTCGAATCAAGCCGTTCAATGCCTCGAACCGGCATTCGTGACACATCATATTCTTCAGCCAATAATCTTTGTCGAATAAGATTCACCTTCTGCTAGGTCACGGACCAAAATTCGATTACGGCAAATCAGTAGCGATAACTCAGGCAAACTTTTGGCGTACGAACAGCCCTCTTTTTGAGCCAATTTTCTACCCTCACTTTGAATACATTAAAATTAAGGACAAGTAATGAACTTCATAAGAACAAAAGTGTCTTTCTATACAAACTAAAAAATAATTATTACTCGATTTTACGACTAAACGGAGCCAACAATTAATTCTTTCTAACGGTTTGGTGCAATTACGTTTGAGAAAGGAAAACCAACTCAAGAGGCTTATTGGGGATGCGGTTCGTTTTTTTACAAATAACGGCGACGCCAAGCGTTATAAGAACGATCATTCGGTGCCACCACTAACCAATATCGCTTTTCTCTACATAAGAGTGAAGGCATAATACTCTTGGCAGAAAACAATAAATTTACCGATAAATCACGCTAATCGGCTTGTCATAAAAATAGGAAAATTTGCGGTTTGAGGTTCATGTGTGAAATTTGTTCATAAACGGCTTCGTGTGGTTTCAAAAACAGCATGGGTGGCAGGGTATTGTCTGCTTGAGCTTCTTGGCCTTTAGATGACATGCTTGCCATGGGGTGATCTTTTCCGCAATAGAGATAAACAAATCATCGCTGATAAATGAACGTAATTAAGGCCATCCAGTTTTACGGTTATACGGGTATAAAGCCGTATATCTGCTTCATCGTCAGTATTCATGCGTTCGATATTGGACATCGAAGAGAATTAGTCGTAATGAGAACTTCCGGTTGGCCTCATTAGAAAAAACGCTGAATGAGTTCAGCGAAAGTGGCTACGAATCAAGGCTATTTTATTTTCCAAGGAGAAGAAGGCAAGGCGAATTTTGCCCCGTAAAGCTGGCGTTTTTAAGTTATTCACCGTTCCGTTCGAAATGTGTCTAGTGATTTTCAAGTTAAGTTCTCAGTTCATTTTGTAAATAATAACGCCTTCCTCGGTATAAGAGAAAAACCCCTTTCGACCACGCTTACACCAAAACAAAGATTAAGGAGTGCTTCTAAATTTTCGAAATATGCGGACTATTGTCGAAAATTCTACCCAATGTTGAGTGACTTTTCTAGCGCCGAAACCGCCGCCAATCCACACGGTTTAAACACTTTTCAACTGCTGATCTGCGTAATCAACCACATTGGGACCCAGTGAATAGTTTTTTACATCATCGTCTCCCAATAGTCTCTCAGCTTAAGCGCCATTTTAGGGTTTCGAGCCGGCTGTTGAACAAAAAAATTTGTCATCCGCTTTGATTTCATCGCCTTTACGTCATCATATTCAATGCTGAAGACAATTAAGTTTCGCTGATTCCTCTAAAAAACTTTTTAACGTCGGTTTATCCTACTTTCATCACGCTTGTTGCTTCTTTAAGGTAGAGGTGCGGTTACAGCAGAAGCACTTGTTATTGGTCGGGTTTTCTGCGTTCAAGGAAGTATGGGTAACCGCTCGATCAAACCTTAGAGTATGAAGCGCAACGTGAACGCGCTTCATCTCGTTCTCCAGTACGTTTTAGGCTGTTTATCTTATTGGATAAAAAACAGGCCTTTTTTCATTTTGATCAATCATGAAATCGAAAAACACACACAAGAAGCATATGAACAACACGTTGGAAATCACCCAAGCCGATTAAAGAGGTAAGCGCTGGGACCACCCACTCAAATTGGCCACAGGACCATGGACATCAATGCTCACGATATAAAAGATAACCACCTCGCCACACAATCTATCCAAATGGCCCAATAAAAATGTGCATCCACCAAAACCCAAGGAATATGCGAACCCAAATACAACGTTTTTCGGAACGTGGCATAAACGGATCCACTCCCCAATTTAGGCTTGTCTGATTCTTTAGAGAGCCCTAATTTGGTGCGAATAATTCCCCCTCCTTTCAAACCGCCTATTCTGCATTGAAAAAAGCAAAAAAATGCACGTTTTCAACACTCGATAGATCAATATTATTCACCTTATGATGGAATTCACCTAATCTATGGATTGCACCAAAATTAGAACATGGACGTATCGTTTTTTAGTGGTCGTCTATGCGTTTAGTTCACTGATTTATTAAGGTTTTGCCCTTTTTGATTGGTTTTTGGTGCTGAACAAAACTTTAGATAGGTTTTACGCGCTTTAATTGCACGTTGGCTTTTTGTAAAGTATCGAATAACCAGACTTCACACCATCACAGGATGTTGATATTTTCATGCACTTTTTCTCTCGGGGTAACTCAATGATTTAAGGCGATATAAAAGTAAAAAACGGATTGGTTGCGAGTTCTTTTGGCTGTCACGCTTAGGGTCTAGGGCGCTGTCCGCTTCTACTGCGCATGCTGCTGACTATAACTGGCGCTTCGCTAACCTATACGGTTCGTGGCACAGGGTATGGCGCACGGTGTACGGAAGGATTGCAAAAAACATCGAGAACTATGTTCCATGGCCGAACAAAGTGCAAGTATGGATCTGCCGTGAAGGTGTGGGTAACTTCTTGGCATTTTGGGTCGGGTGCCGTAAAAAAACAGGCCTAATTACCATGGGGCCCCGGGGCCCCCACAAAAAAAACCTTTTTTTTCCAATCTATGGCAGCTGCGTAACTTCCCTGCAGGCTTGGTTGAAAATTGGTCTACCAAGGTGCACCAGCGATGCCGCTGAACTAAACCAGCGCTTTTCCAAGAAAAAAAGCTGGGCGCCGATCTGAAAAAAGCCTATGGCGGAAAACAGGTCTAGTATGCTTGACCCGTACATCAGCCATTCTGTTTACGTTATACGAAAAACCCTATCAAATTCGATTGAAGATTTCCAAAGTTGGAAAATCCGTGCGCCAGGCGCGTACGGAAAATTCCTACGCAATCTTGGTGCATCACCCGTGTCCCCTTTGCATGGTCTGAATTTACACCAGTCTTTCTAGCCGTAATCGACCAGCTCTATCGGTTCTAACATGAATTGATTCCCACCGCGTTGGTACCATGTTGAAGTCGCGAAATACATGTACCCACTGTCCTCTAGCAGGCGCTCAAGTGTTACCTATTATTTGTAAATCGCAGGCGCATGAAAAAAACTAACGCCTGATTCTTTTCAAGCGATCGTTTTTCCTGCCGGCGACGACCGTTCCATGCTCGTTGAGCAAAATGACAAAGTTCTAAATTGTGGGGAATCTCAAGCCGTTGCTGAAATGGAACAAAAGGCCTCAGTGGACTAAGTTGCGGCTCCTAGTTGATGGCTGACAAAGCAGCGTGGGCCAAAGCAGGCGCAGGTCTTTGGATGAATACTCTTGCCGCTTGACAAATACAAGCAAAGAAAACTAATACGATTATTTCTTCGGTTAAAGAAGCAAACTAATATCTGGTCTGTAGAGCGATAAGAAAAGGGGATCATGTTTCGCACTTGATTCCTTTTCTTTTTCCACCACCTTAAAAGGGTAAAAAAAATAATGATAGGAAACCGTTATCAGGGCGTTACTGTTTAGCAATCCATTGCCTTTGGTGAGCCTTTATTCGTAAATTCTGTTTTCTTTTTCTCATGCGGTTTTTAGCTTTTGTCGTCGGCTTTTGAGGGTTTTTTTTTCGCTATTTCTTAATAAAGCCTACCATTTGGGCCTATGACCTTTCTTTGTTTTTGTTTGGCTACATCGCTGCATTAGTGGAGCTTACGCTCAAACAGGCAACGTGCTCATTATTACGTCGATAATATTCTATACAACAAGGTTATCACCTCGCGGTTTCGTAATATTTTTCAACATGCTGTTCTTTTACACTCGCATTATTCTTTGTCCTCATCCATTTTCAAAATGAGCATTGGTAATTCGAAGGAAGCCATTTCGAGTTCATTATCGCCGCCCAAAGCGAGTGGCGCCGCAAGATGCATCATTATTGGGTCATGATGCCGGTCCGCGAGTATTATTGTTGGGCGTTTACAACTTTCGAGCGACTGGATAGAAGAGTGCATCACTGATTCACCGGAAAAAACTTATTACCGATTTCTTTACGAAACAAGAGAAACGCAAATGATTAGCATTGAAGTTCTAACGGGCGTTTTACTGCTTGTATTTTTAGTTTACCTTTGCCTAGCGTGCGGCCGTCGGTTTGGCATTGGGCGGTATGCTATGGCGGTTGGATTACGTCACATGGGAGATTGCTCTCTTTTAATGTGAATTCCCAACGACGTTAAGAAGACACCATTTTAGTTTTATCTTATTAGCTATTCCTTTGTTACATTTACATTGGGGCCAACTATTAACACGCTCAGGCATTGGTTGATGCGATGTTCAGTTGCAAGGCCAAATGGTTGATATGTCGAGTTACGTTTGGTTCCTTTAGCGATCAGCGTGATCGTGGTGCTGTTCTATGATTTGGTGCGATTGGGTTGGCATATCGTGGCTGGCATTTCAATGACATCGGGCAGTATTGCCCTGCGTTCCTATGTTGAGAAAAGCGCGGTTTACGATAAACGTCTTGCATGGGTGTCATTCTATGGCCGTTGGCGGTTTGGATTTTGATTCCGCCAAGCATTCCCATGATTCATGTTTGCGTCATTCGGACACAAAATCCGTTTGGCCGTATGTTTATTTGGTGCTTTGAATTCCTGCGCTTAATTCACCATCATTCTATTGATCGCCGTACGTGGTGGATTTTCATGGTAGAATTAAACCCAAAGCCGCGCGCCTATGGACAAAAATACCGGAAGTGCAGCCGACGGTTAAAGGAAAAGTTCATGACGGGCGGCGTGACGCTTATTGTCTTTGCTTTTTGATTCGTCGGTTTTGGGCGCAATCAATCATGGGCATTGCGACACCAACCGAATCGGTGCGATTGGTGTGTGGAGCCATTCGTTCTTTGCGATTCGTTTAAAGCGATTCAAACCCCCGATGGTTCAAAAAGCAGGCATGGCAGGCCGCGTTTGCTAGTCAGTTGTGGCGATGTGGATCATCGTGGCGCGTTCTGTGTTAGTAATTCCATGTTATGGGCGTTCAAAACTATGGTGGGCCAGCTTACGCAAGATTTAGGGCTTACCGCCCGATCATGGTTGATCATGCTTTTCAACTGATCATATGTGTTGCTTGCGTTTATTTATTTGATGGAATTCATTATCGTTCTAATGTGTGCGCCTATCTTCACCACCCATTGCCGTTTCGTTGCGGTTTCGATCCGATTGTTTTGGTTATTTTGATGATATTGAACATCGAGATTGCCGGCAAACGCCGCCCTATGGTTTTGCCTTTGTTCTTTACCTAAAAGGCATCGCGCCGCCGGGCATTACCATGTTGGATATTTACCAAATTCCATACTTTTGCCTTTTGTTTCTGCTTAAAACTGCTGGTTTCTGATCATCGTCATATGTTCCCAGAGCTGGTAATCCTGGTTGCCGAACAAACTAATGGTGGCTAAATAAAAACATTACGGTCATAAAAAAGGGCGACTCAGTGAGTCGGCCTTTTTTTCGTTTCTTTGCTTTACTTCTTTTGTTTCTCTATTTTGCAGTGTGTTTTTTCTGAATTTTTTCCGAAGCCTTAATAACGGTTTAAGGTATCAACGCCGCGTTTTTACGCCACCAAAAAACCAAAGCCATTACGACAAACACGTATTTCGACGTTTTTTTCACGTGAAACCCAATGGGATAAGATCCAAATCGCCATTACTTTCTCTGCAGTTCATGCAGATTCAAGGTCGGCGGTAAAACACCGGATCTCAGCGCCTGAGCACTAAAATAGCTCCACAACCACCCCGCGGCGGCCGAGCAAATGACCTGTCGCAGATTTTGTTGGAAGAGATGGCGACGTCACTAATTTTTTCTCACCAAAAACACGTCGCTAGTTGCATTGATTTCACCACGATCACCAACAGAGTGTAGACGTTGCATGTGCATTCACATACCCAATTTTATCCGCCGTAATGCCCGCCATAGTCAAATGCCGTTGGCATTGCACGCGCCGCGCCTTCGCCGTTTTTCTGGACCAGGAAGGTTAAGATGATAAAGCGTCCGCCACTGGTTACCTAACCAACGATTGTCCAACCAAGGGGCGTCGCGCCTCTCGCTAAACGCATGTTCGAGGGTTTTCCAGTACGACTAACCCGCACCTTCGCCCATTCACAAACCCTTCACGGTCTTTATCAAACGGAACGAGGGACGCTTTTGTAGGCATTCATTCGTTTACGAGTAAAAGCGCTTTCAAAAGCACCAAATCCTGCCAGAGGGACAATGGATCGATATCAAAGCTTCTGTACCGCCAGGCCAAGGCAAACTTTCGCCTCACCCGTACGCAACAGAACGCCATCAGCAATCACCAATCGCTTGTTTACGCCCGCAGCACACGCGGTCACCGTGTGTACCAATCGGTCCTTTAAAAACCATATTTGCATCGATACCATTCCCTGCGCGAGGTGGCAAAGAAAACGCTGGCACAGTGGAAAGCGTGATAAACGAACCGCTCCTTGATTGGTTACATACCGATTGCGCATTGGCGGATGGTTTGTAATCAACCGGATACCGGTTGCGATTAATGGTCGCCGTTTGCTTGTGATCTTTTCATTCGTTGTTGGTTGCCAGTTCGCTTGGGTTTAGGGCTTCTTCGGCCGCCGCCAAAGCGAATAATGTAAACAGATCTACACGCTTACGATCTTTTGGTGACAGATAGTCCGATTCATTCAAAAAACCATTGTCCTGCTCGTGTGACTTGGCGCACTTGTCAGCCAATGGTGCCGGTTCAAACCATCGGACAGTGTGCGTTGGGTAATAATCGATACCAGACTCAACCCCGTATCAATCGATCCCAAAAACCGATGCCCACGCCCAAAACCTAGTGGTGACACCAAAACCCATACCTGTAATAAACAATTCGGTCTTTAAGCGGAATATGAAACCCTCTTAAGTTTCTGCCACAATAGAAAGCCCGTATTGCTAGAGTGAGTTCTTTATATGATCAAAGATTAATATAAAATCCCTTGTACCAATGTCATTTAAAAAAAGGGTCGTTCGAAGAGGTATTAAATCGACAGACAAAGATTAACGTTTAGGAGACTAAACATGCCTTTACCACACCAAAGCACAAAGAAAAAACTCGCCAGCGCACTTTACAAAGGCCCGCCGCTAAGGTTTATTCTGTTCGGCACCGGTTTATTGATCGCAGTCACGGCTCACACAGATCATGAAAAAATCCAACATGGACTCACGGGGCGTTCTACGCGCATTTTTCAGCGAAAAGAAGTTTGCTACGAAAGCCGCGATTGCAATTCGCTACGTCACATTGCTTTTTTGGGCTCGCGATGACAAGCAAAACCGAAGAACAAAGAAACGCCATTTAAAAGCGCTCGTCTCGCGTTATTTGGCTGGAGTAAAAAGCGATAAAAGAACACTCCGTCTCCATTGGAATTTTTTAGTGACGGACGCCGCACACACAGAATGAAAAGGTTCGCCAAGCCTATCAAGCTTTGCTTCGACAGTTTTAGTCGAACGCCTTGCGGGGGATTTTGAAAAAAACGCGGTAGCCAAGACGCCAAATGCGTTAGCGGAAGAAACAGTGGTGATCTTTAGTTGGGAAACCGTCGCCATCGCAGATCCTTCACTCAAGCCAACTGCCAAAATGATTTTCTTAAAAACGGCGCTTTCAAAGAACGCATTTGTTAAGCGTCTAAACAGTGGGTTTGCCATTACTAGGAAAGTTAACAATTGTTTCACGTGGACACAAAAGTGAGTGAGTTTTTACTTAAAAAGGAAAAAAGAAGGGTAACAAGAACTAGCCAATCGCCTTTAGTCTTGTTTTATACCAAGTCAATAATAAACGCTTGGGCGAGGTTCAGCGCCAGAGGACAAAGAAGTGTCCGTTAAGTAATTGTTTTTACGGTTGATTGTAGCGAAAACGGTTGTCCCGTTGGGGTAACAAGCATACCCGCCAGCCGCTTCGATTAATCGCCTGTGAGCAGCCGTATCCCACTCACTGGTCGTACCCCACGACGTAAATGGTAAATCCGCAAATTGCCTTCTAGCTATTTCGACAGCCTTTTATTGAACTGCCCTTGGGTAACTCTCTAACTTGCTCAAAGCCAACTTTAACGTTGCTTTAGGATCGCGGGTAGAGCAGGGCCATGCTACGGCTTGTCATCACCGATAAATCGGATCACCGCGGATCGCGAAGTTTAATTACTTTTCAAATTTTCATTAACCTTTGCCATTTTGAACGCCACCAAAACCGGTAAGCCTTTCCAACGATTTCAGTTAACACCGACATTACCCTTCGCTTTCGTTGGTTGGTAGGTAAACAACACCTAAAATAGGTACGCCATTTTCCGACCAAAGCAATGTTGATGCTGAACATTCACCCATTTCGCTTAATAAATTCTTTTCGGTGCCATCCATGGTCGACAATCCATAACATGGGCCACCCCAGAACGCTCCTCGAACGAAACGACGCCTTCTTCGGACAAGAACTGGAATATCCGGTGTAAAGCGCCTGCAAAACCTGCTAGAATCACTTTGGGTTGCAAGCATAGAATTCGGCAGCCGTCACTGATATCATCCAGTTTCTGCTCAATACCCAAATCAGCACCGTTGATAAATTCCATTATCACATCGGCGGCATTCGTGTATTATTTTTTGAAGAGCTTTTGGAAAAATTGAGTGTGGTTTACTAATGTCTGCATAACAGCCTCAAATTGACAAAACAGAATAGGGTCCAACGCATTCTTTATGAGTAAACCTAGAAAAGCAGTCGGCACCACAAGCCGTTCGTTTAAGGGGATAAGTGGCTTTGGGCCGCACGTTTTTATAAACTCGCTCACTTTTGCAAAGAAGCCATTTGATGGTGCAAGGTGTCTATAACGGCAGCCAAAGGGAAAGCCAGTCGCAATGTCGAAGTCGGAAGCCTTTGATTGTATACGAGCTGGCTGGATGAAAAGCGTACTAAAAAATCATTAGCCATTAGCGGACAGGCGTTCGTGGCGCGCCAGAAGCAACAAACTCTTGTATGAAAGAAAAACCGCCGAGTCAATAAAGAAACTGAGAAAAGCGCGCGCTCGAAAACAAAATCCTTCGGTGGTCGAATACATACGGACCTAGCCAAATAAAAAAGAGCGTCGTGATATTAAAGCAGCTAAAGCACGATATATTTTAGTGGTCTGACTAGCCTAAAAATAAAAAAGAGGGCGCCTGCTTTAGCGTCTTCTTTTTTATTAAACCACATGGGGTTTTAGAGACAAAAAATCAGCAACGCCCATAAAAGCCTCTTCAGATGTCTCTCAATACACCCAGGGACAGTTCAGTTTCCATTAAACGCCTGCATTCATTCATTGCCAAGCGCTCATTTGTTGTAAAACGTATTAAGGCATCAAAATCCATTGCCGTTTGCTTTCTTTTTCCCAATGCTATTCGCTAACGTTTTTTTGCGCCTTCCAAGATGCTGACGTCAGGTATTTGATGAAATGATTCCGTGAAGCGACGTTCTTCGTGGACGACAGTTCGGCTCTGCCGCTTTATTTTGTGCCACGGCGGTATTTTTCAAAATATTCAAACGACGTTTGCAGGAGCACTCCTCAAGAAATCGTCGACATTACGAAACCAAGGTTGCACCTTGTCGAAGGAAGGCTGCATGGGCAAAACCCTCCACGACTGCTTTATCTGAACAAACAGGCCAGGCCCAAAGCAAACACAAATCTCGATTTTGCTGCACGGACATAACTGGCACTGATCCAATTGATCGCTTTTAATTGATGCCTCAAGCGGACCAGCACGCCCATACTTCAAACCATTGATGATTCGATTTTCGTGGCGGGAAGGAGTGTGGAGGGCGCGGGGAACTTGTCGTTAGTGGGGTATTCACTAAATCAAAAGCACCACCTTTGCTCTACAATCTGTCAAACCAATTGCGGTATTTTTTGAGTTTGGATAACGGTGCAATAAACCGGTTCCCCCATACGCCTTATGGTTGGAGTTGCTTTACCCTGCAAAGCGCCTTGAATGTGCAGCGGTGTACAATGCCAATGGCACACCGCTGACCACACAAAAATATGCCATTGAGACGCCAATTGTTCGGCCAGCTGAAAGGTTTATATCCCGTCCATGCGCGAGCTACATTTTTCGCGCCCCAAAACAATTGACAATTTTAGGCAACGCCAATGCCATTTCGATGACCGTTCAACATACAAAAAAAAAGCAGGCGCCACGCTAATCTCTTTCAATTCCACTGGGGTAAATTAGATCTTCTTGCAGCACTAAGAAATGATTGGGGCATCCATTTAACCACGACAATGATTGATCGCGCTTGATGACTTGCCTCCTCCGTTAATGTGCCCGTGGGATTAGGTTAATCCATTGCCTGACAGCGCTCGTTACCTCAGGGCCATTTTAGCGCTCGCAATAATTATCGTACGAAATAATGTCGGGGGGAATTTGCCTATCTGGTTTCAAAAAACGATTGCTGTTTTCGTTTGATCCTGTGATTGTACTGAGTGGGAGGTTGGCGTTAGATAGGTATAAAGGCGAGATAGGTCGAAGCAGGGCCAATTACCCGATAAAAAAACATAAAGGCGAATAACCATCGGTGTTGGACGTTAGACCTGCCAGCCAAATAAAGGTGTATCCATAACAAAACCGGCTTCCTTGGCTTTATCCGGATGACGAGACGGTAATCGCCTCATAAAAATCTTTGGGCTTTCCTTGAACCAACGCTTTACTAAAGATACAATCCAAGCCTAAATTAGGGACTGTTGACTATGGAGGCCATTCAAAATCTATTGACCAAAAAAAACCGCACGAGGAAGACTGCTCAATAGACAGAGGTTGCGTTACAATTAGGACAGAATGAAAAAGTTGGAGAGAGCGTCTCCAACTCATGAACAAAAGAACACCATCGTAATGGAAACAAGGATCATGACTGTATTTATACCGTTACTTGAATACCCAGATAAAACAACGCTTTACGGCAAAAATTGCTCGGAAGCCACATTACCCCTACGTTCACTTCTGACGGCGCTGCCAAACTTAAAAAATCGACGACATGTTTAAGATACCATGTTATGGACGAGAAGTGGTTTGGCTTAGCCGCAAAACAGCAAGTGGGATTACCCATTCACGACCTCTGTCGCTGATGGACTTTCTCCGAAGAACCGCAACCGCGCCGCATCGTTTTTTATTATAAACCCAGAGTTTGACGTTATTGGGACGATGAGCCT
>Ga0163217_1062244_pt1 | contig 12340 bp, 9 predicted proteins | sample SynspAceP_FD_185933 | JGI IMG/M metagenome (GOLD analysis project Ga0163217, IMG submission 185933) | Saline lake microbial communities from Ace Lake in Antarctica - Synechococcus sp. Ace-P (PacBio error correction) | ecosystem: Environmental > Aquatic > Non-marine Saline and Alkaline > Saline ... | reverse complement strand
AGTTCCCAAAGAAGAAAGGGGGTAAAAACTCTATTTTTAAGATTACATCAATCTAATTCAAAGAACTCTCATCTTGAAATTAAGGCCGGTGGAAAAATTCAAGCCAGGCGATTTGTAAATCTTGATGCAAGCGGGAGTTTGGCTTATTTTTTCGGGTGCTCGATCCTCTTATGCTTAGTATTGCTAAGCGTTGATTTTCAGACTTGGGTGGGGGAGTTTCATTCCTTTTGTGATTTGATCATTCGGTGTGGTGGGCTTGTTGGATTGATTTTGATCGGGCAAAGCCCTGGGATGTGATGTCAGGTTACTGCCCCCACACTTTCCTCCACCTCCGCTAGGATTGGAGTTCGTTGATTCATTTTTTCAATCAGTTTAATCAAGAAATTGATGAGCTGGTGAAACTAAAGATAAAGCAATTCGGGCAGTATTTAAATTCTCTTGTTTTGTACCAGTTTGGGCTCACCATTTTAAGCGTACTTCACTTTGGGCTTTTTTTCCCTTTATTTCACCTCTTTTACCTGCCTTAAAGGAATTTGGATGACACAGGCTTGGGGTTGGTGGTCATGTTTGAGCCGTGATTTTTGAGTTGCTCCCGGGATTGCTCCTTCTTTTTCCGATAAACAGTCGAAGACACTGTGTTCAGCCGAAATATTCACCTCAATCTCAGCAGCTGTTTGTTATCGGCTTTGAGAAAACGGAAACGACTCGCGATACAGTTGTATCGCCTGGACGCTGTCGAGTTGTCAGGGAATCTTGGGCACCCAACTGAAAATTCAACGGATTTCTGCTGACAGAACTTGCCCGAAGACATCCCATTTCAAGCGTTCGTTTTCACTTATTTGCATTCCCAATTGGGGCTCTAATCCACTGGAGATTTCCCTAAGTTCTGAGATCGCGTGACGCTTCTAACCTGTCTTGGATTGTAGTAAGTGGTAGGAGAACTCGATCATATTGGATATCGCAAGGAAGTGAGCCTAGTCATGTCAAGTGAGGGCAAAATAATCTCGACCACTGACCGTTGTAAAATCGTCTGAACAACGCCAAAATCCAAGGGAATTACGCAAGCTTTTTTTTGCTTTTTACCCTCCAAAGGACAATACCAGCGGATTGGCAACGCATTTTGGGTCCTTGCTTAATAACCGGTTCCAAAATTCCTGAGTGAGATTGAAAAACGGGGCGGATTAAGTTCTAGGTCCTCCCGATCTAGGCTACAGTAGAAATGTCAAAGGAGAAGCTTGCTTAAAAGAATTTATTGGATCGGGAAATTGATCCTGCAGCTTTTGCAAAGCAGAATGGCACTGGCACGAGCAGTTTTGATGATAAGGCCATTCATCTGTTCACTTGGCATCATGGCAAAAGACTGGGATGGCTTTCAGTTTCTCGTTGGATTATTGCCTGGATTCTTACTCTCTCTCTCCTTGGGGTATTTCTTCATTCTTTATTGATTCCAAATTTTAATTCCCCTGATTTGGATGTTGGGCCTAATGATATTCTGCATAGGCATTTGTAGTTCAAACCTTGTTACGACGGCCATTCTTTTACTGGTTGCTTTTGAGATTCCCGTTTGACGAAGATTCATTTTATGATGGAGCGGAAGAAGAACCTGATTTACGGAATTAAGCGAAAAACCTTTTTTTAGAAAACTGGGAAGGCTAATTAATTTCAGGACAACTGTGATCTTAGGCTTGCGGGGCTTCGGTCTTCTGATTTCAGCAGCTTGGTGCGTGACTCATTTTTATACCGGATATTTATGACGCCGGCAGCTCTTGTTTTGCTTTTGCTAGAATGCCGGTGGGGCTTTTTGATTTTTGCTTTTTTTCTTTATATTTTTTTGGCCCCTTTTCTTTTTTTCCCCCCCCAAAAATTAATTAAACCCCCTCTGCAGTTTCGTTCTAGCCCTATGAAGAAAAATGGGACTCAAAAGTTAAAAACGATTGGCTACGTCCTAACCTTCCCAAGTAAAAATGGCGAAACAGGATGATATGTGCTGAAGGAGTTCCCCACCTTCTCCGATGGCCAGGGCTCTTGAATTGAATAGTTTTAACTCAGGGCTCGAAAAATTACTGGTCAATTCGTAAGAAAAGACGAATTCGACTTGTAACGTGAATCCAAAAAACCTCTACCTTGCCTTTTTCGAAGGCATTCCTCCAGCTCTCGCTCAATTTGAAGTAGTGATAGGACGAGTAAGGGATTTCATTTCAGATCACCCATTCAAAATAATCGGATCCGCGACTATTGGTTATAATGGTCAACTAAGAACCTGTTCAACTGTTTGCTACGAAGCATAGACTCCACGGTGAAGTTTCCAGCGTTTGCCGATAGTTTCTTTGACTCCTTCAATGTTTTCTAAACCGTCAGAATAATTGCTTCATTTGATCTAAAATGGGCATTATAGATTTCGGATAGTATTCGTCCTTACCATGATGCGGCAAATCGGCCCATTAGTACGCATTTGGTCAAACTACCTTTCCCTCACTTGACAATTGGGATTTCGTGGAAAAAATTGCTAGAGTAAGAATCGCTTTTCAGGGTTGCCTTCGATGATTTGATAGGAGATATGGTAAGTTCTGCTCCTTACCAAGTAAGTTGACGGGATTCTCTGGCAAGCGGTGGTGTAATCACGGGGATTAAAATTCCTAAAACCTTCACATCAGCCGGATTGATCTTGTAGCATGTTGTATAGACATTGGGTCAAACTTCCCTTCTGTTCTGCTTTATGTAAACAAAAAGTGGGGCATTATATGGCTCAACCATCTAGAGTTCCTTTTGCTCTTCATTGTATCGCATTGAAACAACTGAAAAGTAAATCGCGGCAAATTTTGAACCTAAAAGAAGTGTAAAGAGGGCAAATAGGCAATTTTTAACGCCAAGGCAATGGGCAAGTATTCCAAATAATAAAAAAGTTCACAATTTAGAATAAAAGGTATGAACAACGATGGGAGAGGCCCCCACGTAATGATAACTACTCAGGCGATATAAAAACACTCGAGTATTAGCTAAAATGACACTAAAAAACTGACCAGATTATAAATTTTCTCATTAGCTGAGAATAGTAAAGAATTAGAGATTGACGTTCATTTTCAGCCCATAACAAGCTTAAAGAAATTTAAAATTTGGTCCACCTAATCAGTGATAAATGTTCAAACACGCGTAAATGTTATAATTTTCTTTTTATGCAGAAAGTTCCTTTGTTCTGATGGGAAATAAAGGTATCTGAATTTTGATGATTAATCGAATAGTGTTATTTTTCACTCTAATTTAAAATCACTATGAAGATCAAAAATACACCCTATTTACCGCTGGTCTTACTTGCGTTGTTTCATGTTCGACGAAAAACAACTGAAGTGCCGAAACTATTGAGTCTGGGAACTCAAGAAGAAGCACAGCGTGAGGTACGTCCGTAGCCCAATCGAAAATCAAAGAGTGAAATTTCAGGAAAGCCTTCAAATTCAATATGGTTCGGCCCGCTGTGAATAAGGTAGGACTCTTTGGGGAGATTTGGTCCATTATAATTTGTCTGGAGAAACAGGAGCTAATGAAGCTTCCAATTAGATCTCTTGTCTTCAGATAATTAGTAGAAGGTTAGCCCTGCTGCAGGGAATATGATTCTTTTCACTATTCCGACGGATTCTGTCTTGGTGATATCCTTTTTCAATTCGGACTGGGATTTAGAGCACCGCGTCATTTCCTAGTATGCATGATAAAATGACGTCCTGAGAGTTGAAGTCACTCCTAGCTGGGAAAGACATCTGCTCAAGCACACCATTAACATGGAAAATTGAGAGTCTCACGTCTAGTGATCAGATGGAAGTTAAAGCTTTCAATCCTGATGAATATAATCAATAGAATATTTAAGTGCCCAATATGAATTTGAGGCATATTTTTTTGTTCTTTGAGATCTTGTGGACTATTTCGGTTGTATTAAATAAGATTTAAATATTATGATTATCGTATATGTATGACTAGGTGCCTCTTTTTCTTGCTTAACTGGTCAGAAGATTTGCCAAGGGCGAGACATGCCCGACAGGCGAGGCAGGCCCGTGATCCTTCATGGCCACAGGGAAGAGTCCGGCAAGAGTTTAGTGCCTCTCTCTATATAAGTCGGCTTTTTGTGCCTTTTTCTTGTACGAATTGCGGATTTACAAATTAAATTAAATTCAATCTTCACCACCAATCAATCAATGAAGTATTCTCGGTTTTTTTATGTGCTTTGGCGAATTACCTGTGCGCCTTGCAGATAGTGCGTTTCCAAGGCCGCTGGTCCAGTTTTCTCCGCTGGCACCACTGTTTGGACCCAAATTCATGTTTCTGGCAAACTCGTTCAGTGAAGCATGAATTAGCTGCTGAGACTTGAATTAACGGACTTTCGGCTCTTTTTTACGGTGGTCTACGACGAAATTTATTCCTCATATTTTTGCAGAAAATAGAGAAGATCTCTTACAGGGCACAAGATATTGACAGCAAGCATCGGCTTGGCAATGGAGTTTCGACGATGGCCGCAGCCGGAAGGATTTTGAATTGTAGGACCTATTGCGGCTGGAGTTGGATGAATGCCTCGGAGAAAAGGATTTAGGCTACCGGCGCGGAACTAGGCCAAAAATATTTAGAAGAATAATGATCAGAAAATTGCGATTAGCAGAAGCCTACGTCGCGGAGTCAGATGAATACATTGATCAAGCTACTCCTAGGACAAGTACCGGAGAGTATAAGAATTTTAAAATTATAGACCAGAACATTGGGAAGGTTTACAACTGCATTGTCTTTTGCATAAGTACTATGTCAGATTTGTGCTTGTTCATGATCGAGATTTGGAATCAGTCAAAATCTGAGGAAGGGATTCATTCGTGCAGAAATGTGGATAGCTTTTAGCTGATTTTCGCTTAGAAAGATCCGTAATCGAGGCCTACTAAAAGTTTGGGACTTTATTCCACTTCTTATTGCATAAGGCAGATAGCTTCCTATCCAAACGACCTTTTGGTCATAGCATCCATTGCCACGCCGGAAGAAAGGACCGGCTCAATAATCTGGGCGGATCTCCGTTCAAAAACTAAAAGCGGAAATCCGATTTTGAATGATTCGCACCTGAGTCTGAATCTACCTACTTTGGTATTCTACTGCAGATGATACTCCAATCCTCTGGTAAAGGTTTGCACCTGCCAGGAGCTTAGGAGTGATTCAGGATTTTATAAAAATTAAGCTGTGGGGCGGTACGAAATGCGTAAAGATGCCGTAGTTGTTACTAAAATAATACTTTCAAATGACAGCAGTTAAAGGCCTATAAATCAACGGAGATGAATGGAGACCATCAAATTTCAGAATTGAGGGAGATTAGATCAAAAAGGGAGGAGAGCTATTATAGAATACTGTAGGTTGCCCTATACCCAATTACGACGCTGTTTAGTATTTGATCGTCTTTTAGAAGGGATCGGCAGGGGATGGTTAATTCGCTTTAGAGGTGGACTGTCTCTACGAAGGTTCGACATGCACAATCAATCCTTCATCTTGATGAATAAGGCTGAAGAATTTTGAGATGGTATAACCATCGCAGTGGACTGCTTATGCTCACCAGCACAAAACGTTGTTTGCTTCCAAATCCTGGAGATCTTCGCATGCGAAATGTCACACGGAAAAAATCTCGCCTTTGAAACTGGCATGAAGGAAGACAGGGAAAATTTTCTATGGATTGGAGTCTGCCAGATCCAAAATGGGAATTCGGTCCAAGTGAGATATCATTCCCGATTATGACGACTAAAGCTTTGACCCTCAACCCGAAAAGTTTGTTTCATTGCCTCCACTCATGCCAAGTCCAGATGACCCTTCTACTCACTTATTATGGTACTTCGTAAGTAGTTATGTAACATCCCCGATCGCACAGTGCTCGATTGAATCACAATTCTTATGAAAAGGAGGGATTATACTATAGACGACAATGAGTCCTTAAGTGTTGACGCATTAATAACCTTCGCACTGCCAAGGAAGCCTTGCTGATAATGACTTGCTATTTTGCTCGGGAACTGGAAGTTGACGGCTTGATCTCAGTTTGCCTCACAAAAATATCTGTAGGAATGGATAGCTGGACTTTTTTGCAGACCCAAGATTCCAAAAAGGCGTACCAACAGCTTTTTTAATGGGTGGACAAAATCCTACGCCTAAGATTTTCTTTGGGAGAAAATGGGTTTCAAAAATTCTTGGTGGGTTCGGCACCTAGTCGTCAGCTCCGAACAATTAGGCAAACTGTTGACTTTATTAGTTCGCCACATAGTCCCTCGAGGATGACGTTTTGGATAATTGAACTCACACCGATAAAGAAATCTTACGTCTTGATCATGGTAAAAAAAGCTTTGAGAAAACTTTCTCACAAACACTGCAAGATTTGTCAAACATAATGAACGTGTGTGCTTGGGCTACGTATAAGAATATATAATAAGAATATACAATTCGTTTTCATTTCTGTAAAAAATATCGACAGTCTTATACACCGTGGCTGGACGGAAGGAGGGAAAGGTCCCAATGCACGAAAGTGACGAAGTGCGGGCAAGCCTCGTGAGGAATATGGTAGTGGAGATATAGTGCGCATGAAGATTAGTGCCATTGGGATTTATCCTTGCGTGTCGCCAATCAGAAAATCCGGAGAGTAGATTTTACAGTTTAATTTATCCCATATTTGGGCAAATGGGAGACTATCTCACATTCCGTCAAACCTTCACCGAAGCAAAGAAGCAGTTCCGAGGGCAGTTCTGTTATCAAACGATTTTTAAAGTAAACACCGATGAGATTTATATCACTTTATTCTAATCACCATAGGCATTTGTGGTTTTCTTGATCCGTTCTCTTCCCTTTTGGGTATTATGATATTGATAGCTGTTGGATCTGACTATTTTAGGGGGCTTAAGCGGCTTTTCAAGGTTTTCTCGCTGCGTGGTCTCGGAATGGGATTAGGCTGCTGGACAGCTATTATTCCCTGCATCCAGGACGGGGAGTTTCACTTCCAAACCAAAATAGGGCAAACTGATGGGCCTTTGGTTCTGGGAGATGACTATGGGTAGGATATCGGCCATCGTCTCGGTTTTTACTGCCTTGGGGGCTTTAGTGGATTGACAGGAAGTTTGTCTCAAGACTTAGTTTCCGCAGAAAACCAGCGCACTAACCTATCATCGATGGCTGAGATCATTAAAGAACCGTCATCTTAGGAAATGGTTCTTTTTAGTCGAAAAGAACCATTTTTGTTTTACGAATTCACTTGCAAATGAAGTACCTTTGTTATCTTCATTACATGAAGTGCACCTATTTTATGTGCGGAATCCGTTGAATCAAGCCATCTAAAATACTAAGTGTGCCAGAGTCATGCTTATTTAAGTGCTTTTTGTTCGAATTCGAAAAACCCAAAGTCATTCTCCGTGGTTTGGCAGAAGAGATCTTTGGTGAACTCCACCAATGCATATTCGCAAAGAATTGAAATAACCTTACTAAAGGCGCGGGATTCGTGGAACAAAGAAAATACTGAAAGAAATAAAAATTGCAAGTACCAAGCCATACACTTCGCCATCCTTTCTTCTCAAACACTTCAAGAAAAATATCAGGTAATCAAATATCTGGTTTTGCGACCAGAGCTGCTCCACGCAGATTTTGATCGTCACATGGGATACGAGTCAGTCAAAGTGATTTTGATTGGGATATCGCCAAAGAATAAGACCTCAGGCAAAATTGATAGTGGTAATCACAGGAGACACTTGTAAATGAGATCTATCATCATCATTACTCAGCTAAAATGAGCAGCGACGTTGAAGTCGGAATTGTGTTACTATCTGGATGTACGAATGCCTTCTCCAGGTTTCTGATTTATCTCGACTATCCGAGAATTAAGGCCACTGATTTCTTGTCGATTCTTAGTTGGAAGGCTAGGCACATACTAGTGCATCGTTGGATCTGAGGGCGACCGAAGCTGTGCGAAGCTTATTTCGCTTACTCTAAACCAATAATAAATCTCAGAAATAGCTGTCCTTCGGATCGTTTTTTTAGCGTAAACACTGATTGAACACAAATTTCAAAGATCCTCTGAATTGAAAAATCACATAAAACTCATTTAAAATCGGCTTATAGATCTGATTCTTGATAGGTTTTTGTGCTGTCTTTTCATCGCTTATTTTCCCTGCAAGGGCAAGCTTTTAGATATCAAAACATCCTTAAAGTAGATAATCTACATCTGACGCTCAAATAGTAGCAACTTGATCACAAAAGCGGATAAGCGAGCGGCGCCGTGACCCCAAATTCAGTTAGAAAACGCTAGCTAGAGAACGACGGTATGCCTGCCTCGAACGCAGCCAATTTGCGCTGAGCGCGAATCAATGTCCCTTCAGAGCTCACTTGGGTATAATAATCAAAACTTCAAAACGGATGGACGGGTCGTGGCTACCGAGAACATTTCAGATAAGCAGGGAGTGGAGACATGTTTGACTCTATTCGAAGGGCAGACCCATATTATTGCAGCTGACTCCACTCAGAAAGAAGATTTTTGGTTTCAAGCTTTTTCATAGAACAGAAGCTTTATTTTCAGCCCCAGCCTGAATCATGCCCACCCCAATCCAACGTGGTTTGCGTGGAGACAACGTTGTGATGATATTTATGGTGCGTCCAGCCATATGTACTTGGAAGTTGAGTCCAAAGCCGTGTTTTTTTCGCTGCCAAATGTCAGGTCACGCATACATGGTTAGGAGAGCCTCCACTGAGGCCGCTTTGGCAATACTTAATAAAAGAGCTAGCCATGCAGTCGCATCTATTCTGGCCTAATGGCATCAAACTCCAAATACCTAATTTTTACCAGAATCAGATTATGGAATATTAATCATCAAAGCTTCTAATGGTTGGAGTCTGACTAAAGCCAGGAAGCTATTATTTGCACCGTCATTTTGCCACTCGTTTTCAATGGCTTGTATGCTGCCGGAGACCAAATGAAAAATCGGAGCGTTCAGAAATATTCAGGTACTATCGCACAATCGTCTGATTTCACGGTAGATTATTTTATCAATTCTCTCGAAAGGAGACCAATCATCGAAATAGTCAAACACTTCAGGGTACAATGATGTGTCATATCGTCGCAGCCGGTTCAGGCAAGTGTGGAGATACATCGTCCTTGTCAGAAGAGAGGGGTTTATTTGAGTAAAGCAGGTGGCGAATCATTCTCTTGCAATGACCTTATTCATCTATACAGCGGCGGATTCACCGAGATCTGGAATACAAGATCGGGTGACGTGTGTCGGAGAATAAGAAATACAAATCAGCGGAAGGTTATAGTACGTCATCCAACTTGAGGCAATTTTCAGTTTCATCTTTCAGTTGATTGATGGGGATGAGACTTTTTAATACAGGGGAGGCGTATAGAGCGATCTTTTTAAAACCGAGTCAAATCAATCTGGAGTCGCAAGATCAACCGTGCCAGGAAGACATATTCGACTCTAGGATGATGGAGATCTAACTGCTCAAAGGCACCCTTCATCGGAAAAAGCGCATGGATTAAACCTGACGGGCATTTGTCACAAGAGCCACAGTTGTTACAGAATAGCCAGTGCAGATCCTGACCTTTAGGGCAGCTTGGGAATCTTCTACGATTCTTTTAAGGATTCTGGAAGGCTATCAGTAAAGATGTGTTCTTCTTAACAAACAATGAAGATTTACTTTTATCCCCCAGGCAGGTGATGCTATATCCAAGAGGAGATATTATGTGAACAATTCTCCGAGTGAAAGAGGTCTCCCGAACTTTATCCACTATTGCCGCTTAACATGCACTGTTGGCGAATCTTGTCTTCGAGCTTGGGGTTACTTAGGGAATCTGCCACCAAACTCATCCATTGAAGTAGCCAGAAGAGTAAGAGATGCGAATATCGGGAGACTTGCCGAGATTCCTACACTCACGATACTCCAACTCAAACTTTCGGCAAAGCAAGAGAAGAGAAGCCTTTGAAGCCTTCTTGATCACTGTATTTTATATGCGTAGAAAAGTCCAGGATTTGAGCGCGAGCAATTTAATTTTCAAGTTACCGGTGAAGTAGTTCATCCAGTGTTTGCCGATGGCAAAGCCAATAAGGGAATCTCCGATTGGTGGATAGAGCACGGAGGGCTTTCAACCAATTTGCTTATCGCTAAAAGTGAGGCTTCTCTGTATCAGTACGGACAGTTTATTGACTGAAGGATGAGGTGAAGAAGAAATGACTGAGGACGTGATCGGCGTGAAATCCGATGACAAACCTGTAGACCCCCATCGTATAAACAGCGTAGTCACACTCGAGGCATGATGTCTATATCTGATTCAAAGATCTTGAATCGAAAACTAATGAAATACAGCAGGATAACGAGAAATAAGTGTGAAAGTGGAAAAAAGTCCGCTAAAGTACTCATTTGGCACTCTGATCGGATGCCAGATTCAAAAGATTCGCTGTCAAAACAGATTCCCGACCTCTTTCAACTTAGATACAAGGAACAAGATATGATAGGAATTGATTCTAGAATACTATTCTGAAAAATCCGGCGGTCAGAGGCAGATCTATTCCTTGTCCCTTTAGGAGACACTTATCCAGATCCAATGCAACTTCAGACCGTGCGGAATGATAGAGAAAGTACTTGAGCTTCCCCCACAGCTCGATTATATCGATTCAAAGGTTTCACGGTCCTTAGTAGGTTTCCAAGCAGGTGGATTCACGAAGGATAGGACACAGGAACGTCATCCAAATCCTATGAATTCTATGGCAAATGGCAGATGACACGCGAACTCATATGTTTCTGGGACTAAAGTTTTTACCAAAATCGGAGCCAGGATCTGAAATAGTTGCATGCCGAGAACAACCTCAAAAGGATGACAAAGCTTTCATGCTAGCAGCATGGATACGCGGAAAAAAAATACTCTAAAAAACAAAAAAAAAAAAAAAATTAAGCTTTCTGTCCCTTGCGACGCTCGGGAATCTTCCTCCGTATTAAACTGTAGTAAATCACTCTTACACGTTAATTATAAAAATTTTAGAGATGACCAATAGCAATTGTAGGCAACAGAGGTAGCGTGGGGCAATTAGTTTTCAGGATCTTGTTTTGCAGATGAGGATCTGGAGGTCAACTTGCTGTCAGATATCTTGATCAGAAAAACGAAGCCGAAAAACCGCAAGAATGCATTATGCCGATTCTACGAACCAGGATTGAAGAATATAAGTGAAATCTTTAGAGTGGTAGAAGACTTATAAGTATTACGTACCACGATCATTTAGCAGGCGACGAGGCTATTCAGGGCATGGGTTCAGAATAGCATCTCATGCTGTAGGGGACATACTTCCTGGCTGAACGATGGGATTTCGCCTGATTTAAATATGGTACCTCTAGCCTAGATAGCGACGATAGAATTTGTACTAACCACTGACCCGCTCATTACATTTAGCTATCTAGCAAGTAGTACGTTCCGGTGACTCACGGACGAGAAACTTCGAAGCAGGCACTGAAGACAGCTGTAGGGAACAATTCAGGACATTGCCATTTTGCTGTTGCATCACTATACCCTGAATTCTTGCAAAGAAGGCTTTGCCGCTGTTTTGAAGATTTCCTATAGACTGATCGAATCGTGGATCGGATATGATGGACGCAGCGCGCTGAGGAGATTATTGAAACGTCCTCTACACAAGCCATTTCCAAACTTAGTGGGGAGACGGATCATTATATGGATATTCCATTCGGCGACAATGACCAATTATACAGCCAATGCAATGTTAGCGAACTAAGAATTTCATTCATTGAAAATGATATACTGCAAATCAGTGTGTAGAATTATCGGTTTGCAGAGCAACATGGTGAGAAAAGGAAATAGTTCTGATCCTCGGTCATCGCAATTAAGTTTTATATATCATGGTAGGTATCTACGGAGGATCATGCTTTCCAAAAGGATGTTGAAAGCCAGATTATCAAAACTGCGGAAGAATACGGCTATGACCTCAAAGTATTGCAGGCAAGTAGATAAGTGTTAATGATCGCTCAATAATTTGTGCTTTCCAAAAGTTAAAGCACACGTTTGGAGAAGACTCTACAGGAATGACCATTCTGCCGATTTTGGCTTGAGCTTCCAAGCCAACATACCACGATTGATATCGAGCACAAGCTCCCTGGCCAGCTTGAATAGAGGTACTAGATACTTTGATGAACTAGAGACGTCTCGGTGCAGAGGTTAAAGCCTTACGTATTCCCCGTTTGCTGCAGATGCTAAGGAACATCATCTATTGTATATGATAAAGTAACTTATCTGCCAAGGATTGCGTATTGTGGAGGCGTGTATGATTGCTGAAGTGCAACGTTTTGCTAGTAAAGCTAGCAA
>Ga0163217_1039124_pt1 | contig 12340 bp, 18 predicted proteins | sample SynspAceP_FD_185933 | JGI IMG/M metagenome (GOLD analysis project Ga0163217, IMG submission 185933) | Saline lake microbial communities from Ace Lake in Antarctica - Synechococcus sp. Ace-P (PacBio error correction) | ecosystem: Environmental > Aquatic > Non-marine Saline and Alkaline > Saline ... | reverse complement strand
CGGTCTCTGACCTCCATGCGCCCTGCGCTTGTTTGGGTTACGAACCCACGCCTGGTGGTGGTGGAGTTCAACGGACGAGATCCTTGGCGCGCAAGCACTGGGCCCAAACACAAGCGGTTCAGGGCTCAGTTGATGGCCTTGAGGTTGATCAGCCATCGTTGGAGGGGGTTCCTAGATTTCAAATGATGTTTTGATGGGCGATTCGTCGGTCTTCTCCCGTGCCCTCTCCCCGTTCTTTCTTTCCGTTCTTCATGCTGGTCGACTCTCCATCTGGCTGCTGTTGCCCCTGCTGGCGTCTGGTCTGTTTTTTGCCTATCCCCCAACCCAGTGACGCCGCCCGCGGTGGCCGCATCGGTTGGCGGCAGCTTTCCGTTCCGCTCCTTCCTTTTCCCGCGGCGGCGCCGGTATTTTTCGCGGTTGGCGCTCGGGGTGGGGTGGATTCGGCGGTGGCGGGATCGGATTCCCGTTCCTTATCCGATGTTTCGATTCCGCGGCGGCGGGCCTGTTCGGGCTTCTTGATCCTTTGTGACAGATCGCCGGGGTGTGGTCAACGCCCTTGCTTCGGCGGTTGGGCAGGCGGGGGTGGTAGGTGCCCCTGCCGTCGGCCAATGGGCGCAGGCATGGTCACCAAGCCCGGATGGCCGGTGCGGTGGCAGTTGCAGGTTGGCTTGCTGGCCCAATGCCCGCGGTTGCAGCAGGCATCTGCGCCGGGCTGCCGAAACGGCCAACACCCATCCAAACAGCGCCGGCCTGCAGAAGGTGCTGCAGGAAACACTGCCTAGCCCTGGATGCCGTCAGCCCGAGCTCTGGGGTCCTATGCCAAACTGCGAGTGGGCCAGGTGCCTGTTCGTGAGCGCGGAGTTCCACCTTCTCAAACGCTCTCGAATGACCGAGCGCAGCAAGTTGCGCAGCGAAGTTGGACCTCGAACGTGGCCGCCAAACGCCTGCAGGATTCGCTGTAACGCGCGGCAATGCCGATGCACCAGCGACTTCACGCCATCACCCTGCTGGTCGCCAGCCGCAGCCCCTGCCCGTCAAGGACCGCAACAGCGCCGAAAGCCTTGCGCGAAAGCGTCTGCTGTCTGATCGGTGCGGTCTCGGGACCGATCTGCTGGCGCTCGAAGTGATCTGGAGCAGGCCGGAAGGCGAAGGGGAAGGTGCTCAGTACCGAAGAACTTCTTACCGCCTATCCGCAGCTGCAGCACCTCTGAGGATGCGGACGGCGCCATGGCGGCCCCGTAGCCGTTGTCGATGTTCACGACACTGCAGACCCGGAGAGCAGCTCGCCAGCATGCCGTTCGGCCGCCTGCGCCGCGGCCAACCCCGAGCCCACGAAAACCGGCACACGATCACTGGCTGCGGCAGCAAGCGGCCAGCACGGTGGGCATGGGCCCCTTTCCATTGCCGGCGCAGGCGATTCAACAACCGGGCCTGCCGCAACTGCTCCAGCATTGGCGCCCAGCAGCCGCTGCAGGCGGCCACCCCCAATCCACCAAGCAGATCGGCGCCCAAGCCCTGCCCAGCGCAGAGCCAGGCGCGCTCAGTGGGCCACCACCAGGGTCGTGCTGCCCGCCGCAGGGCACGATCGCCCAACACGAGCAGGCCCAGCTGCGGACTCCAAGCTCCGGCAAGTTCCAAAGCTGAGGCAACGAGGCTCACCGGTGGTAAAATGGGGCATGGCTGGGGGCCCGGTGTCGGCCGGGAACTGCTTCCAGCACCGGTGCTTGGCTTTCTCCGCCGAACACCCGGAGTGACCAGGGCCACAGCACCGGTGCGCCGAAGCGCTTCGAGGATGCGCTGTCTGGGCGGGGCTCTTGTCTTCTTTCCCAGATTTGCTTCGGCCATGCCCAGGACGGGCGCCCGTTCAGGTCCAGCTCGGCCAGTCCGTCGATCCAGCATCCTGCGGCGCCGGGGCCGGAGCGTTTCCTGTCATCGCTGGGATCCAACGGGTCGCCGGTTGGAGCTCGGCAGCCATTCTCGCTGCTGATCAGGGGGGAAGGATTTGTTCTGAATCAGTCGTCCCTTCTGGCTGAGCGGCCTCGGCCTGTGCGGCCGGCGTCTTTTGAGACCCAGACAACGGGCGGGCCGTCGGCTTTCAAAGCGGCTCTGCACCACGCCAAACATTTTCCGCTGTGATCGCCTGCCAGTCGGCGCGGCGAGCCCAGCCGTGCAGCGCCGCCTTCGGGCGACTTTGGGCATTCCACCAGAACAGCTGCCGGCCCCCGGTAACCAGTTTGCTGGCGCAAAGCCAGGAGGTCCCAGTCAGCGCTTTCGGCCTGCAAGCACAGCAGCCCCGTTTGCACGGCGGGCACTTCAGGCGCAGCAACCTCCACCACTTCACCGCACCGACCTGCAGACGACCAGGCTGCTGGCCCGGGCAGTCCCCATAAAGGGCCAGCCAGCCAGAGCAAGCAGGACCCACAGGAACGGCGCCGCGCGGCCGATTCACCAGGGCCTTGCTCATGGTGCTGCAAAGGGCGACGGCATGGCAAGCGTGCCCTCCTGGCGCACCGTCGGCCCCAGACCCCTCGTTGGTGGTGGGCCTTCACCACCCACCTGCCAGGGGCTACACAGACGCGCGGCGATGGGCGGCCCGCATCGCTTCCGATTGTGGGCTGAGCTTCGGGAAGCTACCGCCACCCCACCGTGTCCACATGACACCGCCAGCCGCGCTGCGCAACCAGGCCGCTCACCTGCTCGAGACAGCAGCAGGCTGTCGGCCCCCTTACCAGCGCCGGGGTCCTCGGTGGGGGAAATGAGAGGCCGATGTCGCCGAGGCTGAGGGCACCGAGCAGGGCGTCGATCAGGGCATAGACACGAGCAATCAGCATCACTTGGCCATCGAGCCCTGAGCGGTCCCTCTGATCCAGCGCACACCGCCCTAGGATCAAGGCCCCGACCCCGCCACCAGGCGATGGAATTCGTTCGTATCCGCTCTCGCGCCATGCAGCATGCTGCATCACATACAAGACACCAGCTTCTGCGATCCGTCCATGCTCCGAGCCCCGCGATCCGGGCTCGCTGCGCAGTGTCAGCTGCCCATTGTCCGCGGACGATAGATTGGTGAGGCCTGCGCGGTTGTCATCTCAGATCCAGGGCCTAGCGCTGCCGGGGTACGCGTTGCTGCTGCTGCTCGCGCGGCCAACGGGCAATGGCGCCGTGCCCCGTGGTCGCACGCTGCGCGAGCACCTGGGGGCACGCTCCAGACCGCGAAAGCTGGCTGGCTGGGGGTAGTGCGGTGTGCTCCGCAACAGGGAAGTGTGGGCTTTCCTCGATCCAGGGAAGCAAGCCGGCACGAGGGTGCCAGGGAGCAGTCGCAAACTCACGCCATTGATCACAGTCAATCGCCGCAGCTCACCGCCGGTGAGCACGAAATCACCGGATCGAACCCCATCAGCTGAAGTGGCGCTCGTCGAAGCCGTCGTAAAGTGGCCGCAGAGCAACATACCAGATCCGCTTCGTATCGCGGAGAGCGACTCACGGCGCATGATCCTGCTGACTCCGCAACGGGCTGGCCCTGCGGGAACCTCCCATCAGCATCACCCGCCGGCGCGACAGGCGACAGACGAGAATCGACTCGAAGGCGGGAACATACCGGTATCGGGCCTTTGCACACCAGTGCCGGGCCACGCCGTAGGGCTTCGACATCCACCTTGCGGTAGCGATTCGTGGCTCGAGCAGTCTTTGGGTGTGAAGTTCCGCGCGCGCCACAGTCACGAGACCAGGATCACGCCATCGCGCTGGGAGTCGGCGCGAGGCCTCGGCGCCAGGGCTCGATCACAATCGAGGCGGGCAAGAACACACTACGCTTGCCGGACACCGGCGAATCTCGAACAGCTTGTAGGTCAGATATAAGGCTGCTCTCTCGAGCGGGCTTCTGTGCGTCGACATATGGGGCGGCTTGGGTGGAAGCGCATAGGTTGCTCGAGCGTTGGTGTTGAAGAGACATGCGCTGTGGTCCTTGCCGAGTCGTTCGATCTGCCCGTCGCGTTCGCGCGCTGAAGCCTCCAGGCTGCCATTCGGTCCGCGGAGGCAGTGCCCCGGCCAGCGATGCCTCTCGAGGTCAATGGACGGCTGGAGGCGGGTTACGGCCGAAGCGGTGGCGGTGTCTGGCGCCTGCTCGTGTCGCGGGCTGCTGGCCGGGGTCGTGTGCTGCTCTGCTCGTGAGCGGTGCCGGTCTCGAAGCCGTGGACACCCGCTCGCTGGACTTGTTCGGTGGGAGCGGCCCACCGCAGGGATGCGCGCGCTGAGGGGATGTGGCGCCCAGGGTACCGACCAGGCGGGCGGGGCCCGGCCGCGAGAGCGGGGAGCGGTGTGGCGAGACTCCTCCAGCCACGCACGTGCCCGCCTGTTCACTGCTGTGCCAGGCGTCATTCGTCGCAGGCCAGACGTGCTGGAGGTCAGGCGGTGCAGCGTCGCGTCTGGAGGGGTGGTGGGGAGAGGTCGCGGAGACTAGCGCCTGAGCTGCGCCGGCAGCTGACCGCAATGCCACGTGGCGCGGCGCAGGGTGTCCAGTGATCGAAGCGGCAGAGAGCGTGAGGGTGCGTGTTGTGTGTGGCGAGTGCGCATAACGGGTCAGACCCGCGGGAATTGAGGAGCGAGGACGGTGTGCAACGGCGCAGCCGTGCAGATCCGCGCGCTGAGGTAAGCCCCCGATCTGCAGGAGCAGGCTCAATCGCGCTGTAACCGCGAGTCGCGGCCGCTCAGCCCCGCGCAGGCTGACTGGGCTCCCCGCGCGTTTTGCGCCACGCACCAGGATCCTTGCCTATGCGACGTGCGATTAACGCGCGGCGCCGCCTGATGAAGACGCGTTCGTCCACTCGATGGCGACGACGCGCCCGTGCATCTTCCTGAGCATGCGACCCGCCCTTGCGCGCCCTCCGGAATGCCTTCTCTGGGCATGGATCGCTCCACAGCACCCGCTCGGCGCACACGCCGTCGCGCATGCCATCTTCACGCATCGCAGCTCCACGCTGCCCACAGGCCACGAATGGGGCCTCTCGCGCGTGCTGGACGCTGACGCACGCTGCTCGCGAATCAGCCGGCGGCCGAGCAGCCCAGGCGCCTCGGGCTGATCGCTGACTGTGTCGCTGGGGATAGAGGTAGGGGGCGAGGGAGCTGGGCAGGCCAGGGCGGTTCAAAACCAGCTCCAGGCCAGCCGCCCGGTGCTGCGTGCACTGCAATCCGATCTGGGCCGCGTTTGAGTCCATGCTTCCTCGAGCGATCGGCCATAGGCTGTTCTGGCCGGGAAACGGCGGCGGCGGATCACGAGATTCCTGGCTTGTTGCGCGCCACCCAACACCGGAGCCCGGCCATGCTGGGAGAGTTGGGACGATTGAAGGGGCGTCGCGCGACGCCCGGGGCGGCTCACTGCCCATTCCACAAGCAACAGCACCAACAAGCGACTTCAACCAGAATGAGCACCACGCAGGGGCACATTTTTGATCCAAAGCCGCTCGCCCAATAAGTGGTTTGGGTTTGGTGGATGCCAGGGGTGATTCCAGCAGCACCAGCTGGGCGGGGGTGTGAGATCGCCCGCAGCGGTTGGCGGGTTGGTCTGGGGCACCGGGGAGGTGATCGCACCTTCTTCGACCCACAACTGGTTGAGCAGGGATCGACTTGGCCACACATTCGGGACCGACCGATCAGGCACGAAGCCAGAGCGGGAAAGCCATCGGGAGCGGCTATCGATCTGCCGGGCCCGGCGGCATTTGGGTTTTGCATACGCTCAAACAGTGACAGGCCTGACCCGTCCCATGGCGATGTCATCGGCCCCAGAGTGCCTCCACGCAAAGGTGTTACCTGACTTTGCCGAGCAATGGAGATCGCCACCATGGCTGGGGCTTGGGAGAACGGTGAACTGAGCCGGATGAGGTGATCGGCGATATCGGGTCGGGGAGTTGGTTGGCAGCCGAGGACGGCGCCCGCGGCTTCTTCGTGGTCTCGCTGGCCGGAGGACAGCGGGCCCTGATGGACGGGCTGCGGAGCCTGGTGCTGCCAACTGCGCATCGCTGGCGAGCGGTGGTGGATGCTCACAGCACGCAAACCTGCCATGAGCCGGCCCATGGCGCAGCACCCACGGCCGCAGCGGCGACAGTTGAGCAACAGGACAAATTCGCTGCGCGTCCACGCCGTTGTCGGGGATCTGTTGCGTGGGCATGAACGGGCGGCTGTCAAGCAGAGGCTGGAAACGTTGCTGGCAGCCCACCGGCGGCCAGGGGGAAGACGTGGGGTTCTTGAAGCGATGGGGCTACGACGAAGAACAGGAAACAATCCATCGCGGTCGCCGTTCCATTCCGTTGGCCACTATCGCTGAGATTGAGGCCCGCATCGTATGGCCAGGAAGCCAAGTTTCAGCGGCGAACGGATTGGCCCGTCGGTGGCAACCCTGCAGGGCATAGGCCTGGGCGGTCTGGCGCAGGCCTTTCGGCCAGGGGATGCGGGCCTTCCAGCCGAGTGGCCGCCAGCTTAGCTGACGTCGAGTTGTTTTTTTCGGGGTGCCACCCCCCCCCCCCCCCCCCCTTCGGCTTGCTCGTGTCCCCCAGAGGTCTCGCCCTCGTAGCCCCGGGCTTCGGGCCACCAGGCCGGCAAGCTTCCCGGATCGGCGATCCAGCGGTGCCCACGGTGAGGAACTTGCAGCGGAATCGGGATCAGGCCGCGGTTTGATTCGCGGCGCCAGCGCTCCAGGCCAGAACAAGCCGCCGCATCGGCAGATCATCCCACGTGCAGAAACTCCCCAGCGGGTTGCCGGTGCCCCAGCCGCGTGACACGGCGCCGCAGCGGCTTGCCTGGCCTCGGGAAGCGGCGAAATCAGGGCCGGCAGCACATGGCTGTTGTGGGGTGGTAGTTATCGCCAGGGCCATAGAGATTGGTGGGCATTTCAGGACTGATCGCATTCAAGCCGTGCTTGCGGTGGCGCAGGGCCCGGCAGAGTTCGATGCCGGCGACTCTTGGCGATCGCATACCAGTTCGTTTGGGTGGCCCAATGGCCTGGTGAGCAGCGATTCCTTCGGTGATCGGCTGGGGGGCGAATTTTCGGATAGATGCAGCTGGCTGCCGGAGAAACAAACCGGCGCCGCCCATGGCGCCAGGCGTTCTCGATCACTGGTTCTGGTCTTCAGATTCTCGGAGCAGGAAGTGCGGCGGGGTAGGTGCTGTTGGCCCGAATCCCCGCCCACTTCCGCCGCCGCCAGCACCACCACATCGGGGCGATTCGCGGCAAACAGGGCCTGCACCGCCACCCGGATCGAGCAGGTCAAGCGCTCGTCGGGCGCCGGCGTTCAAAGACGATGGCCGTATCCCTGCAGCAAGTGCCCGGCAGACTGGCACTCCCCGCATGCCCCGATGACCGGCCACAAAGATGCGGTCGTCCTGTTGGCATCACGGCGTAGTCAGGCTTCATGGTTGGCTCCGCGAACGCCTCTCAGACCGCAAACAAAGCCTGGTGGATTCTCCATCGGAACCCACCACCGTGTGAAACCTTACGGGGAGCGTGGTTCCTTTGGCGGCATTTCCTGCGATCGGCTTCAACCATCTACCGCCACCAGCTCCTCAGGGTGTGGTGGGCGTCCACCCAGCTTTTCGCGGCTTGTGGGATCGCCAGCAGGAGTTTCCACCTCGCTGGACTGGGAAATAAGCGCGGGTCGTATGCGCACCACTGGGTCACCGCTATCGGCGCGGTGCCCGGTTTCGCCCAGGCCCTGCACCCCGCAGTCGATGGCCACCCCAGCCCAGCTCCAGGGCCCGAGCTCAATGAAACGGCCACGCTCTCCTGCGGCGGTGGCGATCACGTTATCCTCCGGGGTAGTCCTGCTGCAGCCCGCCACTGCCATCTCCACGTAATCGCGGCGTGGCCCAGCGCGAAAGCGAGTTCGAGGTTTGCCATGAACAGGCATTGATCGGAGGCCGGCAGCGATCCGCGCCAGGCCACGGCTGACTTGCGGGGTCACAGAAGGTTTCGCCACGCCGCGGGCTTTCGTGGTTGACAGGGGAGAATGCCGTTTGCAGGATAAATGCCGTAGGCCTCGCGGTATTCACCGTGTCCAGTAGGCATAGAGCTGGCACGCCGTAGGGGCACGGGATAGAGGGAGGTGGTCTCCTTCTGGGGGGTCTTCCTGCCACCAGGGCCATAGAGCTCGGGTGCTGGCCTGATAATCCGTGTTTCGACGTGAGGGCCAAGAATGCGCCACCGCTCTTCAAGGATGCGAGGGTGCGAGGGGCATCGCCGTTGGCGGTGTATTCCGGGCTCTCCGAAGCTCACGCACATGACTCTGGGCGCCGAGTTGAGAATTTCTTCGGCCTGCAACCTGCTGCACGATCCGGATCGATTGTGGAATCGGTCGAAGATCGCCGTATGGAGCACCAGGCGGGGATCACCCTCATGCGTATCCTGGTAGAGGTGATCGATGCGGCTGGTGTTGAAGCTTGCTGGGCCGCCGCTTTGATGCATGCAACCGATAAGCCCTTGGCAAGTAGCAACTCGGCAAGATAGCTGCCGTCCTGGCCTGTGATTCCTGTGATTCAGAGCGTTTTGGTCATGCGCGCCTGCCTGGCTGAGAAGCGGTGAAGGTGTAACGGGAACGAAGACTGAGTTAGGCCTAAAAAGCAGAGCCGAAAGCTCTGGCGATGCTACTTCTCTAGCAAAGAATTTCGTTGCGACGACCGCCGCCGTGAGAGCGATGATGATCAGCGCCAGAATGAAGATGAACAGATTGATATTAGGTGAGATAATGCCAAGGGGCACCGGCAGGTATGGTCGTCGTTGTAGGTGCGCGCCATCGTGTAGAAATCGACGGAAGCGGCCCCACAAACAGAACGATGCGAGCGGCAATCGCAGTCAACTGTTGCCGCAAACCGGGATTGAAGATGCCCCGACGATTCTGAACCACCTTCGCAATCAGCAGACCAACGATCCCAGCCCCACCACGCACTGAGGCCTGGCGAGGCTGCGTCTGTTGCGGTCCCACGATCGAAGGCAATCACAAAGGTTGGCCGGTGGCCAGGCTATGCCGTGCCGATCGCACGTGCGGGCCGTGCCGATCGCCATTCGCCCACGATGCCGCTGGAGCGTTGAAGCGGTGATCAGGCTGTAGGCCGCCAGGATCGGCAGAGCCGTTGCCAGTTGTTTGCCTTTCATGCCGCGTTCTGCGCCACGAAGAAGGAGAACGAGTTGCCGATCAGGGCACCAGAACGAGCATGAAGATCGTTAGGGTTGCGATCAACGACAGGCACCGATCACACCAGCGGCGGTGAGCACCTGCCGCCGCCCACATAGGGCGGGCCTGTTTGACACGTTGGGGCCACAAGGGCACACCTGTTGGGCCTCGCGGATCGCTTCCTGGAAATTTGTTGCTGGCCGGCTGGGCTCAAGATTCGAACTCCCTTATTGCCAGGCGCCGCCGGGCGGAGGAGTGTGGATTCTCCCTATCTGGGGCCCTCCACGGGGCGGCGCTTGGCTCTTCGCATGGCTTCGGCATTCCAGTCGGACGTAGGCCTTGCACGACCGCTGAACCAGCGGATGGCGCCCCACATCGGCGACCGTCAGGGTGGCAGATCGCCACGCCTCGACCCGTCGAGCACCGGGCGGCCTCGCTTGAGCCACTGACCTGGTGGGCAGGGCAAGTCAACCTTGGCTGGGTCGCCTGTCACCACCATCCGCTGGAGTTCTCCCCAGGCGGGTGAGCACATGCGCATCTGGGCGGCCGTTGGTGTTCTGTGCTTCATCCACGATCACGAACGCATTCAGCCGGTGCGTCCGCATTGTAGGCCGGCGGCGCCACCTCGATCACACCCCTCTCCAGCACCCTGTGGTGCGGTCGGGGCTCCCGCAGACTGTGCAAGGCGTCGTACAGAGGTTCGCAGGTAGGGATCCACCTTCTGCTTGCCAGGTCACCGGGAAGGAAACCCAGCGCTCGCCAGTTCCACAGCCGGGCCGCGGCGTGAGGATTCAACTTTCGACACGGCGGTTCATTCAGCATGCGCACGGCCTGGACCGTGGCCAGGCAAGGTTTTTGCCACTGCTGCCGGTCCCAGGGCCAGGGTGAGGTCGGTGTGTGGGCTCGATTCGGCCTCCACGTTAAGGCGCTGGACCCAGGGTGCGAGGCCGCGCAACAACTATGCCCACTACAAGCCTGCGGGGCCAGCCACACGCTTGCCGGCGCCACGGTGCTCCTTCGCGCTGCCGGAATCGAGAGCGCAGGGCCGTCTGCAAGATCCATCTGACCACCGACTTGGCCCTCCAGCCAGGAGGCGGACGGGATCAAACTCCACAGAGCAGAAGGGGCCGCTCGAGTTTGCTCAGCCTGCCCTTTGGAATCACCAGCTGCAGGCACGCAAAAACAGGGAAGCGCCTCGTGAGGGCCTCCAGGCGATGGGAGGGTGCTTTCCGGCCTCCCGCCAAGGCTAGAGCCGAAGGCTTGATCGGGGGATCGATACAACGAATGGACGCGTTCTGCCCCGGCCATTGGGCGAGCGCTCAAGCTTCGCGACGGCATGTTCGGGTCAGCTCAGCTGCTTTGGCTTCAAGCGGCGGCGCCTCGGGCAGCGGCTTCTGGGCAGGCCCTTTGGCGTCCGAAGGCTTTCCTTGGCGCGGCTTGATCACGGCTTACGAGCGGAGGGCTGCTTGGGCCTTTGCCGACGGTTTTCACCGGACGGAATGGTTCGCTCGATTTAAGCCACCTTTCTCCACAAAGAGGCGCACGGTGTCGGTGGGGTTGGGGCGCCTTTGGCTGGGACGGCACCCGGACGCTTCGGTGTTCAACCGGGTTCCTTGGTGCGGGGGTTGTAGAGCCAAGGCTCTTCGCAGCGGGACGGCCATTCCGGCGGAGGTGCTGTTGGTGCACGACCAAGCGGAGCTTGCTTTCACGCTTTTTGCCGAACCGCTTCAGGCGGGCTTGATTCATTTGAGACGGAGTCAGTGCTTCCAAACCGAGATCTACCGCGACACCCCTTGGCCTGGACGCGTGATCCCGTGGGCGGAGGAGCAAAGGAAAACAGGAGAGTAGAATTTAGCACTCAAGATTTGAAGTTTTTATATCAGCGCGGTCGTTTCGCAGTGTTTATTTGAATCGGATTCGCAATCCGCCGCCGGCCTTGGCCCCTGCTTGCAGGCGGCTCGCCGCCCCGCAGATTGGGCTTTAGAGCGAGCCGAATCCCTTCGCTTTCTTGGCCGCTTAGCCGGGCGGTGGGGCTTGCGGGAACTGCCGCCGCGCCCCAGGGCCCGCCTCCAGCAGGCCCTGCTGACGGGGAGTCCTCCCATGCAGGGATGCCACCACCCATGGCCGGCAGACAGGTAAAAACCAACGGCCCATTGCCCGGCATCCATCCATCCCGGGGCAGGCCCCTGAGTTCATCTTGCTTGCATTCATCTCCCCCGGCATTTTTCTTGAAAATCGGCGAGCACCTTGTCCACATCGGGCCGGGGGGTGGCCACTGCCGGCGGCAATGCGCCGGCGCCTGGAGGTGGGCGGCGAGGAGCTTGGGGTGCTGCGCCGGCTCGGTATCGAGCTCGAATTCATGGCTTTCGGATGGCGTTTTGAGCTGGCTTTTCGCCCTGCTTGGCATGCCGTCGTCGCATCCTTGTTTCATGGCCGGGGATCTCTTCACAATTTCAGGCACAACCCAGGGAGGCCCAATCCCGTTTGCATCATTCCGCATCTTGGCTGTGACACGAAAATTTCGGGAGAAGTCGAAGGTGGGCTTCCTGGCAGCTTCTGGGGCTGGCATCTTCTCCACAATCCGCAGTCTCACTCCTTGCTGGCTTTCTCCACCAGGGTTGAGCACATCCCCCCATGCCGAGAATCGGCTGGGCCATTGCGCTCGGGTGGAGGGCTGCAGGGCTCCACATTCCTCGCCGGGTGCCGATGAACTTGATTCGGCGGGCCCACCGCTCACCTGGCGGATCGAAAGGGCGGCACCGCCCCCACGGGCTAGTTCGCCGTTCGAGCTTTGGTGAGCACGCGCCGGGTGAAGCGCCAACCTGGGCGTTGGAAGGGCGCGGGGTTTGGAGTTCGGCGCCTCTGGCCGGATCATCGAATCCACCACCAGCAGCACCTCATTCGGGGCTGGGCCGGCAGCGGCGGATCCGCCACCATTCTCCTTTTCCATCATTCCCGGGAGTCGATCTGCAGGCGCGGCCGGCCGTGTCCACCAAAGCCACCACGGTCGAAGGCCTTCCGGGCCCGCGGCCCCTTGGCCCACCCACCAGCCGCGGCGATCTTTTCTCGGGGTTTTTTCCGGCCGGGGGCCGTTTTTTCCGAGGGGGGGGGGGCCTTGAAAATAAACCCTTCAACCGTCGAATTCGCTTTCCACCGAGGGTGCGCAAGCTGGATCATCTTTTCTT